>Ga0065721_10003602_pt1 | contig 166023 bp, 161 predicted proteins | sample Mesricmetagenome_FD_59108 | JGI IMG/M metagenome (GOLD analysis project Ga0065721, IMG submission 59108) | Mesophilic microbial community from rice straw/compost enrichment Sample: eDNA_1 v2 (version 2) | ecosystem: Engineered > Solid waste > Grass > Composting > Bioreactor | place: USA... | reverse complement strand
TTCGGATCATGCAATCCAAAAACCTATCCGGTATTAGCATAAGTTTCCCTATGTTATCCCGGTCTGAGAGGCAGGTTGCCTACGTGTTACTCACCCGTCCGCCGCTAGGGCCCGAAGACCCTCGCTCGACTTGCATGTATTAGGCACGCCGCCAGCGTTCGTCCTGAGCCAGGATCAAACTCTCCAATAAAGTAGAAAGTGAATCTGACATCAAGTAAAACACAAGCTTCATTTATTCACAGATGATTCTATCCGGTTTTCAAGGTGCATCTTTTTCCATTTTCGCTTCAAGTAGAGGCGACGTTTTTTAATATAGCATAGGCTAAAACCAAATGCAACAGGAAATTATAAATAAGTTGGGTACTAATGCGTTTTTCCGAATTATGCCCGATTAAGCCGTTAAAATACTCGTCCATACTAAGGTTAGAAACGCACAAGTCACAAAAAGCAGGAGCTGCCATGTTACGAGCGGTAAGCTACAACATCCACAGCGGTCGCGATCTCTGGTGGCGCAAACGGCTCCATCAGATGGCTGACACGCTAAAAGAGTTGAATCCAGACATCGTCGGGTTGCAGGAAGTGCACCAAAACTCCAAATACGGCTATCAGGCGAGCTTTTTGGCTGAACAGTTGCAGTATCAGCTTGCTTTTGCCCCATCCATCCCGATTGGCAACGGCCACTACGGAAACGCATTGCTCTCGAAGTATCCGCTCAAGCACGCAAAAACCGTCACACTCCCGGCGAAACGCGAGCAGCGGACAGTGTTGCAAGCTGCTTTCGACTGGAATGGAAAAAGTGTTTCTGTCTGGGTGACGCATTGCAGTTTGAATCAGGTCAGCCGGAACGCCCAGCTTCACTTCCTCGCTGAACAGATCGCAGGGGCAAACAAAACTCCCTTACTGCTAATGGGCGATTTTAATGCCGCCAACGTGTCCTTTTCCCCTGCCCTTCACGATAGCGCACGTATTTGCAATCAGGAGATGAAACATACGCTTCCGGCATTCCGCCGTCGTCTGGATTACATTTTCGCATCTGATCACTGGACCATCCAGGACTACACCCTTGCTCAAGTCAACTGGTCGGATCATGTCCCTGTCATTGTGGACGCGTGTCTGAAATAATGCCCAGCTCCCGCAAGACAAATGCTTTGACATCCACCAGCCGCGCAGGCAACGGAAACGGATTCGCCGCCCCCGCAATGACCAAAGGAATCAACGAATCTTGCTTGTGCAAAGAACCGTGGCTACCCCCACCCAAATGAGTCGGCGCACACTCCGACAAAAACTCGTACCCTGGCGAAGCTGTCAAAATCACAACCTCATCTGCCTGGGCAAAAGCAGCTCCATACAGTCGGGAAAAAGCGTCCGGGTACGTATCAAACGCAAGCGTTTCCCCGTCAAACTGCACATCGAGCACAGCCGGATCTCCTTCGATCTCCCAGGAGCATCCATAAGCATCCGGGTACTTGCCGTTTCGCCAAAAGCTCAGCTCCTGCTTCGAGCCTCCGCGCCGAACCATGACCTTTGCTCCCTCCTTCCAAGCGATCAAATCGATTCGCTCATCCACACTGACTGCGTCGACAATCGCGGATTGCTGCCCTCCATTCACCGGGTACAAAAAGCACATGCGCTCATTGTTGCAAATCACCACTTCTACGTCACTGGTCACTTCTTTTCCCCAGGCGTGAACCGCAAACGGCCGCAACAAGGCATCCAGGGAAATGTTGTGATCCTCGCTCTCTCCGATCACAGTTTGGCCGTGGTCGGAAATCAGGATGCAGACATTGCGCTCCAGCACCTGCTCCCAAGAGCTGAAGCTGTCTAAAAAACGTACCAGCTGCCGATCTACATCAGCAAGGTGCGAAACAGCCTGTTCCGGCGATTGATGGAGCTTATGATCGTTTTCAGGCAGATACACCAGCGTAAACTGGGGCTGTTTGCCACTGCGGATGACTTCAATCAAGACATCAATGGCATATGTGTCATTAATGCCGTAGCTTTCGAGCGCTGTCTGCGAAAAATTCCACGTAACCGGACGAAACAGATTCGGCCGCACCAATGTTCCCATGCTCATGATCGTCGGGCCGCTTACCATCTCGCGAAGCCGAAACGAAGTAACAGCGTCCAAAAGCGGCGGCATATGCACCTTGTGCTGCTTGTGGCCGCGGTGAGCAATCACGTTGATCGAGCCTGACACAAGCCCGTGTTCTTCCACGACTTCGTGAATGGTCTTCACCGCTTTGCTGAGATGCCGCTCATTCAAATCGAACAGCACGTTCGTTGCACAATGCGTAATTCCCAGTTTGTGCACAGGAACGGCTCCATTAATATAGTTCACGATTTTGTTCTGCTCGGAATTGAACCAGACCAAGCCCGGTATTTTGTGCTGATCCGGATAAACTCCGGTGATCAGCGAGCAGTCTATTGAAGCCGTCATCGTCGGAAAAACCGTAACGCAATCCGGGATGTACTGGCTATGCTCCATCAAAAAACGCAGACCCGGCGCTTTGTTCGCTGCAATGCAGCGCTCCAGCACATCTGGCATCATGGAGTCGATCAAAAAAAGAATTACTTTTTTCATCGGTCTGCCATCCTTCGTTCGTCATTAGTGTCGCACCTGATAGTGTTCTGCTTCCTGCTTCCGACTATACCCGCAACAAAACGGTGAGACGTTTTTCACAGAAAAAAACAAGCCTTTGCTGCAATCAACAGCAACGGCTTGTCTTTTTACTAGGAAGTATAGGTCAAGAAGTGGAATCCACCCTTGCTTTGCACTTTCAGGGCAGGGTGCTTTTTCAAATAAGGAGCAAGCTCCACGTATTCATTCTCGCCGATGGCCGGATCTTTCAATAAGTGCGACAAAATAGCTGCCCGGACTTGCAGCCCTCCTGTTCCTTGTTTGAAAAGCGGTTCGACTGTCGGGAACGGGATGCCGTTGATTACAGTATCCCCATCCTCATCGCTCAGTTCCCAAGCGCGTACATTCAAGGATTGCAGAGCTTCGACCACTTGTGCGCCGTAATCTTCCACGACCAAGTCTGGCGTAAGACCGATATGGTTGACGACCGTATGCTTGGGGGTGAAATATTCGTTCAGTGTCAGCTTGAGCGCATCCCCTTCTGACAACGGAATCACTTGCTGTGCGCTGCCTTTGCCATACGTCTTCGTTCCGACCAGCTTGGCAATGCCGTGATCGCGCAAAGCGCCGGACAGAAGCTCGGAAGCAGAAGCGGTTCCGCCATTCACCAAAATGCGTACAGGAATGCCGATGTCCCGGCCGTTGCGTACCCATGTCTCCACTTCCACACCGTTGCGGTTTGTCGTATACATGAGCAGTCCGTCTTCCATGAACAGGCTTGCGATGTCTCGCGCCGTACTCAAATAGCCGCCGCCATTGTCACGCAAGTCCAGGACAAGCCCGGTCAGCTGCTTTTGGGAGCGTGCAAATTCAAGCAGTTTGTCGCGCATTTGCACAGCGCCATCAGACCCGAACGTTTCCAGACTGATGTAGCCGACCGACCCTTTGTCAAACAACTGACCTTCCGCTTCCGGAAGTGTCATCAGCGCTCTTTTCAGCTTGACCTGAAGCTCACGCTTTTCGGAAGGGCGATATACGACCAATACGGCTTCGGTTCCTTCTGCACCTTTCAAGTAAGCATACGATTCCTCAAAGCTTTTCCCCACCAGGGAGACGTCTCCCACCTTCAGCAACTGGTCGCCACGCTTGAGGACAGATGCTGCGGCCGGAGAACCGGAGACGATTTCGCGAATGATGATATGGTCGTTTTGCATCCGCAGACGGAAGCCGAATCCGACAAACTGATTTTCCACATCGGACTGGAATAGCCGCAGTTCATCTGCTGTAAAAAAGACGGTGTGCGGATCGTCGAGCGTGGAGAGCATCCCGTCGATTGCCCATGTGTTCATCGAAGCGGCATCAAATCCACCTTTTTTCTGCCACTCAGCCAATCGTTGGACGAGTTCTCCAAATGTATCATCCTCGGCGGATACGACAAGCGGCAAATCCTTGCGCTCCTTCGCCTGTTCACTGACGGATTCGAGCGCACCTTTGACCAGCTTTGCCGCTTGCGGCTTGCTTAAATGGCTCTCCATGACGTATCGGAATACTTCTTCTGTTTCCACATAAGGATTTTCTGCTGCCTGGGCTGGCACCTGTTGCCATACCGATACAGCAAGCAGGGCAGTCAGTATCCATCGACTAAACCGCTTCATGGAGTCACCCCTTTTCGTACTTCCTCTGGAATCGACAGCTTGATGCTTTTTGCGTAATCGTATTGATCTGTGCCCGAATAGGCCACATACTCATCGCTCGAATAAATCTCCTCGTATCGCCACGTATGCTTGACAACGCGATCAGTAGATTTGTCGATGTAGTATTTGTTCATGAACAGTGGCACATCTTTGACTTTGCCACGCTCAAGCAGCAAAGAGGCCGATTGTTCTGCAAGCACACTTCCCGGAATCCATTCCGTAATCACTTCCATCTCGCCGAAAGTCTGCTTGAAGTAGCGCGCGTGCAGCTTGTTCGCCCGCTCTGCAACCGGCAAGGCACCGACCCACTCATGCAAAAAGTCGAGATTGTTCGTGCTATGCCGATCCCATTTCTGCTTTTCGGAGTCGTACGAGTATTGGATATGTTTGCTGCCGTCTGTATAGGTAGCAAGCTTGTCCGATACCAACTTTTGCGGCGATTGATAAAATCCGTTGAGCCTGCTTACCTGGCTGCGCTGGTCAATCTCCTGCGTATACTTAAAGCTGAAACCGCTAAGCACAGCCTCTCCTTGAACCTGATACGAATCGGCGTTGTCGAGACGGCGCAGCGAGTAACCAAGGTCGCTTACAATCGCAGACTGCTCCTGCAAAGAAGTCAATTCCTGGCGCAACAGCTTGCCCAACTGAACCATTCGACTGTCGGAAGCATTCGGCTTTACGGTCGCAAGCAGTGCACTCGCCTCTTCCAACCTGCCTTCCTGGTACAAGTAATAGCAAGCGTTGAGCAGCGCTTCCGGATTGTTGGCGGAAAATTGCTTGTAGCGCTCCAACGCTTTTTCCGTTTGCCCGCTCTTGATCTCCAACGCACCGAGGTAGATGGCCAACGCTTCCCACTCTTTTGAATTTGGCTTCACTTTTTGTTCATAGGCGCTTAACCGCTCCAGCACCTTCGCGAATTGCTTCTGGTCTTTCCCGGCTTGCTGCAGGGCCAAATCATACACATTGGCACTCAACAGTCTGAGCGTGTCCGGCAAAATGATTTTGTTGGCGAAATACGCGTCAATGGCACTCATCGCTTCATCCAGGTTGGTGGAAATCTCTGTGCCCGGGTCCCAGCTCAAATAAAAATGAAGCCCGATCCGGTTCGCAAATGTCGTGTCCGCAAGCGCTCGCAGCAATTCAAAAGTCGCTTCGGAGTCTTCATGGTTGCGAATCGCGTCAACAGCGCTGACATATGCTGCTTCCTGCTTTGACTTTGGAGCGGTGTACGTTTCGAAATAAGGGAAAAGTTCCTCAATCTCCGGAACCATCGGAAACTTCGTACCATCATAATCCAACAGCGGCAAAATCGTATCCTGCACCAAGTAAGTAATCATGCGGTCGGCAGCCGCTGCTGCCTCTCCCCGCTTCAATTTGTCCGTTCTGTCTCCTTCAAGCCACTTCCAAGCCTTGACTTCTTCCCACGCTTTGCTGCTGTCGGGCGACATCGTGAACATTTGCATGAGCTTTGCCGCTTCTTCTTGCGTAATCGGCTGGTCCGGCTTCATTTCTTCCCCCGGAAAAACTTGCTGGATCGCATTCGGGCCATACAGCCTGTCCAGTACAATCGCTACACGCAAAGTCGGATTGTACACCCACGTCAGACGATCGACGTCTTTATAAGGAAGATACGGTTGATCAAAGCCTTCCCCTTTTGACCATTCCGCATGTTCAGACAAAAACGTCAACGGGTAGAGCTGATACTGCCCCCCGTTGTACAACCGATCCATCAACGCCAAAAATTCAGCGCGCGACATATCGCGATTCGGGTAAAAGTGCGGAGCGTCAGTACCAGCTGCAAAAAGTCCAGCCTGTACACCTCGAATAATAGACGCTTTGGCCCAATGGTTGCTAATGTCCGAATAGGGCAGAAAGCCCCCAGCCGCAGAAGCGACGCCGGGGGTGAGCAAGGCAGCGACAAGCAACCCGCTTGAGAGCGCTCGAATTAGTTTTTGCACACGAAATCCTCCTACACTTCAGCTAGACGGCAACAAAACGTTTGTGCCGACGTTTGCACTATACAAATTGAAACGGGTCCGTGTGCACAGAGGAAGCAACCACTTTTGTTTCGTAGCCATTTGCTTTCAACTGTTCCAGCAAGTAATCCGCCAGTTTTTGTTTCATGATTTTCTCGATATTGTGGCCGGCATCAATGATGGAAAGCCCGTCCGCCTGCGCATCGTGGGCGATATGGTAGCCGATATCTCCCGTCAGGAGCACATCTGCGCCTTTGAAAATCGCCTTGGAAGCAAAAGAACTGCCATCCCCGCCTACAACAGCCACCTTTTTGACCGTTTCATCGAGATTTCCAACGACGCGAAGCCCTTGCAGCGAAAAGCGTTCTTTCACCAGTTGGGCCAAATCACGCAAGGTCAGCGGAGTCGGCAAATAGCCGATTCGGCCAATGCCGTACGCCTGGCCGGATTGGTCCAGCGGAATCACATCATAAGCCACTTCCTCGTAAGGATGAGCGGCTTGCATCGCTTTGATGACAGCCGCTTGTCGGGAAGCAGGCACTACCATCTCGATCCGCACTTCCTCGACATGCTCCAGCTTGCCTTGCGAGCCGATATGCGGATTGGTTTCGTCTCCTGGCAAAAAGGTTCCTGTCCCTTCCACCTGGAAGGAGCAATGGCTGTAGTTGCCGACGTGTCCTGCACCCGCCTCGGACATAGCGGTAAACACAGCCTCTTTGTGCGTCGCCGGAACGAAGACGACGAGCTTTTTCCACGCTTCTTTTTGCAGCACATCCAAAACGTCCAGGTCGACCAGTCCGATGGCTTCAGCCAGCCAATCGTTCATGCCTCCTACTGCCACATCCAGATTCGTATGAGCGGTATAAACCGCGATGTCATGTTTGATCAACTTTTCAAAAACGCGCCCTGCCGCCAGGTCTGTCCGCAAATGCTTGAGCGGGCGATAAATGACGGCGTGGTGAGCGACGATCAAGTCTACCCCTTCGGCAATAGCTTCATCCACCACGGATTCGAGCACGTCAAGCGCGACCATGACTTTTTGCACTTTCTTTTGCAGCGTGCCTACGTGGAGACCAATTTTATCCCCTTCCATCGCCAACGATTTTGGCGCCAAACGCTCTACGTACTGAATTACGGTTTGTCCGTGTGCAAGCATGCGATCACCTCATCTATCCATTTGACTTCTTGTTCGATTTCCGCAATTCTTTGGGCGGCTTCCGGCTTGTCCGACCGCTTCAGCTGGCCCAGGACCTTTTGCCACTTTTCTCTTTCATGCTGCCATTTTTCCGCGAGAATGGGCGACTTTTCTTCCCAGAGGAACGGACCGATGCGGATGAGGTCTTCTTGCGGACGATCTTTGTTTTCGTAAGGAAAAAGGGGGGCTCCCCGTTCTGCCACCAATATCTCGTAAATGATGCCGTCTTCTTGCACAATCGTCTCGGCAACCAATTGCCAGCCTTGTTTCAGCATCCAGCGACGCACGATCTCTTCCCCTACATTCGGTTGCAGAATCAGGCGCTGGACCCCTTCCAGCTTAAGAAGTCCTTCCTCCAAAATGGAAACGATCAGTTGTCCGCCCATTCCGGCAATGCAGACGACGTCAACTTCGCCCGGTTCGAGCACGGCAAGGCCGTTTCCTTTTCTGACTGCGGCACGATCTTTGAGTTGCAGCGTATGTATTTGCTTTTTGGCTGCCTGAAAAGGACCTTCGTTCAACTCTCCGGCAATTACGAACGAGGCAATTCCTTTTACAAGCAAATAAGAAGCCAACAACGCATGATCCGACCCGATGTCGGCGACGCGGGCTCCTTCTGGACAGTAGCGGGCAATCGTTTGCAGCCGCTTGGAAATTGTTAATGATGTCATTTATGTCTTCACCTTCCGTTGCCTCTATTCTACCCTATTTGGCAGCAATTGCGAAATGCAAAATCGCTGACAGCCGTCGCGCAAAGAACGACAAAATCCTCGCCGGACGAGCAGCGAGGATTCCAGATTGTCCAAATAATGTTAGCAGCCGATTTCTCTGGCGATGACGTTGCGCAAAATTTCTGACGTACCTTCTCCGATTTCCAGCAAGCGGGCATCGCGGAAGAAACGCTCCACCTGATACTCGCGCATATAACCGTAGCCGCCGTGAATCTGAATCGCCTGATGGGTAGCGGACATCGCTACTTCCGACGCGTAAAGCTTCGCCATAGCCGCTTCTTTTGTAAACTTGCGCCCGTGGTCCTTGAGCCACGCTGCTTTGTAGACCATCGTTCTCGCCAGGTCGATTTGCATGGCCATATCAGCCAGCTTGTGCTGAATTGCCTGGAACTGGCTCAACGAATTGCCAAAAGCGGTGCGCTGCTTCGCGTATTGCAGGGCTTTGTCGTAGGCTGCCTGCGCGATTCCTACCGCCATCGCTCCAATCCCGATGCGTCCGCCATCGAGCGTAATCAAAAATTGCTTGAAGCCCTCTCCGCGTTTGCCGAGTATGTTTTCTTCGGGCACACGGACATTTTCCAGCACCAGCTCTGTCGTATTGGAGCTGTGCAGGCCAAGCTTCTCGTAGTTCGCCAAAACACTGAAGCCAGGAGCGTCTGTCGGGACGATAAAGGCAGAAATGCCCCGTGAGCCTTTATCCTTGTCCGTCACGGCTGTCAACGCCAGAAACGATGCGTAGGAAGCGTTCGTAATAAAACATTTGGAACCGTTGATCACCCATTCCCGGTCAGACAAAACGGCCGTCGTCTTCGTGCCGCCTGCATCCGAGCCTGCGTTTGGTTCTGTGAGGCCAAATGCCCCGAAGCTCTCACCGGAACAGACTTTGCTCAAATACTTCTGCTTCTGCTCCTCAGTTCCAAACAAATACAGCGGAGCGCCGCCAAGCGAGATGTGCGCCGAATACGTAATCCCTGTGGAGCCGCAAGCCCGACTCAACTCTTCGACCACAATCGCAAAGCTCGTAGAGTCGCCCCCTCCTCCGCCGTACTCTTCCGGAAACGGCAGACCCATCAAGTTCAACTCGCTCATCTGCTTGAATATTTCGACAGGAAATTGCTTGGTGCGGTCCCGCTCATCTGCGCCAGGCGCTACGACTTCATCGGCAAACTCCCGCATCATTTTTTTGAGCATTTGCTGCTCGACAGTCAAATCGAAATTCATGTTTCGCTGCCCCCTTGAAAACGCTTTAGTTAAGAAATACCAAGACAAGCACTATTATGACTGAGCGTTTGTTCAGAATACTCTTTCCATTATACACCACGATTGGCTTGTATGTGTGATTTCCACAAAAAAAACACGCCTATCGCTGGCGTGCTCCTATGAAGATCGCTCCGACAAAAGCAAGAGCGCCCAATATGTATCCGATGCTGTATGTTTTTGCACCCATCAACTGTGCAGCCGTTTCCCCCGCGAGAAAGACGACAGCCAGCAATATGCCGATCAACACCTTCGTTTTGCTCTCCAATTACCCTCACCTCATTTTCTCTCTAACCCAATTGTAACAAATCGGTCAGCCGAAAAAAACGGGAGGATCATCATAAGCGAAGCCAGGTGTACCAATAGCCGCGCGTGAAGAAAAAGAGTGCGGAAGCCAAAAAGACTTTGATAAATAACAAAAGCTGGATCACATCACGCTTCGCTTCCGAAATGTACAGCGCCTGAATCTCTGCGCCAAAGAACGAAATCAGTCCGCACACAGCAAAAACTCCCGCCCACTTCGGATTTCCGCTGTTCATTAAAAAGCCAAGCCCTGTCAGCAGGCAAGCAAGCGGAACCCAGTAAAGCTCCGATTTCCACCACGTGTAGCCTTCCCCGATGCGCTGCACGGTAGCAAAACCGTAAATAAGCGCCAAGCCGAGCATGCCGCAGTAAAGCAAATAGGCGTAGCCAAAAATGAAGGCACTCAGGCACAAAAGCACGCAAACCACGCCTAAATACAAAAGAGTCAGTGCCATGGAGCCGTTCAGTTGCTGAATGCAATAAATTCCTCCCGCGATGAGCAAGACGAAGCAAAACGTTAGAAACAAATGGGTCAGCGGGGGTGCCTGGCGGCGAAATGCGTATCCCAGAATATAGAAAACGAGAGCGAAACAGGCAAAGATGGTAATTTGCATTGGTGTCGTAAAACGGTTAAAATGAAAAGCAAGCAAGATCAAACCAGCAATAACAAAGGCGCCAAGGAGCCAGGCCATCACCATTTTTCCCGTAACCGGAGCAACCGTTCTGGTTGCGTAGGCATACGATGCAGATGGCGATGAGTTGCCTGTCGCAACCCCTGCTCCAGATGCCAGCGCATCCGCTCTCTTCCCTTCTCCCCTGCCCGCGGATGCGGGAGTGCTCGGTCGATCCCCTTCTGTATACAGGTTTAACAGGAAAATGCAGTAATGTTCAGGCAGCAGATGATTGCGCCGCCAGTTTTCAATCTCAGCTATGATGGTTCGCTTGCGCTGGTCGTCCAACGCGGCCCCTCCTTACTCGTGACAGAAAATGATGTAGAAAAAGAAAAGCCTACGTCGGCTAAAACGTAGGCCACATACTTCTTATATCGGCTATTCCAAGAAATCTTTTAAGCGTTTGCTTCTACTCGGATGGCGAAGTTTGCGTAGTGCTTTCGCCTCAATTTGACGGATGCGCTCACGAGTGACGCCGAATACTTTGCCCACTTCTTCCAGTGTGCGGGTACGTCCGTCATCCAGACCGAAGCGCAAGCGAAGAACGTTTTCTTCACGATCAGTCAACGTGTCCAGCACGTCTTCGAGCTGCTCTTTCAACAGTTCATACGCAGCAGCATCAGATGGCTCCAGCGCGTCCTGATCTTCGATGAAGTCGCCCAGGTGAGAATCGTCTTCTTCCCCGATCGGCGTTTCCAGCGAAACAGGCTCTTGAGCAATCTTCATGATTTCCCGAACCTTTTCCGGGGTCAGATCCATTTTTTCCGCGATTTCTTCCGGCATCGGCTCGCGTCCAAGCTCCTGAAGAAGCTGACGGGAAACACGAATCAGCTTGTTGATGGTTTCCACCATATGCACCGGAATCCGGATCGTACGTGCCTGGTCTGCAATCGCGCGCGTAATCGCCTGACGAATCCACCAAGTCGCGTACGTACTGAACTTGTAGCCTTTGCGGTAATCAAATTTTTCTACCGCTTTAATCAGTCCCATGTTTCCTTCCTGAATCAGGTCAAGGAACAACATGCCGCGTCCTACATAACGCTTGGCAATCGATACAACCAACCGCAAGTTTGCTTCGGCCAGTCGTCTCTTCGCTTCCTCATCCCCTTGCTCAATCCGCTGGGCCAGTTTGATCTCCTCTTCTGCGGAGAGCAGAGGAACACGACCGATTTCTTTCAGGTACATCCGTACAGGGTCATTGATCTTAATTCCAGGTGGAACGGAGAGATCGTCAAAGTCGAATTCTTCGTTGTCCTCATCCTTCATGATCATTTCGTCGACTTCATCGTCGTCGTCATTCTCATTGTTGTTAATCTCGATACCTTGATCACCCAGGTATTCGAAAAACTCATCCATCTGATCGGAATCCTGTTCAAATGCTGCGAGGCGATCTGTAATTTCCTTGTACGACAAAACGCCGCGTTTCTTGCCTAATTCGACCAACTGCTCCTTCACTTGTTCGATGGACATTGCTTCCATGTCAGAAGTGATATTTTGCTTGTTCATCTACTTTCCCTCCTTCCCCGGGAATGATCTGAAGCTACCCTTCTTTTAAAGCATTTTCCAATTCAAGAATCTTCATCCCTGTTAAGGCAGCTTGAATTTCCAGTTGTTTGCGCGCATCCTCGCTGTCCGCTGCGGCCGCTTGGAGGTGTAAGCTCCGCTGCTCATCGCGCAATCGTTCCAACTCGGCACGCTTCGGGTAGTTATTCACTTGTTTGATGTAGTCACCGATCTCTAAATCGGATACGTCTTCCTTGCACTCCATCATGGCCAATCCCGAGGCTAATTGCTTTAACAAATCGTCTTGCACGTAATGTATGAACCCTCCAGGGTCTTCCGGGTTTCCCTCTGCGTAGTAGGCGTACAGGTAGGCAGCCAGCGCATCGTGTTCGTCCACTTGAAAGTGGGCGCTGCATTCCTCCTGGACGCGGGCGGCGATTTCTTCATTCCGCATCATGTAGTACAGCAGCATGCGCTCAGCCGTGTGGTAAGCGGGTGGCAGTGTTTTCGCGAGCGTAACTTTGCCATTATTTATACTATTATTCCATGCTGACGGCACTTTATCCCTTTGGCGTTCACTTTTTTGCTGTTTATAAACGCGTTTGGACTCCCATTTCAAATCGCCGAGAGTAAGGGAATATTCATCCGCCAATTGCCGCAAATACATATCCCGCTCCACCGGGCTTTCCAGCTCGTTGATGATTTCCACGGCTTTGGCGATCAAGCGGGCCTTGTCCGTCTCATCATGTATTACGATCTGGCTTCGTAAATGTTTCAAGCGAAAAGCCGTAACCGGCATCGCCTGCAGCAGCACTTGCTGAGAAAAGGCTTCAGCACCGTGCTGGCGTATGTAATCATCTGGATCGACACCTTGCGGCAAAGGAGCTACCCGAACGATGAGACCCGCCTGCTGCAGTATGTGGATTGCCTTGCTTGTCGCTTCCTGACCAGCAGCATCTCCGTCGTAGCACAGCACGACCGAATCGACATTGCGGCGAATCATCCGTGCCTGCTGCTCGGTCAAAGCGGTCCCCAGCGTAGCAACTCCTTGGGGAAAACCCGCCTGCCATGCCGAAATGACATCGACATACCCTTCAAACAGTAGTGCCTGCTTCCTCTTTCTAATATACGGACGGGCACGGTGAAGGTTGAACAGGGTAGCGCTTTTGTTAAACAAAAGGCTTTCCGGGCTGTTTAAGTACTTCGGTTGAGATTTTGGCTGAGAGCCGGCCAAGAGGCGGCCGCCGAATCCGATGACATTTCCCTGGGTGTCCTGGATCGGGAACATGATTCGTCCCCGGAAGCGATCAAATACTTTTCCTCCATCGCTTTTTGCCAAGAGACCAGCGTCCACCATCAACTCCTGTGAAAAACGCCGTTTTTTCAAAAACTGCGTCACGAAATCCCAGGAATCCGGGGCAAAGCCGATCTGAAACTCGGCAATCGTCTGAGGAGACATTCCGCGCTTGGCTAAATACTTCATCGCCTCCACGCCATATGGCGTCTCCGTCAGCACGTAGTGGTACAGCTTCGCGACAAGCTGATGCGCTTCCTGCATGGCTTGCTTCGAGCGCTTTTCTGGAGATTCCTCTACTTGCTGTGTCTGGGGCACGGCGATCCCGGCACGCTCCGCCAATTTGTGCAATGCCTCTGGGAACGTCAGCTGCTCCAGTTTCATTAAAAAGGAAAAGACATCCCCACCTGCCCCGCAGCCAAAGCAATGAAAAAACTGTCGCTCTGCATTCACATTGAAGGAAGGGCTCTTTTCAGAGTGAAACGGACATAGACCGAGAAAGGCACGACCGCTTTTTCTCAGTTGAACGTACTCTCCTACAACGTCTACGATGTCGACAGCGGCACGCACTTGGTTCACAAATTCATCTGAAGTGGGACCTGTCATGTCTTTCCACCTTTTTAGGAGAATCGCACGATGAGATTATTTAGTTCGTCAAAATTCGTCAAATTCCTTCTTTGTCTTAAACTTCTTTTCTTCTTTTCTACTTTTCCACATTTCCGCGAGCAATAAACGCTCTTGCGGCTCCTGGGGAACAAACCTTTCCTAACTGATTTTCTACAAAAGTCGTCAAATTCCTTCTTTTGACCTATTTCCTTTCACTTCGGAGATTGTTTTTGCGAATGATCTCCAAAATGATGTTGGCTGTTTCCTCTACTGCCTTGTTGGAAACGTCAATGACCTTGCAGCCCAATCGGTCAATAATCCGCTTGGAGTAAGCAAGCTCCTCTGTAATCCGGTCCAGGTTCGCGTAATTGGCTTGCGCCGTCAATCCGAGCGCTTTGAGTCGTTCGGTACGAATGCCGTTCAACTGCTCCGGATTGATGGTCAACCCGATACACCGCTCCTGCGGAAGCTGGAACAGCTCTTCTGGCGGCTCCACTTCCGGGACAAGCGGAACGTTCGCCACTTTCAGACGCTTGTTTGCCAAGTACATGGAGAGCGGCGTCTTGGAGGTGCGCGATACGCCGATCAGCACAACGTCCGCTCGCAAAAGTCCGCGCGGATCGCGTCCGTCATCGTACTTGACGGCGAACTCGATGGCGTCCACCTTGCGGAAATACTCCTCGTCCAGTCTGCGCACAAGCCCCGGCTTGCCAGTCGGCGGCTCCTTCAGCATGCCTTGCAGCGTGTTCATGAGCGGACCCATGACGTCAATGGCCGGAATGCTGTGGATCGCCGCCTGCTGGGTGATATAGGCGTTCAATTCCGGGATGACCAGCGTAAAGACGATCATCGCCTTCGATTCTTTTGCAGAGGCAATGATTTCGTCGATGGATTCCTTGTCTTCTATGTAGGGATACTTTTGCACATCGAACAAAAAACGGTCAAATTGACTGGCTCCTGCGCGAACGACAAGCTCAGCCGTTTCGCCAATGGAGTCCGAGACCACGTAGATGAGCTGTCCTTGTTGGTTACCTTGCATCCATTCTCCTCCTACACTTTCGGTTCGCTGCCCAATTCAACAAATGCTTTGGCGATCGTCGTCTTCGTAACCCGTCCCATCAATTCCATCTGTCTCGGGTCCTCATCGCTGGGTCGTACGACAGGCAAGGAGTCGATCTGAAAATCGATCAGCTTCTTCGCCGCTGCGTACAAGGTTTCCTCCGGGCCACAAGTGATGATATTCGGCATCCTGGACATGATGATGCTGACCGGCACATCTTCCAGCGTCTTGTTGCCGAGCGAAGCGCGCAAAAGGTCCTTGCGGGAGATGACGCCAGCCAAATATCCTTTTTGATTGACGACGAACAACGTTCCGACATCCTCCAGAAAGAGGGTAACGATTGCATCGTAAGCGGAGGCGGACTCGGAAACTACGATCGGCACCGCCTTGTAATCATTGACGATCAGTTTGTGAAGCCGTTCACTAATGACGGAGCTTGCTGGTCTGCCGGCATAAAAATACCCGACCCGAGGTCTGGCTTCTAAATATCCTGACATCGTGAGGATGGAGAGATCAGGGCGCAAAGTAGCGCGAGTCAGATTGAGGCGCTCCGCGATATGCTCGCCCGTAATCGGCCCGTCATCCTTCACTATCTGTAAGATCTGCTCTTGACGCTTGGTAAGCTCGATGACCAATCACCCCGGTTCTGTCTTTACCTCTTCCTAGTATTACTCTATTCGACCGGATATTCCTTCTTTCGCGCGGAAAAAAGGTGCCCCCGTCTCATTATAGGACGGAGGCACCAGCCTATTCGTTGTTAGGCAAATACAATTTTCGCGAAATCGGCATAGGCGTTCAAAAGACGGGAGATGCAAAGAAGCATGCCCAGTCGGTTAGCGCGAACAGCCTGATCTTCCGCCATAACCATGACTTTATCGAAAAACGCCTGAATCGGCTCGCGCAGCGTCGAGAGCGTCGCCAAAATTTTCGCTTGGTCATCCAGTCCTTGCACTTCTTTGGCGACAGACTGGTAAGACTGGTACAGATTGCGCTCGGCTTCTTCGGCGAACAGCGCTTCGTTCACGCTGTCGGATTCCGCTTTTTGCGCGAGGTTGTTCACCCGCGTAAACTGCTCGACGATCAGCTTGAAGTCCTCAGCTGCAACAGTCGCCATCAGCGCCTTCGCTTTTGCCAGCACATCGGGAACTTTGGTCAAATCTGCGCTCAACACGGCGTCGATCACATCGTAGCGCACGTTGTTTTCTTGCAGAACGTTTTTCAGACGAAGGGCGAAGAAATCGACCAGATCCTTTTTCACTTCTTCTGCCGTCCGTTTGCTTACGCCTTGTGCACTGTAGCCTTCGAGCGCTGCATCCCACAGTTCGTCGAGGGACAGCTGCCAGTTGCGTTCCAGCAAGATGCTGACAATCCCCGCTGCCATCCGGCGCAGACCGTATGGGTCCTGGGAGCCTGTCGGCACGATTCCGATGGCAAAGCAGCCGACGATCGTATCCAGCTTGTCAGCCATGCTCGCGATTGCTCCCTGTGCGGAAGCAGGCATCAGGTCGCCAGCGAAACGAGGCAAATAGTGCTCGAACACACCGCGCGCCACGAGTTCGGACTCCCCTGCCTTGCGGGCGTAATCCTCACCCATGATGCCTTGCAGTTCCGGGAACTCGCCGACCATGTTGGTCACGAGGTCGAACTTGGCGATTTCTGCGATTCGGTCTACTTGTTTGGCTTCTTCTGCACTTACTCCGAGCTTGCTTGCAATCAGACCCGCTGTTTTGCGCACGCGGCGGACTTTGTCTCCAATCGTTCCCAGCTCCTCGTGGAAAACGATTGTCTCCAGCCGCTTCAGGCAGCTGTCGATGGACAGCTTCTGGTCCTCTACATAGAAGAAACGGGCGTCAGACAGACGGGCGCGCAGCACTTTTTCGTTTCCTTTTGCTACATTTTCCAGAGCGCGGCTATCGCCGTTGCGCACGGTAACGAAATGATTGAGCAGTTGTCCCTGCGCATTTTCCACCGGGAAGTAGCGCTGATGCTCGCGCATGGAAGTGACCAGTACTTCGCGCGGGATCGTCAAAAACTCTGCTTCAAACGTGCCGTACAGCGCTGTCGGATACTCGACCAGATGGACGACTTCATCCAGAAGCCCCTCATCCATCGGGATCGTCCAGCCGTGTTCCTGCTCCAAACGGCGGATTTGCTCCACGATCGTCGCCCTGCGCTCTTGCGGGTCGACCATGACGTGCTGTTCCGCCAGCTTGCTTACGTACTCACTCGGGTGAGCGAGCGTCACTTCCGTCCCGAGGAAGCGATGGCCGCGGGAGATGCGTCCGCTTTTTACTCCGGCGATCTCCAGGTCAATCAATTCATCGCCGAACAGGGCTACCAGCCAGCGAATCGGGCGAACGTATTTCAAGTCTCTCGCGCCCCAGCGCATATTTTTCGGGAAGCTCATGCCTGCAATCACTTCGGAGAGGTGCGGCAAAATTTCTGTCGTCGCCTTGCCCGCTTCCGCTTTTCTCGCGTGCACGTATTCTACGCCGTTCACTTCTTTAAAGTACAAGTCGTTCGGGTCGACGTTGTTGCTGCGTGCGAAGCCAAGCGCTGCCTTGGACCAGTTGCCCGCTTCGTCCTGTGCGATTTTCTTTGCCGGACCTTTTGCTTCGTCGTTGCGATCCGGCTGCTTCTCAGCGAGTCCGGTAATCAGCAAGGCGAATCGGCGCGGCGTCTCCAGCGCAGTAATCTGGTCGAAGGGAACGCGCTCTGCCGTCAGCCACTTCTCCACTTTTTCCTTGAATTGCGTTGCTGCCAGGGCCACAAACCGCGCTGGCATTTCTTCCAGACCTACTTCTACGAGCAAATCGCGTTTACTCATTTGTATCCTCTCCCTTCACCTGTGCCGTTTCTTCCTCGTGTGTACCGTCTTTTTTCAAAAGCGGGAAGCCGAGACGCTCGCGCTCTGCGTAGTACGTTTGTGCCACTTCGCGGGACAAATTGCGGACACGTGCGATGTAGCCGGTGCGCTCTGTCACGCTGATCGCCCCTCTGGCGTCCAGAAGGTTGAACGTATGCGAACATTTCAGCACGTAATCGTACGCCGGATAGACCAGGCGCTCTTTCATCAGGCGTTTTGCTTCTGCTTCGTATGTGTTGTAAAGCGTAAACAGCATGTCTACGTCAGACAGCTCAAACGTGTATTTGGAGTGCTCGTATTCAGGCTGTAAGAACACGTCTCCGTACGTGTAGCCGTTGCACCATTCCAGATCGAACACATTTTCCTTTTCCTGAATGTAAGAAGCCAGGCGTTCCAGACCGTACGTCAGCTCAACGGCAACTGGCTTGCACTCCAGACCGCCGACTTGCTGGAAGTAGGTGAACTGGGTGATTTCCATACCGTCGAGCCACACTTCCCAGCCAAGCCCCCATGCGCCCAGACCCGGATGCTCCCAGTTGTCTTCCACGAAGCGGATGTCGTGCTCCAGCGGTTCAATCCCCAACTGACGCAGACTCTCCAAATACAGCTCCTGGATATTGTCCGGCGACGGCTTCATGATCACCTGAAACTGGTGGTGCTGGTACAGACGGTTCGGGTTTTCCCCGTAGCGGCCGTCCGCCGGGCGACGGGACGGCTCCACGTACGCCACGTTCCACGGCTCAGGTCCGATGGAGCGCAAAAATGTCATCGGGTTCAGCGTACCCGCTCCTTTTTCCACGTCGTACGGCTGCACGATCAGGCAATTTTGCTTGGCCCAAAAGTTTTGCAGCGTCAAAATGATGTCTTGAAATGTCATTTTCATGCTCTTTTCCTCCTCCAAAAATAAAAACCTCCCGCCTCTACACTGTCTGCAAAACGACAGTGTAGGGACGAGAGGATTCTCGCGGTTCCACCCTACTTGGCGAATACGTTCTTCGCCCACCTTCTAAAGACCAAATTGCTCCGGAATGCCCTTCATCAGCGTGGTGACCGGGCTTTCACCTTCCCCGGTTCGCTTTTTGCACACAGTGGCCGACTACTCTTTTCCTTCATGGCAACGTTCGGTATGTAAGTTTGTTCCTTATCATAACGAAAAGAAAATCGAATGTCAATCAGTCACTGTCGGACTGGGCCATCCTTTCCATTCGCTCCAGTTGTTCCAGAAATGCGCGACTTTTCAGCCTCAGATCAAGATGCTCGTCCATGAAGCTGCGAATCACATGCTTGAGCTGGCTGCGCGTCGCCGGCTTCACCTCGATGTCGCCCAAACGCTCCAAATCAAATACCTGGAACAGCCGCAACAGCTTCCAGGTAGAAGGCGTGACCGCCAATGCATACGGGTCTGATGGCTGGCAAGAAGGGCACAGCAACCCGCCCTGCGATACGCTGATCGCATAAGGCTCCCGCTGTTGTCCGCAGTTCGCACAAGCTGACAGCTGCGGCGAAATCCCGGCTACAATCAGCATCTTCACCTCGAAAATCCGGCACAAAATTTCCGGGTCCACCCCTTCGTCCAGATAGCAAAACGTCTGCAGTAATAGCTGGAACAAATACGGATTCGGCTCCCGTTCATGTGTCAATCGATCCAAAAGCTCTGCTATGTAAGCGGCATAAGCCGTCGCAGTGAGGGCTTGCCGCATGTCCCGGAAGGAATCCACGATGTCACCCTGCGACAGATCGGGCATTCCCGCTCCGGGCCCTGCCTTGCACAGAAAATAACCGTGCGAAAACAACTGGGAGACGGCGGCAAGACGGCTCTTGGTCTTTTTAGCACCGCGCGCCATCACGCCTAGCTTGCCGTTCTCCCTGGTAAACAACGTCACCACTTTGCTGGACTCGCCATAGTCCACGCTGCGAATGACAATCCCTTCCCATTTTACAAGCATGCCTGCGAGTCACCCAATTCTTCCTGGGCAAAATCAAGCAGAACGTCTTCTGAAGAGCCTTCCGCCTGATGGTGATCGCGGTAGAGAAGGTAAGCATGGATGTCACCGGTTGAAGCGAAAACTCTCCAAGAAAAGTCACGAAGCATGGAGCATCATCCTTTCCTGTATCGGGTCTATCCACTTCCTTCTTAGAATCACCTGCGCCCGTTATTATATGCCTTGGAAAAATTAACACGAATGAAAACGAAGGACAGCCATCTGCCTATTCTTCGTTGTAAAAGCCGAAGTTGCGCAGCATCCGCTCCTGGTTGCGCCAGTCCTTTTTCACCTTGATCCACAGCTCCAGGAATACTTGATCCCCCATCAGCCGCTCGATATCTTTTCTCGCCCGTCTGCCGATTTCTTTCAGCATCTGGCCTTTTTGTCCGATCAAAATGCCGCGCTGCGAATCGCGTTCCACGTAAATCGCCGCGTAAATGTACAGCGTCTTCCCGTTTTCGCCGCGCTTCATTTCCTCCACGACGACAGCAATCGAATGGGGCACTTCTTCGCGGGTCAAATGCAGAACTTTTTCGCGAATCAACTCGGCCACGACAAAACGCTCCGGATGATCGGTCACCTGGTCGGCCGGGTAGAACATCGGCCCTTCTTCCATTTCCCCCATGATCGCTTCGGTCAAGGAAGCAGTGTTGTTGCCCTCCAAGGCGGAAATCGGAACGATCTGCTTGAAATCGTACAACTGGCGGTAATCGTCGATAATCGGCAACAGCGCTTCCGGATGAACCTTGTCAATTTTGTTGATCACCAAAAATACCGGCGTCTTGACTTGCTTCAGCCGCTCGATGATGTAGTCGTCACCCGCTCCGCGCTTTTCGGTCGCGTCTACCACAAACAGCACGAGGTCGACTTCATTGAGCGTATTTTCAGCCACCGACACCATGTAGTTGCCCAGCTTGGATTGCGGCTTGTGAATCCCTGGCGTATCGATGAAGATGATTTGCCCTGCTTCCGTCGTATGAACAGCGGTGATTTTGTTGCGCGTCGTTTGCGGCTTATTGGACATGATTGCGATCTTGTGGCCGACGACGTGGTTCAGCAGCGTCGATTTCCCTACGTTCGGGCGCCCCACGATAGATACGAATCCTGATTTGAATGATTGTTTGGTCTTGCGGTTATCCACGTAAATCCTCCTTGGAAAATGCCCCCGGCAAAAGGGCAGATACTGTTGTTTCCTCGACGTCGCCTTTCAGGTTGGTCAAGTATACAGGCATGTCCGGCGGGCAAAGCTCAGCCAACACCTGACGGCACGCGCCGCACGGAGACACCGCTCCAGGGGTGTCCGCCGCCACTGCCAGCGCCTTGAACGTGCGGTCCCCCTCCGAATAAGCTTTGAACAGGGCCGTACGCTCTGCGCAGTTGCACAGCGAGTATGCAGCGTTTTCGATATTGCCGCCCAAATAAACCTTGCCGCTCTCACACAACAGCGCTGCGCCAACCTGAAACTTGGAGTAAGGCACATACGCCAGTTCTCTTGCTTGGATCGCACCAGCAAGCAATGCTTGTTTATCCATTCTCATCATTCCTCTTATGCGTAGTCTCTACTATTTTTTCTGAAGGGGCGCATTATGGTCCATCCTGACGACGGGACGCCAAGAGACCAGACTTTACGGCCTCCCAGTAAGGCCCGTCCGGTCGTTCTCATGGCACAAACTTTGCGTTTCCCCAGTCAAATCGCTGCTTCCGGCTACCCCGCTATTTTTTGCAGCAGCGGCGGCCCGAAGACGATAAACCCGATGATGGCAGACAGGATAGCCGCTACGAGCACTGCTCCGGCGCAAGCATCCTTGGCTATTTTCGCCTTTTCATGCCACTCGGGAGAAGCGAGGTCAACGGTCGCTTCTACGGCCGTATTCACCAGCTCCAGCGAAAAAACAAGGCCGATAGAAAAAAAGACCAGCAAAACATCGCTGCGGGGAATTTGCAGCCACCAGGCCGCCGCCAAAACGATTACAGCAGCGGCTACGTGGATTTGCATGTTTCGCTGTGTCTTTACGGTATGCCCAATTCCTTGCATGGCGTACGAAAAGCTGCTCGCCATTCTTCGGAGTTCTTTCAACGTAATCTCCTACCTCGTCAAGCCGATCTGCTCCAAAACCTGTTCCTGACGGGAGAACATTTCTTTCTCCTCTTCCGGCGTACCATGATCGTAGCCGAGCAGATGGAGAAAGCCATGCACAGCGAGGAAGCCCAGCTCTCTTTCGAAAGAGTGGCCGTAGTCTTCGGCCTGCTCCTTGACTTTTTGCACAGAGATAATGATATCCCCCAGCATGTTCGGAACTTCGTCCGCTTCGCCCTCGTCGAAAAAGATTTCCATCTCGCCTTCGCCCGGCTCGTTCATGGCGAAGGACAACACGTCGGTTGGGCGATCCACGCCGCGGTAATCGCGGTTCAGCTCATGGATTCGCTCATTGGTGACCAGAGTCACTACGACTTCTCCCTGTACGTCCTCCAGCTTTGCGCAAGCTTCGAGGCATTCGGTCATCAGTTTTTGCAAGCTTTCATCAAGCGGTTCGATTTCTTCGTGGAGGATTTCTACAGATAGCACAGATGAACGATCTCCTTTTTACACACCATTTATCAATAGCCGTGGTCGACTTCTTCTTTTGCATAGGCAGCGATAATTTTTTGCACCAGACTGTGGCGTACGACATCGCCTTCCTGGAAATGGATGAAAGCTACATCCGGTATCGCGCCTAAAATGCGCTGCGCTTCACGCAAGCCGGATTTTTTCCCTTTCGGCAAGTCCACCTGTGTTACGTCTCCGGTAATCACCATTTTGGAGCCGAAACCAAGCCTGGTCAAAAACATTTTCATTTGCTCGGGAGTGGTGTTTTGCGCCTCATCCAGAATGACAAACGAGTCCTCCAATGTACGCCCACGCATGTATGCCAAAGGAGCCACTTCAATCAGTCCGCGCTCCATCATCTTGGCTACCTGCTCGTTTCCAAGCATGTCATACAAAGCATCGTAAAGCGGACGCAGATACGGGTCTACTTTTTCTTGCAGATCGCCAGGCAAAAAGCCCAAGCTTTCTCCCGCCTCTACAGCCGGTCTGGTAAGAACGATCCGTTTGACACGTCCATTTTTCAACGCGTTTACTGCTGTGACCACTGCCAAATACGTTTTTCCCGTTCCGGCAGGCCCTATTCCGAAGACGATGTCGCGCTTCTTGATCGCCGACAAATAGTGCCGCTGTCCGAGAGTTTTGGCCCTGATTACTTTTCCGCGCTGGGTGCGCGCCACTTCCTCATCATAAACATCCAGCAGTTGGGCTGCTTCTCCCCGGCCTACGAGCATCATCGCGTACGAGATGTCTCGTTCGGACAAAGCGATTCCTCTGCGGATCAGCTGCAGCAAAACACCGATCAGCTCGGTCAGCTTATCCACTTCCGGCTTGTCGCCGCTAATGACCAGTTCGCCTTCGCGGGTCATGATTTGGGCAGGACTTTTTTCCTCGATCAGCTTTAGGTACGCGTCGTGCGGTCCAAACAAAAGCAGAGCCTCAGATGCGTCTGAAAACGGGATTCTTACCTCATCTTGTACGTGCAACAGGCTTCCATCTCCTTGCAACGGTTATCAGCAATTGACGTCACGGATTGCCATTGTTCACGGGTGACTGGGGTACGATTGGCTGTTCAACGGCAATTTCTTCAATGACGGAAAAATGAATGCTTACGTAAACTTTACCATTCTCTGCGGTGACGTGCAAAACTTTTTCGTCCTGAATGAACGCATCTTTACCAGCTTTTTGCAAAATGTCTGCTCTGGCGAATTTTTTCGCTACTTCCGTGGCCTCTTCTGTGCTCAATTGCTTCGTAACCGGCTCGATTTGCGCATATTCGACCGTTTTCCAGCCTACTGGCGACGTGTATCCCGCATAGGAAGGAACGTAGCGTTTTTCCGACGTCTGGGCTTCGGAAAACAGCTCTTTGTTAAACGGCCACACTTGAATCGCATACGATCCCACCAGCAAATACTGCTGCTCCTGCTTCTCTCCGGTCAGCCGATAGATCGTTTGCTTCAAAGGGACAGAGGTGTTGCTTACATACCAGACTTCTCCCTGCACCTTGCCTCGCGCCGATACGGCTTGCTGGCGCGTGTCATTGCCAATGATTCCGGAGATGAGCACCTGGCCTTTTTCGACAAGCTGATTGTTCGTCACCTGGCTTTTGCCCACTTCCGGGAGAATTTTATGGATGACAGCACGCTTTTTGGCGACGAGATGGCGCGGCCCCGTCGCCAAAGGCTTGACGGGCGCTTCCTTTTCCACCACTTGCAGCCTGACCTTCGTTCCCTGGATGTCGATTCCGACCCAGGCGGCTTCCGGCAACAAGCTTAACAGCTCTTTTTGCAGCAGCAGCGGTTCCTTTAGTTTGACCTTCCATGCCCCTTGTTTAATCCCGATCTCGTCCGCAGCGCGAATGACGCGTGCAGGGTCGATGTGCTTCGTTCCCGTTACTTCCACGCTCCATACAAACGAGGAAAGCATGTACAATCCAATAAAAAACAAAACAGCGCCAATAGCCAGTCCAGCGCGCCTGCGCACGCGGAGCAGCCAGAAAGGCAATCCGTCCCTGTTTTCCACGTGGCTGCGACAGCCTGTCTCCTTCAACAGCGGCCTGAGGCGAAAATAGTCGCGAATCAGAATATCGCAGCGGCTCACCTCCGCACCGACCCTGCGAATATTCCAGATTCGAATGCCATCCCGCACGGCCATATTCAGCAAACGCTCAAACCGCTTACCCCGTACGGTGATGGTGATGTGTCCATCTACCCATTCCTTGAGTCCGTTTCGCATATGTGCCGTCCACCTTTCCTTGTGCTAGGAGCCTTGTGGCCCTGTCTCCAAAAATTTGACTCCGCCAATCCTTCCTTCGAGAAGCACCTCTTCCGGCAAAATCGCCCGGATGACAAGCTGTTCGCCTGAGACAATCATCTGGCCGTTTGTAAGCAGCAGACGCAGCTCGTGTTCGCTGAAATGCAGAACACCGCGATGATTCTCTATGTACATTTGCAAATGACCGATCATCGTAATGCGCGGGACTTCCAGGACCACATCTTGCGGCAGATCCAACACACCTCCGGCCAATTGGCGCAGACGGCGGCTCCAACGCTTCATGGATAAGCCCCCCTTCTACAGGCGCACGCGCCTCGTTTTCTGAAAATGGGTCGTGCCACTTTCGGTGCAATATCATTCTTACCTATGCGTATGCGAGCGAACGGTGCGGCATTCATACGAAAACCAGTGCACGGCATTTTGCAAAATGGACGAGTTGATCTGCGGGGAGGTTAGCATAAGGCAAACCCTCCATCTGGTTTTTCCCAGCACAAGGGTTGGTTACGACTATGGCTGCAAGCTGCTCGTTTTTTACAATCCAACAAAAAAACAGGCAAACATTTGTTTACCTGTTTTTTCTGTACGTTATTTGCTTATTTTTCGTGAACGCTGGGCAAAGTAAGAAGCTTTTGAGCGCGGCTCGCCAAAGATGAGCGCCCACTTCATTCCTTCCCGCGGATCGAGAGGAGCAGCAGACTGCGGCTTGACGCGCTGCGCCGCCGACATTTGTCTGGTCGCGCTCGATGTACGGATCGTAGAACCTGTCGAAGCGCGTACAGGCTCGGAAAATGCCCACTCCTGCTCCACTCCGACGCCTTCCATCGACTCCGCTCTCGATTCCAGCGGCTCGTATTTGGCCGTGGCCCGTACCGTTTTTCGCTCTTGCTGCGCATCTGGCGCAGGCTCGGCTGTCCAAGGTGTATCCACAGGTGTCAGGGGCTTGTTTGGCGTTCCTTGCGACATCCGCTTTCCTTTGGCTTTTTCTTTTCCCAGCAGCTTGTAGCCGATGTAACCCAAAATAACGAACCAGAACTTTCCTAGCAGAGGCAGAATCCAGTCAATCAGGTCAAGGAAAAGATCAAAGAGATCTTCCATGGCAATCGCCCTTATTCTTTCTGATCAGGCGAAGCAGGGTCCTGTTTGTCACCTGAGTGCCCGAACGATTCGCGCATTTGTGTATCGGCTGCGATGTTCTGCAGGTTGTAGTAATCCATGACGCCCATTTTGCCGCTGGTCAACGCTTCTGCCAATGCAAGTGGAACTTGTGCTTCCGCCTCGACTACTTTTGCTTTCATTTCTTGTACGCGGGCGATCATTTCTTGTTCCTGGGCAACCGCCATCGCACGACGCTCCTCGGCTTTTGCCTGCGCAATGCGCTTGTCGGCTTCCGCTTGGTCCGTTTGCAGCTGTGCCCCGATGTTTTTACCAACATCTACGTCCGCGATATCAATGGAGAGAATTTCAAACGCTGTACCAGCGTCCAGACCTTTGTTCAAAACGGTTTTGGAGATGAGATCAGGGTTTTCCAATACGTCTTTGTGGCTGTTGGAAGAACCGATCGTGGAGACAATCCCTTCACCGACACGGGCGATGATCGTTTCTTCACCAGCACCACCGACCAGACGGTCAATATTGGCGCGAACGGTTACTTTCGCTTTCGTGCGCAGCTCGATACCGTCTTTTGCCATTGCTGCTACGACAGGAGTTTCAATCACTTTCGGGTTAACGCTCATTTGCACGGCTTCCAATACATCGCGCCCTGCCAGGTCAATCGCTGCGGCGCGTTCAAAGCCGAGCGGAATATCTGCACGTTGCGCTGCTACAAGGGCGTCGACAACGCGGTCAACGTTACCGCCTGCAAGATAGTGGCTTTCCAGTTGGTTCGTGTCCAGCTGCAAGCCTGCTTTGCGAGCTTTAATCAACGGGTTCACGATGCGGGATGGAACGACCCGGCGCAAACGCATCGCCACAAGTGTAATAATCCCGATGTTCACGCCCGACGCGAGGGCGGAAATCCAGAGCATGACTGGTACAAACGAGAAGAAAATCGAAAGGGCCACGATGGCTACAGCCACCATAAAAATTAGGGGAATCAATCCGCTTTCCAACATAATGCTGTCACTCCTTTATTCTTGTTCAGACACGACGACACGCGTCCCTTCTACTTGCACGACGACAATCGCCGTTCCGGCTGCGATGAAGCCTCCGGCAGATACCGCATCGACACGCTTGCCTTCCACTTTTACGACACCAGCAGGGCGCAAAGGCGTCAGGGCAATGCCGGACTTGCCCGTGAGATCACGCTGATCTTTCGGGGCCACATAGCCTTCCTCGTTGTGCTGTGCGTCACCGAGGACGAACTTGCCAAAAAGTCCTTTGATGCCGTAACGCTTGACGAGCAGAAACGTTACAACAAGTGTAACTACAGCCGCAATTCCCAGCGAGGCGAGTCCTTGCTGCGTATCGTAGGCAGCCATCACCAGGCCAGTCACGATACTGATAAAGCCGATAGCTCCGACGATGCCGCCTGGCAGGAAAATTTCTAGAATCATGAGTAAAATTCCGATGACAAACAGACCGATGTGCAGCCAGTTTGCAAAGCCTGCGACATAATGCCCGAAGAAATACAAGCCGAACGAAACTAGCGAAATCGTTCCGGCGACGCCAAAGCCTGGTGCAAACAGTTCAACGACAATCCCGACCAAACCGATGACCAGAAGCAAGCTCATGACGTACGGGCTGGTTACCCAGCGCGCAACCTTTTCCCCGCCAGTCGGCTCGATCACATGCAGAGAGTCGCTGGAAATTCCCAGGCTGGCAAGCAGCTCCTCTTTTCCAGAAACGACGTGATCTGCGTAGCCGAGCGTTTTCGCTTGCTGCGCATCGAGCGAAAGCACGGTTCCTTTTGGCTTCAGTCCCGGAAACTCCGTATCGATTTCGACCATTGCTCGCGCCACGTCCGGATTGCGTTGGTTCAGACTGGCGGCAGCGGTCATTTTTTTGCTCCATCCCGAGATGAACTTGATGTCTGCTGCATTGCCCGCCAGATCAATCGGTGTAGCCGCTCCCATGCTGCTTCCTGGCGTCATAATGATTTCGTTAGCGTTCAAAGCGATGTATGTTCCCGCTGAGAAAGCCTGGTTATCAATATAGGCGATGGTATGCATGGGTGATTGGCGAATCAACTGGCCAATCTGATCAGCAGCGTCCACTTCGCCACCCGGCGTATTAATATGCAAAATGACAAGGTCTGCTTTTTCTTCCTGTGCATCTGCGAAAGCCCTTGCAAGGAAACTCTCCAAGCCACGCTCGATTGTGTTGTCTACCGGAATCCAGACCGCTTTCTGATAAGACTGGGCCTGAATGCCTGGCGTAAACAAAAACATCGAGAAGCCCGTGATCAGGCAAAGAAGAGACAGTAGCAATCGCATCCGCCGCAACGCTAACCTCGTTGCAGTCATGACATTTACCTCCTTCCTCGTATCAGCTTCAACTTATGCCCAATAAGGTATACGAACAAAGGAGGAGATTGTTTCAGATTTTTGTCAGCTTTTGGGGAAACAAAGAAAAAACCCAACCGTCATCCGGCTGGGCTTTTCCATTCGTATCTATATGAGGTGTTGCTTATCTACGATGGTAGTTCCTCAGATACAATCTTTTGCACGAGGTTTCCGTCTGCTCTGCCTTTCACTTTCGGCATAAGTGCTCCCATCACTTTGCCCATCTCCTTCTTGGAGGTGGCATTGGTGGCAGCAATAGCTTCCCGAACGATATCGCGAATCTCATCTTCGCTGAGCTGAGCGGGTAAGTAAGCGGAGAGCACATCGATCTCTTCGCGCGATTTTAAGGCAAGTTCTTCACGGCCTGCCTTCTCAAATTCGTGGAGGGATTCACGGCGTTGTTTTAACTCACGAGTCAAGATGGTCAGCACTTCGTCTTCAGACAAAGTTCTGCCTTTGTTAATCTCTTCATTCTTTAAAGCGGCTTTCACCATGCGAATAACAGAGAGTTTTAGAGCAGCTTTGTCTCTCATTGCTTGCTTCATATCTTGATCGAGTCGCTCCATTACACTCATGATGGGCCCTCCGTCCATTAAAACTTACGCTTACGAGCTGCTTCGGATTTCTTTTTACGCTTAATGCTAGGCTTCTCAAAGTGGCGACGTTTACGCAGTTCCGCCATCACCCCGGATTTGGCGCTCTCACGCTTGAAGCGGCGAAGTGCGCTATCCAAAGACTCGTTTTTCTTGACTCGAATTTCTGCCATTTGTCTTCCCTCCCTCCGCTAAAACCGTGGGACGCCTGAATCGTCGTACGAACAGACTGTCACACTTCATTATAGGATAGATGACTAATGAAGGTCAACCTTTAGTTCATTTTTATTCGTGAAATCCTGCCAAGAGGTGGTAATGAATATGGAAAACTTCTTGTCCGCCTTCTTTTCCGCAGTTATTAATCAGGCGAAATCCTGGCAGCTCCAGCTTTTTCGCCAATGTCTGCGCTACTTGATGAATATGGCCGATCAGCGGCAAATCTTCCGCTGTTACATCCATTAATGTCGCAATCGGCTTGCGCGGGATGATCAGCAGGTGGACGCGTGCCTTTGGCGCGATGTCGTGAATCACGATGACGTGTTCGTCTTCATATTCTACGCGGGCTGGAATTTCGCCCTCCATAATCCGGGTAAAAATGCTTTTCTCCATGTGGGAAACCCCTTTCAGCTATATAGATGGCTTCGATGTTTTGCAAAGCACAGATAGTTTCATGATAGCGGACAGCACGAAGCAAATGCAACGGCTTGTCCCGCACTTTTGTCTTGCGGCCTTCCCGGGCGCATGGTAGCATGACTTCGAGGATTCACGAGTTCGTGACCGGATGACTTCGCGATTTCACGTGCGCGTGGTCAGCTTCGAGGTTGGAGATGGATCATATAGAAAAAAGGAGTTCGTGCACATGAAACCACTTGCACTGGAACAGGCGACAATCAATGCAGAAGGACTCTTGCTGGCAGGCTCCCCGCACCTTGTCTTGTCATCGGTTCACTTTGATACCCGCCAACTGAAAGCGGGTTCTTTATTCGTGGCGCTGACAGGCGGCGCTCGCGATGGGCACGATTTTTTGCTGCAAGCAGCCGAACAAGGAGCGGTAGCCGCACTCGTATCCAATCAGGAAAAAATTCCGGCTGGCTTGCCCGAGGAGTTCGGGCTGATTCTCGTCAACGATACGCTGCGCGGTTTTCAAAAGCTGGCAGCTGCCTATCGGAAAGACTTTGCGATCCCGCATATCGCGATTACGGGCAGCATCGGGAAAACGACGGTGAAGGACATCGTAGCTCACGTATTGGAAGCGCGATCCCCTGTCTACAAGACATATAAAAACTTGAACAATCATTTGGGCGTGCCGCTTTCCTTGCTGCAAATGGAGCCGCAACACCAGGCTGCCGTGCTGGAGCTGGGGATGAATCACGCCGGAGAGATCGACTTATTGGCTTCGCTCGTCAAGCCGGAGATCAGCGTCATTACGTATATCGGCGAGTCGCATCTGGAGTTTTTCGGCACGCGGGAAAAGCTTGCGCTCGCCAAAGCCGAGCTGCTCCCCCACACCGCCCCTGACGGCCTGGTTCTTCTCAACAAGGACTCGGAGTATTTGCCGCGAGTGGCCCATCTGTATGCCGGGGAGATCATGTACTATTCCGTGCTGGAGCCTTGTGACATCTGGGCGGAACATATTCAGCCGAATGATAATGGAACACAGTTTGACGTCTGCTTCGCGAATGGCGAACGCTTCTCCGCCTTTCTCCCGCTTCACGGCAAGCATAGCGTGCTGAACGCGCTTCCTGCGATTGCGATTGCGAAAAGACTGGGGATGGACACAGAACAAATCGTGCAAGCGCTCTCCACGGTCAAGCTCTCTGCCATGCGGTTTGAACAGGTGCATTCCAGACACGGCTCCCTGTATATCAGCGATGCATACAACGCCAGTCCGTCTTCCATGGAAGCTGCTGCCCGGACGTTCGCCGAGCTGTTTCCTGGCCGCAAAAAAGTGCTCGTCTTGGGCGACATGTACGAGATGGGCGAGCAAAGCGCTCACATGCACGCAGGAGTCGGCGAAGCGCTCAACGATATTGTCGAGCACATCGAGCTGCTCGTCACCGTTGGCGAGGATACGCAACATCTTCATCGCGCCTATAACGGCAACAAGCTGCATGTGGCAAGCAAACCGGAGGCGCTCGCCGCCCTTCTGCCATTGCGCGATGCCAGCCATGCCTTTTTGTTCAAAGCGTCGCGCGGGATGGAGCTGTGGACGCTTTTGACTGATCTGGAACAGCACGAATAGAAAAAAAGAAAGCCGCCTCTCGGATCAGTTGAGAGACGGCTTTTTTGCGTTTGCTTGTAGGTCGTAAAATTCAGATTGCTATTCCAGCCCTTCGGCTTCCACGATGTTGCGCTGCTTATCGGCATGGCGCTCTATCGCCAGCTGCACCAGGCGGTCGATCAGTTCGCTGTAGCCCACACCCGCTGCCTGGAAAAGCATCGGGTACATGCTGAACGGGGTAAAGCCTGGCATCGTGTTTACTTCGTTAATGTACAGTTGGTCGTTTTTCTCATCCCAGAAAAAGTCGACGCGGGAAAGCCCTGAGCCGTCCAGCGCCTGAAATGCCTTTTTCGCGATATCGGAGATGCCTTCTGCGACATGCGCAGGAACGACCGCAGGAATGGACAGCTCTGTGCCCGCTCCCTTGTACTTGGCTTCGTAGTCATAAAATTCTTTGGCCGCGATAATTTCGCCGACGACAGACGTGACCAGCTCCTCGTTGCCAAGCACGCCGATCTCCAGCTCGCGCACCGAAACAAACTCCTCCACGATCAGCCTGCGGTCAAAACGGGCAGCCAGATTGATCGCGGTCACCAGTTCTGCGCGGTTCTTCGCCTTGCTGATTCCGACGCTGGAGCCCATGTTCGCTGGCTTGACAAAGCATGGGTAGCCAAGTTCACGCTCGATTGTTTCCGCCACTTCCTCGGGACCTTTTTCCCACTGGGAGCGCAAAAACCCTACGTACTTAACCTGCGGCAAGCCCGCTTGGGCAAAAACCGTCTTCATCATCCACTTGTCCATCCCGACAGCGGAAGCCATCACGCCTGTTCCCACATATGGCAGGTTGACCAGCTCCAGCAGTCCTTGAATCGTGCCATCTTCCCCGTTCGGCCCATGCACGACAGGAAAAATCACATCGACTTGCTGCGCGATATCGAACAAGGAGTCAGATTTTTTTGCCGGATCGCCGGAAGCGAGGCGCAGTGTGTCGATGTTTTGCGGCACCTGCTCAGCGAAAGCGTCTCCTTTTACCCAAGTTCCGTCCAACTGAACGTAAATGGGCGTTACCTCGTATTTATTTGCATCGACAGCCTTCATGATCGACAAGGCCGTACGCAATGAAACCTCGTGCTCCGAGGATTTTCCTCCATAAATAATTCCTAGACGGATCTTATCGTTTCCCATCCGTGCCATGCTCCTTTCCTCTGTGGCAGGCAAAGAGTCTACCCTTGAGTTTCATCTCTCTCCTATGCTATGCAAGCGCCCAGCATCTGCTCTTTGTACCGGGCAAAGCCCGTCATTTAGCATACACAAACCGACTGCCAAATACAAGAGAAGCAAGTATCACCCACGCATGAACTTTGTCATATCATGGGTAGTAAAAACACTGTCATGGAGCTATTTTGCTGGAGGGATGTCCATGAGAGACTACTTGCTTTATTGTACGTATTGCTCCACGTACACGTTGTTGCACAGCTTCGATAAAGACGCCGGAACTTTTTTGGGGGAATACTCGCTCCTGCACAATGATTACACGCGCGACAACATCGTTTTGAACAAATTTTTGCTCGCTCACCTCGGCCACACCATCCGGCCTATTCCCTCCCAGACGGATGACTATCGCCAAATTATTGGCAACGCCTCGCATTTTCTCGAAGACGACATCGATAAATACGTGGAGGAAAGCCAGCAACGGGCGAAGTTTCGGGAGCGGGATCGCAAAAGCGAGCGGGAAATCGGCCAGGTCCAGCTCTATCTCATCGAGCATTTGCTTGTTCACGAGTTGCATACGCTCAGCCAGGCGCGCGCCGCTACCCCCGCAGAAGGACAAGTCTTGCTGGGAAAAGAGCTTGGCTTCAAAAAGGCTCTCGACCTCGTCCGGCAGGTGAAAAACGACAAGCAGTTTGCGCAGTAAGCCTGACTTCGCCTAGCGGACGGGACGCTTGAATATCTGCCAGCTTGTTTGGGCAGCGGACTGGTCGCTCGAATGTCTGCCAGCTTGCCCGGGCAGCAGCTTAGCCCTGTGCGTCCCATCCTTTTCACGAAAACGCAAAAACAGCGCCAGATACGCTCCGGCGCTGTTCTCTTTTTCTACTTGCGATCGCGCACTTCAAAGATCGCGAATTTCAGGTAATGCGCTTCGTCAGCGCCGCTGATTTGCGGGTGGTCTTTGCCTGCCCCGCGCCACTCGATCAGGCGCAATATTTTTTTCGCGTCCACAGCCGCTTCCTGGATCGTTTCCAGGAACAGTTCCGGAGACATGTGGTACGAGCATGAGGCGGTGACCAAAAAACCGCCAGGACGAACGAGCTTCATCCCGTTCAGGTTGATATCTTTGTAGCCGCGGCATGCGCCTTTGACCGCGCCGCGCGATTTGGCGAAGGCGGGCGGATCGAGAATGACGACATCCCAGCTCTTTCCTGCCTCGACATTTTCCCGCAAGTAATCAAACGCGTTTGCCACGACAAAATCGACGCGATGCAAAAAGCCGTTCAAGGTGATGTTGCGCTTTGCGGTTTCGATCGCATGCTCGGAAATGTCGAGCGCGGTTACTTTTTTCGCGCCGTGCTTGCAAGCGTTCAGCGTGAAGGAGCCGGTATGGGTGAAGCATTCCAGCACTTCTGCTCCGTCCCAGAACGGATTTTTGATCGCTTTTCCCCGCTTGTCGACTGGCATGAGCTTTTGCTCGCCGTCCACCTCGATGGTTTGCAGCGTAATGCCGTGCTTCTCGCCCCAGCCTTTCATCAATGGCGCAATCGAAGCGCGGTTCTCACGCTGGTCGTAGAAAAATCCTGTCTTTTGTCCTTCGACGATATCCACGTAATACTTCAAGCCGTTTTCCTCAATCAACACCTCGCGCGGACACTCTCCGTACAGCACTTCTTTACCTTCCGCCAAGCCTTCCAGCTTGCGCACGGGAACGTCGTTGCGCAAGTAGATGCCAGCAGGCGCAAACACTTCCACAAGCGCATCGCGAATCCACTCCATCCGCTTTTCCATGCCCAAAGACAATACCTGCACGACCAGGATGTCCTCGTAGCGATCCACGATCAGGCCAGGCAAAAAGTCTGCTTCGCCGTAAATGACGCGGCATGCGCGCGGATTGTCCACAAACCGAGTGCGAAACTCCGCCGCCTGCCTGATTTTGCGCAGGAAGAACGAATAGTCGATGTCTTCTTTTGGATCGTAGCTCAAAATGCGCACGATCATTTGCGATGCCGGATTGATGTAGCCTTTTGCCAAAAAGTGTCCTTTGTGATTCGTCACCTCAACGATTTCACCCGGTACAACCTCGCCCTGGATTTCCAATACTTCCGATTGGAAAATCCACGGATGCCCCGCTTCCAGTCGCTTTTTCCGATGCTGATTCAGTAAGACTTTTGCCATGCGGTTGATTCTCTCCTTGTCATGCTTGCCCTCGTACAGGCATAGCGTTATAGTAACTTCCTTTACGGTTGGCCCGGCGTTCTACGGCCAGCCTCGCTTGCCATTGTAACCAAGAAGGAGGAACCCAACTTGTGATTGTCTCCATCCTCGCCCCGTTTACGATCGGGCTCTGTTTTTTTCTGTTCGGTATGTACGCCATGCGGACCGGATTTCAAAATTTGGCGGGCAAAAAAATGGAACAATGGATGGCCCGCTTTACACGCACGCCATACCACAGCTTCTGGATCGGGTTGATTGCGACTTTCGTCCTGCAAAGCTCCAGTGCCGTCACCGTCTTGACGATCGGCTTGACCAATGCGGGGATTATCCAGTTCGCGCAAACCGTCGGGATCATTCTCGGCACCAACCTGGGAACGACCGTCACGACGGAGCTGGTCGCACTCAAACTGGAGTCGTTCGCCATCCCGATGTTGCTCGTCGGCGTCGCCCTCTGGCTGATGCCGCGGCCAACTGTTCGCTGCACCGGACTGGTCATCGCCGGATTCGGGCTGATTTTCCTCGGGATTGATACACTCAAGCTGATGGCCAAGCCGCTGGAACAATCCGAAACGTTTCGGTCGCTTTTTCTGGAGAGCAGTCATTCCATCTGGATCGGGCTGATCACAGGCGTCATTTTCACTGCGCTCATCCATAGCGGCTCTGCAACGACCGTCATCACGATGGGGTTGCTCAGCCATCAAATCCTGTCCATGGAGACGGCGCTTGCCATCGTCCTCGGCGCCAATGTCGGCACATGCTTCACCGCTGTCATAGCCGCCATCGGCACGAATACGGCCTCCAAGCAGGTCGCCTGGTGCCATACGCTCTTTAATGTAGCAGGGGCTGTCGTGTTTTTGCCTTTTCTTTCCCAGCTTGCCCTGGTAAGCGCCTTTTTAACGAGCAGCCCCTCCATGCAAATCGCCCATTCGCAAACGATTTTCAATCTGATTTGCTCCATGGTCGCCCTGCCATTCGTTCCGCAGATCGCCCGGTTTATCCAATGGCTCATTCCAGACAAGCGCAAACCGCCTACACCGACTGCTGTATGGATTAAAAAGAAAACGGGATGAGGTACAGCGAGGTGACGACCCCGGCCACGATCATCGCCACACTCGATGCAGCCGTCTGCACGGGCGAGATGCGGTTCAAACTGGCTGTCCCGATCGCATGCGCACTCGTCCCTACGGCAATCCCGATCGCCCAGTCGTCCGTAATTCGCCCCCATTTGAGCACAGGGCGCGCGATCAGCACCCCAACCATTCCTGTGAGGGCGGTAAAAAAGGCTGCCAAAGCAGGCACTCCGCCTATCGAGGCAGTCAGTTCCAAAGCGATTGGCGTCGTCACCGATTTGCTCAGCATGCTTCTGAGCAAGATGTCATCCGATCCGAAGCACCAATGAATCGCGTACACCGACACGATAGCCACGGCGCACCCTGCACTGACGCCGAGCAAAACGCCGCGCCAGATGTGGGCGAATTGCCTGATCTGTTTGGCCAAAGGAACAGCCAATGCCACTGTCGCCGGACCGAGCCAGAACGAAATCCACTGTCCTCCCGCAGAAAAAGCTTCCCAATCATCGCTCACCGCCCACCAGATCACCCAGACGAGCACGACCGCCACAAGCAGCGGCTGCACGCGGGGAAAGCGGGCGTTGACCGTCGTTGCTCCTTTGTAGCCGACAAGCGTAACGAGGATCGCCAGCCATTGACTAAGCATCGAGCGTCCTCCTCTCTGGTGCGGCAGAAGCGGGTGTCTCTTGCTTCTTCTGTCTGTTCAAGTAAGCTTGTACCACGCGGCCTGTCACGAACATGACCAGCATCGGAGCCACAATCATCGACAGCGCGATCGGCCATGGCGCTTGGGCAAACCATTTGAAGTAGGAGACGACGCCCACAATAATCGGCACGAAAAACAGCATCATGTGCCGGATGAGAAACGAACTCGCCCGGTCTACCCACTCCATCCGAATCCAGCCAGTCACAAGCCCCAGTGTCAGCAAAAGCATCCCGACCAGGTTGCCGGGCAAAGGGATGTGCAGCCATGTACTCGCAAGCACTCCCACTCCGTAAAAAGCCAGAAGAATAGCCACTCCCGTGATCATTTTCACCTGCCACACCCCTCTCCCGCTTTCTCTTTGCCTAATCTCTATCGAAAATGCTTGAAAAAGAAGGAAAAGCCCGGCCTTCCCTTGGCCAGGCTTTCTTTCGTTCCAGTCGTTCTAGTATCCGCTGCCTGTCGTTTTCGCTCCAGTCACAATCGAGATGCCAGAGCTTGTACCGATCCGGCTCGCTCCCGCCTCGATCATGGCGAGTGCTGCTTCACCGCCGCGCACGCCGCCAGATGCCTTCACTCCAATGTCAGGACCAACTGTTTTACGCATCAAAGCGATATCTTCTACCGTCGCGCCGCCCGGGCCGAAGCCAGTGGACGTTTTTACGTAATCGGCACCTGCTTCCACGCAGAGCTTGCACGCGATTTCTTTTTCCTGATCAGTCAAAAGACCTGTTTCAAGAATGACTTTCAAAAGAATGTCTCCAGCTGCATCCTTCACAGCTGCCACGTCTTGCTTCACGGTTTCCAGATCGCCGGATTTCAGGGCACCTACGTTCAGCACCATGTCGACTTCTGTTGCGCCGTTTGCAATCGCATCGCGAGTTTCTGCCACTTTTGCCGCTGTCGTATTCGCTCCCAGAGGGAAGCCGATTACGGTGCACACTTTCACATCTGTACCCGCCAACAGCTCAGCAGAACGCTTCACCCAGTAAGGGTTGACGCACACAGACATAAAATCGTGTTCTTTCGCTTCCGCGCAGAGCTTGTCGATCATCTCTTGCGTCGCTTCTGGCTTCAACAGGGTATGGTCAATAAATTTGTTCAATTGCATAAACTACACCTCAATCCCGAGTTTTTGGAAGGCCAGACGAAAAATCTCATCGTTGTTTCGGTAGCCTCTCTGGAGTTGCAGCTCCCAAGCCTCTTTTGCCGGATGCCAATGAACGTCATTGATTTCTTCCAGCTGTACCGTTATTTCTGTGTTGTAAGCCTCGACCAGATAGTAGTGGACTTCTTTGTCGACCGACTCGCCCGTCACCGGATGCGTGTAGACGTAAGTGATCCGGTCAAGCTTGGCGCCGAGACGCCCCGCCACTCCCGTCTCTTCAAGCACTTCACGCAAAGCGGTTTCTTCGATAGTCTCGCCGATCTCCTGCTTGCCTTTTGCCAAAGTCACTTTGCCATAACGGTCTTCGATCAAGAGAAGCATGTACTCTCCGTCTTGCAGCTGATAGACTACGCCTCCTGCCGAAATCTCCTTCATATGGCTCGCTCCTTCAAATAAGGCAGCATCTCAGTCTCCACAACGCGGACAAAAGTTCCCTGGCAATATTCGGAGCCTGGTTGTTCCAGCTTCACCTTGCAAATTTTCCCGATCATGCTTTCGTCTCCCGGGAAAACAACGTTCAGGTAGTTATCGGAATATCCCATCAACAGGCCGCTTTCCGGCGCATCCTTGAACGGACGCTCTGGAATGACTTCCAGCACGTCGCCGACAAACTGCTTGGAGTAAGCCATGGTCAGCTCCCGATTCAGCTCCAACAATTTCGTCACGCGCTCGTGTTTTTCCTCTTCGGGAATCTGGTCGGTCATCCGCGCAGCCGGTGTGCCTGTGCGCATCGAGTACGGGAAAACGTGCAGCTCGGCGAAGCCGATTTCTTTGATGAAGTTGTAGCCGTTCATGAATTGCTCCTCGGTTTCACCCGGGAAGCCGACAATGACGTCCGTCGTGATCGCCGCGCCTGGCAGCGCTTTGCGTACTTTCACCATTTTTTCATAAAACTCGGCTGTCGTGTATTTGCGGCGCATGCGCTTCAACACTTCATCATCGCCCGCCTGGAGCGGTACGTGCAGGTGGCGTACGACACGGTCGGAGTTGTTGATGACCTCGATGACTTCATCCGTGATCTGGCTCGCTTCGATGGAGCTGATGCGAATGCGTTTCAGTCCATCTACTTCGTGCAAATCAAGCAGCAGCTTCGCCAGGTTGTAATCTTCCAGGTCTTCTCCGTATCCTCCGGTGTGAATCCCCGTCAGAACGATTTCCAGATAGCCTGCTTCCACCAGCTTTTTCGCCTGTTCCACGACGCTTTCCGGCTTGCGCGAGCGCATGAGACCACGCGCCCACGGAATGATGCAGAACGTGCAGAAGTTGTTGCAGCCTTCCTGAATTTTCAGGGAAGCGCGGGTTCTGTCTGTAAAGTTGGGAACATCCAGCTCCTCGAAATCACGGGCTTTCATGATGTTTCCGACCGCATTGATCGGTTGGCGCTCAGCGCGGATTTGCTTGACGTAATCGGTCAGCTTCTCGCGGCCTTGCGTGCCCACTACGATATCCACCCCAGGAATTTGTGCAATCTCGCTTGGAGAAGTTTGCGCATAGCAGCCTGTCACAGCGACGATCGCTTCCGGGTTGCGGCGAATCGCCCGGCGGATGACCTGGCGGCTCTTTTTATCACCTGTATTCGTAACGGTACAAGTATTGATCACGTAAACATCGGCGTCGTCCTGTTCAAAGTCGACTCGCTCGTAGCCATCTGCCTTGAACAATTGCCAAATCGCCTCAGTCTCATAACTGTTCACTTTGCAGCCTAATGTATGAAAAGCAACGGTAGACATTGCCATTCCTCCTTTCGCTTGCGCTTATCCTTTGCGATGTATGGAAGCTTTTCGTTCAAACTGATAGGAAGCCGCGGCAAGTACATACTGGCTGGCCGTTTCGGTGCGCAAAATACGCGGCCCGAGCGAAACAGGCAAAAATCCCTTGCTCTCTGCTTGCGCCACTTCTTCCGGGGTGAAGCCCCCTTCAGGCCCAATCAGAACGAGCAGGGAGTCTCCACTTGCCATCTGTTCCAGCACTTCATGAACAGTCGTGCTTCCTTCCTTTTCATAGGCGATAGCCAGCTGCGTATAGGCTTGACCTGCCGCAAGCGCCTCGCGAAACGAGACAGGGGCAAGCAGCTCAGGCAAAACGGCCCGGTGCGACTGCTCGGCAGCCTCCTTGACGATTTTGCGCCAGCGCTCCAGCTTTTTCGCCTCTTTCTTAGCGTCCAGTTTGACGATGGTTCTCTCGGAAGAAAACGGAAAAAAGGAGTACGCTCCGAGTTCCGTCCCCTTTTGCAAGATCCACTCCATCTTTTCGCCTTTTGGCATTCCTTGCCCAATGGTCACGCGGATCGGCAGCTCACGCTCTTCCTGGAGCATCTCGATCACCTCTGCCTGGACTTCCTTGGCAGAAAGGCTGACGAGCTTGGCTCGCGCCGATCTCCCTGCTCCGTCCGAGACGAGAATTTCATCGCCTGCCCGCGCTCGCATCACGTTTACGATATGATGAACATCGTCTCCGATAATCGTTAGCTCATGCTCATGAAAGAGATGTGGCTCGACAAAATATCGTTGCATCTCGCCAACCTCACTATTCTATCGTTTTTTTGCGGTAATTGCTACCCAGTCATCGATGAAAATCGTTTCCACGATCTCAAGCCCGGAAGCGACCAGAGCGGCTTTCACATCCGCTTCCCGCGCCGCAATAATGCCGGATGCGATGAAGGTGCCGCCTGGCAGAAGCAAGCGGAACACATCGTCTGTAAAGCGCAAAATGACTTCCGCCAAAATATTGGCGACGATCACTTCGACTTGCTCCTCGATGCCATCCAGCAAGTTGTTTTGTCTGACGACGATATGCTCATGCACGCCGTTCAGCTCGGTGTTCGCCTGTGCGGAGCGGACTGCCACCTCGTCCAAATCCATCGCGAGCACTTCTTTTGCGCCCAGCTTGATGGCGGCAATGCTCAAAATCGCCGTGCCTGTTCCCACATCGTACACGCGATCGCCTTTGGCCAAATGCTTCTCCAGCGCGCGCAGACAGAGAATCGTGGTCGGATGCGTTCCCGTGCCAAAAGCCATTCCCGGGTCCATCTCGATGATGATCTCTCCCGGATGACGCGGCTCATACTCTTCCCAAACCGGCTTGATCGTCATGTTGTCGGAGACGTGAACCGGCTTGTAATACTTTTTCCAGGCGTGGGCCCATTCGTCTTCGTGAACATCGTTTACGGCAATCGCAGCCTTGCCGATGTCCAGACCGTACTCGGTCAACTGCGCCAGCTGTTCTTTCAATTCTTCTACGACATCGATCAGCTCGCTGCTGTCAACAGGCAGGTACGCTTTGACGAATACGCCCTCGGCCGGAAAATCGTCAGGAGAGAGCTGGTAGATTTCGCCAAAGGGGGTATCCCACTCGCGATAGAGCACCTCCGGGTCTTCGATGACGACGCCGTTGGCACCCATTTCATAGAGAAGGCTGGACACCGCCTCCGTAGCCTCCGCTGTTGTATGGATACTGATTTCTGACCATTTCACGAATCTACCACTCCCCACTTTTGCTTTCCTGATGGACTTGTCAACCTGCAAGCGGACAAAACCGCGACCGATTACTCGCCGCGGAATGCCCGTTTCATTTTTTCAAAAAAGCCTTCGTCTTCCGTTCCGTGCTGGCCCGGCTTCTCGCCAGACAGCTCTGCCAGCTCGCGCAGCAGCTCTTTTTGCTTGTCGCTCAGCTTCGTCGGCGTAATGACGCGCACTTTTACATGCTGATCGCCGCGACCGTTGCCGCGCAAGTGCGGCACGCCTTTTCCACGCAAGCGGAAAAACGTCTCGGTCTGTGTGCCTGCCGGAATCTTCAGCTTCACGCGGCCATCGACCGTCGGAACCTCGATTTCATCGCCGAGCGCCGCCTGTGCATACGTAAGCGGTACTTCACAGTAAATGTCGTTGCCTTCGCGCTCGAAAAACTCGTGGCTTTTCACGCGCAGCACAACGTACAGATCGCCTGCTGGTCCGCCGTTGGCACCTGGCTCGCCTTCGCCGGAGACGCGCAATTGCGCACCGTCATCCACACCAGCCGGGATGTTGAGGTGAATTTTGCGGCGTACCTTGACACGTCCGCTGCCTCGGCACGAGGAGCATTTTTCCTTGAACACTTTCCCTTTGCCTTCGCAAGTGGAGCAGACCCGTCGGTTGACGATTCGTCCGAACGGCGTGTTGGCTGCCACTTCCTGCTGACCGGTACCGCTACAAGTTTTGCACGTTTCGACGCCTGTTCCCGGCTTGGCACCAGAGCCGAGGCACGTATCGCACTCTGCCTCTTTCGGGATTTCCACGTCGGTTTCTTTTCCGAAAATCGCGTCGATAAAATCGATGCTCAGGCCAAATTGCAGATCGGCCCCTTTGCGCGGCGCGTTCGGATTCGCGCGTCTGCCGCCACCACCGAAGAACATGTCAAAAATGTCTCCGAAGCCGCCCATGCCCGACGTATCAAAACCGCCGCCGCCAAAGCCCTGATTCGGGTCCTGATGACCGAAACGGTCGTATTGCGCGCGCTTTTGCGGCTCAGACAGGACATCGTAAGCTTCCTTGACTTCCTTGAACTTTTCTTCCGCATCAGCGTCTTTATTTACATCCGGATGGTACTGGCGAGCAAGCTTCCGGTACGCTTTCTTGATTTCGTCCGCGTCGGCTTCCTTGGCTACTCCCAGAACCTCGTAGTAATCGCGTTTCATCTCCTAAATCACTCCCATGACAGTCAACTGTTATCATAGCATGTGACAGACCTGAAAAAAAGTCAAAGTCAGCTTTTGCGTGACTTTGACTTTCATGGGGTCACATCGCGAAAGAGCGAGGGGAGAAAAGCTCTCCCCTGACGCTTTCGTCGTGATTACTTTTTATCGTCTACCACTTCATAGTCAGCATCAACGACATTGTCCTTCTTCGGTTCTTGGCCTTCTGCTGCGCCCCCAGCATTTTGCTGCGCTTGTGCAGCTTGCTCATAGAGCTTCACGGAAATTTGTTGGATGATCTCGGACAGTTCGTCTTTTGCCGCTTTGATTTCCTCGATGTTGCCGCCTTCCAGCGCTTTTTTCACTTTGTCTTTCGCAGCGTTGGCGCGATCGATTTCCGCTTGGTCTACCTTGCCTTCCACTTCTTTCAGTGTTTTCTCGGTAGTGAACACGAGTTGGTCTGCTTCGTTGCGGATTTCTACTTGCTCTTTGCGCTTTTTGTCTTCTTCCGCATTCAGCTCGGCTTCTTTTACCATGCGGTCGATTTCATCGTCAGACAAACCGGAGTTGGACGTGATGGTGATGCGTTGCTCTTTTCCTGTACCCAGGTCTTTTGCACGCACGTTCACGATACCGTTGGCGTCGATGTCGAAGGAAACTTCGATTTGCGGGATACCGCGCGGCGCTGGCGGAATGTCGGACAGCGTAAAGCGGCCCAATGTTTTGTTGTCGCCCGCCATTTGGCGTTCGCCCTGGAGAACGTGGATTTCTACAGAAGTCTGGTTGTCGGCAGCTGTAGAGAACACTTGGGATTTGCTGGTCGGGATTGTCGTGTTGCGGTCGATCAGCTTGGTGAACACGCCGCCCAATGTTTCGATACCGAGCGACAGCGGAGTAACGTCGAGCAGTACGACGTCTTTCACGTCACCAGTCAGTACCCCTGCTTGCACGGCAGCGCCCAGTGCTACTACTTCGTCTGGATTCACGCCTTTGTGCGGCTCTTTTCCAGTAAATTTCTTGATCGCTTCTTGTACAGCCGGAATCCGTGTGGAACCACCCACGAGGATTACGCGGTCGATTTCGCTAGGAGTCAAGCCTGCGTCTTTCAGCGCTTGGCGAGTTGGGCCCATCGTACGCTCAACCAGTTCAGCGGAAAGCTCTTCGAATTTGGCGCGAGTCAGGTTCATCTCCAAGTGTTTTGGACCGGAAGCATCTGCTGTGATAAACGGCAGCGAGATAGTCGTAGTCAGTACGCCGGAGAGGTCTTTTTTCGCTTTTTCAGCCGCGTCTTTCAAACGTTGCTGTGCCATGCGGTCTTTGGACAGGTCAATGCCGTGCTCTTTTTTGAACTCGCTCACGAGGTAGTTCATGATCACATCGTCGAAGTCGTCTCCACCGAGCTTGTTGTCGCCGGAAGTCGCTTTTACTTCGAAGAAACCGTCGGAAAGCTCCAGGATGGAGACGTCAAACGTACCGCCGCCGAGGTCGAATACGAGAACGGTTTGATCTTCTGTCTTTTCCATACCGTATGCAAGTGCTGCTGCGGTTGGTTCGTTCACGATACGCAAAACTTCCAGACCCGCGATTTTACCAGCGTCTTTAGTCGCTTGGCGTTGGGAGTCATTGAAGTAAGCTGGAACGGTAATAACAGCTTGTGTTACTGGCTGGCCCAGGTAAGCTTCTGCATCTGCTTTCAGCTTTTGCAGGATCATGGCAGAGATTTGCTCAGGTGTGTATGGATTTCCTTCCAGTGTTTCCTTGTGGGAAGTACCCATGTGACGCTTGATGGAGATAACCGTGTTGTCAGGGTTGGTGATCGCCTGACGTTTTGCCGCTTCCCCTACGATGCGCTCGCCGTTTTTGAAAGCGACGACGGAAGGAGTGGTGCGGTTTCCTTCTGCGTTGGCAATAACGACTGGCTCGCCGCCTTCCATTACTGCTACGCAAGAGTTGGTTGTTCCAAGGTCAATACCGATTACGCGACTCATACAATATGTCCTCCTAACACTTTCTCATCTGAATGAATGATGGAATCTCGATTTATTCGTTCACTTGCACCATCGCCGGACGAACGACGCGGTCTTTGAACATATATCCTTTTTGCAATTCTGCTACGACGACGCCCGAATCAAATTCAGGGTCTTGCGTCTGCATGACAGCCTGGTGTACATGCGGATCGAACGGAGCGCCTTTTGCCTCGATCGGAGTCAAGCCTTCTTTTTCGAAAACTTGCACCATCTGGCGGTACACCATGTTGACGCCTGTCAAAAGCGACTCGACCGTCATCGATTCCTTGTCAGCAGCCAATGCCCGCTCGAAATTGTCGAGTACCGGCAAAAGCTCTTCCACGATTTTCAGGGAAGCGTACTTCGCCAGGTCTTCCTGCTCCTTGCGCACACGGCGTCTGAGGTTATCCATGTCAGCCATGGCCCGCAGCATGCGGTTTTGATGCTCCTCTGCCTGCGCCTTCCACTGGGCCGCTTCCTGCTCCCAGTTCACTTCGCCCGCGTCTTGCGCGTCGACTGCCTCATTTACTTGCTCGTCTTCAGCAGCCGGGTCTTTGGTCATTTTTTCCTCGCTCAACGTCGATACCTCCTGGGGGCTCTTGCCTGACTTGCCTTCTCGTCAGGGAGCCTTCCTCCATTTATTTCTCAAACTGCGAAGTCAGCATCCGCGATAAGCCTTCTGCCAAATAATTGAGTACGGTAATGACTTTTCCGTATTCCATTCGCGTCGGGCCAAGTATTCCCACCATTCCCACGGGCTTGCCTCCAAGCGAGTAGGATGTCGTAATAATACTGCATTGCTTGATCGCGTCCAGCTGGTTTTCCTGGCCGATGCGCACCGTCAGTCCATCTCCCGGCATCCCGATCAAATGCAGCAGTTGATCGTTTTGCTCCAGCAGTTCCAAAATATCCTTGACCTTGTCTACGTCGCGGAATTCCGGCTGATTCATGATTTTGGTGGCACCGCGTAAGTATACACGTTCCTCTTCTTGTGTCAGCGACTTGTCGAGAACTTTCAGCATCTCTTCGTACTGCTCCGCATAGCGGCGCATCTCGCCCGATATTTCCTGATAGACCCGCTGTCTCAGTTGCCACAGCGGCACGTCGGTCAGTTTGGCATTCAACAAGTTGACTAGGCGCTCGATTTCGCTTGCGCCGATGCCTTCGGGAAGGTCGATCAGCTTGTTCTCTACTCGTCCGGTATGGGTGACGACAATCGCCACCGCCTGTGTCTCGTTCAGAGGAACGATTTGAATATGTTTTAACCGATGCTCAAAAATTTCCGGTCCCAGGACAATTGCCGTGTAATTCGTCAACTGGGAAAGAATTTGAGCGGTGTATTCCACGACCTGTTCGGAGTGCAGAATACGCTCGGCAAACAACTGCTTCAGTTTGCCCAATTCGGCCTCGTTCAAGAGCTGCGGCTGAATCAGGTTGTCGACGTAAAAACGGTACCCTTTTGTAGAAGGAACTCGCCCGGCCGACGTATGAGGCTGCTCCAGGTATCCCAACTCTTCCAGATCGGACATCTCGTTACGGATGGTTGCCGAAGAAAATCCGATGTCCTCGCGTTTGGAAATGGTTCGGGAACCAACCGGTTCGGCAGAATGAATGTAATTATCGACAATCGCATTNANAATNANTTGTTGACGGTCNGATAACATGGATGTCGCTCGCCTCCCCGTTGAGCATAAAAGTGAAAAAAGGTATCGCCCGCAATGTCGGAGCGGTTTTGTTAGCACTCATACCTAACGAGTGCTAAATCTATTTACTAAGGTATCAATAGAAGAAGGATTTGTCAACGGACTTCCACGATATCCGCCGTCAAAATCTCACATATTTCGCCAACTGCTCCCGCTTGTTAGCGGAGAAAACGGGCAAATACCTCATTTCCGAGCGGAAGCCCCCGCTTGGTCAGCTTGAGACAGCCGTTTTGCTCTTCCAGCATGCCTTTGGCAATCTCTTCTTTTATTATCGTCCCAAAAACTTCGTGCGCAGATACGCCAAAGCGCGATGCGAACTGGGCGAGATCGACTCCTTCCCGCAGGCGCAGCCCCAAAATCATCTGTTCTTCCATCGCATCTTCCTGCGGAACGGCAAACTGTTCCACCCGCGGCAAGCCTTCTTTGCATTTTTGCAAATAGATCGCAAGCGGTCCGGCGTTGACATGCCTCTCGCCGCAAACGTAGCCGTGGGCGCCTGCACCCAAACCATAGTATTCACGATTGAGCCAATACGTTTTATTATGTTTGCTCTCAAAGCCCGGCTTGGCGAAATTGCTGATCTCGTACTGCTGATAGCCGCGGCGTTCCATCTCTTCAATCAGCACCATGTACATCGCAAGCTCTGCCTCCTCAGACGGAAGCGGAAGCTGATCCTTTTGATAGAGCGTGTGAAATAGCGTATTTTCCTCGACCTTGAGACTGTATGCGGAAAAGTGTTTCGTGCCCAGCTCGAATGCTTTCTCCAGCGTCTGGCGGAAAATCTCCATCGTTTGATCCGGCAAGCCGAACATCAAGTCGATGCTGATGTTAGCGAACCCTGCTGCTTTCGCATTCTCGATGCTGCGGTACACATCGTCGCGGTCGTGAATCCGTCCCAGCCGTTTCAAAAGCGCGTTGTCAAACGACTGCACGCCGAAGCTCAGCCTGTTGACGCCAAGCTCATGCATGATGCGCAGCTTTTCGCTATCTGTCGTACCGGGATTCGCTTCCATGGAAAACTCGATATCCGCTGCCCAATGCTTGCCCAGGTGATTTTGGACCATCTGCAAAAACGCTCGCATTTGGGCATGATCGAGGAACGTAGGGGTGCCGCCGCCGACAAAGATCGTTTTGACCTCCTGCACAGGTCGCTCGCGAAACGTCAGCTCCATTTCCTTGTCCAAAGCGTCCAGGTAATCCCAGATCAATTGCGGGTTGTTTGTCACGAACGAGTTGAAATCGCAGTAATAGCATTTATTCGTACAAAAGGGAATGTGGATGTAAACCGATTGCGGCGTCATATCTCTTCCCCTCCTTTTGTTCAAAATACAGGCGAATGCCTGTCTTCGTTACGCTCCGTTCCAGCGGGCGAATGGAAAAGACCTGACACGAGGTCAGGCCTACTTCTTCTCATCCATGCGTGGTGCAGACATAAACGTTTCTTGCAGACCTAACGTATCCAGTTGTTTTTTGAAACGATGTTTCGCCTTGGACTGTTGGTCTTGCAAGCATTTGTAAGGGCTAAATTATCATAATGTATTTTTTCGACTCTAGTCAAACGTGTTGTGTGTCCCTCAAGAGCGCAGGTACACGGCGGGTAACGAATCTCTTATTCTCTTATTAAGAAGGCAGCCATCCAATAGTAAAAAGCCACGGATGATTGTCTGGGGCTTTTCCACAGCCTGCTCTCCCCTTGGATTTCCTCTTTCCACGGATGAATGCTAGAAACAGTCCGATTGATATTTACAGAAATTAGAAATAAGTTATAATATTTACATAAATACCTCAAACAAGGAGGTGGATGCTATGAAAAAAGTGATCGCGATTGGCTTTGCTCTGTTTATCGTTCTGTCTCTGTCTACGAGTGCTTTTGCAGGCAATTACGGATGCCCTACCCACTTTTGCTATGATCCACGCTAGTCAAGCGAAGCGCAAACAATCAAGTCGCTCACCCGGGCGGCTTTTTTGTATGTTTTCATGCAAAAGTTTGCTGTAAAGTGAACTGGCACAAGCGGGTTACTAAAAAAAGGGACATAGCAACCATCACAGAAGGTCGCTATGTCCACCTTTTATCGAGAGCATGACCAAAGATGCTGCGAACATCTTTGCTTCATTCGCTCAAGCTCTTACTTCTTCTCATCCATGCGCAATACAGCCATAAACGCTTCTTGTGGAACCTCTACGGAACCGACGGACTTCATGCGCTTCTTTCCTTCTTTTTGCTTTTCGAGCAGCTTGCGTTTCCGCGAGATGTCCCCGCCGTAACATTTGGCAAGAACGTTTTTGCGCAGCGCGCTGATCGTCTCGCGGGCAACGACCTTGTGCCCGATTGTCGCCTGGATCGGCACCTCGAACTGCTGGCGCGGAATCAGTTCCTTCAGCTTTTCGCAAATGACTTTTCCGCGCGCATAAGCGGTATCTTTGTGCACGATAAACGACAGGGCGTCGACCATCTCGCTGTTCAGGAGAATGTCCATCTTCACGAGCTTGGACGGCTTGTAGCCTGCCAGCTCGTAGTCGAAGGACGCATATCCGCGCGTACCCGACTTCAGCATGTCGAAAAAGTCGTAGACGATCTCGGAGAGCGGCATGTCGTATTTCAGTTGCACGCGATTTTCGCCCATGTACTGCATGTCGAGAAACTCCCCGCGCTTGCCTTGGCAAAGCTGCATAACGTCCCCGACGTATTCTTTTGGCACCATAATCGTCGCCAGCACGTAAGGCTCCTCGATCATTTCGATCTTTTGCGCTTCCGGCATTTTGGACGGGTTGTCGATCTCGAACACTTCGCCATTCGTCCGCGTGATGCGGTAAATTACGCTCGGTGCAGTCGTGATCAGATTGATGTTAAATTCGCGCTCGATGCGCTCCTGGATGATCTCCATGTGCAGAAGGCCCAGGAAGCCGCAACGGAACCCGAAGCCGAGCGCTTGCGATGTCTCCGGCTCGAATTGCAGCGATGCGTCGTTCAGCTGGAGCTTTTCGAGTGCTTCGCGCAGATCGTTGTACTCGTTTGTCTCGATCGGGTACAGACCGCAGAAAACCATCGGGTTGATCTTGCGGTAGCCCGGCAACGGTTCAGCAGCAGGACGGGCAGCATCTGTGATCGTATCCCCGACGCTTGTGTCGCCTACTGTTTTGATCGAAGCGGCTACGTATCCTACGTCTCCGACTGTCAATTCTTCCACTTGGGTCTGGCGCGGCGTGGACGTCCCGATTTCCGTTACCTCGAAGGACTTGCCTGTCGCCATCATTTTGATCTTCATGCCTTTTTTCAGCGTACCGTTGATGACGCGAATCGAAGCGATAACGCCGCGGTACGCATCAAAGTACGAGTCGAAAATCAAGGCTTGCAGCGGCGCATCCGGATCTCCTTCTGGAGCCGGAACTTTTTGCACGACCGCTTCCAGCACTTCTTTGATCCCGATTCCGGCTTTGGCAGAGGTGAGTACCGCTTCACTGGCATCCAGCCCGATCACGTCCTCCACCTCTTGCTTCACGCGCTCAGGCTCTGCGCTCGGCAAGTCGATTTTGTTGATAACGGGAATGATCTCCAGATTGCTGTCCAGCGCCAAATAGACGTTGGCAAGCGTCTGGGCTTCGATCCCCTGGGCGGCGTCCACGACGAGAATGGCTCCTTCACAGGCCGCCAAACTGCGGGATACTTCGTACGTAAAGTCTACGTGTCCAGGTGTGTCGATCAGGTGGAGAATGTAGTCCTCTCCGTCATCTGCTTTATAGTTCAAACGCACGGCATTCAGCTTGATTGTAATCCCGCGCTCTTTTTCCAGCTCCATCGTATCCAGAAACTGGGCTTCCATCTCACGTGCGGTAAGCGCTCCTGTCAGCTCCAAAATCCGGTCTGCCAGCGTCGACTTTCCATGGTCAATGTGGGCGATGATGGAAAAATTTCGAATCCTCTTTTGTCTTTCACGGCGATCCATGTGTTGTTCGTTCCCTCCCACGCGAATCCATTCAAACGTACAGATTGCGCCTCGCAAAAATACACTAACGGTAATTATAACAAACGCTTGATACAAAGAGCAACCAAAGAGAATACGGCACTTGCCACGTTTTTTGCTCCCGCCAAAACTTTCTTTATGATAAAGTGGTCTTTAAAAAAGGAGACTGGCATGCGAACAGAGCTTCAACAAGCGGAGCGTTTCGATTGCCTCGGCTGCCGACTGGCCTTATCCGCAGAGCCTGCCCATGTCGTCTATGAGAACGATTGGGTGACCTGCCTCTTGGATATCGATCCTTTTTCCGAGGGCCACATGCTGATTTTGCCCAAGCGGCATCTCGTTGAATGGACAGATTTGGATGCAGTGACCATGCAAAAAGTGACGGAAGCGGCGACCCTCATGTCTCAAACTCTTACAAGTGTGTACAAGCCTGCCGGAATTACGCTCTGTCAAAATGGCGGCGCTTTTAACGATCTGATCCACTTTCATCTGCACGTCATCCCGCGCTTTCCCGACGACGGTTTCGCCTGGAGCGAGCCGCGGCAGGAGCATGGAGCCGGAACGCGTCTGGCCCAAACACGTACACTGTTAGCGGAAGCGGTTAAAAACGGGAAGCAGACGGAGCTTCCTGAACGAAACGGAGACTGATCCCACGTGAAAAGCACGACCCATCGCCTGCATACTTTGTCTGCCGCTGACATTCCCGATCTGATCGCCCTCTCTGACTCAGTAGGCTGGGACTATGATGAAGCGGAAATTCGCACGATTCTGTCTATTGGTACGGTATTCGGACACAAAGATGACAGTGACAGGATCGTTTCTTCTGCGGCCATTATCGAATATGAAGAAGGGCTGGCTACGATCGGCATGGTTATCGTCCACTCCTCATGCCGCGGGTTCGGGTATGGGCGCGACCTGATGGAAGCCTGTATGAAGGCTGTTTCCGGCGATACGGCCATCATGCTGATCGCCACGCCTGATGGAGAGCCGCTCTACCAGCGACTCGGTTTTGTGACAGCTACCCACATCCACAAGTTTTTGCGCCGTGGCGATACACCTGTCGTCCCCCCTGCCGCAAAAGCCGTGCCTTATCACATCGCTTCTATGGAAGAGGAAGAGACGGATTTGGAACGCGTGGTTGAACTCGATCAGGGAGCGCTTGGCAGCCGCCGCTCGCTTTTTGTGCAAATGCGCAAAGCCCAGGCGGCTCGTTGTCTGGTTGCCAAAGATGCTAATGGCACCGTTGTCGGCTACGGCTTTGCTGTCCAAGGCCCGATCAACTTGATCGCCGGGCCGATTGTCGCCCGGGACGCGGACATGGCAATCCAGCTGCTCTGTGCACTGATCCAAAACCACGACGGACAGGTGCGAATCGACGTACCGGATGGACCGGAAGCATTCCTGGCCTTTTTGGAGCAAAACGGTTTTCAAAAGGCGTCGCGGCCACCTGTCATGGTCGCAAATGCCAAAAGCTTGCCCCAGCGCAACGGCAGCTACTTCGCCATCGGGGCGCAAATTTACGGCTAGCCGTCTTCGCGCGTGCCATCGAAAAAGCGGACCTGCTCCTGTTCGGGCATGGTCCGCTTCTTTGCAAGAAAAGACATCGGCTTACCGGTTGTTCTCAAGCTGTTCCAGCACTTTTGGCGGAAAAAGCTTTTGCAAGCTGCTCATGTATCGGTTACCGTCCTCAGGCATCTGCATATTTTGCACACGGTACTTTTGCCCGTCGTAAACGATGTGAAAAACCATCGGGGCACTGACGCCAGAAGAGTGCAGCGGATTTTTGCTCAACACGTTCACCCAGGCGTAGACTGTCCGGCGCTCTGCATCCGGCGCATCCACGCCGAGCAGTTCCAGCGTAACTTGCCTGTCCGCCGCCATTATGCCCAACTGCTTGCCTTCTGTCTCCAAATAGTTGCGGATAATTGGTTCCACCAGATCGCGATTGGCTGGCGATATTCCCTTTTTCACCTCGACAAAAACTTGCCCCACGTGTTTTCCCTGAGCCAAAACTTGCAGCTTCCACACGCCCGGATCGGGCAAGGCAATCCCGGTTGGAACATGTCCGGTCGCGTCGTGCAGCGGCCCCATCACCTGGTAGCTGCCAAGCTCTACCCGTTTCCCATCCGTCCTGTAGGCGACGATCTCTACCTGTGACAATCCGCTGCCGTTCAACAGCCAGATGAAGCGTTGCGTCTGCCCTTCGTACAGCTCATTGGGATCGGTCATCGCCCGCACAGGCTTTTCACCAATGTACGAAAAAGTTTGCTCCAGGTAAGTGGCTGAGTGCTGCGGCATCGGCTTCCACAAGTCGGGTGAGGTCAATTGGCCGCCGGGCAATAGTTCAGGCACAGGCTTCCCTGCGCGCTCCCCTTGGCTAGTCGGCCCACTCAGCGAAAAGGACGACCATAGCCAAACGACCAGCAGCAAGCCCGCCACGGGCAGCGCAAACCTTTTCCAGACAATCGGCAGTCTGTCTTTTTGCCTGATCCGCTCGCGCACGCCGTTTTTCATCGCTTCCGTAAAGTGGACGTCGCGCAAAACGGTTTGATCGGCCCTGTCCTTCAAATTTGCGATCCATCGGTTGTCGTCCATTCCCACTCGCTCCCTTCCCCAAGACTCTGCTTCAAGTGTTGCCTCGCCCTGTGCAGACGGGTTCTCGCGGTCCCTTCGGATATGCGAAGGACGTCAGCTACCTCTTTGATCGACAAATCTGCGTAGTAATGCAGGACGATCACCTGACGATACAAGGGCGCAAGCTGCAACACCTCAGCCACGAGCTGATTCCGCTGCTCCTGATGCAGCACGAGGCTTTCGGTGGACAGCTCGCCATCTTTTCTGATCCAGGAGCGAGGGAGGATATGGCGGAATGACCACGACCGCAAATAGCCTTTGCATTCATTGACGGCGATCCGGTATAGCCATGTATGAACGCTGCTCTCCCCGCGAAAACGCGGAAGATGCTGGTACGCCTTCACAAACACTTCTTGGGTAATGTCCTCTGCCAAACTGTGATCCTTGACCAGAAAAGTGACAAGGCGAAGAATCCGCGTCCCGTAGTCTTGCATGATTTGTTCAAAAGCAGCTTCGACAGTCGGCTGCAATTTATCCAAGGGCGCGACCTCCTTCCCACAAATCCTTTACTGGTTAGATGCAACCGTCCGGATTTTGTTACAGCGAAAGGGCAGAAATTTTTTTGGCAATGATCGTCCAGCGCGTCGCGGCTCCCGGTGCACCCGGCGGCTCCGCAAACGGATAGCCCCCGTGCTGCCAGCGATCCGCCTCGTATTCTTCGGTTTGTTCTGGCAGCTCGCTGTGGTGACAGACGACATTTTCCATGCTTTGCACGATCTCGTATCCCGCCGCTTCCAAAAGCAGATGCAGCTCTCCCGGCAACAACAGCGCCAGCTCCCGCTCCACCCTGTAGCGCGGCTGTTCCATCTGCTCCAAAAACGTCTCGTACGTCAGCGTGTAACGAAATTTTTGCTCGGCCAAAAGCGTTTCTCCCTCCACCTTTTGGTAAACCATCCGGTCAGGGAAAACGAATTTGCGCTGCATGACGGACCACTTGCTGTTGACGGGCGGAAGCAGCAAGTCAATCGCAACCGTCCCGTTCGCGGTCAAATGCTGTCCGATCACCGCGAGGAACTGTCGCTGCTCCGCTCTACAGGTCGCCTGCTGAAAGATGCCTTCCGGAAGCAGTATGTGCGTGAAGGTGGAATCGAGCTGCAATTCGCGTACATCTTGCTCCACGAGCACGAGCAAATCCTCCTGGTCTTTCAGCATGCGCCGTTTCTTTTTCGTCGCCATCTCCAGCATGTCCGGACTGTTGTCCACGCCGCAGACGGACAGCCCACACCGCGCCAGCTCAATCGCGATCCGCCCCGTGCCTACCCCAAGCTCCAGCACAGACACGGGAGCGAGCTGCGCTTCCTGCATGAGCCAGTTGCGATAAAAGGCGATCCCCGCCTTGCCCGCGAACTGATCGTAGTAAGTGGCTTCCAGCCCGATGTATTTGGCTTCAGGCAGAGGTAGATGCCGCCCTTCTCCCTGCATGCCGCACGTCGTACAGACGGAGCCTGCCAAATGTGAAAAAGGCACCCCCGGTGGGACGCCATTTTTCGTATCGCCTAACCATTCATCATATCGAAATTTGCATACCTGGCAGCTGTAAACACTCATAACGCTTTGACCTCCTGTCGAGATTGCTCGTTGCGCAATGCTTCGGAAAAGAAATAGACGTGTTTTTTCCCTGTGCGCGGATGAGTGATTACTTCCGTTTCTACCCCGAACACATCCCGAATCAAGCCGGGTTCCAAAACCTCATCAGGGGTGCCGGAAGCGACCAGCTCACCGTCGCGGATGACGTACAGCCGATCACAGTACATCGCGGCGATGTTGAGATCGTGCAGCGATGAAAACACGGTAATTCCGAGTGTTTTGACCAAATCCATGACTTGCAGCTGATACCGGACATCCAGATGGTTGGTCGGCTCGTCGAGAACGAGAAACTCCGCTTGCTGCACCAGCGCCCTGGCAATCAAGACGCGCTGCTTTTCCCCGCCGGACAAGGAAAAAAAGCTGCGCTCGGCGTAAGCCTGCATCCCCACTCGTTCCAGCGACTCCTCACAAATGCGGCTGTCGGCTGTCGTGTCCGTTTGAAACAGCCGCTTATGCGGTGAGCGGCCCATCATGACTATCTCCATGACCGTAAAGTCAAATTCGACCGAGCTTTCCTGACGAACCACCGCCATGCGCTGTGCATTTTGCCGTGCAGACAACTGGTACACGTTGTCATCGTCGAGCGAAATCAATCCGCTGTACGGCTTCAGCACGCGATAAATGCTTTTGAGCAAAGTCGACTTCCCGCTGCCATTCGGCCCGATCAGCCCGACGAACTCACCGGAGCGGACCGTCAGACTGACGTTGTGCAAAATCGTTTTGTTTTCCAGCCCGACTGTAATGTTCTCCACATTCAGATTCATCGTCCGCTACCTCCGAAAGAATAAGAACTGCGCAGCATCAGCCAAATAAAGAACGGGCCTCCGCACAACGCCGTGATGATCCCGATGGGAAGTTCCTCCGGGGCAAAAGCAAGCCGGGCAATCACGTCCGCCCAGATCAGAAAAATCGCTCCCAGCAAGGCGCTGACGGGCAAGACGCGTCGGTGATCGGAACCGACGATAACCCGCACGATATGCGGCATCATCAAACCGACAAATCCGATCGCTCCGCTGATCGAGACGATGACTCCCGTGAGCAGGGCCGTAATGACCAACAGCAGCTTGCGAAATTGCACCGTGTTGACCCCAAGCGTCCCGGCAGACTCCTCGCCCATCAGCATCGCATTCAACGAACGATACTGCGCCAGCAGCACGATCAGACAAATGACTACGATCAATGTCGGGATGGTCAAATACTCCCACTTGCCGCCCGCGAGACTGCCGCTCATCCAGAACAACACCGAGCGGATGCCGTGTTCGTTTGGCGCAGAAAAAATGATCAAACTGGTAATCGCCGACAAAATCGCAGAAATGGCAATCCCCGCCATGAGCAAGCGCACGGTCGAGTTTTGCCCGCCGATTCGCGACAAAGTAAAAATAAGCAGGATCGAGACAAGCGCCCCTGTGAAAGCGCCAAACGACAGGGCGAATTGTCCGTACATGCTGAATGCTCCGAACAAAATCACCAAAGTCGCTCCAGCCGATGCTCCCGAGGAAACGCCTAATATGTACGGATCTGCCAGGGAGTTGCGAACGAGAGACTGAATCGCAACCCCCACAACAGATAGACCAGCCCCGACAACTGCCCCCAACAGGACACGGGGAAACCGAATATCCCAGATAATTGTCTGCTCTCCTTTTGACCAATCCACTTCGATCCACTGGTTGGTCAGCGGAAGATTCGATAAGGCAATTTTCCACACTGTCGCTGGTTTGATTTCCACCGAGCCGAGTGTTACCGCAAACGTAATCGAGACGAGCAACCCGATCAGCAGGGCAACGATGATGAAGGGCATCTTGATCTTATGCAGGGCCGTTCCCTCCTTAATTAAGCAGCCGTTCTTTATTTGAATTTATCCGGGTACAGTCCTTCGCCGAGGATTTTCAGCGCGATCGGTGCGCGTACCCCTTCGGAGGCTGCGGACAGTGGCAATACAATCAAACGTTTGTTTTGAATCGCTGGCAAGTCAGCCAGTTCCTTTTTGGCGAGCAAAAACTCTTTCTTCTGATCAATCGTTTTGTCGCCGTAATCCACGACAACGATAACGTCAGGCTTGCGGTTCACGACTTCTTCCCAGCTCACGGTTGCCCAGCCTTTTTGAATGTCGTCAAACACGTTTTTGCCGCCCGCCGCCTTGATCAGGGCAGTCATGTAGTTGTTTGCAGCTGTGAACGGCTGATCTTCTCCGCTATCGTACACAAACACGCTGAGCGGCTTGTCCACGGTACCGATTTTGCTTGTCGTTTGTTCCATTTCCGCTTTCATTTTGCCAATCAGTTCGTTCGCCTTGTCTTCCACGCGGAAAATGCGGCCGATGTTTGCAATGTCAGCGAATACGTCGTCAATAGTCGGGCCCGGCTTGTTGGAAGACTCTTGCAGGTACGATTTGACCCCTGCTTTCTCCAACTCCTCCATCGAGCCTACACCTTTATCGCCAAAGGCGCTTTTCCAGCCTGCATACACAAAGTCAGGGTTGGCAGCCATCAGCACTTCTTTCGTCGGGTACTTGTCGGACAGCACAGGCACTCTGTCGTAGTCAGCTTTCAACTCAGGCAAAATTTGATCGTCCAAATACGCAGTCCCGGCCATTTTGTCAGCCAGACCGAGAGCGAGCATAATTTCCGTCACGTGCTGGTTCATGGTGACAGCGCGTTTTGGTGCTTCCGGATAAGTCATTTCGATGCCGTTGTTGACGATTGTCACTGGCTTGTTTTCGCCAGCGGCAGGCTGGGCAGCTTGCTCCGAGCCTGGCTTGGTAGCAGCTTGTTCAGGAGCTGCCGGTGTTGCGGAACCACACGCAGACATGAGCAGCATGATTGCAGTCACAGACGCGAACCAAAATCCTTGCAAGGCTTTCTTTTTCTTAGGTGTTTTATTCATTTGTTTTGTTACCCTCTCTTCTTTTCATGTTCTCTGTGCGATGAAAACAATTGATATGTAAATCGTAATTATTACGAATTACATCTACACTATACGGAAAGCCGCTCCGTTTGGCAATACAGGAAATGGCATCTCCCCCTCTCCACGTGTTGCTGCCACGATGATACCCATAGAAAAAAGCACCTCCCAGTTTTCCAATCGGGAGGTGCTCGACATACGCAGACATATCTATAGATCCAGCGTTTGTGGAGCGCCTTTTCTAAAGATTGCTTCTACATCTGTCCCATCCTCGTGGGTCGATTGCAAATGATCTCATGGCAGGTCTCCTGGCTCACGAATCAACATGCCTAGTTCCCTTCCCATTTTTCGTCTCGCGAAAAACAGTGGTTGCTGCGTACTAGGCACTCCTCGTTTACAGTGGCGGGACCGCGCCGGATTTTCACCGGACTTCCCTATTAAGCTGGCGGAACCAAACGATTCCAGCCAGCACCATCAGATTCATATGAAATTGTGTGTTTCGTGATCGTTAGCCAATCACAGTCAATTGTTTCGGGAACTTGCTCAATACTTCCACGCCTGATTCGGTTACGAGCACATCGTCTTCAATGCGCACGCCGCCTACTCCCGGTACGTAAACGCCTGGCTCGATGGTGAACACCATGCCTGGGCGAAGCGTTTCCTGATTTTGACCATGTACGGACGGATATTCGTGCACATCCATGCCCAAACCGTGTCCCAGTCGGTGCATGAAGTATTCGCCATAGCCCCGCGCGGCAATCAAGTCGCGAGCGGTCTTGTCGAGATGGGCAAAAGTCACGCCTGGACGAACCTCTGCAATCGCCGCCTCATTCGCCGCAAGCACTGTCTCGTAAATTTCGCGCAGTTGTTCGCTGACTTCCCCGACGGCAAACGTGCGGGTAATATCCGAAACGTAACCATCAGCTGCTACGCCGATGTCAAACAGCAGCAAATCGCCTTCCTGCACCTGGCGCGAACCTGGCGTTCCATGCGGCAATGCCGATTTTTCGCCTGCCAGTACCATTGTGGAAAAGGATGGGCCATCTGCTCCCAGACGCTTCATCTGAAATTCCAGCTCCGCGACAATCTCCATTTCGGTCTGACCGACTTTGAATTTTTTCAACGTCTCGCCAAGCGTATCTTCGATCAGTTGAACCGCATTTTTCAAACGGGCAACTTCATCTGCCGATTTGATCAGGCGCATTTCACGAAGCGGTTCTTCCACATCGGTGTAGCTCTGCGCACCGACGGCTTGTCCCATGGCTTCGAAGCGCTCTACGGTCATGTGGCTTTTCTCGATGCCCAGCTTGGACAAGCCCGCTGGCAACGCCTGCTTGAGAATCTCGTACGGATTGTCCGTATCCGTATGTGTAAGAATCGTCTGAACAAACGATGCTGCCGCCGCCGCTTCCCGATCAAGGGCAGGCACAATCAGCGAAGGCTCGCCTTGGGCCGGAATGATCAGCCCCATAAAACGCTCGTGCGGATCAGTAAAAAACCCGGTCAAATAGTAAACATGCTTGGGAGAAGTGATCAATACCGCGTCTAACTCATGGTTTGCCAAAAAATCGTGCAGCTTCGAAATACGCTCCTGGAACAACTGCGTCACCTTCTCTTTCGACAATATTCTACCCCTGAGAATACCATTTTCCTGCCTAAAAAAGAAGAGAGAAGCGGAAAATTCTCTCATGAATCCTCCAGCATATGCCCAAAGAAAATAAGCCAGCAGACGCGAAAAAAGGGGCAGCCTGGACGCTTGTGTCCCTACTGCCCTTCGCACTACAACTAATTTTTCATCCGTGGATCAAGCGCATCCCGCAAGCCGTCGCCAATCAGGTTGAAGCCAAGTACGGTCAACATGATCGACAGTCCGGGGAAAATAACCGTCCACGGCGCTTTTTGAATGTATTGACGGGAATCGGAAAGCATTTTCCCCCACTCAGGCTCTGGTGGCTGCGCACCGAGTCCAAGGAAGCCGAGTGCCGCCGCTTCAATGATCGCAGTAGCAATCCCCATCGTCCCTGTCACGATGATCGGAGCCAGGCTGTTCGGCAAAATGTGCTGCATAATGATCCGGGAATCTTTCATCCCGATCGCGCGCGCCGCCATGACGAACTCTTCTTCCTTCAAGCTGAGAACCCGCGAGCGAACCAGACGTCCAAAAGTCGGAATGTTGATAATGGCAATCGCCAACAGCGCGTTTTGCAAAGACGGCCCCAAAATCGCGACAATCGCAATCGCCAACAAAATGCTTGGGAACGCCAGCATAATATCAAAAATGCGGGAGATCAGCGTGTCAATCCATTTGCCGTAAAATCCGGCGAGCAAGCCGAGAATCGTTCCGGCGACGACCGAGCCGATGACGGAAAAAGTGCCTACCCACAAGGAAATGCGCGCCCCGTACACGACGCGGCTGAACACGTCCCGCCCGTTGTAATCCGTTCCAAACCAGTGCTCCCCCGACGGCGGCTTGTTTTTCATGACCAACTCGCCTTCATCGTAAGGATACGGCGCGATCATCGGAGCAAACACAGCGACCGCCACGAAAAACAGGATAATCGCCAATCCGACCATCGCCAGCTTGTTCTTGCGCAGCGCTCTCCACGCTTCCCGCCAAGGAGAGACTACTTCTTCATCTTTTACTTTCCAGGTCACAGTCTGTACGTGAGTTTCTGCCATATCTCCTTTGTCCCTCCTCTAGCGGTATTTAATGCGCGGGTCAATGTAAGCATACAGAAGGTCGACCAAGAGATTGATCAGTACGAAAATCGTAGCGATCACCAAGATGCCGGACTGGATCACCGGATAATCCCGGTTTCCGATGGCTGTGAAAATGTAGCGGCCGACGCCGGGCCAGCCAAAAATCGTTTCGGTCAGCACCGCTCCCCCCAGGAGCAAGCCTGTTTGCAGACCAATCACCGTCAACACGGGAATCATCGCATTTTTCAATGCATGCTTGTACACGACCCAGAACTGCGCCAAGCCTTTTGCCCGGGCTGTTCTGACGTAATCCGCACGCATCACTTCCAGCATGCTCGATCGGGTAATCCGGGCGATAATCGCCATCGGAATCGTTCCGAGAGCCACTCCGGGCAGGATCAAATGCTTGACCACTTCCCACAGCTGATCCCACTGTCCAGCCATAATCGTGTCCAGTATATAGAACTGCGTAATGGCCTCTACAGGATTACGCGAATTGTCGCGACCAACGGATGGCAGCCATTTCAGTTCTTGCGCAAAGAACCATTGCTCCATCAAACCTAGCCAAAAGATTGGCATTGAGACACCGATCAAGGCGATCAACATCGCACAGTAGTCAAACCAGGAGTTTTGCTTCCACGCAGACAAAATTCCTGCGTTCACTCCGATAATCACAGCGAAAAGCATGCTGACGATCGTCAGCTCGGTAGTAGCGGCCAAATACGGCCCGATTTCTTGCGTGATGCTTGCTCCGGAATGCAGGGAAACTCCCAAATCTCCGGTGATGATTTGCTTCAAATAGTCAAAGTATTGAATGTACCACGGATTGTTCAAGCCTAAAACTTCCCGTAAATCTTCAATCGCTTTCGGACTTGCTTTCTCTCCCAATATGGTCAGAGCCGGATCACCTGGGATGGCACGGATGATGGAAAATACGACGATGGACATGCCCAGTAGAACGGGGATGAGCATAAAAATTCTTCGGATGCTGTAGGATAGCAATGCCATCTCCTCGCTTTCCTTACAAAAAGATAATGGCTAGGTGCAAAAAGAAAGGGTAAGAAGAGGTTTTCTCCTCTTACCCTGCTTGGCTTTCACATTCCATCCGGTTTTACTGGAAGTCAACCTTTTCCAGACTCTCAGAGCCTTTTGGATGCGGCTTGTAGTTGATGATGTTCGCTTTGGCAGCCAATGCTGGCGTAGAGTGAGCCAGTGGCACCATCGGCACGTCTTTGAAGATCAGCTCTTGCACTTGCAGGTACAGCTTCTCGCGCTCTTCCTTGGTCGTAGCGGACTGAGCAGCCATCAAGAGCTTGTGCGCATCTTCGTTTGCCCAGCGCGTACGGTTGTTTCCGCCGATGTTGTTTTTATCCAGCAAAGTCGCCAGGAAGTTGTCTGGGTCGCCGTTGTCGCCGGTCCAACCGAGCATGAACATTTCTTGCTCGCCTGCTTTTGTTTTTTCCAGGTAAGTCGCCCATTCCATCGTCACGATTTCAGCTTCTACGTCGATTTTTTTCAGGTCTTGCTGGATTGCCTCGGCAATTTTCACGCCATCAGGCATGTACGGACGAGCAACTGGCATTGCCCAGAACTTGATTTTGAAGCCGTTCGGGAAGCCTGCTTCGGTCAAAAGCTGCTTCGCTTTGTCAATGCTAAATTCACGATCCTTGATGTTGCCGTTGTGGCCCCAGATCGATGGTGGCATTGGGTTCACAGCCGGTTGGCCAAGTCCTGCAAAGAATGCTTCGATGATAGCTGGCTTGTTGATCGCGTATGCGAGTGCTTCACGAACTTTTGGATTGTCGAGTGGCTTTTTCTCCACGTTGAAACCGACGAAGCCGATGTTCATGGATGGACGCAGGATCAGTTGCAGATCCTTGTTGTCTTTTACCGTTTGCGCGTCATCCGGGTTCACACCGTCCATCATGTCGATTTCGCCAGAGGTCAGTGCTGTCAAGCGAGCTGTGTTTTCAGGAATAACCTTGAACACGAGTTTGTCGAGTTTAGGGAAACCAGCGTTCCAGTAGTCAGCGTTTTTCTCCAGCGTAATGGTGTCATTGCGCTTCCACTCTACGAACTTGAACGGCCCGGTTCCTACCGGATTTTCGTTGAATTTCTCAGGTCCCATATCCTGTACCGCTTTTGGCGAGGCAATCGCGAAGCAGGACATGCCCAGGTTTTGAATGAATGGCGCGAGCGGGCGGTTCAGGGTGAACTTCACCGTTTGCGCATCTACCGCTTCTACAGACTTGATGACATGGTTTTCGTCGCCTTTGTAGCCGCCGAACATGTCGTTGTAGTATTCGAAGCCTTCTTTGTTATGTTGCGGATGGCTCTTGTCGCTCCAGCGCTCGAAGTTCCATTTCACGGCTTCTGCATTAAAATCGGTGCCGTCATGGAATTTGACTCCACTGCGCAAATGGAAAGTGTACGTCAAGCCGTCCGGAGAAATTTCCCACTTTTCCGCCAAAGAAGGAACAACTTCTGTGCTTTCTTCGGCGTAGCCGACCAGTGTATCGAACACGTTTTCCGTCACCTTGAACGATTCGCCATCGGTTTGAGCGATCGGGTCGAGACCGACTGTATCGCCGCCGCGGCCTACGATCAATTGCTTAGGCCCCGATTTGGCTGGCTCAGGTGCTGGAGTCGCTGCCGGAGTTTCTGTCTTTGGCTGTTCTGCCGGCGCTTGTGTCGTTTGAGAACCGCTGCATCCAGCAAGCAACATGCCCAGAGCCAACAGGCTGGTCATGGCTGCGGAGAGAACTCTCTTCTTCATGAAAACATCCCCCTCTTCTAAAATGAAAGCATGTTACCTTAATCCATCATCATCCGTGTCGCTCCTGCCTCGCATCCCCCCTTTAAAAAGGCTTCCTTTTCATCAGGCGGTCATCCTCGTGTGCGGCTTTACTGTTTGTACAGATGACAGGCCACAAAATGTCCATCACCCACGTCCTGAAAAGCGGGACGAGTTGAGCGGCATTCTTCTGTCACGTGGGGGCAGCGAGTATGGAACGTACAGCCGCTCGGCGGATTCGCCGGGCTTGGCACGTCACCTTGCAAGATCACCCGTTCCCGTACATCATCCGGGTCCGGAGTCGGCACCGCAGACAAGAGTGCTTTTGTATAAGGGTGGAGCGGGTTCGAGTAAAGCTGTCCGCTCGTCGTCAATTCGACAATTCGGCCGAGGTACATCACACCCACCCGGTCGCTGATGTGACGCACCACGCTCAAATCATGGGCGATAAACAAGTAGGTGAGGCCCATTTCCTTTTGCAAATCTTGCATGAGATTGAGCACCTGCGACTGAATGGACACGTCAAGCGCGGACACAGGCTCATCCGCTACAATCAGCTTGGGGTTGAGCATGAGCGCTCTGGCGATGCCGATCCGCTGGCGTTGCCCGCCGCTGAACTGGTGCGGGTAGCGCCTCGCGTGGTAGCTGCTCAGCCCCACGACTTCCAGCATTTCCTGCACTCTTTTTTTGCGCTCGGAACTCGTCCCGATTTTATGTACGACAAGTGGCTCTTCCAGAATCTTCTCAATATTGTGACGAGGATTCAGAGAGGCGAACGGATCTTGAAACACGATCTGCATATCGCGCCGCATTTTGCGCATCTCATCTGTGGAAAGTGCTGTAACGTTGACACCGTCAAACGTGATTTCGCCTGCGGTAGGCTCAATCAGCCGAAGCAGCGAGCGTCCCGTCGTGGACTTGCCACAGCCGCTCTCTCCGACCAATCCGAGCGTCTCCCCGCGCTTGACGGCGAACGAGACATCATCGACGGCCTTCACCACACCTACTTCCCCGCCCAGGACGCCACCTGTGATGGGATAATACTTTTTCAAGTTTTTTACGACGAGTAGTTCTTCTGTCAACGGGCATGCTCCTTTCGGGTTATTCACTCAGCCAGCAGCGGGAAAAATGGTTGTCTCCTACCGCTTTGAGCTGCGGCATTTCGCTGCGGCAAAGGTCTGTCGCCTGATCACAACGAGGTGCAAAGCGGCATCCGACCGTGAGCGAGCCTGGGATCGGCACATTCCCCGGAATCGAGTAGAGCCTTTCCTGCGACTCTTCCAGCTTCGGCAAGGAATTGAGCAGCCCTTTTGTGTACGGATGTTTGGGCTTTTTCAAAATGGTGCGGACATCCCCTTCTTCGATGACATTGCCCGCGTACATGACGACAACTCTGTGGCACATTTCGGCAACCACGCCCAAGTCATGGGTGATGAGCAAAATCGCCGTCTGCGCTTCCCGGTTGAGCTGCCGCATCAAGTCGAGAATTTGCGCCTGAATCGTCACATCGAGAGCCGTCGTCGGCTCGTCCGCAATCAAAAGCTCCGGATTACAGGCCATAGCCATGGCAATCATGACACGCTGTCTCATCCCGCCGGAGAGCTGGTGCGGGTATTCATCGACAATCGCTTCGGCTCGCGGGATTCCCACTTTTTTCAACATGTCGATGGCGCGATCCCGCGACTGTTTTTTGCTAGCCTTTGTATGTAATCGAATGGCCTCGCCGATCTGATTCCCGATCGTGAAAACGGGGTTCAGAGATGTCATCGGCTCCTGGAAAATCATCGCGATTTCATTTCCGCGTATGTCTCTCATCCGCTTTTCATTGGCTGTTACGAGGTCTTCCCCTTTGAACTTGATTGTTCCCCCGACGATTTTTCCCGGCGGATTGGGCACCAGCTTCATGACAGACAGGGAAGTGACGCTTTTTCCACAGCCTGACTCGCCGACTATGCCCACTACTTCTCCTTTGTTAACCGTGATCGTCACGCCATCAACGGCAGGGATTTGGCCGCGGTCCGTGAAAAAGTGCGTTTGCAGGTTTTCAATTTGCAGGACAGGATCTGACACGTGGCTCACCTCTCTTACCGATATATTCAGTAGAAAAAGATCTATCAGTAGACATTATGCCATTAATACAATTTTTTGGCAACACAATAAATTCTAACTATTATATTTTTACTGACTATATAGAATATTCTCCTTCACCTTCTCCATTTCCTTCCAGAAAATGTTTTTGAAGCCCACATCTCAGACACAGTCTGCGTTATGCCGTTTGGGACATCTTGTCCGAGCCTGTCCATGCGCACAAAAAAAGCCCGTTTTGGCGGGCCTTTTGTCACTGGGGCTTTGTACACCCCTTCTTTTTGCGCGTAAACAAAATCTATGGCTCGAAAAAACTTCCTACCCAATCGACAAACATTTGCGCACCGTTTTTGATGCTGTCACCCAGTGTCAGTCCCACCCGGCTCACGTAATTGACCATTTTCTCCGGCCCGGCAGTCTGGACCTGCTTGCCCATCACCGCGATTTCCATCTGGCCTTGATCCACTTTTTTGATGTAAAAGGTTTGCGCCTTTTCTTCCGGCACACCGCTTACTTTGGATATGCCCCGCTCCGCCGTTTGCAGCCCAAGCACCACACCGATCAAAAGGACGACCAAAAGCCCCGTCAGCTTCACCGTCACGTTCATGCCCATCACCTCTTCGCAGGCTCTTGCGATTCCGTTTTGCTTACCTTCTCAGCCTGCAAGTAATAAGCGGCAAAAACATCGGCCAGCGCCTCCGCCGTATTCAGGCTTTCCTGCAACGTATTTCCCGTTCCACCTATTTCCATTAACATGCTTCCCGAAGAGATGGACTGATTATACTCGCCGTGATCGGTTTTTCCGCCTTTTTCCATCACTCCGCGTGACAGCTCAGGGTACATTTTCTCCATCAGATTGTGCAGGTCTGTCGCAAACGCTTCGTTCTTCTCGTAGCTTTTGTTGCGCTTGCCGATGACGAACATGACTCTTGCGTATGTTTTGCCTTTGATCGTTACGGTAGTAGTTTCGCGCGGAGCCGTGTCGCGGTGCAGGTCGAAAAAGTAGTGCAGCTCGCGATTTTTTTCCACGGCAGCCTTGACCACCTGCAACGATTGGGCGTATGACAGGGCGTAGTCCATTTTCTTGTTCAACAGTTGCTGGTAAATGTCGTCCTTGCTAACCTCCGAGCCGATCCCCCGCTCGTTCAGTTCTTCGCTCAGACGCTGGCTGACCAAAGAGATGTTTCGCGTAGGATGATCGACAGCCGTTCCTACAGGCTTTGTCTCACTAAACCACGACTCGCGGTTGTGCGAATTGTAGACGAACACGATTTTCTTGCCGCCTGTCGACACCGGCTTTGCTACCGGAGCCGGAGCGGGCTTCTCTTCTTCCTGCTTCGCCGCTTCTTGTGTCGCTGGCTCTACAACCGGAACGAGCTGGGAAGTATCCGCCACTCGCGTTGGGTACTCTACGTAAAAATCAGCCAACGACGCACCTTTTCCCTGAACGACAAAGCGGGCGTCTTCTGTCGTTACCATCCCCGGCAGCTCTCTGCCAAGCAGACTGCGCAAATCTCCGGGTTGAATGTTCGTCGCGAGCTGAAAAAGAAAGCCCGTCACGCTGTTGGATCTGGCATCGCCCGAAGCTTGCACGGTGGCAGACAACGCTGGAATCTCCTGCCCCATCCAGTTGAGTATCGCCAGGCTCGATATATGCGAAGCCGCCTGCTGGATGGCGGAGGAGGTGATTGCGAGGCGATTTCCTCCCAGCGAAAACACACCCGTCATGACGAACAAAAAAGCGGTTATGAATGAAAGAACAGCGAATTGGCGTTGGACTAGGGTCGCCATCAGTCTCACTCCTCTGGCTGTAGCATGGACAAGCACGCATGCTTTCTTTCACGCTTGTCTATGCTTTAGCCTATGAGCCTCATAGAGACGATAGAACCCTTTTCTAGCTCAACTCTCCCAATCTAGTTATTTTCATCCTTCAGCCGTCTAGTGAGTGTAGGCGGCGCTATTATCTTCATTCACAGCCTGATGCAGAGATCGATTCAAGCCTGTGGCAATCACATTGGCAACTCCTTCAATGAAGTCATCCACTTCTTTGGGCGTGACGACCAAATCTTGCCCCAGCGGCCGCAGCACTTCGTGGATCAGTTGCCGCTTTTCTTCTTCCGGAAGCGATCCGACCAGCCCCATGAACGTCTTGCGTGATTCCATATCAGGCAAATCATCCTCCGTATACGGTTCCTTGCGTTCGGGAACGGTACTCAGCGACAGCTTGTTGAACGCTCGCTTGCTCTCGACCATGGATTGTCCAAAATGCCCGAGCAAATACGTAATCGCGTCGTTGACGATGGTAGAAGCAAAAACAACGGTCGGCACTCCGACCGCAATGACCGGAATCCCGAGAGTAGCCTGATCAATCGATTTTCGCTTGTTGCCCACGCCTGAGCCGGGGTGTATGCCCGTGTCGGATACTTGAATCGTCGTGTTTACGCGATGCAGAGCGCGAGAGGCCAGCGCATCGATACAGATGACGAAGTCCGGCTTGCTTTTTTCTACGACCCCAAACACGATCTCGCTCGTCTCGATCCCGGTAATGCCCAAAACACCCGGCGACAGGGCACTGACCTCGCGATAGCCTTCACCCACTGTTTCCGGCGCCAGCTTGTACAAGTGGCGTGTAACGAGCAGATTTTCCACCACCATCGGGCCGAGCGCGTCCGGGGTCACATTCCAGTTGCCGAGCCCCACGACGAGCGCTTTCTTGTCTTTCGTGATCCCCATCTGTTCCAGAAAAGCGGCAAACTCCATCGCGAATCGCTTCGCCACTTGCTCTTCTATGGAAGTATCGTTGTCGCGCAGCTTTGGTACTTCCATCGTCAAATAGCGCCCCGGCAGCTTGCCGATTTGCTTGCCTGCCGCTTCGGTCTGCACGTGCAGTCGCGTCACTTTGATATTCGGCTCACTGTCGTCTGCTTGCAGCCAAATGCCTTCGATGTTGCTTTCGTTTTGCTGCTGGGCCAGCTCGTGAGCCTCCACCGCCAGATCGGTTCGAATCGAGTAGCCTGACAAATCAATGTTGTGCGCCATGTTCCATCGACTCCCTTCACGAAGTAAAAACGGCCATGACCGTTTTCTTCCTGCTACTAGGTTGCTTGAATCCTTTATTTTTATTCCGAATCCTTTCTTGCAAATGGTGTTGGCGCATGCTAGAATTACTTTGTTGTATGACTGTATGTCTATGGTCGTCTAAGGAGGTGACACACATGCCAAACATTAAATCCGCGATTAAACGCACCAAAACAATCGAAAAGCGCCGCGCACACCGTGCTTCTCAAAAGTCTGATCTGCGCACTTCCATCAAGAGCTTTGAGAAAGCTGTCGCCGCTTCTGATGTAGCATTGGCGAAATCCACTCTTCTGGTGGCTGTGAAAAAGCTGGACAAGGCCGCTTCGAAAGGTCTCATTCATAAAAACGCAGCAAACCGTCAAAAGTCTCGTTTGATGAAAAAGCTCAACGTTCTGAGCGCTCCTGTAGCGTAAGAGACCAGCCGAAAAAACCCCGCGAACAATTTGTTCATGGGGTTTTTTTATTGGCTGATTGACCCTAGGCACTACCCGGTCGTCCGCTGCCGCTCTGCATGCGCCCGCGCAACAAACAGCTCCAGGGCAAGCCGCTTGTCCACTTGTCCGGACTTCATGCGAAAATCTTCTTCCGCCAAAATGTGCAGCAGCTTTTTCAAGGAATCCTCGGAAAAATGCCGCGCCTGCTCTATCGCTTTTTTCACCGCATACGGATGCATCTTGATCATCCCGGCCATTTGCTGTTGCGAGTAACCGCGCGGTGCCAATTGCTTGACATGCAACAGCATGCGGAACTGTCTGGCCAGCAAGGCAATCAGCTTGATCGGCTCCTCGCCCGTCTTCATGCAGTCGTACATCATGCGCAATGCCCTGTCCAGCTTGCCTGACGCTACTTGCTCAATCAGCCCGAACACGTCCTGCTCCAGCGTCCGTGCGCCAAGCATTTCGATTATCTCATCCGTAATGCTTCCCCCGACGCCTACATACAAGGCCAGCTTCTCCACTTCCTTGTCCAGAAGCCGCAATTCTTGCCCTACGCGTTCCACCAGCTTCATCGCCTGCTGACGTCCGATTTTGGCCTGATACTTGTCCGCTTGCCGTTCCACCCAACCGTACAAGTCAGCATCTTTCAGCAACGGAAACGGAATGACTTTTGCTTTTTGTTGCAGCGTTTTGACGAGCTTTTTCCGTTCGTCCAGCTTCTCTGACTCCGTATGTAAAATCAAGGTCGTATACGGAGGCGGATTTTGCAGATACCCCAGCAAGGCATCCGGATCGCTTTCCACTTTCGTCTGCGGCTTGCTCCCCGTCAAAAAATAAGCCTGTCTGGCGATAACCAGCCGATGCTCGCCCAAAAACGGCAACGTCTCCGCGTCTTGCAAAATGTCTGTCAGCCCCGTCTCCGTGCAATCGTATACGCTCATGTTCAGATCGCGAAACTGCGGATCAATCATCTGATTTTTCGCCAGTGTCAAAAATTCTTCGGCCAGAAATGCCTCCGGGCCATACAACACATAGACCGGCGAAAATTGCTTTTGCCTGATTTCCCGAATCGCCGAGAGGAGTGGCATGCCTGTTCCCTCCCTTTCCTTGCTCTTTCCTGCGTAATTATAGCACAAAACGCTCACCGTGGTTTGCTGTTCGTTGCTCCAGGCACAATCAATCGGCCGCCTGCTTTTTGCGAGCCTGCAACCGCGTTCATCGGTGCAGCAGATGGCGAACCAGCCGCAAGCAGCGATTTTGAACAGAAAAAAACCGCTACCTGTTCGGTCGGCAGCGGTTTTTCCATCCGTTGGCACCTCTATGTAAACGTTCAGGGAAAAGCCCCGGGATTCCTCCTCCCCAAACGGTAAGCAGGGGGTGCTTGATAATGTACTTTACGCACGAATCCCCTTAGTGGTGCCAGTCCCGTTTGAAAAACCACGTTTGCATGTGCAAAGCAGGAGAGACCTTTTTATCAATCGTCGTTCTCTTTATTGCTCTCCCGCTCTTCCTGCTTGTTGTCTTTCTTGTTGTCTTTCTCCTCGTCCTTGTCCCCGTCATCTTTTTCACGCGCAGACTTGTTGTCATCTTCGTCCGATTTCTCTTCCAGTCCAACCGGGAATGACGGTGGCTTATCCTCTGTCACTACTACAGGCTTTGGAACATTTGCGGGCGCTTTATTTGGCGGAGTCGCATTAGCAGCAGGCGGCTTGGCAGGTGGCTTATACTCGGTCTTTGCTGGTGGTTTGTGTGTTTGTTTCTTCGGTGGCGCCTTTTCGGACTTCTTCTCCTCTTCCTTTTTATTCAATGGAGATGGATTAGTGCTTGGAGTAGGAGCTTCCGGGCCGTAAACAACCGGATCTTTCGTCACGACAGGCGGTGTGCTGTCCGCACCATTTTGAAACGCATCCGGCTGCAGCGGCTTTTCTTCACTCCCCGAAAACAGCACGCCAACCAGCAAGCAGGCAGCGACTGCCGTACTGCCAATACCAGCCAGCCACACTTTCACTCGCTTCCACTTTTTCGATTCCGCCAGGGAAGACGACTTGCGCTTAACTTCGAGAGTAGGCAAGGATTCCTCTAGCACAGCAGATTGCACAACCGCAGGCTTCGCTGCGGCGGATTCCAGACGCGGCAGAATCGAATCTACAATGCTGATTGAGGGTACGACAGGGGGCAACTGCTCTAGCTTTTGCGACACAGTTTTCAGACGGTTGTACATAAGTTGCAGGTCAGCATCTTTTTGGATGAGGTTGCGCAGCACTTGCTGTTCTTGCACTGACAAATCCCCATCCAGATCCCGCTGCATGCATTCCCAAATTTCTTCGTTGGTCATCAACCGATCCCCCCTTTCTGGTAGTCGTACAACAGTTCCTGCAACTGTTGCCTAGCCCGAAACAAATACGATTTTACCGTGTTAAGCGGCAAATCCAATGCTTCCGCGATTTCCTGGTAAGACAAGTCTTCCAGATAGCGGAGAACTACTACCATCCTGTACTGCCTAGGCAGTTTTCCGATGGCTTCCTGGATGTCGTTTGACAGTCCGGTGAGAAGGATTTCATCTTCTACGTTGTTTCGATCAGGTATGATCAGCTCGTGTTCGTCAATTGAGACCGTTTCCTTCTTCGCGCGAAATTTATCCATACAGACGTTGCTGACGATGCGTTGTACCCAGGTCGAAAACTTCGCCTTTTCCTGATAAGTGTCCAATTTTCGATAAATGCGTATGAGCACTTCCTGAGCCGCATCGAGCGCGTCCTGTTCATTTCCCAGAATGTAATAAGCGCTTCGGTAAACGGAGGTCTCAATGGATCGAAGCAGCTCGACAAGCGCATCATGATCCCCGGTTTGCGCCAGCCTGATCAATTCTGCTTCCTGCATAATCTCCTCTCCCCCCTACAGACGGGTCGCTCATATAAAAGGTTGCAACCATGTTATGTATCCAATTGTTGGGTCTTCCAAATCAGTCCCGCAGACGAGATAATCAGCGTAACCGCCCCTTGCTGATCCGTTCGGTAAACGGCAGCACCGCGGCTTTCCAGACGATGCAGCACCTCACTCGCAGGATGTCCGTACCGATTGTTCACGCCAACCGAAATGACCGCTGCCTCGGGAGAAACAGCTGCCAGCAGTTCGTCGGTACTGGAGCTTTTGCTGCCGTGATGGGCGACTTTCAAAACGTCGACGGGCGTCAAGCCGTTTTGCACAAGGACCGCTTCTCCGTCCTTTTCCACATCTCCCGTAAATAAGACCGTTTTGTTGTATGCCGTCAGCTGAAGCACGACGGACGCATCATTGCCGCGAAGAGTCGTTTTTCCAGGATGAAGCCATTTCCATTCGATTTCCGGCCCATCCGACCACACCTGACCAGGGGTGCCAGTCGTAATGGGAACGCCTTTTTGCTGGAACATCTGGAGAATCTCCGTCTCTTTCTCCTCCGGTGTTGCAGCATTCACCATCACTTCTCCAAAAGAAAAGCGGGGCACCAGCGCTTTCATTCCACCGATATGGTCCCAATCGCCATGCGTCATGATGACACGATCAATTTTCTCAATCCCGCGCGACATCAGAAACGGGAGGACGACGTCTTTGCCCACTTCAAACGGGTCGCGCTTTTCCATCCATGGCTCCGCTGCCGGATGGCGCATTGTCCCACCCGCATCCATTAAGTATACCTTCTGATTGCCAATTTCGACAACGATGGAATCCCCTTGCCCGACATCCAGGAACGTGATTCGCACTTCATCGCTGCCTGCGAACGGTTGTCTCGCCGCCGCCAAAAGCCCGAGAAATAAGGCCAAACAGAGCACGACGTCGCGTTTCCGATGAAAACCGAGCTTCCACAAACTGGGCATGCTCCCGAGAAAACAGGCATACAGGAGGAGCCACCACCATTCCGGATGCGGCCAGTAGGTAAATGGAATCAGCCACTGATCCATAGCCAGGAGCGGTTCGTGTACCCAGCTGAGCAAATGGGTAGCCACCCAGACAGGGAGCGTCGCCAGCGCCGGGTGAAGCAAATCAAGCACGATCGCCGCATATCCGAGCGGCAAGACAGAAAAAGACAGCACAGGCGTCACAATCAGATTGACCAGCCAGGAAAGCGGAGAAAACTGGTGAAAATGGTACAGCAGAAACGGAAAAGAGACGAGCTGGGCGGAAACCGTCACAGCCACAAGTGTTCTGATCCACGCAGGCACGCGGACAGCTACTTGCTGGCTGTACGGCACAAACAAAATAAGTCCCAGCGTAACGGCAAAAGACAGTTGGAAGCCGACATGCCACAACTGATACGGATTCGTGGCGAGCATGCCGAGGAGCGTGCCTGCCCAAATCTCTTTTCCATCCAGTCTTTTCCCCACGACCTGACAGACAAGACCTACTCCTCCCATCAAGCCGGCTCGCACAGCGGAAGCACTGGCGCCAACGAGCAGTACGTAACCCACAAGCAGCAAGACCGTCGCACATAGGCTCCAGCGACGGCTGACGCCCGCTTTTTCCAGCGTCCACAAAAACATCGAGGTCACCAGTGTCACATGCAAGCCGGATATGGCGAGAATATGGCTCAGGCCCAAATTGGTGTACATGGACGCAAGCTGGGGCGTCACCTCCTGACTGACCCCAAGCAGCAACGACTTCATGTATCCCGCCGTTTCTTGATCGGGAAACAAGCGGTCAATCCGGCTCGCTCCCGCCTCCTGCCACTCCTGAAAGCTCCCCCATACGCTTGCCGCCGCCTCTGTGCGCACCTCGCCAAATGATGTGTCGCCTGTGACGTGTACCCCTTGCCAATGCAAATAGCGGGCATAGTCAAAAGCGTGCGGGTTACGCGCCCCACTCGGCAAAGCCAGCCGGACAAAAGCCGTCAGCTGGCTGCCCGTCCGCCACGTTTCAATCGCAGCTGCTTCCTCAGCCGTACCTAATTGGACGCGAAGAACTATTTTTTCGTTACTGGCAAGCGGTCGCAACCGCTCTTTTTCCTCCCCCCATTCGCTGATGGTGGCAAAAAAACGGGCAGCATCGCCGTCCCGCTTGACGACAGAAGCGATCTCTCCACGAACCCAGACAGCCGCTTGCTGTTCAGCTGATGGTTTCAGTGTGGACGCAAGGAGAATCTCGTACCCATAAAAATAGAGACCTGCTAGAATAGAGAGGAAGCAGTAAAAAGCGAGCCGCCTTCGGTAGACAAGCGAAGAAAACGCCAGGACTGCTGCCCATGCGCCGAGAACGCCCGCCATCCAAAAGGGCTGGACGTAGGCAGCCAGGAGAAAACCGCTCATTACGGCCAGACTAGCGCTCCAAAGTGACATAGTCTCTCCCTCCGTTCTTTGTCGAACTGTTCTTTTCTTTAGGAGAGTATATCCCTTGGCGTGCGGACAAAAATAGAAGAGACGAGAGTCCTTTTTCCTTAGGCTGTACGACTGTTTTGCGTACAGTCCCAGGCATTCAGAAGAGATTGCGCCAGCTTGCGATACGTGATAGAGTTAGCAGGAGCAATCCAGTGAGAGGAAGAGTCATTTCATATGTGTGGAATCGTAACACTCTACAACAAGCGGCAAATGCCAGTTAGGCAAGAAGCGATCAGCGCGATGACCGGTATCATCCTGCACCGTGGTCCAGACGACGATGGTTTTCATCTCGAAGACAACATCGCCCTGGGCTTTCGTCGTTTAAGCATCATTGACGTGGAAGGCGGGCATCAACCGCTGTTTAACGAAACACGTGACATCTGGATTATTGGCAACGGTGAAGTGTACAACTACAAGGAATTGCAACAATGGTTAAAAGACATCGGTCACGTTTTCCATACCGATTCTGATATTGAAACCATCCTGCACCTCTACGAGGAGGTAGGAACAGAAGCACCTAAACATTTGCGCGGCATGTTCGGCTTTACCATTTACGACTCCCGCAAAAAACGGTTGTTCGGCGCACGCGACCACTTCGGGATCAAGCCGCTCTACTACGTGGAGACGCAAGATTCCATCGGGGTCGCCAGCGAGATCAAAAGCTTGCTGGAGATTCCTGGCTTTACGCGCGAAGTAAACCACAACGGTTTTTATCATTACTTGACTTTCCAATACGTGCCTGATCCGGAAACGATGTATCAAGGCATCTATCGCATCCCGCCAGCGCACTCGTTCATCGTCGAAAACGACCAGATCAAGCTGGAACGCTACTGGGACGTGGAGTTCAAGCCGGATGAGAGCAAGCCGTTCTCGTATTTCGTCGAAGGAACCCGCGATGTGATGATGGAATCCATTGACAAGCACCGGATCAGCGAAGTGCCGCGTGGAGCTTTCCTCTCCAGCGGCGTCGATTCCAGCAGTATCGTCGCCATGCTGCGCACCTTTGAGCCGGTGAAAACTTTTTCCGTCGGATCAGACATCCCTGGCTACAGCGAGCTTGATTTCGCCAAGCGCACGGCTGGCTTTTTGGGAACCGAGCACTTCGAGCGGGTAATCAACGCCCAGCAATACATGGACGAATTGCCGCGTCTCATCTGGCATCAGGATGAGCCGGTGGCAGACCCTTCTGCAATCTTGCTCTACTTCGTTGCGCAAATGGCAAGCGAGCACGTCACTGTCGTCTTGTCTGGCGAAGGTGCCGACGAATTTTTTGGCGGGTACAACATCTACAGAGAACCTAGCTCTCTCAAAATGTTTTCCGGCATGCCGGGCTGGATGCGCCAGTCCATCGGCTACATGGCCCATCGCCTGCCTGATCAGGTAAAAGGGAAAAACTTCCTCATCCGCGGTTCGAAAACGGTTGAGCAACGCTTTTTCGGAAACGCCCTGATCTTCAGCGAAGAGATGAAAAGACGCGTCGTGATGGACGACATCGCACGCTCTGAATCGTACGTCTCGCCGTTTACGATCACCGAGGACATTTACAAGCGCGCCTCCCAGTACGATGATGTAACGAAAATGCAGTATCTGGACATTCACACTTGGCTGCGCGGAAACATTTTGATGAAAGCCGACAAAATGACGATGGCCAACTCCCTGGAGCTGCGCGTTCCGTTCATCGATCTGAAGGTGTTCGAATTTGCTGCGACCATTCCGACGAAGTACAAGATCGCCAACGGCACGACCAAACACGTTCTGCGCGAGGCGATGAAAGACTTCTTGCCGCAGGAAATCAAATCGAAGAAGAAACTGGGCTTCCCGGTTCCGACGCGCCATTGGCTGAAAAACGAGTTTTACAAATGGGCCAAAGAGATCATTTTCGAATCGAAGGTCGACAATTTGATCAACAAGGCTTACGTGCTCTACATGCTTGACGAGCATCGCGAAGGCAATGCCGACTACAGCCGCAAAATCTGGACGATTCTCGTCTTCATGCTGTGGCACCAAATTTTCATCGAGCAAAAATATACGTTTGATCCGTATGTCAGTCCAAACGTAGACATTCGCCGCAAAAAAAATTCCTTGCAGCACATCGGTTAACTTAACTGGCAAGGAGCGAGTGAAAAAAATTTGCAGACCCTCTCTTACTTTTCGTAGATTGTGACTAGAGTGATTTCACAATCACGCGCAGGGTAAGGGAGGGTCTTTTGTCATGCTTCTCGATTGGTGGGAACGTTATCGCCGTCTCATTCTGATCGTTGCGGCCATCGCTTTTTTGGCGCTCAGCTTTTGGCTTTATCAGCGAGACAACCGCGAAGGGACGGTTGGCGTGCCGATCGCTGCGTCTGCCTATGCGCAGGGCGCAGCGGAGCCGAAAGCGCCATCCGTTGCCACCACGCCAGCGGAGCAAAGAGCCGCACCTGACGCGTCGGTGCCTGCTTCGGCTTCGGCTTCCAGGCAGCTTGCAGCCGGGGCGGCACAAGAGCAAGCTGCTCCGTCTCTTTACGTCGACGTGAAAGGAAAAGTGAAAAAACCGGGGCTGTATCGCTTTGCGCCTGGCAAGCGGGTCGCGGATGCAATCGAAGAGGCTGGCGGAGCGCTTCCACAGGCAGACCTCGATCAAATCAATCTGGCTCAGCCACTTGCGGACGGCACCGCCTTGATCATTCCGGCAAAAGGCAGCAGCGGCACTTCTCCCCTGCCCGGCGTAGGCTTGTCCTCCCCCGCTTCTGTCCAGGTGGGCGGGAATGGTGCTCCAGGTGCGGGGAGCAGCAAGCAACCAGGCAAAACGGTCAATCTCAACTCGGCCACAGTCCAGGAGCTGATGACGTTGCCTGGAATCGGCGAGTCGCGGGCAGCAGCGATCCTGGAATACCGCACGCAAGTCGGTCGTTTTCGCTCGGTCGACGAGTTGAAAAAGGTATCGGGGATCGGGGCCAAGATGTTCGAGAAGATCAAAGACCACATCGTTGCGCAATAAACGATCATCCGGTCATGATTGGCAAAATTGCCACATAGAATGGGAAAAGAATATCGGAGGGAGGTATGCCCATGGATAAAATCGGGTTCATTGGTACGGGCAGCATGGGCAGTATCTTAATTGAAGCATTGCTGTCCGCCAAAGCGCTGTCTCCCAGCCAAATGATCATCACCAATCGCACAATCGAAAAAGCCGAACAGCTCGCAAAGCGGCTTGGCGGGCTGGCGGTCGCTCATAGCAACGCAGACTTGGCCAGAGAAGCCAACATCATCGTGTTGTGCGTCAAGCCGCTGGAATACAGCGAGTTGCTTGCCCAACTCGCCCCTGTTTTGACGGAGGGACATCTGTTCATCACCATTACCAGCCCGATCAAACTGGAGCATTTGGAATCGAAAGTGCCATGCGCCATCGCCCGGGTCGTGCCCAGCATTACCAATGCCGCACAAAGCGGAGTCAGTCTATGCGAGTTCGGGTCGCGCGTTAGCGAGGAGCAACGTCATTACATCCGCAATCTTTTCGCCCACATCAGTACCCCGGTCGAAATCAGCGAACCGTTTTTGCGCATCACTTCGGACATCGCCAGTTGCGGCCCTGCTTTTCTCAGCTACATTTTGCAGCAGATGATTCAAGATGCCGTGGAGGAGACAAACATTTCTCCAGAGGCTGCTACGTATTTGACCTCGCAGATGCTGATCGGCGTGGCTGACTTGCTTCGGGAAGAAAAATTTACGCTCCCTTCCTTGCAGCAACGGGTCTGCGTCCCGGGAGGCATCACCGGAGAAGGTTTGATTCCTTTGCAAAGTAAGTTTCCAGGCATTTTCAGAGAAGTATTCCAGCGCACACGAGCAAAATTTTCCGAGGATCAGGAACTGCTTGACCGTTACTTGAATGAGCAGCCGCAGTAGCTTGCATATGTGCTGATCGTTGCACAGGTCGATAAAAGATCGCGTGACAGGCTGCGTGACAGTATGCTTGACTGGGCGCGTGATAGGCTGTGTGATAGTACACTTGACCGGGCGCATGACAGGCTTCGTGACAGTATGCTTGACCGGGCGCGTGATGGGCTGCGTGATAGTACACTTGACCGGGCGCGTGATAGGCTGCGTGACAGTACACTTGACCGGGCGCGTGATAGGCTGCGTGACGGGTACGCTTTGACCAAGCGCGTGATAGGTCGCGTGACAGTACGCATGACCAGGTGCATGACAGGCCGCGTGACAGTACGCATGACCAAGCGCGTGATAGGCTGCGTGACAGTACGCTTGACCGGGCGCGTGATAGGCTGCGTGACGGGTACGCTTGACCCGGGCGCGTGATAGGTCGCGTGACAATACGCTTGACCAGGCGCGTGACAGGCTTGCTTGCCGGACCCGCACGCAGATAATCAAAAAGGAGTGGGACGCCTGTCGTGCAGGCTCCACTCCTTTTTTCCGTTTGGATTATCATGCTCCCTCTTCTAACCAGCAGTGATTGCTAAAGACAGAAGTAGCAAGCAAATAATCTTGTATGGTTGTTCACTCGAATCGATTAGCGAACGACGATGTTGACCAGTTTGCCAGGAACGGCAATGATTTTGACGATCGTTTTGCCATCGATCAGTTCTTTGATCATGTCGTTGTTAAGCGCCAGCTCTTCCATTTGTTCCTTGGTCGAATCGGAAGCGATCAGCAACTTCTCTTTGTTCTTGCCGTTGATCTGGATGACGATTTCCACTTCGTCCTCCACCAGCTTCGACTCATCGTAAGTTGGCCATGCTTCGTAGGAGATCGTTTCGTTGTGTCCGAGCTTCTCCCACAGTTCTTCACCCAAGTGCGGAGCGATTGGCGACAACATTTTTACGAAGTCTTCCATGTACGATTTCGGCAGAACGTCTGCTTTGTACGCTTCGTTCACGAATACCATCAGTTGGGAGATACCTGTGTTGAAACGCAGGCCCTCGTAGTCTTCGGTTACTTTTTTCACGGTTTGATGGTAAACGCGCTCCATGCTCGTCGCTTTTTTCGTATCGACGATTTTCTCGTTCAGCTCGCCGTTGTCTTGCACGAACAGGCGGTATACGCGGTCCAGGAAGCGGCGCGCACCATCGAGGCCTTTTGTCGACCAGGCGATGGAAGCATCCAGCGGCCCCATGAACATCTCGTACAGGCGGAGCGTATCGGCGCCGTGGCTGTGTACGATATCGTCAGGGTTGACGACGTTGCCTTTGGATTTGCTCATTTTTTCGTTGTTTTCGCCGAGGATCATTCCTTGGTTAAACAGCTTTTGGAATGGCTCCTTGGTAGGTACGACGCCGATGTCGTACAGGAATTTGTGCCAGAAACGGGAGTACAGCAAGTGCAGTACCGCGTGCTCTGCTCCACCGATGTAGATGTCGACTGGCAGCCATTCTTTCAGCTTTTCCGGATCAGCCATGGCTTGATCGTTGTGCGGATCGATAAAGCGCAGGAAGTACCAGCAGCTGCCCGCCCATTGCGGCATCGTGTTGGTTTCGCGGCGCGCTTTCATGCCTGTTTCCGGATCGACGGTGTTCAGCCAGTCGGTAATGTTGGCAAGCGGCGATTCGCCCGTGCCGGATGGCTTGATTTCTTTTGTTTTTGGCAGCATGATCGGCAGTTCGGATGCTGGAACAGCTTTCATCGTGCCATCTTCGAGGTGCAAAATCGGAATCGGCTCACCCCAGTAGCGTTGACGGCTGAACAGCCAGTCGCGCAGACGGTAGGTCACTTTGCGATTTCCTTTGCCTTCGGCTTCCAGCCATTCGATCATTTTGTTGATCGCCTGCTCTTTGTTCAGACCGTCGAGCATGCCGGAATTGATATGCTCTCCGTCGCCTGTGTATGCTTCTTTGGAAATGTCTCCGCCCGCGATTACTGCTTTGATCGGCAGGTCGAATGTTTTTGCAAATTCATAGTCGCGCTCGTCGTGTGCAGGTACCGCCATGATCGAGCCGGTTCCATAGCTGATCAGCACGTAGTCTGCGATCCAGATCGGCAGGCGCTCGCCGTTTACCGGATTGATAGCGTATGCCCCGGTGAATACCCCTGTCTTTTCTTTTGCCAGGTCTGTACGTTCCAGATCGCTTTTGTGTTTGGCTTGCTCCAAATAAGCTTCTACGGCTGCTTTTTGCTCTGGGCTGGTAATCTGCTCAACCAGTTTGTGTTCTGGAGCGAGTACCGCGTAAGTAGCGCCGTAGAGCGTGTCCGGGCGCGTCGTGAAGACGGTAAAGCTTTGATCGTGTCCGTCGACGGCAAAAGTAACTTCTGCCCCTTCGGAGCGGCCAATCCAGTTGCGCTGCATTTCCTTGATGCTCTCCGGCCAATCCAGCTCTTCCAGGTCTTGCAGCAGTCTTTCCGCATAGGCCGTAATTTTCAGCACCCATTGCTTCATTGGACGGCGCTCGACTGGATGTCCGCCGCGCTCGCTCTTGCCATCGATGACTTCTTCGTTTGCCAGCACCGTTCCCAGTGCAGGGCACCAGTTTACAGCTACTTCGTCAATGTACGCCAAGCCGTGCTCATACAGCTTCGTGAAAATCCACTGGGTCCATTTGTAGTAGTGCGGGTCAGTCGTGTTGATCTCTCTGTCCCAATCGTAGGAGAAGCCCAAAGACTTGATTTGGCGGCGGAACGTGTTGATATTTTTTTCCGTGAACTCCGCAGGGTCATTGCCTGTGTCGAGCGCGTATTGCTCAGCAGGCAGACCAAACGCATCCCACCCCATTGGGTGAAGCACGTTGTAGCCTTGCATCCGCTTCATGCGGGACAAAATATCGGTAGCCGTATAGCCTTCCGGGTGTCCGACGTGCAGCCCTGCACCGGAAGGGTACGGGAACATATCGAGAGCGTAAAACTTTTGCTTGCCTGGGTCTTCTGATGTTTTAAAGGTTTTGTTTTGCTCCCAGTATTGTTGCCATTTTTTTTCGACTTCACGATGACTGAAAACCATGGTAGAGCACTCCCATCTTGAAATAGGTAAAAAAGTAGAAAACTTGGCTATGCCAAGCTGTTGCCAACATCATGATCCAAACTGCCTTTCGGCCATATAAAGAAAACCTCACGCCCCAATCGCTTGAACGAAAGGGACGAGAGGTTTGTTTATACTCCCGCGGTACCACCCACATTGGCGAATGCAAAGCATCCACCCACTTAAATCCGTAACGGGGATGAGCCGCCCACCCTTACACAACCATCCAAAAATGGCCTTCAAGGCGAGTGCTGAGAGGCGAGTTCGGACGATCCCGGGTTGACTTGCACCTGCCGTCAACTCTCTGTATGCTCGCGGGGCATATTCCTACTATTCCTCTTAAACGCGTCGAAATTTGCAGTTATAACGCCATTATAGTCAATTGGAACCAACCATGTCAAACTTTATGGCTTGCGTGCGGAAAAAAACAGGCGCTCGCTCGCTTCCTGCGGTGGCAAGTCCGAATAGTCTGCCGTAATGACGATGTCCGTGAACCCGGCCTCCGCGAGCCAGCGCATCAGTTGCACAGGCTGGTAAGCTCTTTGCCAGTGCTCCTCCTCCATCCGCTCGTACAAGCCGTTTGGCTGGCGGATGAAAAAGGTCAGCTGATGCTCTACTTCCAGGCGAAGCGGGTCGCAGAAACATTGCCAAATGTACGAAACCTCGTCGTCGACGTAGGTGAACGTCTCGTCTCCGAAAACGTGCAGCATCTTGTACGGACTGTGCACATCAAACAAGAAGCTTCCCCCTGGAGCAAGATGAGCGAACACGCGTCGGAACGTCTCCTGCACGTCCGCCTCTTCCGTCAGGTAGCTGAGAGAGTCGCACAAGGAAATGACCGCATCGGCTTCCGGCAAGGAAAGCTCGCGCATATCTTGTTCCACCCACGCTACCTCTACTTGCTCCTGACGCATTTTATCGTAGGCAATCGCCAGCATTTCGGCTGAGAGGTCGACACCTGTGACACGATAGCCCCGCTTCGCCAGCGGAATGGCGATCGTCCCTGTCCCGCAGCCGAGATCGATAATCCGCTTGGGTGCGCTGCCTTTTTGCCAGCTACGCTCAATCCAGTCGAGCCACTGATCGTAGGGGGTGTCTGCCATCAACGCATCGTAGACGGCGGCCATGTGTGCGTAGGCCATCTTTATTACCCTTGCACAGCGAAGGAAACCTCTTCTGCATCCTTCCACAGGCGCTCCAGGTTGTAAAACTCGCGATCTTCCCGGTGGAAGACGTGAATGACGATATCTCCCAGGTCAACCAGCACCCAGCGACCTTCGTCTGCCCCTTCAATCCCGCGAACATCATAGCCGTTTTTATGGGCCTGGTCGCGAATCTCGCGCACGATTGCCTGTACTTGGCGCTCGTTGTTTCCGTGGCAAATCATGAAGTAATCTGCAATGACGGACAGCTTGCTGATGTCCAGCACCTTGAGATTTTCTGCCTTTTTGTCATCGGCTGCCTTCACTACCAAGCGAGCCAACTCTTCTACTGTTTTAACCATCAAAACCCTCCTTCTCTCCCTTTGCGGGATACCAAATCGTTATAGGCAATCAGCGTCAACGGATAAACCGTTTTCTGCTTTTCTATCAAAAACTGAATGGTGCCGCCCAAAGCTAGTGCCAAGGCTTGATCCAAATTCTTTTCAGCCAGCGCGCGAATCTCGTCGACACCAGGAAAAATGCGGTTCGGTTCTATATAGTCTGCCACACAAACGACTTTTTCTAACAGGGACATCCCCGCTCGCCCCGTCGTGTGGTAGCGAACGGCTTGCAAAATATCCGTATCTGTCACACCGAGATCCGTCTGGATGACGATCGCCCCGGCAAAAGCGTGCCACAGCTCTTTTTCCCCTTCCAGAAGCTCTGTCGGCATATCGTGGCGAACGAGAATTTCGAACATTTTCTCCACGGGCCAGCATTTGCAGTAGTCGTGCAACAGCCCTGCAAGCTCCGCTTTGTCCGGGTCAGCCCCGTAGCGAACGGCAAGGTTGCGAGCTGACTGGGCGACTCCGAGCGTGTGGTTGAAGCGCTTTTCATGCATTTGCGCCCGAATGCGGGCAAGCAGTTCTTCCCGATTAGTCAAGAGTTTCATAGAATCGGTTCTCCTTTATATAGCGCTCCACAGCAGCTGGCACCAAGTAGCGGATGCTTTTGCCCGCAGCCGCCTTTTCGCGGATCAACGTGGAAGAGATGTCCCAAACCGGCATCTCCACAAACGTGACGTACTCGCTTGCCTCCCGATCCAGCTCGGTGCCCGGCCGGGCGAGTCCTATAAAGCGTACCATGCGAAGCAGCTCTTGGAACTGGTACCATTTGGGCAAGATTTTGACCATGTCTCCCCCAATAATAAAAGAAAACTGACAATCAGGGAACTGCTGTGTTAGCTGAACCATTGTGTCGTAGGTGTAGGAGGGGCCTTCTCTTCTCAGCTCGATATCCGTGACGCGAAAAGCCTCGTGATCGGCCACAGCCATCTGAACCATGTTCAGGCGATGCTCTGCCAATGTCAGACTGTCCCTCTGTTTGTGCGGAGGAATGTGCGTCGGCATGAACCAGATTTCATCAAGCCCGGCCTGTTCCCTGGCTTGTTCTGCTGCCAGCAAATGACCGCAGTGGATCGGATCGAATGTCCCGCCCATCATCCCTACTTTTTTGACGGCATGCTTCATGGCGGTAGTCCTTATGGTTACGGCAGCTTGATGGTCTTGTGCTCCCGGGACTCTTTGTACAAGACAACCGTATGGCCGATCAGCTGTACCAGCTCGGCACCCGCACCTGCTGCCAAATCTTCTGCTACCTCATGTTTGTCATCGCTGTTGTTTTGCAAGATCGCTACTTTGATCAATTCGCGCACTTCCAGCGCCTCTTTGATCTGGGTGATCATATTTTCATTCACGCCCCCTTTTCCTACTTGGAAAATCGGGGTGAGATGGTGTGCTTCTGCGCGCAAAAAGCGCTTTTGCTTGCCGGTCAACATCGGCATGCCTCCTTTTAGTTCCTGCAATCAAGATTGATCAGGTTGTTTTCGTCAGTTGCTGCAAGACAATCTCACGCATGACATCTGTCGGTGCGTCTGTACCCGTCCACAGCTCAAATGCCAGTGCCCCCTGGTTTACGAACATCCCGACGCCGGAGTGGACAGTCGCGCCGATTTCTTTCGCTTCACGCAACAGGCGCGTCTCCAGCGGGTTGTAGATCAGATCGCTGACAGTCAGGCCGGGATGGAGCCATTCTGCTGGCACAGGGGTTTCCTGCACGTTTGGCAGCATGCCGATGGAAGTCGTATTGATTAACAGGGATGAGTCTGCGATGGCGTCTTTGCCTTCCCCTTGCTCCACGATCCGCGTCGGGACGATTGTTCCCACATGCTCTGCCAGTACAGCCGCTCTTTCCCGCGAGCGGTTGATGATGCGAATTTCCTTGACGCCTTTTTCCGCCAAAGTAAACGCAACAGCACGGGCAGCTCCGCCCGCGCCCATCATCGTAACAATTTGTTTGTCCAGCACGATCCCCGTCTCCGCTACAAGCGAGCGGACGTAGCCCATGCCGTCCGTATTGTAACCGATCAGCCTGCCATCCTTGCTTACGACCGTATTGACCGCGCCGATGCGCTTCGCCAGCGGATCGATTTCATCGAGCATCGGCATGATCGCCACCTTGTGGGGAATCGTCACGTTAATCCCGCGCAAGCCCAATGCGCGAATCCCCGCTACCGCGTCCGCCAAGTCTTCCGGGTCTACGTCAAACGCCGCATAAGCGAATCCAAGTCCGGTCTCGGAAAAAGCAGCATTGTGCATCATCGGAGATTGGGAATGGGAAACCGGATGTCCGAACAGGCCAACCAACTGCGTTTTGCTTGTAATCATGGAGCATTTCCTCCCCCGTAGCTTCTCTCTCTAGCATATGGCACGAAAAAGGGAGCGCCATACGCGGATACTTGTTGGACTGGCTAGATCAGCCCGCGGCGCATGCCCACGCTTACTCCTTTTGGCGCGTGAACCACGACGTTCGCTTCGTACTTGCCTTGAATGGTCACCCAGCCCAGCCCGGAGATGACGATATCCGTAGACATTTGCGATTGGGTCACCTTGAAGGAATGCTTGACGAACGGCGGGAGCGCTTTTGCCGCTTCTTCTCCTGTCGGAGGCACCAGCAGCGTGCCGTGATGCTTTTCCATCACTTCGTCCGCTTTTTCCAGCTTCGTGCGATGAATGTACAGGTCGTTGTCTACATAAACGACAAACGGCTGTTTAGATCCACGCACAAAGTCGATGCGTGCCAAGCCGCCGAGAAACAGAGTTTGTCCAGCTTCGAGCTGGTATACTTTGGAGTTGATCCGGCTTTTCGGAGTGATTTTGCGCAAATCGGCTGGCGACACCATATGTCCAATCTGATCGCGGTTGATGATGCCCGGCGTATCGTAAATGGAGCGGCCGTCTTCCAGCGGAATTTCGATTTTATCGAGCGTCGTGCCAGGGAACGGCGATGTCGTGATCTCCAGCTCTGCGGCTCCGTAATCGTGCAGGATGCGGTTGATCATCGTCGATTTGCCGACATTGGTCACTCCGACGATGTACACGTCGCGCCCTTTGCGCAGCTCCCCGATCCGATTCAACAGTTCGTCGATATGCAGTCCTTTTTGCGCGCTGATCAGCACGATGTCTTCCGGGCGCAAGCCGCGCTCTTTTGCTTCATGCTGCATCCAGTTGCGCACGCGGTTCAGGTTGATGTTTTTCGGCAGCAAGTCCACTTTGTTGCCCACGAGCAAAATCGGGTTTTTCCCGACAAAGCGCGGCAGCCCTCTGAGCCAGGAGCCTTGAAAGTCAAAAATATCGACGACCATGACGACCAGCGATTGCGTAGAGCCGATGCCATCCAAAATTTTCAGGAAGTCGTCGTCACCCATTCCTACCGGAGCGACTTCATTGTAATGCTTGATGCGATAGCAGCGCTGACAGATGACGACCTTGCGCCCCAATGCCGACTCCGGCGCATAGCCGGGCTTTTTCGCATCCTCTGTCTGAATCGCGATCCCACATCCGGCACAAGAGCCGAGTGTTTGTTCCGTCATGCTTTTCTCCTCCACGAAACCATTCCTTTCCTTTCCATCCAGCTTAAAGCCACGCGCTCCATCTGACGGTTAAAGCGCGTCCAGAAACCGTCCGTCTGGGCCACAGGCACGACCAGGATCGTATGAAACCCCAGTCGATTTCCCCCCAGCACATCAGTAAACAATTGATCGCCAATCACGACAGTCTCGGCGATGGTCACGTTCATTTGCCGAACTGCCTGCAAAAAGGCACGGTTGGTCGGCTTTTTCGCCGCACAAATAAAACCGAGATCGAGTGGTGCACAGAAGCGGTGTACGCGCTCCTTGTTGTTGTTGGACACAACGGTGACCTGAATGCCTGCTTCCTGCATCCGGGCCAGCCAGTCGATTACCTCCGGAGTAGCCTCCGGCCTGTCCCACTCCACCAACGTATTGTCCAGGTCTGTTATCACCGCACGGATTTTATTTCGTTTCAATTGATCTATATCAATGTGATGGATTGACTCTACGAACTGACTGGGCATCAGCTTGTTTAAAAACACGGGGCACCTCCAAATGATGTGCAGCCATTAACCGCGATTTCGGCACCTACTATACCATAATCGACCACTCTGTTGCAAAAGAAAAAGCTTGCGCCGCCCCTTGCCACGGACAATCAGAGTGTGTCATAATGGCGGTACTTATAAAACTGTTTTTGTTTAAATAGTTTTCACCCGTAAGTCAGGCAGGGGGTCGCTGAAGATGAAAGACCGAATCATGAAAGGTTTTATTGAAGAGATCAGAGAAAAAGGCATGAAGTTTTCCATGGACGACCTGGCGCGCAGGCTGGGGATCAGCAAGCGAACGCTGTATGAGCATTTTTCTTCCAAAGTGGAGATTCTCGAAACAATCATCTCCCAGACGTTTGCCGAGGGCGATGAAAAAACCCGGCAAATTCTCGCTGACGACAGTCTTTCTCTCCTCGATAAAATCAAAGGGGTCATGCTGGTGTTGCCGACACACTACGAGTTTTACGATTTGCGCATTCTTGAACAGATGAAGCGCTACTACCCGGAGCAATGGGCTCTGGTCGACTCCGCGCTCTCGGACGATTGGCAGACGCTGCGCGCCCTGATTGAACAAGGGGTCAAAGAGGGGCTGATCGTCAACATGAACGTGACATTAGTGATGAAGCTGATCATCGACGCCGTCAATTCGACACTGGATCAGCGCTTTTACATGAAAAACCAGATTACGGTTTCCGAAGCTTTGGCGGCGATTGTCGATGTTCTGTTGTACGGCCTGATCCCTGTGGATAAAAGGTAGCCCCTTTTATTCTCTTTTTTTGCGAAAACCAATAAAACAAAAATAGTTTTTCGAGTACACGACTTGAAAGAGGTGTTCACCATGGCTGTTTTTACCCAAATGACAAAAGCGCAACGCACTGGCTTGCTGTTCGTGATTCTGATTTTGTTCATCGATATGCTGCTCTACAGTCTGTTGATTCCAATCGTCCCTTATTTTTCCGAGACGCTAAAGCCCTCCTCTACCATGATGGGCATTCTGTTCAGCAGCTATGCGGTCGCCATGCTGCTCGCCACTCCGATCTTCGGCCCGATCTCGGACCGCTTGGGCAGACGTGCCGTGCTGTTGGTCGGCTTGATTGGGCTGGCAGCTTCCACGCTGCTGTTCGCGTTCTCTGACACCATGGCCCTGTTGATTACTGCCCGCTTCGTGCAAGGGATTGCAGCGGCTGCGACTTGGCCGACCGCTCTCGCCCTGCTCGCCGACCTGTTCCCTCCGAAAATGCGCGGAGCGGTCATGGGAACGGCGTTGACCGCTATTTCTACAGGCACTTTGCTCGGCGCACCGATCGGCGGCTGGCTGTTTGAGATCAGCGATCACCGGATGCCGTTTCTCGCCGCTGCGGCCTTTACGGTCATCAACATCGTACTCGTCTTTTTGTTCCTGAAGGAAGAAGCGGCTCGTACAGCCAGCGAAAAGCTTGCGGTAGGCGGATTTTTGCGCAATCCACAGGTCGTCTTCATCGCCGGAATCGTCCTGCTGGCGGAAGTATCGCTCTGTCTCTTGGAGCCGACGCTGCCCGTCTTTTTAACGCAAAAGTTCAGCATCACCCCGACTGCGATCGGCTTGCTGTTTGCGGCGATGACTTTGGCCTACGGATTGATTGCCCCGGTAGCAGGCTCGCTGTCCAACCGTTTTAATCCGTATAAGCTGATGTTCGCCGGAATCGTCATCCTCGCTGTCTTCATGCCTTCACTGGTATGGGCTGGCTCGCTGTGGCAGGCGGGAATTGCGATGGCGCTTGTCGGCGCAGGCGTAGGCTTTACGCTGTCACCCACGCTCCCGACTTTGGGCAGCATCATCGACCAAGGGGGAAGCGGCGCCTATGGCACAGCCTACGCTTTGTTCAACATGTTCCACGGGATCGGCATGGTAGCCGGGCCGTTGGCAGGCGGCATTTTGACGGATTTGTTGCCTGTATCGTCTGCCATCCTCGTTGTGGCAGCAGCCGTGCTTGGCTTCGGCATCATGCTGTTCCTCCAGCTCAAAGCGAGTGGAGCCGTGCGTGTCTCTTCGTCAAAAGGCGAGATGCATTCGTCTTAATGTCTAAAGGAAACGCACAGACGAATGCTGCGGCAGCGACTGGGTGACCAAGCGACTGAGTGACTGAGCAACCGAGTGACCGAGCAACCGAGTGACCGAGCAACCGAGTGACCAAGCCACTGACGAAGCAACCACATGCTCCAGCCAAACAAACGACACCCCCGCTGTCACGCTAGTACGTGGCCATCGGGGGTGTCGTCTTTTATTCGCTATCGAACGGTTGTTGTCTCGTCTCCATCAAACGTTTGACCCGCTCCGTCGGAGTCCAGCACTGAAAACGGTAGTCCGGACGCGTCTCGTACGTCAGCCGCGAACAGCGATAAGTCACGCCGCCGGGCGCTTTTTCCACGCGAAAATGCGTACAGGTCGCACAACAATGAAACGGGTTCTCCTCGCCCATTGCCCCTCCTCCTATCTCCCCAGCTTCCAAGGAAACATGGACAATTGCTCGTAGCGCTCCTGTTTCGGCTCGGCAAAATTGGAAAAGCCAACTCCGACCAGCCTGACACCCGGCGAGTAATCAAACGCATCGAGCAAATCGTCCAGAAGTTCTTGCCAGTTGGCCCCTGCGACTGCCTTGTGCTGTTTGGTCCGTTGCGTAAAATCGGCGTACTTGATCTTGAGCGTAATCGTCTGCGGCTCGACCCCATCCTGGCGCACGTCCTCTTCGACTTCCCGCAGCAAGGAATAGGCAATCGGCGCGATCGACTCGCGGTCATACAAGTCAAAAGACAGTGTCGTCTCGCGGCTCGTCGACTTCGGTGCGCGGTCCATCACGATCTCCCGGCTGTCTTCCCCTCTGGAGCGGTCGTACAGCGAGCGGCCAAACTTGCCGAACAGTTGCACGACCTCGTCCAGAGACAGTTGCCAAAAGTCCTCGACCGTAGCAATGCCCTTTTTGGCGAGCAATTCCTGCGATTTTTTTCCGACGCCGTGCAGCGTTCCGATCGGCAAAGGGCGCAGTACGTCCAGCGCCTGCTCGGGACGAATGATGACAAAAGCATCCGGCTTTTTCAAATCACTGGCGATTTTCGCCAGCGACATATTATAGGAAAGACCGATACTACAGGTTAATCCTGTCTCCCGTTTGATTCGCCGCTTGAGCTCGCGCGCGACGGGAACGGCATTCTCGTAGTCCGTGACGTCCAGGTAGGCTTCGTCCAACCCGACCGTTTGGTAACGCGCCGTATAGGAAGTGAAAATCTCCCTGACTTCCGCCGATTTCTCGATGTAACGCCCATAGCGGACGGGGAGGTACACACCCTGCGGGCATTTTTTTCTCGCCATCGCGACAGGCATGGCAGAGCGAACACCGTACTTGCGCGCCTCGTAGCTGCACGTCGAGACGACGCCGCGATTGGCTGTTCCCCCGACGATGACCGGCTTGCCGCGCAACTCGGGGCGGTCAAGCTGCTCTACACTGGCGAAAAACGCGTCGATATCCAGATGAAGGAATTTTTTCATAGCGGATAACCACCAAACATACATTCTCATTTGTACTTGTATTATCCTTGTTTTGGCCCTTCAATGCAAGCGGATATCTCCCCAACCGCCGTTCGCCCGTTATTGCTCTTGCGCTTCCATGACCCGAAGCAGCTCGGATACGGGAGGATTGCCTTTTTTCGCGTAGACGATCGTCCCGTCTTTGCCGATGATATAGACGATTCGCTGCTGGAAAAACAACCCGAGGATTTTTCCTACATCATATGCCTCGCGAATTTTTTGGCCTTCATCGACGATCAAAGGAAATTCATACTGAAATTTCGTTGCAAACGCCTGCTTTTTGTCCAGTTCACCCGGATTGATGCCAAACACGACCGTATTTTTTTGCTGCAATGTGCCGTAGTTGTCCTGAAGGGCGCACAGTTGCTTCGTGCATACCGGGGTATCATCTCCCGGGTAAAAGACCAGCACGATCGTTTGCTTGCCTACATAGTCGCGCAAATCGACCGGGCCTTTTGTGCTTTTGGCGGAAAAGAAAGGGGCTTTTGCTCCAATTGGCAACATTTCACTCACCTCTAAGCCCAGTATACATCGAAAATCGTTTTGCGATTGCAAAAAGCCGCCCTGCGCAAGTGCAGAACGGCTTTTCGTTTAGTTGGCTTGCAGCTTTTGCTGTTTTACCCGGGCAATAAATGCCTGGGCGATTTTAAACATCTGGCTATCGTGCGACCACATCCGCTCGGGATGCCATTGCACACCGATGTACAGCCCGTTTTGACTCTCAATCGCTTCAATCACTCCGTCAGCCGCGCATCCTGTCATCTGGAAGCCTGGCGCTACGTCCTTGACTGCCTGATGGTGGGACGTATTGACCAACACTTCTTGTTGTCCGAGAGCGTCCGCCAAAAATCCCGGTTGCAGCGTGACTTTGTGTGCGCCGTACTGGCGCGAGCCTTTTTGCGCGTGCTGGAAGGCTCCCGGAACCTGGCTCGGAATATCCTGGATGAGCGTGCCGCCACACGCTACATTCAAAATCTGCATTCCGCGGCAAATGCCCAAAATCGGCTTTTTCAGCTCCAGCGCCAGCTTGATTACCGCAAGCTCGGCCAAGTCCCGCTCGTATTCGATATCGCCCAGCCCTTGCAGCGGTTCCTCCCCGTACAAGTGAGGGGCAGGATCATCTCCGCCCGTCAAAATCAGGCCGTCGAGCGACTCGACCATTTCCCGAAACGGCGCTTCCTGTACCGTCAAAAGCGGCAGGATAAGCGGTATCCCGCCTGCGCGGGCCACTCCGTCCACATAGCCTGAGCCGACGTAAAAAAATTGATCCAGATTGTTATTCGGGAAATACATTTTCGTACACGCGACACCAATAATCGGACGCACGCAAAGTCACTCCCTTATCGCTACCTTGGTTTATTTGACGTTTGAAGCGTACTTGAAGTCGATGAACCCGAGAGCGTCCACGACGACGTCTTTTACGCTGTCTTGCTTCACCCACGCATAGGTGAAATAGTAGATCGGCAATGCAGGCATTTCATCCATGACGATGGCGTCCGCCTTTTGCAAAATTTCTTTGCGCTTTGCCAGATCGCCTTCCTTGGCAGACTGGGCAAGCAGGTCGAGGAACTCTTTGTTCTCCCATTTCGATGTGTTCAAGCCGCCCTTGAATACTTCCAGGAAGTTGATCGGATCGTTAAAGTCGCCGATCCAGCTGGCGCGGCCGATCGTGAAGTTGCCTTCTTTCATTTGCTCGCGGTGGACTTTGTTCTCTTTGTTCACCAGCTTGACTTCGATGCCAAACGCTTTTCTCCACTGATCCTGGATCACAGTGGCAATACGCTGGTTCACTTCTGTCGTATTGTAGGCGATCGTCAACTCAGGCAACTGGGTCAAGCCTGCTTCCTTCATTCCTTCGGCCAGCAGCTTTTTCGCTGTTTCCACGTCGCCATCCTTGATGTAGCCATCCGGATTGAGCGCCATGGTTGGCGGGAGGATTCCCAGCGCTGGCGTGCTCTTGAACGGCACTACGTTTTCCGAGATTTCCTTGCGGTTGACAGCAGTTGCGAACGCCTGGCGAATTTTTTTGTTGTCGAACGGCTTTTGCGTCGTGTTGAAAATGTACCAGTACGTGCCTGCTGTCGCCTGGGACTGCATTTTCCCGGAATTTTTCAGCGAGTCCAGCGCATCGAGCGGCAAGTCGCCGAGCGGAGAGCCAGCCCAGTCCAGATCGCCTTTTTCGAACATGGACAGCTCGGTATTCGCATCTTCAATCATGTTGATCGTCAAAGTAGACAGTTGCACAGCGTCTTTATCCCAGTAGGAGTCGTTCTTCGCAAACTCGATCAGCGATTTGTGCTCCCATTTTTTCAGGACAAACGGGCCGTTGCCGATGTACGTTTCTGGCTTCGCAGCCCAATCCTTGCCGGCTTCGACCGCCTTTTTATTGACTGGGAAATAAGTGACGGACGCCACCAGCTCAGGGAAGAAAGGAGCCGGATTTTCCAGTGTCACGACCAATGTTTTGTCATCGGTCGCCTTCACGCCGACATCGTCCGCTTTCGCCTTCTTGGCGTTGAACGCTTCCCCGTTTTTCAAATAGTACAGCTGATACGCATAGCCGGACGCTGTCTCGGGATCGAGCACCCGTTTCCAGGCGTATTCAAAATCGTGGGCCGTAACGGGATCGCCGTTGGACCATTTGGAATCGCGCAAATGGAACGTGTAGGTCAAGCCATCAGCGGAAACTTCGTACTTCTCGGCGACCGCCTCTTTCAGCTCGCCTTTTGCATTCAGGCGCAGGAGGCCATCAAATGCTGCACGGGCAACAGACATCGAAGGGATATCTTCTGCCAGTCCAGGGTCGATCGTGTTCGGCTCACCTGTGTTCAAGTTGACCTGCATTGTTTGCGGCGCGCTTTTCTGCTCCTCTTGCGCACCTGGCGCTTTCTCTGGCGTGCCGGCTTGCGGCGTTCCACAGCCAGCAAACACCAAGCTGGTCAGCAAAACGGCGCAAAATGATAGATTCTTCAACTTTTTCACAACAAAACCCCCATCTTTGGAATAATTCTTCTTGATTGTTAGGAGCATGACTAAATAATATTATCTTGAGAAAATTTTGTCTACACGAATAAAAAGGAGATGGGTTTGATGCTATCCAGTCTGTTTACCCCTGTTTCAGAACTTTTGGAAGCTGCTGGCGGTGAGTGGGGAGTCTATCTGGAAGATTTACAGACAAACGAAAAGCTCGCGATCAACGAGAACGAACGGTTTTATGCGGCAAGCGTCATCAAGGTGCCGATCATGACAGCCGTGTTCGCGGAAGCGTATGCCGGAAAGCTCGCTCTCGAAGACAAAATCAAGCTGCGCCAGGAAGATCTCGTCGGCGGGGCAGGCGTTCTTCAGCACATGACACCCGGAACTGAGTTCACCGTGTACGATCTCGTCACCTTGATGATCATCCAGAGTGACAACACAGCCACGAACATGATGATCGATCTCGTCGGGACAGACAGCATCCGCAACGCCATGCGCAAAACAGGCATGGAAAACAGCTCCTTTTACAACAAACTGATGGTCGTGCCCGCCGAACTGGAAGGCTACAACGAGATTACAGCAGCAGATATCGGCAGCCACCTCCGCTATTTGGCCACTGGCAAAGTCATCTCCTACGACAGCTGTCTGAAAATGATTGCGATCTTGAAGCAGCAACAGCATCGCGACCGTTTTCCGTTCCTCTTGCCCGATCCGGATGGCGAGATCATTGGCATGGTTCCCAAATGGGAGTTCGCCAACAAGACAGGCTCGGTTACCAAAATCACGCATGATGTCGGAATTTTCTACACAGGTCCGCACGCGATCAGCGTCTCCCTGCTCAACAAAGGTCTTGCGCAAAAAGATGCAGCTGCTGTCATGGCCCGCATCGGCAGTCTTTTGTATGACGCGTACGGTCCAAAAGCGTAGCTTGCCACTGCCCGCCCGCTTCGTCTGGCGGGCTTTTCTGCGCCCACGCGAAAAAACGGGTCTTTCCTCTCGCAACGAAAAGGAATGACCCGCTTACTTTTACTTATCTTTTTCCAAAATCAGGTTGGACACTTGCCATGCGCTGGAGAAGGACAGCTCGGACAGCTGGCCTTGCCCTTCACACCAGTCTCCTGCAAAGAACAGGTTGCGGTAGTCCGGGAAGAAGGTCGGCATTGGCTTTTGATTCATCGTCCATTTGATCTCCTGTACCACTGCGCGGGCGGAAACACGCGGAACAACCAATTGCTCGCGCCAGCCCGGGAAGTGCTTGTCGTACAGGTTCTCGATCTCTTGCTTGCGGATATCTGCCGCTTCCTTGTTGCCGACGTCAGCCTGACGCATGTACGCAGTCGCCTGCAACAGCTGTCCGCCCTCCGGCACACAAGTGCGGTCGTAGTAAGAGATGTCGGTGATAAAAATATTGTTCTGCTTGTCGTAGATGTAGGAGAACGGCACGTCAATGCGCTCTTTCAAACCAATGTCGTATACCATGACGACTGTCGGCTCGTATTCCGCATGCTGGGCCACTGCGTGCTCCAGACGCGTTTCTGCGAATACTTTTGCCAACTCTTTCGGCGGAATACAGCAGACGAACTCATCAGCCGTAAACTCGCCCTCCGGCGTCACCACTCCAACCACGCGATCGTTCTCTACGAGGAACTTTTCTACTTTGTTCTTGAGCATGATGGTTCCCTGGTTTGCTTCGATCACGCGAACAAATTCGTCGATCAGAGCTTGCCAGCCGCCACCGATATAAGCTACAGGCTTGTTCGTGGTGAACAAACGGCTGTAGTACGTGAAGAACACATCCGACGGAATTTTTTCCGGTTCACGGGTAAAGAAGTTGGAGGAGGCGAGTGTCAGCATCATATCTTGCACTTCTTCGCTGACATGCTTTTTTTCCATCCACTTTTGGATCGACATGTGCGGATGGCCTTTTTCCACTTTGAGCATCGTTTTCAGGATTTCAAATGTGAACAACACCTTGTCCATCCCTTTGAGCAGCTTTGTTTGGAAAAGTCCTTGCACGTTGGAAGGAACCGCAGTCAGATCGCTTCCGATATCGTACTTCGCTTTTGTCGGATTGAAATCTTGCCAGTCAATGTTGAGTCCGAGTTCTTTTTCAAACGTTCTCAATACAGAGCTGTCGCGAGCATAAATGGCGTGAGCACCGAAGTTGAAGTTAAAGCCTTTGATCTTCAATGTAACGGCACGTCCACCCAATTGTCCGCGCTCCAAAACTAAAACTTTTTTACCTTTAGACGACAGGTAGGCGGCACTGGAAAGACCAGCCAGTCCGGCACCTACAATAACAACGTCATAGTGATTGGTTGTCATACACAATCTCCCCTACGCACTAGCGATGTTGATTCATGAGCTAAACCCTACAATAGAATAAGGGATGGATAAGGTGGAAGTCAACTATTATTGAACTGTGTCTATTTTTATACTGTCTGATACCATTTTTTACCTAGATCGGCTGTGCTATGATGAAGAAAAACGCAAAAGGTGGTTGCCACATGGACTGGAATACCCCGATTCCTCCGGCGCAAAAAGAGGCAGACACGCTCCCTGCCATCTGTGAAAACAACGATCCGCTCATTTCTCTCAAGCAGTATGCCCCACAGTTCGAGGTATATCCGGCCTACCACATCCAGGAATTGGACGGAGCCACAGCGGATTGCCTGATCAGAAAAGGGGTCGCAGACAAGCTTTTGCAAGCCGCGAAGCTGCTCCCGCCCAATCTTCGCTTCGTCGTGCTGGACGGATACCGCCCGATCCGGGTGCAGCAAGCCTTGTACGACCGTTTCAAAGCGCAGCTTCTCGCCCAAGGCTTCGTCGAAGGCGAGGAATTGTACACGGAGCTGCACCGCTTTGTGGCCCGCCCCACGCACGATCCGGCAAAACCGCCGCGTCACCTGACCGGAGGGGCCATTGACCTGACGATTGCCGGGCCTGACGGCTGGCTGGAGATGGGAACCGCTTTTGATGACTTTTCACCGCGCGCCTGTACGCGCTATTTTGAAAGCAACGAGCTCACTGACGAGTCCGACAGACAAGCGCAGGCCAACCGCCGCTTGCTGTATGCGGTGATGACAGGCGTAGGATTCACCAATTACCCAGACGAATGGTGGCATTTTGACTACGGCAACCAGGCATGGGCGGCTCAAACCGGGCAGGCATGCGCCATGTACGGCGGCGTGTAGCTTGCAAGCAAAAAACTCTATCGCGGCTTCCCCGAATCGGAAGCCGCGATAGAGCGATTAGTCGTTGCGTCTTGTCATCTGCTGCCAAACTGTACCGCTGGCAGCTTCTCCCCGTTCGATCCGCTGTACAGCCATTTGCACCTGCAAGCTGACTTCGAACTCAGGATCGTTCTGGGCTGCGTGCAGGGCTTCCAGGGCTGTCTCATCGCCTACTTCAAACAAATAGCGAGCGGCACGCCAGCGCACCAGCTTGTTCCGATCTTTGAGCGCCTCACACATCGGCCCAATCGCCCGGACATCGCCCAAATCGGACAGCGTGTCTCCAGCCGTCCTTCTCACGGAGACAGAGTCGTCCCGCAGCGCCTCGAACAACAACGGGAACACATTATCGCCGCCCACCATGCCAAGGTAGACGACAGCCAGCCTGCGAATGGAAGGCTTGGGATCGCGGAGCGCTTTTTCCAGGACAGGCAAGTCTTCCTCTGTCGGCTCCATCCGATCCAGCGCTTCATAGCGGTTTCGCCAATCCGGGTCGTCCAGCATCTCAAGCGTGACGACTTTTTTCTCGCGCTCCACTTCTTGCGGCGCTTCCCCAGGACCAAGCAGCATCGCTTGCTGGACGATTTCCTCCACGCGGCTTGGCGGGTAAGTCGCATCGACCTCTTGCGCTACTTCTTCGCCAATTTCGCGCAAATCGCCGTAACGCACGCCATGCTCCACCCATTTTCGCTCCATGATCAAGTTCGGTGAAGCAGATCCAGCCTGTACAGCAGCCTGTCCGAATCGCTCAGGCAGAGCTGCGCGAATTTGCTCGGTTCCCATCGTTACTTTCACTTGCATCGGCACGCCGCGAAACATCTGGACGAATACTTGCGCCTCGCCGTAGGCTCCCGCCTGCTCAGCGGAGACGACAGGAATTGCCGTTCCTTTTCCTGCCTGCAAAATCTCCCGCGCTTCTGTCAAAATGCGCTGCCAGTCGGCATTCGACTTTCGCTCCAACGCCAGGAAGTCCGCCGTGTGAAAAATCGACGTCACTCCGTCAATGGCGAGCAGCTCCTGCATCAGTTCCGGCGCTTTCGCTGCTTCCGCCTTTGTATAAACATGTTGCACGCCGCCTGGCAGAGTCTCGTCCACGTTCAGCTTCATCACGTTCGGACTCGGCGTCGGTTCGATCGACAACAGTTTCATCTTTCGTCACTCCTTTTTCCGCAATGCTACCTCTCCCCTATGGTAGCACGGAAGCTCCTGCGTTTGCCAATCCGCAGGTGCAAGCAAAAGCAGTTTGCCTGCTACAAATTCAGCCTGTAGTAATCGTTGGCAGACTTCACGACGAAGCCGCAAGATTCGTACAGCCCCAGCGCCTTGCTGTTCTCACAGGCGACTTCCAGAGAGACGTGCTTGTAGCCTTCCTCTTCGATCAGCCGAATCGTTTGCGCCAACGCCTGACGGCCGTAGCCTTTGCCTTGATGGTCGGGATGGACGCAAAATCCGTAAATGAACGCCTTCGCATCTTTGCGGCTCACACTGATTTTGCCGACCGCTTCCTCTTCTACAATCACCAAGTATGTACGGGAGTTGAGATCGCTTGCCATCATCTCGGCCATCTCTCGCACCTGTTGTTCTTCCATTTGAAAACCGTGCACATTGAGTTGAATCAGCGTCTCGTAATCGTCAGCCGTTTCCGGGCGGATTCGCAACGTGTCGTTACAGGTCTGACGCCCGCCCTCGCCCAAGTCCATCCAGTGCTCCGAATGTTCGTACGTCGCGCCGATTTGCTGCATGTACGCTGCTCCGGACTGCGAGTTGTGCTGGACGATAAAGAGGAGCGAAGGAATTTCCCGTTGTTTGCACGCTTCTTCGGCAGCTCGCTGCAAACTGGAAAAAATTCCTTTTCGGCGATAGTCAGGGTGTACCATCCCGCTCGCTTCTGCCTCTTTCCTGTGGAAAACGTACAAGCCGAGGAATCCGACCAGTTTGCCGTCCGCGTAGCAGAGAAAATCTTCTGTATGTTTGCCTGAGCGGTTTCGCAGCATGTCCGGGTTGATTTTCAGATCAATCCCGTCATGTTCGTTGCATAATCGAACCAATTCGTTAATTTGCGCCAATTCCTCTGCGGTCAATGTTTGTTTCGCTACGATCTCGTATGTCAAAAGCCTCGCTCCTTTTTCGTTAAAAATAATGCCTTCTCATTTCTTCGATCATTTCATCCAGGTTGTTTGCCACTTGCGGAATCGTGTAGCCGACGTACAGGGGCGACGTCACAAAGCGCGGGATGGCTTTCGCAATCAGCTTTTCTTTCCATTGATAAAAGAAAAAGTTGTAGCTCTGGTTGCGCGGATTGACGTGATGCAAAATCCAGTGCGCCAATATTTGCAAGTATTCGGCCATTTTGGGCAGCCGATCCAAGTCCTCCAAAATGACATTGTATTCAAAAAAGCCCGCTCGCGGATGCGTGGAGAGCGTGCAGGAAACCCCTGCTTCCTTGTCGATCGTAATGCCCATAAAGTCGCTGTCCTTCACTTGCGAGCGATAGTCGTAGCCAGTCAGGCCGACAATCTGCATGTGCGGATGGCGAATGCTCCCGCCGGAATACGGGCCGTGGTTTTTGAAAAACAAAACCGAGCGAAAAGAACCGCTTCTCTCCATCTCCAGCCATTTCTCGACGCCAAAGGAGAGCAAAGCGTGCACATGCTCCCGGGAATACGTCGACCAGTCGCCGTTGCACTCCTCTGATTCAATCAACACTGTCTGATGCGTGTCTTGCAGGACGGGAAATTTGTTCATCAGCCAGATCATGGAACCTCGCTGCTCCAGGACGTCAGTCAAACTGCCGCGATCACAAAAAGGACACGCTGTTTCCCGATTGATTACGCTCTCCGGCTTCTTTTTTCCGATGTGCATGTTAAAGTGCAAATGTGTCTGCGCCATACAAAGCGTCCCTCCATTTTCTGGATACTTTCACTTTACACTGAATTGTTTTGAAAATCATGCCGTAATTTCGCTCGCGGCACATTTTGGCCACAGAGAAAGCCTATTTTCCTTGATCTACGCGCTCGTTTCTTTTTTTACCCCAAATGGGTTGCATATAATGGGAGCAGTGAAAACCGGAAAGGTGTTGGATGCGATGGAAAAATCATTCTATTACCCGGTGAGCTGGAGCGAAGCACACCATTACAAGGCACTGCTCGATCAGGAGGGCGTTCCTTACGAGATTCAGTCTCCGCTCGACCTGCCCATTTTGGAAGAAGGGAAGCTGGCGATTGTCTTCCCGTCCATTCCGTTGCGTCTGTACGCCTGGGTGCGCACCTTGTTCTACCGCGACGGCTTGCGCTACCCTGATACCTTTTCTTCCTTCCGCTAAAAAGAAACCCGCGTACCTCTCCCGCCATCTCACATACGATAGTAGCAACGTTGTCGAGGGCGGCTGCCAAAGGGAGGTGAGGGAATGCCTGCATACAACATTCGCATCTCGATCAGAAGGCTAAAGCTCGATTTGTACGACGGCAATACGTTGATCCGCTCCTATCCGGTTGCGCTCGGCAAGATCGCGACGGAAACACCTCGTGGCGATTTTACGATCATCAACAAGGTTCCTTATCCCGACTCGTACCCGGGAGGACCGCTCAGCGTTTTCGGAACATACTGGCTGGGGCTGAGCAAACCTCATTACGGCATACACGGCACAAACAACCCATCCTCGATCGGGCACTACGTCTCGCACGGCTGCATTCGCATGTACAATCAGGATGTCAACGAACTGGCCAAAATCGTTCCCATCGGCACACCTGTCCGAATCCGCCTGCAATAAATGGCCGCGTGCACAGGCAAAGACCCGCCTCTTCATTTTCGAAAAGGCGGGTCTTTTTTACATGAGGTGCTTATCCGTTTCATCGACCGTTTTTTGGTCATTCGTCTCCAAGTATACGAGAAATCTTCTGGCTTGCTTGTACATAATCGAAAGCGTCATTTCCCTGATTTTGTTCATGATCGCTTCTTTGTCCTTCGGATGGACTTCACAAGCGAGCCTTTCTTCTTGCAATACGAGGTAAGACATCACCCATTCCGGGTCCAGCTTATAGGCAGGCAACGACAGCGACTCCTCTACTCTAGTAATCCTCTCTAGTCTACAGGAGATCGGCGTTGCTTTCCCAGCCTCAATAACTGGCTAGACAAACAGAGATTGGCACCCTGCCAATTACTTCCCTTGCTCCAACTCTTCGATCAGGGCAGACAACTCCGCCCAGCGCTCTACTGCCGCTTCCAGATCGGCAGTCACTTGCTGTTCTTCCGCAAACAGCTTTTCTACCTTGCCGTAGTCGCTGCCCGCTCCGGCAATTTCTTTTTTGAGCGTCGCGAGCCGTTCTTCAAAAGTTGCAATTTTGCCTTCGATCGTATCCCAATCCTTCTGATCCTTGTACGAAAGCTTTTTCGTGCGGTTGTTGCCGCGCGTCGCCTGACTGCTCGCCTGCTTCTCGACGGATGGCTGTTGCCCCACGGAAGCTGTTGCTGCTGCGGTGTCCTCCACTCGCTTTTCTTCCAGATACTCGGAGTAATTGCCGATAAAATGGCGAATTTGTCCGTCTCCTTCAAAAGCAAACAGGTGGTCGACCGTGCGATCAAGGAAGTAGCGGTCATGGGAAACCGTGATGACCGCGCCAGGGAACTGCTCCAAATAATCTTCCAAAATGCTGAGCGTCTGGATATCGAGATCGTTGGTCGGCTCATCCAAAAACAGCACGTTCGGCTCGCCCATCAACGTGCGGAGCAAGTACAGCCTGCGCCGCTCGCCGCCAGACAGCTTGGCAATCGGCGTCCACTGCATGGCTGGGGAAAAGAGGAAACGCTCCAGCATTTGCGAAGCGGTAATCGCCTCGCCGTTGCTCGTCGTGATTACTTCTGCCGCTTCCTTCACATACTCGATCACGCGCAGCTTCTCGTTCATCTCCACGCTATCCTGCGTGTAGTAGGCGATTTTCACCGTCGTCCCGATATCGATCGTCCCGCTGTCAGGCTGGATTCGTCCGGCCAGCATGTTCAACAGCGTCGACTTGCCGCTGCCGTTTGGCCCGATGATCCCCACGCGATCACCTGGCAGGACGATATAGCTGAAGTCGTTGATGAGACTGCGGTCGCCGTAACCTTTTTGCACGTGCTCGATCTCGATGACCTTTTTGCCCAGTCGGCTCGCGCCAAGCGCCATCTCCAGCTTGGCTGTCGGGCCTTCCACGGTCCGGTCGCGCAGCTCCTCTGCCCGCTGGACACGCGCTTTTTGCTTGGTCGTCCGCGCTTTGGCCCCTCTGCGCAGCCAGGCCAGCTCGCGGCGCAACAAATTTTGCCGTTTGTCTTCTGCTGCTGCCTCATTTTCTTCCCGCTCGGCTTTTTTCTCCAAAAACGTGGCGTAGTTGCCTTCGTAGCTGTACAGCTTGCCGCGATCCAGCTCAAACGTGCGGTTCGTCACCCGGTCGAGGAAGTAGCGATCGTGCGTGACGAGCAGCAAAGCGCCCTTGTAGCGGGACAAAAATTCCTCCAGCCACTCTACCGTCTCATTGTCGATATGGTTCGTCGGCTCGTCCAAAATCAGCAAATCGGCTGGCTGAATCAGCGCCCGCGCCATGGCTACCCGCTTGCGTTGGCCCCCGGACAGCTCTTTGACTTTTTGCGAAAAGTTGTGCAGCCCGAGCTTCGTCAAAATCGTCTTGGCCTGGGTATTGCTCTCCCACGCATCTGCTGCGTCCATCCGCCCTTGTACAGCGAACAGGCGCGCCTGCTTTTTCTCGTCCTGCGGATCTGCCTGAACGGCTTCCAGCGCGATTTCGTACTCACGCAGCAGCTGGATCAGCGGAGACTCTCCGTAGAACACTTGCTCCAATACGGTTGATTCCTCATCAAAGCTTGGGTTTTGCGGCAAGTATTCGACGTGAAAATGGTTGGCGTGAATGATTTTTCCGCTGTCTGGCGTATCTTGTCCCGCCATGATGCGCAACAGCGAAGATTTTCCTGTACCGTTGACTCCGATCAGCCCAATCCGTTGCTGCTCTGCGATATGGAAGGAAATATGATCAAACAAAATTTTGTCTCCGTAGCTTTTGGAGAGGTTTTCTACTGAAATAATTTGCATGGTCTTCACCTGTACTTTTCTATTTGCCCTCTCCAGTTGAAAGGGATGCTATCTTATGATCGTACCATTTTTTTCGTGCAAGCTCTAGGATTCTCTGCCCGGTTCCTGTCCGGCATGCAAAAAAGCAGGCGCACTTCACTCGTCGTGAGTACGCCCCGCCTGTTGGTTCAGCTCGTCAGCCATTGCTCGGTTTGCGACAATAGCTCCCCTATTTTCTGGTCGCGCACCACAAGATCCGCCCAGTCATCGAGCGGCGTCGGCTCCTGATTGACAATTACCAGTCTCGCCCCGCTTTCTTTCGCCCGCTGGGGAAACCAGTTAGCCGGACTGACTGTCAGCGAGGAGCCGAGCACGAGGAACAGCGAAGCGCTCTCAGCCCACTCGACGGCTTGCTCAACCTGCGTCGGCGGCAAAGCTTCTCCGAACAAGACGACATCGGGACGGACAAAGCCTCCGCACGCACACCTAGTCCCGTCTGCCTGCAAATACCGCTCGCTGGAATAGCGCTCCTGGCAACGAATGCAGCTAACCGTGCTCAATGTGCCATGCAGTTGCGCCACTGCCTGGCTCCCTGCCCGCTGGTGAAAGCCGTCTACATTTTGCGTGATGATGCCTTCGACCAGCCCGCGCTGCTCCCATTTTGCCAACAACTCGTGTCCTGCATGCGGCTGGCAGGCCAGCAACCCTTCGATCCGCTTGCGGTAAAAAGCGGCGAACTCGTCCCGGTTCTCGCGCATCGCTTTCGTGCTGGCGAGCTGCTGGGGGTCCAATCCGCGCCACAATCCGGTCTGGGAACGAAAATCAGGCAGGCCGCTTTCGGTAGACATGCCTGCACCTGTAAAGACAATCGTTCGGGGTGATTGTTGCAGCCATTTGGCCAGCGACTCCATCTGCATCTCCTCCGCTTTTTGCTCTCATTGTAAAGGAGGAAAAAGGAGGTGTACAGCAAATAAGGAGTCTTGTGTCTCGTACGTCAGCTAATACGTTCCGGCATATCCGTATTGCTGCGGATAAGACGCCTGAGGCTGTTGCTGGAGCTGAGGCTGGCTGGGCGGGTAATACGTGTACCCGGACAGTTCCGGATAGTGCGTGTACTGTCCGTACTCCGGCGCCTGGGCATAAGCGGCGGCATCGTAGTAATAGGAGCTTGTCGGCCATTGGCTGGAATAGCCGTAGTGCGGAAGCTGGCTGGACGGGCTGTTCCATTGGTTCGTGCCTTGGTTTGCGCCCGGATTCGAGCCTTGGTTCGCTCCCGGATTCGCCCCTCGCTGGCAACCAAGCGGCGGACCGATGACAACGGTTCGGGTGATCGGAGCAAAAGTGTCCTTGACCTTCGCTTCGTCCAGGCAGTACGTGTGCGCCCATACGCTTGCCGGGGTCAGTCGCAGGATGTCGGAGCCAAAGATCACTTCCGGCACCGGAGCGTCAAAAACGGCTATCAGATGCGTATCGTCCGTCAGGGCAATCTCGTAATGCCACCAGCCCTGCGGCACATTCGCCACTTGCCTCGGCTTGATATGGAAAGTAAGCAACTGGTTCGTGAATGGATTAATAATGGAAACGGCTGCCTCGCCGGACACACAGTAGACCAGTTCGGAAGCGTTTTGATGAATATGTGGCTCAATCACGTTTCCAGTCGTCAAAAAGATGTCGAGCAGCGAAGTGTTGCCCAGCGTGTTCAACTGCTGGATGCCGAGAGAATCGATGAAGTTGCCCGCGTCTTTTCGAAAAAACGTGTTGTTGCGCATATCGTACGTAAATTGCGTATTCGGCGAAGTATAGTCCCGATAAGTGGTAGCCATCTGTCCCGTCTTCCCTCCAACGTTCTGGGTATATGTCTCATAGGTATCCATATTCCCGAACGCCCAGTTGGTGCGCCTATGTTTTCAACGAGGCAGCCTGGATTCAGCTCGCACGGCTCGTTGCATTGGCACTCCCTCTCCTGATCGGCATATCGTAATAAGAGTCGCGCCAAGTCCTCATGGGAGGTGAGTGGAAGTGGCCACCTATTTCGTCTCGGACATTCACGGCCAGAACCAGGCATTTCGCAGAGCATTGCGCGATGCCTCCTTTTCCCCGCAAACGGGAGATCGTCTCTATGTGATCGGCGATATGATCGACCGCGGCCCGGAATCGAAGGAAGTGCTGTTCGACCTGTTTACCTTGCAAAAGCAATATCCAAACCAGGTCTTTCTCCTGAAAGGCAATCACGAGCAGATGCTGGAGGATTGGCTGAAAGGACAAGGAAACCCGGAGCTGTACTTGCGTTACAACGGCGGAGATGCCACGATCCGTTCGCTCTTGGGAAACCACCCTCTGCGCCGGGCTTTTCTCCATTCCATGCCATCCAGCGCCGAACAGGAGGAAGCTCGACGGCTGATTCAGAGCGAGTACCCGGGACTGTTGCCCGCCTTGTCCGCCTTGCCGTTGTACATGGAGCTTCCAGCCGATCCGCAGACGGGAGCGCCCGCTGTTCTGCTCGTCCACGCGGGCATTCGTCCCGGCATTCCGCTGCGCCAGCAAAATCCAGAAGATCTCCTGTGGATTCGCGAGCCCTTCTACCTTTATTATGAAGGAGACAGGCCAATCGTCTTCGGTCATACCCCGGTGCCTCGTTTGCCTGACTATGAAGGCTATGGTCCCTGGCGGCGCGGCAACCTGATCGGCATCGATGGCGGTGCCGCTTATCGGCGAGGAGTATTGTTGGTAGAGTGGCCCTCTCTGCAATCGATCTTTGTCCCTGTTGGCGACGTCCAGCCTGCCATGCAAGTACGCGTCATCTGACGGCGACACTACCTGTAGCCCTAGCGCTTCGGGTAGCGCCTCTATCCTGTTTTTGGTACAAGCACAAGCCTTTCCCTTTGAAAAATTGTTACTTTTTATAATCTACTTCCGAATCGTAATATGGTAAGATATGAACGAGGTGTTGTTATGAAACGTCAACAAGTGATGGAACAATCCATGTTTGCGGCTTGGGGCTTGTCCCTGATTGCCACGGCTGGAAGTCTGTTTTTTTCGGAAGTATTGAAGTACATACCGTGTGATTTGTGCTGGTACCAGCGCATCCTGATGTATCCGCTCATCATTTTGCTCGGAGTGGCGTCCGCGAAAAAGGACTACAAAATGTCCTCGTACGCCTTGATTCTCTCTTTGATCGGCGGTTGCATCTCCCTCTATCATTACTTGATCCAAAAGGTTCCCTTCCTGCATGAGCTGGGCAATGCTTGCGGCATTGTCCCCTGCAATACGGACTACATCAACTGGTTCGGGTTTATCACCATTCCTTTTCTGGCGCTGGTCGCATTTGCTTTAATCAGTATTTCGCTGTTCATCGTCATGAAAAACGCAAAGGAGAATTGATGCATGAAAAAGATTATTTTCCTGTCTATCCTGGTAGCAGCGCTCTTGATCGGCGCGATTGTGTACTCGGATATGTCCAACCGCCAGGCGGCTGCCGGCAATCCTTACGGCAAAGCCAACCTGAATCCGGCTACTATCGAGCAATTGCAAGACCCGCTGTACGACAACCTGATCATGCCGGACGAGCTGAAGAGCAAGATCGCGGGCAAAGAAGACTTGTACGTCTACTACTACAGCCCGCTGTGCGAGCATTGCCGCGCTACGACACCTGTTTTGGTGCCGATCGTCAAAGACATGCAAATCGACATGAAAAAGCACAACCTGCTCGAATTTAACGCAAGCTGGGATGATTTCCAGATCGAGTTCACCCCGACTCTCGTTCACTACAAAGACGGCAAGGAAGTAGCTCGTCTGGTAGGCGGCCACGAAGCCGACCAGTGGAAGAAATGGCTGGAAGAGCAGAAAAAATCATAGCGGACAAAAGGCCCCGGACGCGAAAGCTCCAGGGCCTTTTCTCTTATAGGTGACAAAACTGTGAACGAAAACAGCCAGAAATAGCCCGAAAGAGTCATTAGGCTTTTGGAAACGAATGCCTATAATGGATACTGGGTATATTCCAGGAAAACGGAGGTAATGGTGTTGACCCTTATATACTTGACCGAGACCTTTGGCTTTCGGGCGACGTGGAACCCGGAGCTTTTTCTGTTGACGGCTCTGATCGGACTGGCTTACTTTTCCTTGACAGGACCTTTGCGCCATACTTTCCCTGACGCCAAACCTGCTTCGCTCAAACAGAAACTATCGTTTTCCCTCGGCTTGCTGCTGTTTTACTTCGGCATGGGCAGCCCCTTGAATGTCGCGGGCCACTTTTTGTTCAGCGCCCATATGCTTCAGCAGTCGATTCTCTATCTCGTGATGCCTTTGTTGCTGTTGGCCGGCACACCGCCCTGGCTCATGCGCTTCCTTTTTTACCGCAAAGGGTTGAAAGGGTTTTTGCGCGTGGTCAGCCATCCGATCCCTGCCGTCCTTTTGTTCAATGCCCTATTCTCGTTTTATCACATGCCTGTTATTCTAGACATGACGATGAACAATTTGGCGGCGCACAACCTGATTCACCTGTTGCTCCTGGTGACAGCGCTTTGGATGTGGCTTCCTGTAATCGCTCCCATCCCGGAGATCCATCGGCTGTCCGAGCTGCAAAAGCTGGCTTATATTTTTGCCAACGGCGTGCTGATTACGCCAGCCTGTGCGCTGATCATTTTCTCCGAGTCGGCGCTTTACGAGACGTATGTAAACGGGCCTTCCATGTTGTGCGCGCCTTTTTTCTCCGCTCCGATCGACAAATCGATGTTCGCCGTTCCCCTGCCGCCGTTGGAGGATCAGCGTCTGGGCGGAATCATCATGAAGCTGTTGCAGGAATTGACGTACGGTTCCGTGCTCGCTTACGTCTTCGCAGCCTGGTACCGGAGAGAGAAAGACCAGCCTGACGATGGACTGATGCCGCAATAACCGTCCGCGAGTTGTTCTGCCTCGCCATTTGAAAAAGGAGGAATCCGGCGTGCCACTCACCCCAACTGCCGCCACTCGACTCAGACGGCTCGTGCTTTTGTTGCCGCTCTTTGTCCTTGCCGCTCTCATCGCTTCGTGGCTTTGGCTCACCCCTTCGGAGGTCTCAGCCAAGTTGCCGGATGCACAGCTGCAAACTTTGGATGGAGCCGCCTACTCCCTCTCTCCCAAGCCGGGAACCGTCCGGCTGGTCGAGCTGATTTATACTCGCTGTCCCGATATTTGCCCTACCACCACGATCAAGATGGTGCAGTTGCAAAAACGTTTGCAGGAAGCGGGGGTTATGGGAAAAGGCGTCGACTTTTTGACGATCACGATCGATCCGCAAAACGATACGCCTGACGTGTTGCGCTACTATGCCCGACAGCTCGGCATTGCAGAAGACGGCTGGACGATCTTGCGCGGCGACGAAGAGACGATTCGCACGGTGACGAGTTCCCTCGGCTTTTTTGCCAAAAAGACGGATGACGGGTTCATCTCCCACACGTCAAGCACCTATCTTGTCGATCAAAACAACGCGGTTATTCGCAAATTCGGCATGGGGGAAGAATTTGATCCCGAGCAAATTTATCAAGAGTTGTTGAACTTGAAGAAGGAAGGGTAACGCAAATGAAACGCTTTTTCACGCTGTTCCTGTCCGTGCTGACCGTTCTGGCTGCGGCATGCTCCAACCAGAATGACCAGGGGATGGAGGCTGCTTCCGGCGCCCCTGTGGACGCCGCATTTACGCTGGAACCAACGGAGCCTGTAGCTGGAGGCACGATTACGTTTTCGGTCAAGGTGACCCAGGAAGGAAAGCCGGTAGATGATGCGCGCGAAGTATCGTTTGAATGGTGGAAGGATGGCCAGGAAAAGCATGAGACGATCCCGGCAAAGCTCGTAGCCGACGGCGTCTATACGGCGCAGCAGACGATCAGCGAGCCTGGCTCCTACTTTGTCTACTATCACGTCACCGCCCGCGACTTCCACAACATGCGCAAAACACCGTTTACGGTAAAAGCGGCAGACAGCAACTCCCCTGCTGGCGCTAACGCCACGGAGCAGACGGCAACAGGGCACGAGCATCACCGCCAAGCCGCTTCCGGTGAAGCGCATGCGCCAAGCGGAGTCGATTTTCACCTCATGCCGCCAGACGAGCTTGCAGCGCAGTCAGAAGCAGCGATGCTCGTTCACCTGATGAAAGACAACCAGCCGTTCTCAGGCGGCACGGTCAAATTCGAATTTTGGACGGGAAATGAGGCCAAGCACAGCTTCGTCGATGCCAAAGAAAGCAGTGCCGGGCAGTACGAAGGCAAGCTGACCTTTCCCGCTGCTGGCGACTACACCGTGAAAGTCCATCTGGAAAAAGGCGATATTCACGACCATAAAGATTTTGCGGTCACCGTCAAGTAACAGCGCGCTGCCCTGCTTGCGGCAAACCGCAAACAAAAACGGCCATTCCCTGAACGCGGGAAGGCCGTTTTGTTTTGATCAGCATGTAAAGTAAGCAATCCGATCCAGTTCCAAACCGTAGTATTCCCAGCGGTTTTGTCTCCAGCGATAGCCAGTCACGGATGTACGGCCTATGAAAACAGGGTAAAACCAGAAGGAACGGCCATTTTTCAGCCAAATATACGTATAGCGATATAAGCAGGGATAGAAGCCGCCCGGTTCAATTCGCCTTGTTCCCCCATACCCTCGCGATCCCGGTGAGCTGGGCGTCCTTCCTGGGGGTGGACCTGGTGGTGGCGGAGGAAAGCCTCCAGATGAACCTCCGGGTGGCGGCGGCGGCGGTGGATAACCTCCTGGGGGATACTGATATGACATGACGTTTCACCTCCTACAAGTCTCCCTATAAGAGATGCAGCAAACGCACAGATGGACTGTGCGTTTGCCCGCGGTCATTCACCTATTTTTTCCGCTACTGCCTCTGCCTGCTTGTGTCGCGCTCATGAAAAAAGACGGTGCAATCGCACCGTCGCTGACTGTATTAATAAGGCCGTCCACCCATAATGAAGCGGTATTCCCAATGCGTATTTTTGAAGTCGGTCACTTTCACTCCGCCGGATTCTTTCGAAAACGTATGCAGCAGCTTGTTGTCGCCCATGTAGATGCCTACGTGGGTAATGCTTTGCTTCGGCACATTGATTCCTTTGTAATCGGATTCCTTGTAGCCTTTATACGCCATGAAGAAAACGAGGTCGCCTTTTTTCAGCTTGTTGATATCCGTGGTGTACGTGCCATTTTTTTTCACAAAGTCGGCTTGCGAACGCGCTCCCCCATTGCCCATGTCGATATCGGCACCATCGCGGTACGCCCACATCGTAAATTCGGAGCAATCCATCGTCTTTTTGTTGGAACGGGTCGAGCTGTATTCATAAGGTGTGCCCAAATATTTTTTGCCTGCCGCAATCACGTTATCTGCGATCTCGCCAGAGTTGGAGCCTTCCTCCTGGCCTGGGTCCGGAGTCGGGGTCGTGCCTGTCCCGTTGTCCAAAACGGCAATTCGGCGCGCACCTACCAACTTTTTCGTATAATCGCTGACGTTTTTCAAAACGACTGCGTCTTCGCCCTGCGAAGAGTATATGTACTGGTCATTTCCGATATAGATGCCCATGAAGCTCGGCTTTCCTTTCCCATTCGAGGAAAAGAACAGCAAGTCTCCTGGCTCGATTTTGTCGGCAGAGACGGCCTCTCCCGCCTTGTACAACTCATCAATCGTGTCGTCGATGGTCAGCCCGGCTTTTTTGTACACATAAGTGGCCAAGCCTGCTGAACCGAATGAGTTGGGTCCTACTGCCCCGTACTTATAGTCCTTGCCGAGCAACGATTGTGTCAGCTTGACAATTTCCTCCGCTTTCACAGAAGATTGTGAATCCACAGTCTTAGCTGCTGCCTGTCCACCTTCCGCGAACAGAAGCAGGGATGTACTTAGCATGACGGCGACAGTCGACTTTTGCAACCAATCTCGTTTCGTCATTCGTTCTCCTCCTGGCTGTGTTTTTCCCAACAGATTGGGTACAAACCCACTTTACTGGAAAAAGCGTATGTGTATAAGTCTGTAAATCTTTCCAATTGAGGATTTGATTACATAGTCGGATGACCATAGCCCTAGCTTTTGCCCGCTTCGGAATCACTCGCCCCTCTCTTCGCTCTCACGGCAAAAAGGCCCTTGTCCGCTTTTGGGACAAACGCCTGCCCGGTTTTGTTTGGTTACGCCTGCTTTCGATTCGGCAGCTTTCTGCGCGGGAGTTTGCTGCCCGCTGTCACCTTGCGCAAAAACTCCACCGTTTCTCCCATTTTCAGCTTGTGGGAGCCTTTGACCAGTATGGTAGTGTCCGGTTTCACGCGTTTGGCGAGACTGCGGTGCAAGACTTCCTTGTTTGCGCAATGCATCACCCGCTCTGCCGGAAAGCCTGCGCGAATGGCCGCACGCGCGATATGGCGGGCACTGCTGCCGAACGTATACAAGTAGTCTACATTTTTGCTGCTCAAATACTGCCCGACTTCTTCATGTCCCTGTACTTCGTATTTGCCCATCTCCAGCATGCTCGCCAAAACAGCTACTTTTGTACCGTGTTCAGACTGGCTGAGGACGTCGATTGCCGCCTTGGCTGCATCCGGGTTGGAGCTGTACGTGTCGTCGAGAACTTGCACGTTGTTGTTCAGGCGATAGCAGACCAGTCGTTTTTTTTGCGGCTGAAATTGGCGCAATCCTTGCCGGATATCCGCGAGCGGTATGCCGAGCGTGTGCGCCACGGCGATCGCTGCCAAAGCATTGTACACGTTATGTCCTCCCAGCGTCGGGATGAAAAACGCCTCGCTTTGCTGTCCGATCTGGCAGACAAAAGAGATTCCGTCTGCCTCCATCACGATGTGCTCCGCCCGATAATCGGCTTCCTGCTCGATCCCGAACGTGACGAATCTGCCAGCAAAGCTTCCTCTGAAAGGCTGCCCGGCAAATCGGCGGGAGTAAGGACAGTCCCGATTGATAAACACGGTTCCTGTCGGCTTCATGTTGCGAATCAGCTCCGATTTTGCCATCGCGAGGCGCCCTGCCTTGCCTTCAAAGTTGCCAATGTGCGCCGTGCCAATATTCGTAATCACGCCCATGTTCGGTTGAATGATCCGGCAATGCTGTTGAATGTGCCCGCTTCGCAAGATTCCAAACTCAAGCACAGCCGCCTCGTGCTCGTCCCGCAAGCGTTTGACATGCGCTCGCGTATTGCCGAGAAAATTTTTGTTGTACATCGACCGATACGTGGACATACGTCTATTCAAGATCGCGAAGATCATTTCTTTTGTCGTTGTTTTTCCCGCGCTCCCTGTGACTGCGATCACTGGCTTGTTCAGAATCAGCGTTTTTTGCGGCCTGGTTTTTCCTGCCTTTTTCTTCACTGACAATCCCCCCTCTGCCTCCCTCTCCCAATCAGCTTTCCTATTGTATGAGCGGCTGAGACAGCCTGTATAGACCGTCATCTATGAAAACGTTCCGCTTCTATCCAAAACAAGCAGACAACTTTTGGAATAGAGTAGATGGGAGAGGTGAAGCCAATGAACAAGAAAGTCACGATCGCCGCAGTAGGCGATATTCTCATGTGGAAGAATCAAGTGGCTTGCGCCAAGCTGGCTTCAGCCGATCAATATTCCTTTGCCGATATGTTCGCCCCTGTTGCTCCGCTTTTGACAGGTGCCGATCTGACCATTGGCAATCTGGAGACGACCTTTTCCGGAAAGAGTCAACCTTATCAGATCGGCTCGGCGCGCACAGGCTACCCCAGATTCAATTGTCCTGACGAGCTGGCGCGCGATCTCAAACAAGTCGGCTTCGACCTTTTGACGACCGTAAACAACCACTGTCTGGACGGAGGGCCAAACGGACTTTTCCGCACACTGGACGTGCTGGATCGCCACAAGCTCGCTCACACAGGCACGTACCGCTCCTTGCAAGACTCGACCGTCCCTTTGATCCAGGAAGTAAACGGAATCCGCATCGCTGTGCTCGCCTACACGTACGGCACGAACAAGCAGGTCATTCCCGAGCACATGCCGTGGCTGGTCAATCTCATCATGCGCGATGCCATTTTGCGCGACATCGCTTCCGTTCGCCCGCTCGTCGACCTCGTGATCGTCTCGCTGCACTTCGGCGTGGAGTTCCGCTACACTCCGACCGCCAATCAGCGACTGCTCGTACAAAGCTTGCTCGACCACGGAGCAGATGTCATTCTCGGCGCGCATCCTCACGTCTTGCAGCCTGTCGTCGCACCGACCGCCACCCTGGCAACTGGAGAGAAAAAACGCACACTGGTCGCCTACTCGCTGGGGAATTTCACTTCGGAAAAAATGCTCAGCTTCGATCAATCGCAAATCGGTGCCATTCTGCGCTTTTCTGTAGAAAAGGAGGCAGAGGGTCGGGTATCCATCGGGCGAATATCCGTCATTCCCACCTATTGCCAACGTTATACGTATGGCGGGCGCGTCCGTTTTCGCGTCGTTCCCATACGCTCCTATTTGAGGCGTCCCGACATCCACCTCCCGCTCATGCAGCGAAAAAAACTGCGCCTGATGTGGGACCGCGCTGTTCGCATCATCGGCCGGAAGCCAGGCATTTTGATCGAGTAGGAGGGAGCGTCTCGTCCTTGCTCCCTCTGTTTTTTTATAGCTTTGATAGCATGGAAAAATGGAGCAAAAGCAAAATATTCAGAAGAGACATACGAACGGTCTGAGCTGAATCTATAGCCAAGGAAGACATCATACCAGCAATGGGCTGATCAATAGTCATGTGCGGAGTATGCCCGTTTTGCCAGCCGACTGGAATACAATCTGGTTCGCTCGTCCGTGTCCAAAAGCGGCTAGTTCTTTCTTCCCACCATGAAAAAAGGGGTGCGACTGCCAATGGCAATCACACCCTTTTCTATTTGCGTTCGATTACAGCACGCACTTTTGATAGCCTGCCGCCGTCTGCTCGGAGGCCCCCTCGTCTGCTTTGCTCGGCTCTGTCGCCAACACTTGTTTCAAAATCTGGGTGGCCCGCTCCAAATCCAGACCTTTGACCAGCGCAATTTCGCTGCTTATCAGCTGTTGGGCATTATCGAGCATCAGCTTGTCGCTCGTTCCCAATATTTTCCCTTTGCTGATCACCCATAAATCCCGAACCACTTCCGCGTGCTCATGAATATCGCCACGCTTCATTTTTTCCGTGTTCAGCTTGAATCGCTGTGCCGCATTCAGCGCGGAGTCAGGGCTCCTTTCTTGCATCGCTGCCAACACATTGTCCAAAATGTCGGCATCTACAATCATCCGAATCCCCAGCGCGGACATCTTTTCAACGGGGACCATGATATTTAACTCTCTTTGCAGCATATGGAGCACATAATAGAGGTGCTTCTCACCCAGAAACTCTTTTTCCTCCATGGCGTCAATTACGCCTGCCCCGTGCATCGGGTAAAAAATCTTGTCTCCAACCTGAAACATACGTCCACCTCCTACAATGCGATCTTCTCCATTATAACACAGTTATTGATTTTAAAATTTTTAATTTTATCATGCACATTTATTTTAAGTCAACATCTTCTTTTGGATAAAAATACATAAACTTTTGTGAACAAGCCAGACAGACGAAAAAGCCAGGGACGGTCTACCGACTCACGTCGCTTTCGACCATTCCTGGCTCTTTTTTTGCCCGCCCCATTTGAACACGAGCATGCCAACGATCACAACCAGTACACCGCTTAGCTGCTTCCATGTAAAAGGAACTTGGGTCAGGCCCATCCATCCCAACGAATCCCACAGCAGGGCAAAGCTGAGCTGCGAGGTCAACGCGATGGAGACGGCAAGCGTCGGACCCAGCAGGCGGATTCCTTGTACCAGGCAAGTGACCACTCCCACCCCGATCAGCCCGCTAAACCAGTACCACGGCTGCATGTTGCGCCATTCCCACAGCTTTTCCCCCTCAAACAAAAGACCGCACACGAGCGAGGCCAAAAACCCCATCCCCAGTACCAAAGTCGTCGTCGTCCACGACCCAGCCCGCTCGTTGACCTTGCTGTTGAAAACATTTTGCAAGCTGACCAGTGAGCCGGCCACGATCGCGAGAACAAGTCCTGCAAGCATCGTATTCCCCCTCCTACGCGTATAAATGCGGATTGGCTACTTTTTGCAAGCCTTGTCTGTCTTTGATCAACAAATGCGTTTTCTCGCGCTCGACCAATCCAGCTTGACGAAACTGCTGAAGAACGCGATTCACGTGGCGAGAACTCGTGCCGATCAGATTGGCTGCGTCGGACAGGCTCGCCGAGCTTACTTGTCCTCTGAGGCTAGAATCCCCGTCCTCAAAGCACACCGACAACAAATAACTCGCCAGTCGCACTTCTACCGGGTACAGCAAGTTGAAGCTTAAATCGTTCGACTTGACGGTAAATTTTTTCGTAATAATCTCCAGCAAAAAGTGTAAAAACGGCGCATGATTGCTCGCGTATTTTCTCAGGAAACGGAAAGGCACGGCAAGCAGCACAGACGGTGCTACCGCCTCAACGGTGTTCATTGTCTCCATTTCCCGCACGTATTCAATATCCCCGATCACCTCAAGCGGCGTCTTGAACGACAGGATCAGCGTCTTGCCTTCCTGCGAGTTTGTAAATATTTTCAGCTTCCCGCTCACCAGCACATAAAGCGTGTCCGCGCTCGCTCCCTGGGAACAAATAAGCTCTCCTCGCTCCAAATAGCAAAGCGTCATATGCGCCTGCAGCTCCTCGGGGAAAACCGTTTCCAACTGATACGCCTGCAAATAATGGTTTTGCTCTTCACGATCTTGCGTTACTCGCATGACTGGCTCTTCCCCCGCTTTCTGCTCTCTATCCGCTTGATGATCCGATCAAGCTTTTAGTATGACCACCCCTGCGATCATCAAGCCGATTCCGACCACGTGCGGCCACGTTACCTGCTGTTTCTTCACTCCAAACCAGCCCTTGCTGTCGATGAGAAACGTCAACCCAAGCTGTGCAATCAGCAGCGTCGAAATCGTCAGCGTCACTCCGATCTGTTGGATCGCAAAGACATTGCCGAAAATAATGACGGCGGCAAAAGCACCGCCAAACCGATACAGCGGCTTCACTTGCCGCAGTGCCTGCCAGTTTGCCCTTCGGCTGGCGAGCAGCACGAAAAGAGCGGCGACAAAGCCCGTCAACTGAGTCAATGTCGCGGCTTGCCACGTTCCGATGTCGTAGCTGATCCGGGCGTTTGCCACTCCTTGCAAAGTGAGGAATGCCCCTGCGAAAAATGCAAAAAGGATGCCTTTCAATTCCCTCTCCCCCATTCCCTCCTTCATTAAAAAACAGATGCAGGCTTGCAGGGAAGGACATATGTCCTGAAAAAGAAAGAACCCTCGGATTGATCCTGAAGGCTGTCGATGTTGGTTTAGGAAAAGCGGTTGAGAGGGCCGAACTTGCCGCTGCATTTCCCTTTTGATCGGTTACTGCTCCCGATTCCCGTTCCCGGTTTGAACGTCACTTGCAACTTGCAGCTTACAGTTCGTCCCCTGCTGGATACGAGCGGATTGCAGCTCGCCACGGGCTTGTTATCCAACTCCTCACGGGCGTTTTCGCCTAATTTTTAGCATTTTCACCAAAAACCCGTTACTTTTTTCCTGTTCATACGACATACTCAATGTATGCCATTTGTAAAAACATAGGAGGAAGTATGAACAGGAAAAAGACCATCTTGGCACATGGCTTGGCCCTCGCGCTGAAGTCGCGGCAACACCTGGCTTTGCCGCAGCTGGACACAACTGCTTTGCCCGCATTTTGAACCATAGTTTTGCGCACAACACTCAGGAGGAGATTCTTATTTCTACACGTAAACGGTTGTTCATGTATATTGTTTTTCTGATCATTGCGGTGTTCATGCTCGATGTTATTCTGTACTGCGAGCAGCTGTTGAAAGAAGAGGCGGCGCTTACTTTCGAACGCTTACCGTTTCTCTTGTTCACCACTTTATACCCTGTTCTCATCGGGCTGGTTTTTGCCCTGCCGACCTTTATCCAGACATGCGTGACGAAAGGAAGCTGGACATTCGATTGGCTGCCTTTTACCGTGCTCGGCATTCCTGCTCTTCTCATGGATCTGATTTTTCTCGTTTACTTCTATCCCGTAGAAATAGACATACCGTTGTCTTTCTTCGCTGAATACGGAAGCCAGGCTTCGATTATTTGCGGTCTGGCGTTTGGCTATCTTGCTTTGTCTTGCTGGAAAAAGAAAGCGGCGGCGGCTGTTTTGTCTCTGTAGACAGTTTTTTGTCAAAATCGCTTCGGTTCAGGAGTCTATGAATCGAAGCGATTCCGCTCTTCCCTATCCCCTGGAGCAAAGGAGACGAAACATGAACCGTCTGGATTTGATCTCGTACGTTTTTCCTAACAAGCATGCTGCTGAAAAAGAATGGTGCTATTACTTTTCCCAATTGCTAAAAGAGGTTCCCCACTTCCAGGAGATCGACCAGCTCCGTCCTTTATTTTCCGGCTCGGCAATGCCGGCAACAGATTTTCGCACGGGAAATGCAGCATTTCCCGCCATACTGTTTCATTCGCCAATAGCGTTCAAGCTGAAAGTGGCAGATTTGCTTATTTCCGATCGCAAATCTGCGGGTATCGAGCTGACTAGCTTGAACCGTTTGAACGCGGAGCTACCCCAGACGCCGGAACAGTCTGCTGGCATCGACATTTCCCAGCTGTATCATCAACTGAAAGGCAGGCTGACAGGAGTCGATCATACGGGAGTCAATATCCCGGTTACGCTCATGCCACGTCCAGAATGGGATGAATTCCTCACCACGCTTTCCACCGTTTGCAACTTGTACCGCTACCCGGATGAAGACTGGCCGTTCATTATCCCGGCGGAAGCGGAGGAGCATGCGACAAACATTACGGATTTCTCGGTGAAACGAACGCCGAAGTTTGAACTGGTCTACGATTCGTATACATCCAAGCCGCTTATTCAGTTTGCCTTGGAAACAAATATGTCACGCGAAGAAATGGAGACGCTGTTCCCCGCCCCCAACGGATTTGCCATTCCCGGACTGGAAGAGATTTTTCGCTGCGTCGTCATCAAAAGCCCGTGGGATCATGGACTGGGCTTCCGCTTTGATTTGTACTACAAATCGGAAGGAAAGGGGCTGTCCGACTGGGAGACGGGCGAATGGCTTATTAAAAACGGCGGAAAAATTTGCGGGTAAGATTTATGCAGACCAGGGTTTTGGGGTTTTGGGGTTTTTGGGCTTCCGGTCTGTTTGCCTTGTGTGGTATGCCTGCCGTTTTCAGTCGAATAACAAAACTAACAAATGCAGCTTCGGCCACACAAAACGTAAAAAGCCACTGAGAATTATGGATAGCAGGTGAAATACGATCATTTTCGAGCCGATTATTATGAAAAATTCCATGTAACCACCTCTTTGCTCTCTAGCTCTCGCTCACCTGACTGGCAGATCATCTCATTTTCCTTTCCAATGCGCGTATTTTCTTCATTTCTTCTTCATCAGCGGTGGCAGAGTAAAAATTACTATTTATTTCTATAATCAAATAATTGATTGCATGCTTTTTACTGTCAAGTGGAACGATCACGACAGCATCCTCGTAAGACCCTATTAGATTGTTGGAAGTATAAGCATTTCTATGCTCACAAACTTATGACAATTTATTCATAAAATAAAACTATATATGATTGGAAAAATATGGTATATTGAAACAGATGTTACCGATAGGAGAGGCAGGGGAATCACTATGTTCAAAAACACTGTTTTTTCAGCATTAGGCGTAGCGTTATTTGCTACCATCCTGACATCTCAGGTTCAAGCCGCAGAAGTAAACTTGCCGGCAAACGATGGCAAGAGTGCGCCAACTACCGTTCGTTGGCAGGCAGACTCCTCCTTTGCTGCTAAAGCGAAAGGATGGAGCTCCGAGGAGAAATGGATCAAAAAATCTTCTGCTGTCCCGCAAGGTTGGGTCGTCATTCGCGAAGATCTCGGTTCAAAACTAATCAAAAATACAGCAGGCGCGCCATTTGGCGAGGAATTGCGAGTCAGCAAATACTCTCCCGTTCCGGTAGGATGGGTCGTTTTGCGAGATGAAGTAGCTGGCAGGGTGATAAAATGCACAACAGGAGCTTCTTATCGCCAAGAGTTCACTGTCACCAAATTCTCTCCGATTCCAACTGGCTGGGTTGTCTTGCGCGAGAATTATGACAGCAAAACAATCATGAATGCCAACGGCGCTCCTTATGGAACCGTATTGCTGGTCAGCAAATATTCTCCGATTCCGGCAGGATGGGTTTACGACGGACAACAGGTTACTGGCATGTACATTAAAAATATGAATAAATAGAAAACAATTCTGATCAAGCATATCAGAGAACAAGAACTGATGGATAAAGTATGAACTGTGACCCATAAGATGGGATGCCCCCCCTTGTGGGTCGTTTGTATTTTAATCAACCTAATCAGAACAAAGCGGGGAAAAATTTATAGGCAAAAAAGGGCAGTTAAAAGATTCTTTCGGAGCATGAAATCGGTTTAACTCCTCAATTATTAAGTCAGTATCCCTCATTCTCGCGTTTTCTTCGTTTTTCATTTTCTTCAACCATTTGATAGAGTAAGCAGGTAAAGGTCTAGTGTCACCTAGGTCGAAGAGAGGCAAACAGCGCTAATCATTACTCTTGCTATACTTTTAAAACAAATGGCTTCACTCGTTGCTGTTCTACAGCCTTTCCAAATTCTACGGGCGACAGGTCATGCAAACTCCCGCGAATACGGCACTGTCTTGAGCATTTTTAAGCTGCAATATTAGGTAAAATACAAGGATTTCCATTGACCTGTCGGGTATTTACAAAATAGTCCCTATCCTTTCACAAGGTGAGGACTATTTTACGATTACGTTTAGTACAAGGTAGAGCCTATTTTCTTTCGTTTGCTCCGATGGAACTGTTCTTCCAACCGGAGCCAATGTCAGCTTTCCAGCAGCCGCCGGAGTCATATCTCCAGATTAGGTCTTCTTGGAGATCGTTACCCGAGAGAGGTTCAAAGGTAGAGCCGCTCTCCAAACTCTATGTTGAACTTCTTCAGGCCAGGGCCAGTAATTTGTTATCTATAGTCATACATGCCTTATTGAGAATGTTTTGTAATAATATAGAAACAAACTAAAGAACCAAGAGCCCCTCCGGCAAGTAAGCCTAGTATGGGAAGAGGACCATCTAGAAAAAACATTCCGATCACTTGCGAGACAAACAAGATTAAGATAGTGATTTGTAAAACAACTTTCTTATCCATTTTCGCACCTCGATCCATAGTCGTTGAAGGCTTAAAAAGCCATTGTCCATACAGACTAATGGCTTTTTTCTAATTATTTAATATCCACTCACTAAAGTAAACTTCGTATTCGTCCAATTTTTGTAATACATCACTTTCTGGGCCGACGCAAGGTTACCAGCAACTTCTGCACTCGCTTGCAGACGAGCATTAGTTGCATATGCAGCTCCAGTAATAGCCGCTAGCGTACTCGTAGTCGCAGCCCCTGCATAAACTGCTTGCACCCATCCTGCTGCGCCAACCGGGAAACCTGCTACAAGAGCTATAGCTCCTGCGATAGCAACCACCCAAGCGGTAACTTCTGGTATATATTTTGAACCCTTCATGTCGTTCATTATGCCTTGCTCGTAATCATCGATATACCCTTGAAATTTACTTAGACTTCTAGCATTGTTTCCGTCTTTAGTGTTTCCTTTTCCTTTAACATATTTGTGAGCCTTTTCGCTTAAAACTTGTACAGTGAAAGTACCATCAGATAAATCCTCATTATAGTAATTATCAAACGCACCAGCAGCTTCTACCGAATTAGCTAATGCTGACTTAAAACCTTCTCTATCAATTTTTTCTTTGAGCTTTTCTGCAGTATCACGTATTTCTTCCACCTGCTCGTAGGTAATACCCTTCGACTCTTTGAAATTTTCCGATAATATATCGACTTTTCCCTCAACTATGTCTACGATGCTCGAAGCATCCCTTTTCGAACGTATGGTACTGTTAGAATTCTTTCCTTCTGTTTCTTCTTCCACAATCCTTTTAACTTTAGCTTCTCCTGTCTCCAAATCATTCATTGAGTCCTCATAGATGTATTTTGTAGCCAAATAATTTCCATCTATATCGAAAATATCTTCCTTCGAATGCACGATTGCTTCAATTACGGACCCCTCTTTAATCACTTTGGTATTCGATGTAATTTCCTTATATCCAGTTACTTCGAATTCTCCATCACTGTCTATCTCAAACGTTTTCACTTTCACTTGTTCTGGTGTCTCGTAAATTTGTTTAGCACTTTCAGCTTTTACAGGCGGCACAGACATTCCAACAATAAAAGTTGTGTAACACAAGAGTGAACATAGAGTAGTTTTTAATAATCTCATTTTCTTCATTAATGTATCCTCCTTTTATTGGAAACATATCAACTTTATTACATATTACCTAATTTTGTAAATAACTTTCTGTATGTTTTGAATTCCTGCCTTATTGACCCATTAAAAATCGGCTTTCGTTTTAGGTTTTATGTATGACGGATTGTAATATTAAAGTGCGACACCTAAACGTAGGAAAAAAAATGGCCCCCCAGCTGCTTTCTCACCGCCAGAAGGCTGCTTGCTTTACAAGTATCTTGTGATCCACTCTCGAATAACTGGATGACTTACATTGACCGCTTCACCGCCCGAAACATTTTCCTTAACGCTCCCACGTGTGACGTTTACCGACGTACGCTGTGCTGTAATTCGCATGGTAAAAGTGCTTAATTTTGCAGCAATTACTTATGCAGGTTAATGTAACTGGATTTGACATGGAGCGGTGTGTATGATAGGCTTGTCAGCCGTTACGACCCATAGAGGCTCCATGTCAAATCCAGCATATAAATCACTTCTTGCTGCATATTGATAAAAAATTATCGCAGCAAAATTCGGCACTTTTTGATTGCCAAACACATGTGCCACAATCCCGATAAGATCCCCGTACTCGTTCACAACGGCCCCACTACTATTACCCGGCTCCACTGGCACGCTTATCTGATATGAAAAAAGGTTCAAATAACAGAAGTGCAATTACGAAAAAACTCCCTCGTTTGGGTGATTTCGGACGCTATCCTTGTGCGACCAGATATTCAGCATCAGGCACCGGAAACAAAGCTTGCGCAGAAAAAGGATGTGATTGATTTTCTGTCAATCACATCCTTTTCTCCTACCTGCCCTGCGTCTGCTTCGTCCGGTAAAACTCATTGAACAGCTTCATCAGCGCTCGCTTCTCGATGCGGGATACGTATGAGCGAGAAATCCCCAACTCGCGGGCAATTTCGCGCTGTGTCTTTTCTTTGTCCTGATCCAGACCAAACCTGCCGATGATGACTTCTTTTTCGCGCTCATCGAGAATATGGATGTGCTGATAAATCTTGTTTGATTCCAGCTTGAGCTGCACAGCATCGACCACTTCGTCGGTTTCTGTGCCGAGCACATCGATCAGCGTAATTTCGTTCCCTTCTTTGTCGGTCCCAATCGGATCGTGCAGGGAAACGTCTTTTTTCGTTTTTTTCAGGCTTCGCAAGTGCATCAGGATTTCATTTTCAATACAACGCGCTGCGTACGTAGCCAGCTTGGTGCCCTTTTCCACCTGGTAGCTCTCGATTGCCTTGATGAGGCCGATCGTGCCGATGGAAATCAGGTCTTCGCTGTCTTCTCCGGTGTTTTCAAACTTCTTCACAATATGCGCCACCAGCCGCAAATTGTGCTCGATCAGCTTGTTGCGGGCATACGGGTCGCCTTTTGCCATGAGGCGGAGGTACTTTTCTTCTTCCGTATCCTGAAGAGGCTGGGGAAACGCATTGTTCTTGACATAAGCAACAAACATAACCAGTTCTTTAAACACAAGGGAAAGCGCCGCAATGATGCTGGACATGGCTGCCACCTCCACGTCTATATAGCTTACTCCTATCCTTATGTGGGCGAATACCCAGATGTGCAAGTACCACCCGAAAACAGCTGTTGTATGTTGCGGGGCTTGCTTCTGCTCTCCAGCCTGTGTGCTTCAGGACGTCGTGATCTGGATGAATTGCAAAATGATCGGGGCGCCCTGCGCAGGCACTTCGCTCAAAACCAAAACTCCGGGCTGAACCAAGTAGCTATTGGGAGGCTGCAAGATGCCATTGATAAACAAGTTGACGATGGACACGGTTTGCTGCCCGATAATCCCCGAAGTGCTAAGCTGCGGCGTGGCGTCAGCATCTGTATACATATTTTTTTGTCCGTCTGAAAACGTCGTGTATTGGTAGATCGTGGTCGCAAGCAAGCCAGGAGTGCACGGACAAGGAGGACAGGTTGGGCACGGCTGACCGGGGAAAATGTCCGGGCAGCCATAGGGCGGCATGACTTGCGAACGCACATTGACCGTATAAATTCGCTGCCCTCCGCTTCGCTGTATGTTTCTATGCTGCAAAACGATTCACTCCTCTCTTGCGCTGGAATGGGATTACCCCAGGCATGTACAATCGCCTGGGGCCTCCCTTGAACTTGTTTGTTCTTTTAGTTGACGACAAACTCAACCAAGACAGATACACCATCGTTTTCAGCGTCTCCGTCAGGAATCGTCAGCGTGGATGTGGTGACAGTAGACGTGCCTCCTGGCTGCAAAACACCGTTGATATAGAGGTTGTAGTAGGCAAAAGTGGATGGGAATGCTGTCGCAGCAGTACCCGCGTCCGTGCTGAATGCTGTGGCCGCAATCGCAAAAGTCGCTCCTGTGCCTGTTCCTGCTCCAATTGTCGAGTTGAAGCGCAGAGACGTCATGAATGGTTTGATGATTGGCATGTACACCAACTCCTCGTGAAAAGTAGTAAGGATGAACCTTACATTACATATCAAATGAAGGAATCGGCTTTCCCGAAACGGACAAACATCATTTGGGAGAAAGCATATTTTCTTGGTGGCTCCCGCTGCCTTTATGCTAGAAATCTATCCTTGTCTGATAGCAAAGCCGTGCTCCAACCTGCCAACCTGGATGGAAAATGATTATGCAGCGTCTCGTCAACAACTACTGACGGAGTAATCAAAAAAAGCGTCCACTTCCCGCGGACGCCTTTCCCTTTCAAGCCTCATATTCAATTTTCGCCAGCAGCTTCACTCGCTCATGCTCTGCCTCTGGTTCGCCCGCGAGTGAAAACAGCTCTTCATTAACCGTGCCGTAAGCCGTTTGTTGCCCGTACAACAGCAGCACGGTCGGGTAGCCAGTCAATTCCTCGGAAAACGCAGCTGGCAGCTTCTCGGCAAAAATTTCCCCATCCGAAACGCACTCCTGTCGCAAATACTCCAAAAAATCTGCTCGCTCCTCTGCCTTCGCCACGGCGTGTACTTCAAAAAAGTCTTCATCTACCCATGTGAGTCCTGTCGCTTTCATAAATTCCGATGGATACATGTCACCATCTTCCGTATATACAGGCTCCAGAAAAGCTTGCAGCTCATCCTCTGTATGCAAGTCTGTTCCCCATACCACCACGATATGCTTCATGGACACCTCATCTCATCCCCTTTCCTTTTGGACTCATCGGTTTAGCGTGCATGCTCACCATAGGCAGCACGAATGCGCTCGACCCGCTCCCTTTCCTTGCGCAAAACGGCCTTCTCCGCTGCCAAGTCCAATAAGCTGTCCAGCTTTGTCCAATCCGGCTCGCCTGTTGGAACATCCCCCTTGTCCAACATCCGTCCCCAAGCCATGAGCGCAATCTGTCGCTGCGCCTCACTGCCTGCCAGCCAATGTGCGAGATCATGCCATTCGGGAGCAGACACGGCAAACAGCTTGTCCCATCCTTCGAGCGGGTACGCCGCATATGCTTCCATCCAGGCGATGACTTCCCTGGCACGAAAATGCTTGAGGCGGCCATAGGCTGTATAGCCGCTCATCGCCTCGCTGTTCGCCTCGTTGTCCAGCTCGGCCAGCACCAGCGGCAAGCCTTCCTCTTTTGGCAGGCAAGCCGCTGACAAGTACGCCCGCTGGACATCTGAAACAAGCTTTTCCTGCCCATCTGACTCCCACAGCGAGCGAACCCAGTCCGCAGCCTTCATTCCAAGCGTCTCAACCAGTAGCTGGCACCACGGTTCTTTTGCCGGGTAGTTCGGCGCCTGGCTGATTCTCGTCACCCATGCCTGCTGGACGACTTTTGCGTCATACTGATCGAACGCTTTTCGCACACGCTCGTCGTCTGCGCCATGCAGAGCGGCGTACTCGACGAGCTGCGCAAAATCGGTTGCTGCGGTTTCCAGCGTCAGCTCCCGGTACGTTTGCAGCCATTTTTTCCAGCGAACCGCATTTTCCCCATGCACATCGAGTCCATCTGCGCCAGCAAAAGGCTCGTAATTCCACACTTCCGCTCCAATACAGCCCAGCTCGGTCACCCGCTCGACAAACGCTGTGAAGCTGTGCCCGAGCAAAATATATTCGTCTGTCTCATGCCCCCAGGCGTAAACAGGCGGATCGTCCGCGCATGCTCGCAAATCCAAGAGCAACATGTCGCCATTGCCGCCGACGTGGAAGCAAAGGTACTGTCGCTCGTCGGCGCTTTCGTCGTCGTGACCGAAATAAGGCCACTCCAAACTGTCCAGGCTCCAGCCGATATCCCCGCCGAGGGAAAATGGCTCGACGGTCCTAGTAGGAAGCGACCAGTATATTTGAACTTCGCTTGTCCCTTCCAGAAACAGACGTCGAAGCGCAAGCGGCAGACTGATCCCCAGCCGCTGCTCTGCTTCGTCCACTTGCCACGGCTGCGCAGGATCAGCGATGATCAGCGGCCAGGTGTGCGCGCCCTGCCTGTCCATGTCCGCGATCAGCGCTCTCCACGCAGGAACCCATTTTTCTATTTGTTGGCGCATAGCTACAGCGCTCCTTCCACTCTGCTCGTTTATCACAATCCTTCTTTTTTCATTGTTGCGAATATAGCTCGCGACTTTCAACCTTCTAAAGAACCATTTTTATCCAACATATACACCAAAACACCGCTTCTGCGTTCACGCTGGGCTAACGTTTACGCAAAAGTGCCCCCACCCCCAGCCGACTCCACAAAAAAACGCCTCTCCCGGACCTGTCGTCGCTGGCCCGAGAGAAACGTTTGTCGCTACACCGTCACTAATACGCTTTTTACCATATGGCGGAATTGATGTCCGCTCACCGTCACATTCCCGTCCTGACGATAGCCCATTGATTCGTAGAGCTGACGGGCACGCGGGTTTTCCTCGTCTACCAAAAGGGCGATGCGGTCGTGTTTGCGCCGGATTGCCTCTTCTTCGAATGCCGAAAGCAGCATTTTTCCGATTCCTTTGCCGCGCTGATCGGCCCGAACGGCGACCGAGTCCAAATAAAATTCATCGTCGCGCGCTTCCTTCACCAGCGTGGGCGCAACTCCCGTCCGCTTTTGAACATACTCGACAAACGGGCGATCCAGCTGCTCCGTCTGACTGCCGTGGTAGAAAAGCGCTACGCCGACCGGCACGCCTTCGCGCATGGAGATAACCGCATTTTCATAGCTGAGCCGATTGCCTTTTTGGGCAAAAAACTGCTCCAGCAGCAAGAGCGCTTCTTCCTGCTCCGTCGCTCCGGTCAATGTGTGGGCGATGTCGCCAATCGCTTCATAAATCAGCGGTGCCGCAAAAGCTGCATCTTGAGGTTCCGCTTTACGTATCATGTTACTCTCTCCCTGCATGTAAGCGTCCACCCGTCATCTCCAATCGGAAAATCGTCCGTGGACACGTTTTTTTGTTGCCTGTACGATCATGCCTTCCGCTTTATTGTGTCACACTTTACACCCAAGGTCGAGCAACCGGGACATCCGTCACAAATTGGCAACAAAGAAACCGCTCTCATAAACGAGAGCGGTCGCAGTCGCATCAAAGCGGCTCTATCCAATCATCTTTTCGATCGTCAGCTTGCGCTCGTAGCGCAAATCAAGAAACTCCCCGCTGCGCCGCACCAATGGCCGCATCGGCTCGTCCTGGTGAATCAGGATCACTTCGACTTCTTCGCCGCTGCTCAGGCGCGCTCTCGCTCCGACGTACAGCAAGGCAATGTAACGCACGAACACAGAGACTATTTCAATACTCAACAGCCCGTTGCAAGCTTCTTTCCATAAAAGCTGTGCCGCTTCAAAAGGCGAGGTGCGGCCTTTGTACACCCGATCCGAGCAGATGGCATCGAACATGTCGGCAACCGCCAACACCTGGCAGTCCAAAGGAATCTCATGGCCTTTGCGCTGCTCAGGGTAGCCGGAGCCATCCAGTCGCTCATGATGAAGCAGGGCGCACAAGGCAAGCCGCTCTGATCCGCCTTCCATCTCCTTGATCATTTCGTAGCCGTATGTCGTATGTTTTTTCATAATCGTGAACTCTTCGTCTGTCAGCTTGCCCGGCTTTAACAAAATTTCTGTCGGGATGCGCATTTTCCCCACATCATGCAAGAAGCCAGCCGTTCCCATAAACGTCACCTGCTGCTCGTCCCATTTCAGCAAACGGGCAATTAGCGAACAGAGAATGCCTACGTTCAACGAATGCCGATATGTATAACTGTCCGCCCCTTCCAGGACGTAAAGGGAGCGAAAAAGCCCCAAATCCTTCGTGGACTTTTCCAGTACATTCTCAAAAACTTGCGAAAACTGATCCAAACTGGCTACTTTCCCCTGCTTGAGCTGATCGAAAATCAACCTCGTCTGATCCAAAGCCTGTACATAGGCGGCAACCGTTTCCCCGTCCGCCTCCAATTGGAATAATTGCGTAGTGACATGCTCTCCAGTTCCCTCTGACCATGTTCGTACGATGTTGACTTCCCGTACGCGCTGTTTCAGGAGAATGTGCACATGTGCAGCTGTTATGGTCGTATTCTTCCCCAGCAGCAGTACACCGCTATCCGAGTAAAGGTCATCTGCTAGTTCTTGCCCAATCAGAGTGTGATCAACGGGGGCCGTAGGCATACAATCAACCTTTCCAGTCATGTCTTTTTCTAAATTATAGAAAGGAAGGAGGAGAGTTACAATCTTTTTTTCGACAATTGCCATGATTTCCTGAGCGGGACCTTCTGCCGCCTGCGCACATACGATATAGAGCGAATGCTAGCGGTGAACTCAAGGAGGGACCTCGTTTCATGACAACACTGTACATCACGCCAAAGGCATGGAGGCAGATCGAGCAGGCTGTACGAAAAAAACCCTCGGTGGAAACAGGAGGGGTAATGATGGGGTATCCGCTCGGTGATGAAAAGTGGGTCGTGACATTTGCCAGCGACCCTGGGCCACGAGCGATTCACCAGCCCAATTCGATCTTTTTCGACGATGACTATCTCAAACGGCTCGTTCGCAAAATGAGCAGAAACAGCCAGTCGCAATACATCGGGGATTGGCACAGCCACACGATCAAGCGCCTGTCTCCAAGCAAAGGAGACAAACGGACGATCTGGACAAAAGCTTCGCAATCCATGTACATGTCTTCCTCGCCGCTCATGCTGATTGTCGGGCTGGGCAAGCGCAACCAGCTTCAGGCGCGCGGCTTCATTCTCGGGAATACGCTCCAGGAGGTCGGGAAGATCGAGCTGTATAATCGGCAAGTTCATCGACCGCACGCCGAAAAAGCTCCAGTGCCTGGTTCTTCCCCCAGCTTGGCTGGTTCTCTGATACCACACAGATCGCAAAGCGCGGTTGTTCCAAAGGAGCGTAACCGACGAACCAAAGGTGATTTTTGGCATCGGTTGTACTCCCTGTCTGCGCGGTCCCGCTCTTCCCGGCCACCTGCCAGGAAGAGTTCAGCAGCATCTGGCCGGTCCCATCTGTGACGACCTTGCGCATCATTTTTCGCAGCTTGCTGGCTGTCACGTAGTCGATGCCGTCGGCCGCAAGCTTTTGCTCCGGAAACGAGTAAAAAGACTGACCGTTCCGGTAGGCGATTTCCTTGACCAGACGCGCCTGCGCGGGTTCACCTCCGCGCAGGATCGTCACCATCAAATTCGCTGCCTGCAACGGCGTTATCCGCACATCGCGCTGGCCGATGGCGCTTTGGATCAGCACGCCTTCGTCATTGTGGGACACGCCCTCGGCAAATACACGCCCGCTTTCTTCGCCGTCGAGCTGCTTGAAACCATCGAGCTTGAACAAGTGGGCCGTGGCGTGCCCAACCTCTGTCGTCAAGCCCAGCCGGCGGGCGTATTCTGCAAGCTTTTCCCCGCCGACCCTTTTCGCAACCTCGGCAAAAGCGATATTGCACGACTGCGCATACGCCTCTTCCAACGTGACGCTGCCGTGCCCCTCTTTTTTCCAGCAAGAAAAATGGTACTTGCCATACTCTCCGCTGCATGTAAACCGATCGGTCGGGGAAACGACGCCCTCTGCCAGAGCGGCGGCAGCGACTACCGTCTTGAAGACGGAACCTGGCGGCAACTGTTTGAACGCTCTGTTTTTCCACTCTGTCGCAAGCCCGCTCACATTCGTCTGGTCGTAGGCCGGGCGACTGACAGCCGCGATGATATCGGCATTTTGCGCATCGAGGACAATCAAGCTGCCTTCCCGAAGCCCGACCTGCTCAGCCGCTGCTTCCATGCGCCGCTGAATGTCCACATCGAGCGTAGTGGACAACGACAGCGGATAGTATTGATTGCTTGGCTTCGTATAGCGAATATCCAGACCACGCAGCGGCTTTCCTTGACCGTCCACATAGTAGGACAAGACAGATGGCTCCACGCCTTGCAAAAAGCGGTCGAAGCTCCGCTCCAGACCAGACGCGCCCACGGTCGATTCGGCGTTCATTTTGCCGTTTGCCCATTCATCGGGATACAGGGACTCGACCATGCCGGGGTTTTTATGAATAAAGCCGATGAGGTGCTTCGCTACTTCTTCCGTGCGATAGCGCTCTGTCACCGCCAGCGCCACCACGCCCGGTATCGCCAGCGCGTTGATCTCCTCTGCCTGCTGTTTGGTTAGCTCGATCAGCTTGCCTGCGTCATTGCGCAAAAGCTGCGGCACCTTCGCCTGCTCCATCGCCCGCGACAATCGCTCACTCGGCTGTCCGGTGATCTTCGCCAGTCTGACAAGCCCATCTGTGCCTTCCATGCTCCCACGAGCGAGCGGAAACAAGATCAGCGCCAAATGCTCCACGCCCGTGAACGCATAGCCTCCCCGATCCAAAATATCTCCGCGCCCGCTGTGCAGCACGATACTTTGCTGCCGCTGCTTCACCGAGGCTTTCACCAAGTCGATCCCGCGTCTGGAAAAGCGGTGAGGCGCTCCGAGCTGTATCCACCACAGACGGGCGATCAGCCCCAGCCAGACAAGCGACATCACCATCAGCACCAAAAAATGCCGTCTTTTGATTCGGCGATCCAGTTGCATGAAGCTTCCCCTCCTCGCCCTTTTCTTCCCAGTATTGCCAGAATAGCCGGGCGAAAAACGATCCGGTGCGAAAACTTGACACTCCAAGCGGCTTGTGCTGATGGTGCATTTTCTCTACAAAAAGTCCTGGGTAAAATGTTATCCTTTCATAAACGAAACAGTCTGAACATTGATGATTGTTCCGCAGTAAGGATGAATTTTGTGTTCCGTTGGTTAGGATAAATCTCAGCTTGTTCTTAACGAGCTGATGGTACACTTGTCGCAATACCGATTTTACTTAATTAACTGTAGAATGAGCTTTTTCGTATCAAAAAAGTGTGTTGACTCGATATATAATGAGCGCTACTGTTCTCCGCGATGAGATCGGGGCTTCTTTTGGTCCCGTTAATACAAGAAAAAAATCAGGTACAGCCGCAGGGTTAATATCGAGGGTGTTCTGACGCTTGGAGTAAAATTTAATATTTACTGTACACCTTGCGAAGCCCTCTTTGGTAAAGAATCCATTACTCGCCTTGCTAGTTGCTGATTCTTCAAGCACGATTGGAAATATATTTGCAGCTATGTATTCTCCGATATGCCCCGTGTTTGCTGTCGTCCAATTATTTCAGCAAATTTTCGTTGTATTTCGTTCTTTTCACGAATCAAAACAGACAGTTTTTTCATGAGTATCCCTTCCTCCACAATCATATTTCTTGGCAGAAACAAAAATAAACCCCCGACGTAACGAGGGTGTGAAGTGTGGGCATGGTGTAACCTTATTTTTTCGCACTCATCCATTATCTTACTCACTAACTCATTCACTTTCTTCTACACTTCTGACCTCAGCTTGCCCTCGTAGATTTGGAATATATCCGTACTCCCACGATGTAACCAGACAACGAAAAAGTTCCCCCATTTCATTGTAGTTGTTCAATCCTTTAATCGGTGTTTTTTTTGTTGTAAAATCTAGCAACAACCTTATACACAATATAAATAAAAACTATATTACATACGATGATTAATAGTCCCGGAGCACCAATAGAAAACATAATTTCCCTCCTAGTTGATTTTTCAGCTTATTATACCCTAAATTTCCTCTTACTGGAAATAAACTCCAACTTACCACAAAACAAATGATATTGAAAATATTTACATTTTTATAAACTCATGTTTAAATAAATTTGTAAAAATTTTCTATCGGAGGTAGTTAACTTGAAAAAACTGTTGTCAATAACCTTAGCAGCACTGGTAGCACTTACAGCATTCGGCGTTGGAAGTGGAGAGATTGTTTCTGCTAAACAAAAAGTAGAGTTGTCCAAAGAAGAAGAAAAAGAAATGAAAAGAAAGTTAAAAGACCTCGGCATCAATGAAAAAACACAAGATGAATTACTTGAAAAGTATAAAAATGGATATATCTGGGACTCCATGAACCCAGAAGTTTTATCTCAATTACCTGAAGATGCTTTGGAAATTTCCGCAAAAAATCCTGTGAAAACTTATACTTTCCAAGACGGCTCTGTACTTAAACTTGAAGCAAAAGTAGTAGAAAAAACTATAGAAAACGACCGGGCTATTTCTCCTCTTTCGACTTCTCAATGCGGAAGTGGGTACTGCAAATATTTTGAAGTATTAGTTGATGGAAGCAGTGGTGTACAATCTGCAGAATTTTACGCAGACATTGTGCTAGTTAATGGTGGATATGATTATATTTCCAATGTTTATGATGATTCAATTGTTGTTATAGGCGGATCATATTCGAATGACAGTCTAAAAATTGAACGCCAAAAAGAAACTTCAAATCAAGAGGCATATGCTAGATTAAAATGGAATACAACAGCTATTGGTGGCGCAGGAGGAGCAACAAGCTATCTAAGATTATACGTAGGGGATGATGATTGGAGAATCACTGCTAGCATGTAAATAAGGTTCTACAATTATTGTTAAGGAGCTGTCCCACAAGTCATTTTCTGATTTTTGAATCTCCACTTTAACGATAAAAACTGATTGAATACGAACATCCCGCTCCACTTTTGATAGTGAAACGGGATGTTTTTATTCCTTTTTAGGGTTTCCGTCATTCAGGACTCCCCTTTTGGGACAGCCCATCGTGCTTGCCTTCTTTTGTATCCATCAGAATGCTACAGCTTGGCTGGCTCCTGTTTTTCCAACAAAATGTTTTTGATTTTGGTGGACAGCAGATCGAGCGCCACCCGGTTGTATCCGCCCTCTGGGATGATGACGTCGGCGTAGCGTTTGGTCGGCTCGATAAATTGCAGATGCATCGGGCGGACGACGTTCAAATACTGGTTGACCACGGAGTCCAGGGAACGGCCGCGCTCCTCGATATCGCGTACGATCCGGCGAACGATGCGGACGTCTGCATCCGTGTCGACGAACACTTTGATGTCCATGAGGTTGCGAATGCGCTCGTCTTCGAGAATCAGCATTCCTTCCAAAATGATGACGTCTTTCGGGTCTACCTGGACTTGTTCGCTCTTGCGGTTGTGCACCTTGAAGTCGTAGATCGGCTTCTGGATCGCTTTTCCTTGCAAAAGCTCCTGCAAATGCTGCAAAAGCAGATCGTTGTCAAAAGCGAAAGGATGGTCGTAATTGGTCAAAGCCCGATCTTCCACACTCAGATGGCTTTGATCTTTGTAATAAGAATCTTGCTCGATCATCGTCACGCTATCGTTGCGGAACTGATGATACAACTCCCTTGCCACTGTGGTTTTTCCGGAACCACTGCCCCCTGCCACGCCAATCAATACAGGGTTACCCATGCCACATGTCCCCTTCCTCATGCTGCGTCCATCCTTTTTTGCCCTACGGCTGTATCTTTTTCTTCAGGCTGACAGCCAGTCCATCCCCTACCGGAATGAACGTCGTCTCCAAATCCGGTCGCTCCGCCAAATGGGCGTTGAACGCGATCAGCTTGTCCACCATCGGCTTCTGTCTCTTTCCAGCCTCTTCCGGTGTCGCCACCAAACCGCGGAACAGTACGTTATCGCTGATCACCAGCCCGCCTTCTTTCAGCAGCGGCAAATACAAATCGAGAAACGCCCGATACTGTCCTTTGGCCGCGTCGATAAACAGACAGTCAAACTGATAAGAATCGGGCAAGCCGAGCGTCGCGTCGCGGGAAAGAATTTCAACCCGTTCTGCGCAGCCTGCTTCCTGTACATTTGCCCGTGCCCGGGTCAATCGGTCTTCATCTATGTCCATCGTGACAATCCGCGCCTGTGGTGCCGCTTCGGCAAGCCAAATGGTCGAATAGCCGATTGCTGTCCCCACCTCCAGAATCGCTGCGGGGCGATGCAGCAAAAGCAGCATTCTCATCACCTGAGCGGAAGCGAGCTGAACGATCGGAATATTTTCCTCGACCGCTTCCTGTTCCAGCCGCGCGAGCAGCGAAGAACGTTCCGGAACCAGGCCCGACACGTAGTCGTCAATTGCGGGATTGGTTATCATGCTTTCACTCCTCTTTCGTTACAACCGCATTATTATAGCATACCTTGCAAAAAAGAACAGGGGAAACCTGGTTAGTTTCCCCTGCTTTTTGCATCATTGGCGTTGTGCTCGGAAAGTGTTTTGGAAAAGTAATGTTCCGAGGTTCCGTCTTTTTTCGTCACGTAGAAAAAGAAGTCGTGCTTCGCTGGATTGACAACCGCCGCAAGCGATGCCCGGCCCGGGTTTGCGATTGGTCCCGGCGGCAATCCAGGGTTGGTGTACGTATTGTACGGACTTTTTACCTTCAAGTCGTCATACGTCAGCCGGTCGCGCTGCTTGCCCAGTATAAACTGCACGGTAGCGTCTGCCTGCAGCGGCCATTTGTCCCGAATCCGGTTGAAATAAACACCCGCGACGAGCGGACGTTCTTTGTCCACGGTCACTTCCCGCTCGACGATAGACGCAAGGTTGACCACTTTGTCCATCGTCAGCCCACGCTGCTTGATCAGCTCGTTCCATTCCGGCTGCCATTCCTTGGCAAACTGAGCCAGCATCCGCGACACGACATCATGAGCCGTCGAATCTTTTTTCACTTCGTACGTCTCTGGGAAAAGGTATCCTTCGAGGCGGTGCTTCCGGTTTTTATCTCTCGGAATTTCCGCTACGAAAGCAAACTCCGGGAACTCCCCTTCGTTGACTTCTTTCAGGAAGGCTGCTTTTTCCACAATTCCTTCCTTGTCCAGATGCTCGGCAATCTGCTCAATATTCCAGCCTTCCGGGATCGTAAAGCGCTCGGCGTTGACGACCGTTTTTCCCTCGGCCATCGCCGTGAGCATATCGTCAATGGCTTGTCCTGTTGTGAATTGGTATTCTCCCGCTTTCAGCTGCGGTCCCACGCCTTTGTACTTCACGTAATACTGGAACAGATCGGCATTGCGGATAAGCCCTTGCTCTTCCAGCAGTCTGCCGATTTCCCGCGCGGAAGAACCAGTGGGGATCGTCACGTTTTTGGCTTCTTGCGGACCATCTACGGGTTGCAGCCCGTTGTACACGTACCACGCTGCCCCTCCTGCGGCCAACAGGCCAATGAGAAACAAGGCGACGAGCCACATGACAATTCGTCCGCCCCGTCTGCGCCGATACGTGGCAGGTCTTTCCGATCTGAAATCAGACTTCGCTGACATTGGTTTCAAGCTAGAAATCCTCCCTTTAGGGTCTCTTCTCTCCATCCCGTCTATTATACAAGAGCTGACTTTCGCTGTCACTGTATACGATTTTTTGGCGAAAAGAGAAGAATTGGGAGGATTTCTGCTCAAGACCCGATTAGAACCAGCGGGCCGTCACTGTTTTTTTGCGGGTGTAGAACTGCACCCCATCCGTTCCGTTTGTGCCCAAATCGCCGTAAAACGACGCCTTGTTGCCTGCAAAAGAGAAAAACGCCATCGGAGCCGGGACATTCACGTTCACCCCGATCATTCCCGCGTCGATATTTTCACGGAAATGCCGCACATGCTCTCCCGATGTTGTGTAAAGCACGGCTCCATTGGCAAAATCCGAGCGGTTCGCCAGCTCAATCGCTTCATCCAGGCTTTTGACACGAACAATGCTTAAAACGGGAGCGAAAATTTCGTCCTGCCAAATTTTCATCTCCGGCGTCACCCCGTCAAAAACGGTCGGCCCCAAATAGTAGCCGTCCGGCAGCTCCTGCATCACGCTTCTGCCGTCCAGCAGCAAACGCGCTCGCTGCGCCTCCCCGCTCTCAATGTATCCGAGCACACGCTGGCGATGGGCGTCCCGAATCAGCGGAGCAACGAACGCCTCCTCGTCTTGCGTATCTCCTGCTTTCAGCTCCTGCGCGGCTTCCAGCAGCTTTGCGGTAAATTCATCCGCGATGTCTTCCATGACACATACGACAGACGTCGCCATGCACCGCTCTCCCGCGCTGCCGAAAGCGCCGTTGATGATTCCCTGCACGGTTTTCTCCATGTGGCAGTCTGCCATGACGACCGCGTGGTTTTTCGCTCCCGCCAGCGCTTGAACCCGCTTGCCATGGGCTGCTCCGGTTTTGTAGACGTACTCGGCCACCGGCTGGGAACCGACGAACGAAACCGCTTTGACGAGCGGATGGACCAGCATGCCGTTCACGACGTCGTGGGCGCCGTGCACCATGTTCAGCACGCCTTTTGGCAATCCGGCCTCCATCATCAGCTCAACCAGTCTTTCCGCAAGCAGCGGCGTGCGCTCGGATGGTTTCAGCACAAACGTGTTGCCGCACGCCAGCGCCAGCGGAAACATCCAGAGCGGGATCATCATCGGAAAATTGAACGGAGTAATTCCTGCCACGACTCCGAGCGGATAGCGGTACATGACGCCCTCGATGCCTGTCGCGATTTCCGGCAGCGATTGTCCCATCATCAGTGTAGGAGTGGCTGTCGCAACCTCCAACGCCTCGATCCCGCGCTGCACCTCGCCACGGGAGTCTTTGATGTTTTTGCCGTTTTCTTGCGTAATAATGACAGCCAGCTCTTCCGCTTCCTGCACAAGCAGTTGATGATAGCGGTACAAAATCCGCGTGCGATTGGGCACGGGCGTTTTGCGCCACCAGGAAAACGCTTCACTCGCTGCCTTCACAGCCTGATCGAGTTCTTCCTGGGAAGACAGCGGGACCTGGGCAATGACCTCGCCTGTGGCTGGATTGATGACGGCTTCCGATTTGCCGGAGCTGCTTTGCACCCACTCTCCGTTGATGAAGTTTTTTACCTCTTTCACTGCTGTAACCATGAACAACTCTCCTCTCTCGTGGCACTACGCCTGAATTTTTCGCTGTGCGGCTTGCACGTAGGAATACAGCGCCGCCATGTCCTGCTCGCCGAAGCCTGCTTGCTGCGACTTCTCGTACAGGCTGATCAGCTCGGCTGTGATCGGCAAATCCAGACCAGCCTGATGAGCCATCTCCTGGGCGATTTTCAAGTCTTTCAGCAGCAAATTCAAGGAAAAGTGCGGCGCAAAGTCGTTGGTTGCGATAAAGCTTTTATAGTTGCGCTCGTAGATGCGACTCTGTCCGTAGCTGACATTCAATATCTCGAACAGCTGGTCGAGGTCGAGCCCCATTTGCGCCGCCAATGTTACGCCTTCACTGACCGCAGATGTATAAAACCCGATCAGCAAGTTGTTGATCAGCTTGACCGCCGTTCCGCTGTCGACCCTCGCCCCGACGTGAAAAATATTTTGACCGAGCGCAGCGAATATCGGCTGCATCTGGTCGAACAAGTTCTTTGGCCCACCCACCATGATGGTTAACGTCCGATTTTTCGCCCCAATGACTCCGCCGCTGACAGGAGCAGCCAAATAGCCGACTCCCTTCGCTTGGCAAGCCACTGCCAGCCGCTCATTCAGCCCAGGTGTCACCGTGCTCGTATCCATGAGAATCTGCCCTGCTCTCGCATGCTCCAGAATGCCGCCCACTCCGGTGTAAACGCTCTCAACAATCCCCGGCGAGGGCAAGCTCGTCAAAACGACCTCTGTCTGTTTCACCACCTCTTCAATCGTCAGTCCCGCGACTCCGCCAGCGGCCGCAAACTCCTTTTCCGCGTCTGGATTGACGTCGAAGCCATATACCGCATACCCGCTGCCAAGCAAGTTTTTGGACATAGGCATCCCCATATTGCCCAGACCAATCATTCCAATTGCAGGCAAACTCGACATGTTGAACTCCTCCTTTTTTTTCTAAAAGATGAGGGGTTAGACAGATGCACTACGGCAGATGCCTCTGCCTCTGTCTGTTCCTGAGTCTAGCGGTCACTCCGCCTATCCCTAAATCAAAGGCGCTCTTTACTTCTCCTAATCGTAGGCACACCCGCCCCTCCTAAGTTCAGGACGCTATTTGCCTCTTCCTAGGTCGCAGACACATCCGCCTCGCCAAGTCCAAGGCGCTTTCTCCCTCTCCTAAAATCGCAGGCACGCCCCGCCTCCCTATGTCCCGGACGCTCTTTGCCTCTTCCTAGTTCGCAGACACATCCGCCTCGCCAAACCCAAGGCACTCTCTACCTCTTCCTAAATCGCAGCCACATCCCGCCTCTCCCCCTCCAGAAAGCAAACTCCGTGCCACGACGTTTTCACCGCTTCATCCTTGCCTTTCTCCGATCAACTGTCCAGAAAACACAAAAAGTGTCTAGACAATTACACCGAATCGTCTAGACACTTTTTAATCGCCGCCCTCGCTCTGCTACCTATCAGCTAATTTGATACTTGCTCAGCTTGTTGTAAAGCGTTGCCCGGGAAATGCCGAGCTTTTTGGCTGCTTTCGACTTGTTCCCTTTCACTTCATGCAGCGCTTCCAGAATACGCTTCTTTTCCGCCAAAGCCCCTTCTGCTCCGCCTCCACCAGCCTGATTCAGCGGCGTCCCGGCTTGCCGATCACGCTGGGGCAAGGCTGCTTCGGCAAAGCCTGTTCCCCCGCAAAAGACCGCAGGCAGGTCACTCGTCCGTATGCGATGGTCCTCCGACAAGGTGACAAGGCGCTCAACCGTGTTGACCAGCTCGCGTATGTTGCCCGGCCAATCGTAGTTGATCAACAGTGACATGGCTTCTTTGTCGATGTCTTTTGGCGGCATGTTGTTTTTCTTGCTGAGCGCCTGCAACTGCGCCGCGATCAACAAAGGAATGTCCGTTCTTCTTTGCGCCAATGGAGGAATGACAAGCGGAATGACGTTCAGGCGGTAATACAAATCTTTGCGAAAAGTCCCCTCCCGCACCCTGTCTTCCAATGAATGGTGTGTAGCCGCAACCAGCCGAAAGTCGACGGGAATGCTCTTGACTCCCCCGACGCGTTCCACCTCGCGCTCCTGCAAGACCCGCAAAATTTTCGCTTGCATGTGCAGCGGCATGTCGCCAATCTCGTCCAGAAAAAGCGTTCCTTTGTTTGCCAGCTCGAACTTGCCCGGCTTTCCGTCTTTTTTCGAGCCGGTAAAAGCGCCTTCCTCGTAGCCGAACAGCTCCGACTCCAGCAAATTTTCCGGGATGGAGGCACAGTTGACGATTACGAGCGGGCCATTTTGGAACGGACTTAGCGAGTGAATCGCTTTGGCGAACAGCTCCTTGCCCACTCCGCTCTCCCCGTTCAGCAAAATCGTGGCAGACGTCTGGGCCGCTCGCCGCGCGACTTTTTTCGCCTCTGCGATCGCTTCGCTCTCCCCGATAATCTGGTCAAATGTCACTTTGTTGTTTTTCGGCCTAGGCGCCTCGATCACAATTCGGCTATCCCCGATTTTCTCGTGCAACACTTGCATGCGGTCAAAAATTTGGTACAGCTCCGACACCCCTTCAAAAATCAGCATGCCAACGGCGCCAATGACCCGGTTTTCTTTCCAGATCGGGATGCGGTGAACGACCATATCCTGCCCGAGCAGTCTGTGCGCCTGGTTTCTTTCCGGTATTCCGGTTTGCAGCACGACAGGCAAGCGCGTATTTTCGATCACCTCTTCCACGTAACGGCCGATGACATCTTCTTTTCGCACGCTGATAAATCGGCAGTACGCATCGTTCATCATTCGGATGTAGCCGTGCTCATCCACGATCGTAATGCCCTCGTACGCTGTATCGAAGCACACCTTGAACCATTCGATTGAATTTTCCAACTCCTGTATCCGTTTTTCGGCTTCCTTGTACTTTTCCCAAATCAGTTCGGAGCCGGACTCGATTAGGCCATCCATCTCGCTTTCTCCTCTCTGTTTGACTTCGGAAGCAAACAGCCTTGCCGATAAAAAAAGAGAGGGCATCTGCCCTCTCTCGTTGTTAAATCCCGTCTTTCTCCAAATCAGCAATCAATGTTTCGAAGGTAGCTTCTACTTGCTCCCACTCTTCGTCGTCTTCGATTGGCTGAAGCATGTCTGTACCGTCATAGCGCAGGAAGTGAACCTCGTACTCTTCTTCTTCCTCCTGATCGACTGGAACGAGCACCAGATAGCTGCGGTCTTCGATATCAAAAATATACATGATCCGAAAATCTCGCGGCTCCTCTGTTCCCTCTTCTGTCAGGGCAATCACGTCGCCTACTTCAAATTCTTCCATCATCTCTTCACTCACTTAGGGTCACCTCGATTTCGCGTCCAAAAATCCTTGCAGGATCAATGTGGCCGCCATTTTGTCAATTACTGTTTTGCGCTTTTGGCGACTGACGTCCGCAGAAATCAGCATACGCTCTGCTGCCATCGTCGTCAAACGCTCGTCCCACATGTGGACAGGAAGAGATGTCCGTTCCTCCAAAAGCTTGCCAAATGCCTGGCACATCTCGGCGCGTGGCCCGATTGTGCCATTCATGTTTTTCGGCAAGCCTACTACGAAAGCACCTACTTGATATTGCGCTACCAATTCCTGAATGCGGGCAAAGTCTTTTTCCTTGGACTGCCGCTTGATGGTCTCCACCCCTTGGGCGGTCCATCCCAGCTCATCGCTGACAGCAATTCCAATCGTCTTGTCGCCTACATCCAATCCCATCAATCGTGTCATGTTCAAGGTCTACTTGCGCTCGGACAAGTAAACGGTCACCAACTCTTCTATGATTTTGTCCCGTTCCAGTTTGCCAATCAGGCTGCGCGCGTTGTTGTGGCGAGGGATAAACGCCGGGTCGCCAGAAAGCAAGTAACCGACGATCTGGGTGATCGGGTTGTATCCTTTTTCTTGCAGGGCTTGGTAAACCTCTGTCAATGTTGCCTGCACTTCCGCCGCATTCGCTTCCTTGGGCACCGTAAACTTCATGGTATTATCCAACGAACTCACAATCAACACCTCGATTTCCTTCAAGACTTAAAGGTTGTATTGGCTTTTCGCTTCCATACTTTATTCGACCCGGATGGAACCTACTCCTTGTCGATTTTGCAAAAATTGTTGGCGGGATTTTCGTTATTTCGCTACTGCCTGGCTTTTGACAAGCTCCACTACCGCATCCAATGCTTCTTGTAGCTTGGAAGGATCTTTTCCGCCCGCTTGCGCCATGTCAGGACGACCGCCGCCACCACCGCCGCAACGAGTAGCCACTTCCTTGATAATTTTTCCGGCGTGAACGCCTTGATCCATCAGATCTTTGGTGACACCTGCTACCAGGTTGACCTTCTCGCCATCGACAGAGCCAAGCACGATGACAGCAGAGCCAAGCTTGTTCTTCAGCTCGTCTACCATGCCGCGCAGGTTGTCCATGTCAGAAGCGGATACGCGTGCAGCGAGCACGTTCATGCCGTCTACCTGCTTCAGCTGATCGGTCAGCGATGCCGCTTCGATGTTGCCCAGTTTCGCGCGCAACGATTCGTTTTCGCGCTGAACTTCTTTCAGCTGCTGCTGCAAGCCTTCCACGCGTGCAGGCGCTTCTGCCAGCACAGGTGCTTTCAGTGCGTGAGCCACTTCTTTGAGCGTCGTGAACTGCTGGTTCAGGAACTGGTAAGCCCCGCGTCCTGTCACGGCTTCAATCCGGCGCGTCCCTGCGCCGATGCCGCTTTCGCTGACCAGCTTGAACAGTCCGATTTCTGCTGTGTTGTTGACATGGCAGCCGCCGCAAAGCTCAAGGCTGTAGTCGCCCACTTTGACAACGCGCACGACATCGCCGTACTTCTCGCCGAACAACGCCATGGCGCCCATTGCTTTTGCTTCTGCCAAAGCTTTGTTGGAGATTTCGACAGTCAGGTTCTCCCACACTTTTTCATTGACGATTGCCTCGATGCGCTCCAGCTCTTCTGCTGTGATCGCACTGATGTGGGTGAAGTCAAAGCGCAGACGCTCCGGTGCTACCAAAGAACCTGCCTGGTTGACATGCGTGCCCAGTACGTCTTTCAGCGCTTGGTGCAGCAAGTGGGTAGCTGTATGGTTTTTCGTAATCGCCAGGCGCGCTTCGCGGTTTACTTCCGCGCGGACCGTATCGCCTTTGCGCAGCGTTCCTGCTTCGACGATGACCGAGTGCACGTTTTGGCCCATTGGACCTTTTTGCACATCTGTCACACGGGCTTTGACGGAGTCGGACACCAAGTATCCTTCGTCGTTGATCTGACCGCCGCTCTCTGCATAAAATGGCGTCTGGTCGAGAATCACTTGTACAGTCTGGCCTTCTTCCGCTTCTTCAGCCAATTGGTTGTCGAAAATGATCGCTTCGACTTTTCCTGTTGCTACCAATTCAGTATAACCAACAAACTGGCTTGTAACCGTCAATTCGGACAATGGACCGCCCTGGATTTGCATGCTGTCCACGTCTTGACGGGCAGCGCGGGCACGCTCGCGTTGTTCCTCCATCGCCTTGTCGAAACCGTCGCGATCTACGCTCAAGCCTTGCTCGTTCGCGAAGTCTTCTGTCAAGTCAACCGGGAATCCGTACGTGTCGTACATTTTGAATACGTCTTGGCCGGACAGTTGCGTTTGACCGCTTACCTTTGCTGCCTTCACCATGTCTGACAAAATAGCCAGGCCATCGTTCAACGTTTCGTGGAAGCGCTCTTCCTCGGCACGGATGACTTTTTCGATAAACGCGCGTTTTTCTACAACCTCTGGGTAGAACTCGCCCATCATCGTGCCGACTGTTTCTGTCAGGCTGTACAGGAACGGCTTTTCTACACCCAGCTTTTTGCCCATCCGCACAGCGCGGCGCAGCAGACGGCGGATGACGTAGCCGCGGCCTTCATTGGAAGGAAGCGCTCCATCCCCGATGGCAAACACGACCGTACGCGCGTGGTCAGCGATGACTTTCAACGCTACGTCAAGCTCAGGGCTTGTCTTGTATTTCACACCCGAAATCGCGCTCGTTTGCTCGATCAGCGGGAACAGCAGGTCTGTTTCAAAGTTGTTGTCGACACCTTGGATAATCGACGCCATCCGCTCCAGCCCCATGCCGGTATCGATGTTTTTCTTAGGCAGTGGCGTGTAGGTGCCATCCGGGTTGTGGTTGAACTGGGAGAACACCAGGTTCCACACTTCCAGATAACGCTCGTTCTCGCCGCCCGGGTACAGTTCCGGGTCGCTTGGATCGTTGCCAAACGCTTCGCCGCGATCGTAGAAAATCTCCGTGTTCGGACCGCTCGGACCTTCGCCGATATCCCAGAAGTTGCCTTCCAGACGAACGATGCGCTCCTCGGGAACTCCGATTTTTTTGTTCCACAGCTCAAACGCTTCCTCGTCTTCCGGGTGGATCGTGACGGAAAGCAGCTCTGGATCGAAGCCGATCCATTTCGGGCTGGTCAAAAACTCCCACGCCCACTCGATCGCTTCTTCTTTAAAATACTCCCCGATGGAGAAGTTGCCCAGCATCTCGAAGAAGGTATGGTGGCGAGCCGTCCGGCCAACGTTTTCAATATCGTTGGTACGAATTGACTTTTGCGAATTGGTGATGCGCGGATTGTCCGGGATGATGCGTCCGTCAAAATACTTTTTGAGCGTCGCTACACCACTGTTGATCCACAGCAAGGAAGGATCGTCGATTGGCACCAGGGGAGCACTCGGCTCAATGCGATGTCCTTTTTCCACAAAAAAGTCAAGGAACATCTGGCGAATTTGATTGCCTGTCAGCTTCTTCATCTGCATTCTCCTCTATTCTGAAAATAAATAAAAAAGCTCCCATCCCCTCAGGGACGAGAACTGTTTTTCTCGCGGTACCACCCTGCTTACAGGCTCTCTTGCACGCCAAACGGCGCGACAGCCTGTCGCTTTATGGGCATCTAACGGTGCCAACCCGCCGGTTTTTGCCCGGTCTTAGGAGTAGCCTTCCGTTGCACTTCTTCTGAGCGCCCTCTCAACCGTGAAGCGCCCTCTCTGTAGAAGGTTTGCAGCGTACTCGTTCCCTCATTGATCAAGCCTGTACTCATCTGTTCGTATTATAAATTTTTTTCCTGACCCATGTCAACTTTCATGCATCATCACAGCAATTCGGCTGATGACAACTTTGCAAACGGCGAGTACGGGCACAGCCACGATCAACCCGATAATCCCTCCGATCGTCTCCCCGACAAGCAAGGCCACGATAATCGTCAGCGGATGCAACTGCAAAGAGCGCCCCACGATATTCGGCGACAGGATGTTGCCTTCCAGCACCTGGATGACGAGATTGACGGCGATCACGAACAACAGCATTTTGGTCGAAATCGTCAGCGCGACGACAATCGCAGGCGCCGCCCCGATCAATGGCCCGATGTAAGGAATGATGTTCGTCAAACATACCACAGCGGCGAGCACGAACGGATACGGCATGCCGATCAGCCAGTAGCCGAGATAAGCCAGCACCCCGACGACCAACGCAACGATCATCTGGCCGTGTATGTAATTCCCGAGCGATTCATTAATGTCCCGCAGGACGACCAGCACTTGTTTGCGGTACGGCTTCGGAACGATAGACATGCCTGTTTCGTGCAGTTCCTTCATGTCTTTTAAAAAATAGAAGGCAATAAACGGGACGATCGCAAAGGCAAACAGCTTGCCAAGCGACTGGCGGGCATTGTTGACAAGCTTCGTTACAGAGTGGGACATCCCTTCCTGCGACTGGATAATTACCCGATCCACCCCGTGGGAGATACTGTCTGGCAAAAAGTATTTGTGCGCCTCCCATTCGCTCATCCACGTGTAGTACCAGTCCATCAGCCGCGGCAAGTCATCGGACAGCTCCACGAGTTGATTGGTAAAGACGGGAATCGCGTTGATGACCGCAATCGTAATCACCAGTACAAAGGAAGCGTAAATCAGCAGAACGGCCATCAGCCGCGGGACTCTGCGCTTTTCCAGCAGCTGCACGACCGGATGAAGCAAATACGCAATGACCAGACCCAATATAATGGGAATCAGCACTTCCTCCAAAAGGGCGAACAACTGCCCGAGGACCGAACGGAGCATCCACAGCAGATTGCCGATGACGAGCAGCGCAATCAACCAGAGAGCAGCCGCAAAAAGGCGGCTACGCCGCAATTCATCCACGAAGGACACCTCCTCTCCATTTCCATTAGGGTGTGTTCTTCGTACAAAATTCATGTAACCTATTGACACCTTCCAAGCATCGATAGTAGTATGGAGTTACAAGAGGATATCTCCAAAGGGGAGTAGCTTTTTCGCAACATAGTCGTCATTACGGGAGAAATCCCCGGCTATGTTGGCAACATTTTTCTAATGTTGTAAGCAAGACCTTTGCCTAACAGGTAAAAGGTCTTTTTCTGTTTTCAAACGACCTTTGCCTGTCCAGGGAAAGGTCGTTTTCTTTTGTGCCCCTTTACATACAATATGGGAGGTATCTAGAAAACGGCCCGGTGGATGACTCATTTTTCCAAACAGGAAGAGGAGGAGGAATTGAACATGGAACTATTGTTACAACCTGAATTTTGGTCGGCGCTGCTTGCGATCATCGTCATCGACCTGGTCTTGGCCGGAGACAACGCGATTGTCATCGGGATGGCTGCACGCAACCTTCCAGCCCATCAGCAGAAAAAAGCGATCATCTGGGGAACGGTGGGCGCGATTATTATCCGGGCTTTGGCAACACTCGCAGTAGTGTGGCTGCTGAAAATTCCGGGCTTGCTGCTCGTAGGTGGCTTGATTCTGTTGTGGATCGCCCTCAAACTGCTCGTCTCCGATGACGGTCACGAGAATATGAAGGCAAGCGGAAGTCTTGGCGCAGCGATCTGGACGATTATCGTGGCGGATACCGTAATGGGTCTGGACAACGTTATCGCTGTTGCCGGTGCCGCACATGGCGACTTTCTTCTGGTGATCATCGGACTGATCATTAGCGTTCCGATCATGGTCTGGGGAAGCACGATGATTTTGAAATTCATGGAGCGTTTCCCTGTCGTGATTTACGTCGGTGCGGGCGTCCTCGCTTACACGGCTGCAAGCATGGTAACGAGCGAGAAGTTTTTGGCCCCGTTCTTTACCGCTTATCCGTGGGTCAAATGGGTGTTCATCGTTGCCGCTGTCGTCGGCGTCCTGCTGATTGGACGCATGAAAAGCCAGCAGCAAAAACGACTCGCCGAGCAAAACTGACAAATAAACGTAGGCTCCGTCGCTATTCGTGCGACGGAACTTTTTTCTGCACAAAAAAAAGCACCTGAACTCATACTATGTTCAGGTGCTTATGAACGTTCCTGTGAGCGTCATCCCCCGTTAACGGGTTACGGCGCGCATCAGCTTGCGCCCTGTCTTCAGCATGCGCGTCACATCACGCATGGAAAACGGCAGCTGATTCCAATTCAGTGAAAACCGACTGCGGCGGCGCGGAGCCATCAAATAGCCAATGACAGCCACAATTCCGCTTGTGGCAAGGACGCGCAAAAGGCTTCGTGTAAACAAGCGTGCCACCTCCAGTTGTTTTTCCTGCGTAAGCAGTTGCTACATGTTCAGTTGAGCAGAGACAGTTTGATCTTCAATAAACAGATCGTTGAGCGAATGCAAAGAACCGTCTTCTTCCACCTGATAGACAGAAGCAATCTGCTCGTTGGAAACGCTCATTTCTATAAAGCAATTCCAGCAGTAGTATTGATTGGTTCCAATCTTCCCTACGTCTTTGGAACTGCAGTTCGGGCAAATGACACGCATCACGTTTTTCCTCCCTTATCACGCCTGAATACGAACAAAGTCCGGCACGATCAGGTTTTCTTCCCCGATGATGACGGAAGCTGGGGCAGACAAACGCTTGCGACCTTCTGTCACGTCCGCAAACCAGCCATTGGACAGTTCGTACCCTACAAGTTTCTCCCAGTTCGCTGAAAAGTAAACATCTTCCAGCCTGCCAAGGAGTTCTCCGGAAGCGGTAATGACCGCTTTTCCTTTTAGCTTTGATTTTCCCGTCACGATGCCGACAGGCTCAAATCCGGCGAGATGAGGCAAGGGCGTGATTGCGTTTTTACCCGATACGGTAAGGCAGGATTCCCCTACCGCATGAATCTGTTCGGTAGGAATGTAGGTGCCAGAATGGAACCAACCCTGTTCGCTCAGCAAGACTCCTCGTACATGCCAAGTGGAGTCGCAAAGAATGTCACGAACGGTGCCGAGCGTCTCTCCCGTCTGGAGGCAAACTACTGGCAAACCGACTGCATCCATTGCCTTGCGCATGTGGGACATCCCCCTTCCGCTCCTTTAGTATCGGGCGAAACGGACATGTCCATTCGGCGCAAATGGTTCCAGCTTTCAATCCTGCTTGAGCCGTTCTTCCAAAAAGCTGTACCGCACGCCTTCCTCGTCCGTTTCCACGGCTGCGCGAAAAGCATCTGGCTCCCCGCACATAATGAGGAAAGACTTGCTCCGGGTAATGCCCGTATAAACGAGCTTGCGCCGCAGCATCCGGTAATAGCTTTTGACAAACGGCATGACTACGATCGGAAATTCGCTCCCCTGTGATTTGTGTACGGAACAGCAGTAGGCAAGCGTCAACTGATGGTAATCGGAACGCTTGTACACCACTTCCCGATTGTCGAAGGCAGCGACCAGCATTTCCTGGTTTTCTGCGTTCTCATTCGGGAAAAAAATCGCAACAATTTCACCCATATCGCCGTTGAACACCTGTTCCTCAGCATTATTCACCAGTTGCAGGACTTTGTCGCCAGTGCGAAACGTCGTGTCCCCGAAGGTCACTTCCCGTTTTTGCGGCGTCTTTGGATTAAACAGCTCCTGCAACTCTTCATTCAACCGGTTCACCCCGGCATTTCCTTTATAAATAGGTGCCAAAACCTGTACATCTTTTGCCGTATATCCTTTTTTTACGGCTCCGGAGCAAATTTGTTTCACTGCTTCCGGAACTTCTTGTGGCGAACTTGTGAAAAATCGCCGATCCGGTGTCGTATCGAGCAAATCTGCCGGGACGTTGCCTTTGCGCACATCGTGGGCGAGCCGGATAATCGTCGACTCCTCCGCCTGCCGATAAATCTCCGTAAGCTGGGCCAGCGGCAACAAGCCGGAGCGGATCATATCGAGCAGGACGTTTCCCGGGCCGACGGACGGCAGCTGGTCGGGATCGCCGACCATAATAATTTGCATCTCATCCGGTACGGCGCGGAACAACTGGTTCGCCAGCCAAATATCGACCATCGACATTTCGTCCACAATCAACAGCCTGCCGCGAATCGGATGCTCGGCGTCGTGCTCGAAGCTCTCCCCTTTGTAGCCGAGCAGGCGATGAATCGTCATGGCTGGCAAGCCAGTCGTCTCCGTCATCCGCTTGGCAGCCCGTCCGGTTGGCGCAACGAGCAAGATCGGAAAAGGATTTTCTTCGTTGTATTTTTTCAGGTCGAGTGACAGGCCGTGCAGCTGCGAAAAGACGCGGCAAATCCCGCGAATTACCGTTGTTTTCCCCGTTCCCGGTCCCCCCGTCAAAAGCATCAGCCCGGATGTAATCGCCTGCTCGATCGCGTCTCGCTGCGTCTGGGCGTACGTGATACCCAGTTCATCCTCTACGGCTCCCAGCGCACGGTAAAATTCAGAGGTAGGAAACGAGCCGAATGAGTCCCGCTGCGCGAAATGACGCAGCCTTTTTGCCAACCCAAGCTCGGCAAAAAACAAGGAGGGCAAGTACACGCGCTCGTCTTCCCAGGCAATTTTGCTCGCGACAAACATGTCCTCGACCGCACGGGTAATGTCTTCTGCGACAAACAGATGTCCGCCGCATTCCAAAAGCAGTGCCAATGTTCTTTCGCAAAGCTCTTCGATCGGCAAATAAACATGGCCTTCCGAATAAGACGCTTCCTGGAGCACAAACAGCGCCGCTGCCTTGACGCGCTCTTCCGAAGATGCGGCTATCCCGGTAGCACGCGCAATATCGTCCGCCCGCTTGAAGCCGATCCCGACGATATCTTCGATCAGCCGGTATGGTTCTTCCTTGAGCACGGTCATCGTCTCCAGCTTGTACGTCTGGTAAATTCGCAACGCCATGTTCACGCCAATCCCGAAGTCGTACAAAAATACCATCGCGCTCTCCAGCGAACGATGCTCCAGCACAGACTCGTAAATGATTTTGGCGCGCGATTCGGAAATCCCTTGAATTTCTGCGAGCCGCTCCGGATAATCGGCGATAATCGCCAAGGCATCTACGCCGAGATGTTCCACGATTCGTTTGGCCATTTTTTTCCCGATGCCCTGAAACAGTCCACTGGCCAAATACCGCTCCACGCCCGACAATGTCTTCGGCGTCTCTCGCTCGTATCGCTTCGCCACGTACTGCTGCCCGAAGCGAGCATGCGTTTTCCACTCGCCGTAGAAGGTGTATAGCTCATCCGGATGAGGACGAGGGAAGTTGCCGACAATAATGACTTCTGATTCCTTGATCGCTTCAGTAGTCTCCTCTATCTTTAGACGAATAACTCCGTACCATGTTTCTTCATTGTAAAAAATTTCTTGTGAAATAAATCCGCGAATATAGTTTTCCGCAAACAGGGAGATTGATTGTTGTTCTTCCATCTCACCTTCTCCTCTCTTGCTTGCTCCAAGCACGTTCAAAGTGGCACGAACAGAAAAATCCACTTTAACAGGGAAAGTGGATTTTTCTCGCAGTCATACGTTTTAAATTGTAAAGCGTTTTACTTGGTCTGACAACTGTTCAGCCATTTGCGCCAATGTTTCCGCAGCCGCCGTCATCTCTTGCGTCGTCGCGGTCTGTTGTTCGGACGCTGCCGCTACCTCTTGCGTATCTCGTGCCGCCGTGTCAGCCAGCTCCGCAATTTTATCCGAGTGCGCGACCAGTTTGACCGTATCGCGATGAATCCCTTGGGCAGCCTCGTTCATCCGGTACACTTGCTGACTGACATCCTGGACGGCCACCAAAATTTGCTGGAAGCTTTCTCCGGCGATGGCTACTCCGCCTCTGCCTTCCTGGACGGCTTCGGTTGTCGTTCCCATCGCCTGCACCGCATCCAAAATATCGGTATGAATCGCATGGATCAGCGAAGCAATTTCTTCTGCCGCATGTCCTGACTGTTCTGCCAGCTTGCGTACCTCTTGCGCAACGACTGCAAAGCTTTTTCCTTGTTCACCTGCGCGGGCAGCTTCAATCGCTGCATTCAGCGCAAGCAGATTGGTTTGATCAGAAATTTGCCGGATGATCGTAATAATTCCAATAATTTTTTCCGATTGCATTCCCAGTTCCCGGATGACTTGCTCTGTATTTCTCGCATGATTTGTGATCTGATCCATTTCCTGAACAAGTTCTTTCAGCTTGCCTTCGCCATCTTGCGCCAAAAGGAACGCCTGCGTCGCATCCGCATTGACCCGCTCCGTGGAAGAGGCGATTTCTTGGATATCGCCGCCGATGTGCGACAAAGATCGAGTGGTATCCGATACGGTCTGTTTCTGCTGCTCCGAGCCCATGGCGATCTCGGTTGAAGCAAGCGAGATTTGCTCGGCAGCCCTGGCACTCTCTGCTGCACTCGCTGTCAACTCCTCGGATGCCGCCGCAACCTGCTGGGAGACACGCTGCACTTCACTCAGCATTTTACAAAACACTTCCATCATCTCGTTGTACATGGCTGACAGCTCGCCAAGCTCGTCCCCCGAACGGATTTTCGCACGCTTGGTCAAATCTCCCGTCTCGGCCATTTTCATCGCTGCGACCAGCTCTTTCAGCGGACGAACCAGCCTGCTGACGATAAAAATTCCGGTAGCCAGAGCCACGATTGCACTAATCAGGTTCAAAAGGAACATCATCGGACGGCTGCTCTCGATCGTCGCCAGCAAATCGTTCTGGTAGCTGCCAATCGCGAGAATCCAGCCGTTCGGCAACTCTTCGTACACGGTCAACTTCGTGGCTCCCTGGAACTCATACTCCAGCCAGCCGCTCTTTTTCGCCAGCATCTCTTGCATGAACGCTTCGCCCGCGAGCGATTTGTTTTGCACGTTCGGGTCCGGGTGGAAGATCGGGACTCCGCTGGCATCCGCGATATAGGCATAGCCAACCATGCCATTCGGCTTATAGTAGCTCTCTGCCACCTCGCGAATGATCTCGTCAATTTTTTGTCTATTGCTGTCGCTGATCGTTGTGTCCTGGGTGTAGGGAACCAGCTCCCGGGCCTTCATTTGGGTTATGTATTGCAAATCGGAAACGGTCAGTCTGTAAACCGCATTCCGTGCGTTTTCAAACTGGATGTACCCGACTACCATCAATGGAAGCATGGTCAGGAAGAGAATGGTAAGCACCAGTTTGTAGCGAATCGAGATACGTCTGGCAATCATGAATAATTCCTCTCCTTTTGCTGGACGAAAGCGCTTTCGTTCTTCCGGCCTGGTTCTACGGAATCATTCTAACATTGTTATCCACTATTAACCACAATTGCCACACAATTAGAAAATTTGGAGCGAAAAACAAAAGCAGATTGCTTTTTTTGCTTGCAATCTGCACCGAACTGTTATCTGATTTTTTTCCTTTTATTTCCTCATTTTCCATGTGTGCTGTGGTACGCTGCGCCGTCAGCTCACTGTTGTCGACGACGTAGGGGCATAGCTGACAATTTCCAGTACAATGACGGTACTGAGTGCGATCGTTTGCCCCGACGGCACGGTAATGTCCAGCTTCCCTACTCCCGATCCACCCGGAGTATAAGTGGTAAGCCCGCCCATTTGCATGATCCCGTTAATGTAGACGTTATAGTAGCTATTGTTTGCCGGAAGTGTCGGGAGAGAGGTAGCCGTTGTACCCGCATCCGTTTGAAAGTCCCCTACATTTATGGTCAACGTCGCCGGTCCGACGACAAGAGCCAATGTTCTGCGAAAAAAGCGCGTCACGGTCGGAACCGCATTCGTTGTCGTCGTAGCTGTGACCACGATCTTCAGTATCTCAAGCGCCATCATCCGTCCTCCTTTTCGTTGCTACTCTATTTTATTGAGCAAGCTGCGAAGAAGTGTTGGACAAGTGACGTAATCATCCGCCTTATTTTCCGTCGCGAACGAACGCTACGATGCGGCAATGGCAATGAATTGCAGGACGATGCTCACATCTTTGCCTGGAGGCTCTTTTGTCAGCAGCCGCAGTCTGCCTTTGGCTACTTCATAGAGGACAGGAGGCTGGATCATCCCGTTGATAAACAAGTTCACCAACGAAACGCAGGCAGGATCAAGAATCCCGCTGGTCGTGTACGGCAACCAGGCGTCCTCGTCGGTGTAGACCCGCTTTGTCCCATCCGCGATCGCACAAAAGTAATGACAGTCCGCTTTCAGATGCGTTTGCTTTTGCTGCCTTTCTTGCTTTTCCAGCTCTGGCTCCGCACAAAGTCTGGTCGCCTTCTCTGCTTCGATTTTTTTCGCTTTTGCCTCAGATGCTTTGTCCGTGAACATACTCTCACCTTTTTCAACCGACGTCAGTAGTAGCGTATGTTTGCGAAAAGCCGTTGGAATCCGGCAGGCAACCATTTTTTGGACAGGAAAAAACCGCTCAGGGACATAGCCCAAGCGGTTCGTTTGTCGTTGAAGGCTATTTGCTTCGGGCGAGACGGCTCACGATTTGCGCCACGGCCTGCGCCGCCTGTTTTGCTTCTTCTACCGTGTTGGTAATGCCAAAGCTGAAGCGGATGGCGGATCGGGCAATCTCATCGGCAAGCTTCATCGCCACGAGTACATGCGACAGTTCCAGCGACCCGGACGTGCAGGCAGAGCCACTCGCAGCTGCGATGCCAACCAAGTCGAGGTTCATCAGCATCGTCTCGGTGTGAACGCCAGGGAAGCTGACATTCAAAATATGCGGGAGCACATGCTCGGGATGACCGTTTACATGGTAAGCGATGTTCGCCTCTTGCCAAACCGCGAGCATGACTGCCTTCATCTGCTCGTATTTGGCTACCCGGTCCGCCCTCTCCTCTGCGGCAACCTTCGTCGCTTCTGCAAAGCCGACGATTCCCGCCAAATTCTCCGTTCCCGCCCGGCGCTTGCGCTCTTGGGAGCCGCCGTGCAAAATCGGAGACACCGGAATCTTGCGTCCGAGGTACAGGGCGCCAACGCCTTTTGGCCCGTTGATTTTATGCGCGGACACGGACAGCATGTCCACAGGCAACTCGCTCACTTGAAACGGCAGCACGCCAAATGCCTGAACGGCGTCTGTATGAAAAATAATGCCTTTTTCCCGGAGGAAGTTCCCGATCTCTACGATGGGTTGAATCGTTCCCACTTCGTTGTTGCCGTACATGATCGACACAAGCACCGTATCGGGACGAACAGCCTGCTGCAAGTCTTCCATGCGGACAGAGCCTGTCTCATCTACGGGCAAATACGTGACGTCAAACCCTGCCTGCTCCAAATACTCGCAAGCGTGCAGGACGGCATGATGCTCGATTTGCGTCGTAATGACATGGCGGCCGCGTTCGCGCTGGGCCATCGCCCCGCCGATAATCGCCATATTGTCCGCTTCCGTGCCGCCGCTCGTAAAAATGAGCGATTGCGCTTCGGCACCCATGAAGCTGGCAATCGCATCCCGCGCTTGCTCCAATGCTTTGCGCGCCTCGCGACCGGCACCGTGGACACTGGACGGGTTGCCGAATACTTGCGTCAAATACGGAGTCATCGCTTCCAGCACTCGCGGATGTACCGGAGTCGTGGCAGCGTGGTCAAAATACAACATGTCAGACACTGTGTCACCTTCTACTAGCTTGGTAGCTGTTGCTTAAATGTAAAACATATAGTTATCGGAATGCCCGTCGTCTTCGAAGCTGATCAAATCCTGAAGCGAAGTCGCGTCCAGCACCGCAGAAATGCTGTCGCGAATGCGCAGCCACAGATGGCGTTTGGCCGGATCTTCTTCTTCTGCAAACTCGACCGGACTGATCGGTCCTTCCAGTACGCGGATGACGTCGCCTGCGGATATTTCGTCCGGCTGTTTCGCCAGCACGTAGCCGCCGTAAGCTCCGCGAATACTTTTCACCAATCCTGCGTTGCGCAAAGGCGCGATCAACTGCTCCAAATAATGCTCGGACAGGTCGTGCTTCTGGGCAATGCTGCGCAAGGAAGTCGGCCCTTCCCCAACACGGTTGGCCAGTTCCATCATGATCGTCAGTCCGTAGCGTCCTTTCGTAGAAATCTTCACGTAGCAACTCTCCTCTTATTCTTGGGTTTACCCACTCCCTTAGCTTACATGACTTGAGCGTCCTGGGACACACTAGCATCTTAGGGGGTGAAAGCAAAATGGCGACAAACAAACGCTCAGAACGAGGACGCAACCACCCGTCCGACACGTTGTACGAACAGCCTGCGGGCACCATTGCCCACAAAGCCCGCTACGGGGCGAGCGAACAGAGCAAACAGCCGAACGAAAACGGTGACTTGCCGAACAAACCCGGCGGAGACGTCCGCACCTAACTTCACCCTCCCCCTTTATTCGGGGGAGTTTTTCTTCGGCAATCCACGGTTATCCAGCTTTTGTCTCTCTTCCTGAAAACGCCGGATATGACGCTCATAGCCAAAGTCCTTTGGCTGGTAAAACGAATAATGTACACCGTCAGGCAGATACTGTTGGGGCACATAACCGTACGGATAATCGTGCGGATACAGATATCCCTGACCGTGTCCCAGCTTGGCTGCGCCCTTGTAAGCCGAGTCTCGCAAGTGGATAGGAACCTGCTTGTGGCCGTCGGTGCGAATCCGGTCCAGCGCAGAGTTGATCCCGTTGTATGCGGCATTGCTTTTCGGAGCTGTAGCCAAATACGTCGTCGCTTGCGCCAGCGGGATTCGTCCTTCAGGCATCCCCACCAATTCTACCGCTTGGAAGCAGGCTACCGCAACCGAGATCGCCTGCGGATCGGCATTTCCAATATCCTCGGAAGCCGAGATGACCAGTCGGCGCGAAATAAACCGCGGGTCTTCTCCGGCATCGATCATCCTCGCCAACCAGTACAGCGCAGCATCGGGATCGGAACCGCGTATCGACTTGATAAAAGCGGAAATCGTGTCGTAGTGGTTGTCGCCGCTTTTGTCATAGCGCACGGCGCGGCGTTGGATCGACTCGACCGCTACATCGAGCGTTACGGTCACTCTCCCGTCCGCTCCGGGCGGCGTCGTCATCACAGCCAGCTCCAAGGCGTTCAGCAAACGTCTGGCGTCTCCTTCTGCATACTGGATCAAATGCTCCGCCGCTTCCTTCGTCACGTTGACAGACAGTTCCGCCAATCCGTTCTCTTCATCTGCGAGCGCGCGATCCATGACCTGCTGCAATTCCTCGTGCGAAAGCGACTGGAGCGAAAACACTTGCGAACGCGACAACAGCGCCGGATTGACCTCGAAAAAAGGATTCTCCGTCGTCGCCCCGATCAAAATGATCGTGCCTTCCTCTACATAAGGAAGCAGCGCATCTTGCTGGGACTTGTTGAAGCGATGAATCTCATCGACGAACAAAGTCGTGCGCTGGTTGTCCATCACGAGTCTTTCCTTGGCCGCCTCAACGACTTTGCGAATGTCCGCCACTCCTGCCGTTACGGCGTTCAACTCGGAAAAATGCGTGCGGGTCGTCCGGGCAATCACTTTTGCCAAGGTCGTTTTTCCCGTCCCGGGCGGCCCGTAAAAAATGAGCGACGATACTTGATCGGCTTCAATCGCCCGGCGCAGGAGCTTGCCTGGCGCGAGAATGTGGGATTGGCCGATCACTTCCTGGATCGTCTTTGGACGCATGCGTGCAGCGAGCGGCTTTTGCTTGCTGCCGCCCTCTTCTTCATAAGCAAACGAAAACAGATCGTTCATGCTACCCTATCCTTTTATCGGCTGCCAGTCCAGCAAGTCACGCACGACGACGCTGGCCAAAATCAGGCCCGCTACGGACGGAACAAACGCGTTGCTCGCTGGAGGCTGCCGCACTTTGCTAATCGGTGAATCCGGGTTGGAAACGATTTTCTCACGCACATCCGTGCGCACGTTTACAGGAATCTCTCGTGAATAGACGACCTTGACGCCTTTGTAGATGCCTTTTTTGCGCAGCTCGCGGCGAATGACCTTGGCGATCGGATCGTAGCTCGTCTGGGAAATATCCGCTACTTCAAACCGGGTCGGGTCCATTTTGTTGGCAGCGCCCATGCTGGAGATAACCGGGATGTTGCGGCGTTTGGCTTCCTGGATCAGATGCAGCTTGGCAGACATCGTATCCATGGCGTCTACGATATAGTCGAGTTCATGGGCAAACAACTGCTCATATGTCTCCTCGTTGTAAAACATGTTGAGCGTCACGACTTCGCACTCGGGATTGATCGAAGCGATGCGCTCCTTCATCAGTTCTGCCTTTTTTTGTCCAATCGTGTTCAGTGTCGCATGAATTTGCCGATTAATGTTCGTGATGTCAACGGCGTCCTTGTCCACCAGCACAAGCTTGCCTACACCTGTACGCGCCAGCGCTTCCACTGTAAAGGAACCGACACCGCCGACTCCGAGAACCGCGACGCAGCTATTTTTCATTTTTTCCAAACCTTCGGGACCGAAGGCCAATTCGCAACGGGAAAATTGATGAAGCATCGTTCGTTTCACCTTTCATTCGCAAGTAAGATAATTGTCAATCGGAAAAGTAGGAATCACAAAGAAAAAAGGAGCCCCATTATGCCGTGTAGCTCCTTAGTTTTGAACCTGCTAATCGCAGGTGGGTGTCTTGCCCAACTGTTACAGACGTCCACTCGACGGAGGCATGCCTTTACAATTGCGGACGAAAAACTCCCTGAACAAACTTTGTGGCTCAAAACTATCGGATGTCACGAACATCGCAGGGCTTTGTAGATAGTATTACCAATGTATCAAACAGCAATGCAGTTGCGCAAGTCGATTACGCTTCTACCTTTTCTTCTTCTGTCACGATTGTTGCAATCGACAGCTCTTGCAGTTGTTTCGGAGCTACTACATCCGGCGCGTTGACCATCAGGTCGCTCGCACTTGCCGTTTTCGGGAACGCGATCACTTCACGCAGGTTGGTACGGCCAGCCAGGAGCATGATCAGACGGTCCAGACCGAGGGCGATTCCGCCGTGTGGAGGTGTACCGTACTCGAATGCATCGAGGAGGAAGCCGAATTGCTCATGCGCTTCTTCCAGTGTGAAGCCGAGCGCCTTGAACATTTTTTCTTGCACGTCGCGTTTGAAAATCCGCATGGAACCGCCGCCCAGTTCGTAGCCGTTGAGCACCATGTCGTACGCTTGCGCACGGATTTGGCCCGGATCGGTGTCGAACAGGTGCAGGTCTTCGTCTTTTGGACGAGTGAACGGATGGTGCAGGGCCACGTAACGTTTGGCATCCTCATCCCACTCTACCAGCGGGAAGTCTACAACCCAGAGGAATGCGAACTTGCTGTGGTCGATCAGGCCAAGCTCCGCGCCCAGCTTGGAGCGCAGTGCTCCCAATGCGTCTGCAACCACTTTCGGCTTGTCGGCTACGAACAGAAGCAGGTCGCCTTCTTCCGCTTCGAGACGCTTTTTCAGCTCGGTAATTTCTTCTTCTTTAAAGAACTTGGCAATTGGTCCTTTTACTTCGCCATCTTTGAAGCCCATCCAAGCCAAGCCTTTTGCTCCGTAGCGGGAAGCGAATTTGCCCAGATCGTCTGCTTCTTTGCGGGAGTAGTGACCGCAGCCTTTTGCATTGATCCCTTTTACTTGACCGCCGCCAGATACGACAGAAGCGAACACTTTAAAGTCGCTGTTGACTACGAGGTCGGATACATCTGTCAGCTCCATGCCGAAGCGCACGTCCGGTTTGTCAGAGCCGTAGCGTCCCATAGCTTCCGCGTAAGTCAGACGAGGGAATGGCGTCACGACATCCACGCCGATCGTTTGCTTGAACACGTGAGCGACCATTTTTTCCATCATCGGCAAAATTTCGTCCATCGACAAGAACGACGTCTCGATGTCCACCTGGGTAAACTCAGGCTGGCGGTCAGCGCGCAAGTCTTCGTCGCGGAAGCAGCGGGCGATCTGGTAGTAGCGCTCCAGACCGGACACCATCAAAAGCTGCTTGAACAGCTGCGGGGATTGCGGCAGGGCGTAAAACTCGCCTGGATGCACACGGGACGGCACGAGGTAATCGCGGGCGCCCTCTGGCGTGCTCTTGTTCAAAATCGGTGTCTCTACTTCCAGGAAGCCGTTCTCGTCCAGGAAGTCGCGGAATGCTTTCGCCGCTTTGCTGCGCAGGAACAGGGAACGTTGCATTTCCGGACGGCGCAGGTCGAGGTAGCGGTATTTCAGGCGAACTTGCTCATCTACTTCGATGTCGTCTTCGATTTGGAACGGAGGCGTTTTCGCGTCGTTCAAGATTTGAATGTCGGAAATATGAACTTCGACTTCGCCTGTTTTCAGCTTCGGATTGATTGCTTCAGGCGCGCGGTTGACTACTGTTCCTTTTACGACCAGAACGTACTCGCTGCGCACTTTGTCAGCCGCTTCCCAAGCCGCTTTGTTGTGCTCCGGGTTGAATACGATCTGCACGATTCCCGTACGGTCGCGGAAGTCGATGAAAATAACTCCGCCGAGGTCTCGGCGCTTTTGTACCCAGCCGTTCAATACGATTTCCTGTCCTACGTGTGCAGTTGTCACTTCACCGCAGTGTACGGTGCGATATTGCCAAGACATGATGATTTCCCCCACTTTTGCTTTGTTTTGTTTGTTAGTTGTTGCCTTGTACTTTTGCGGCAAGCGCAGCTACGAAATCAGCCTGTTTCAGCTCCTGCTGTTCGCCTGTTGCCATTTCTTTCAGAACGACGGTACCGTTTGCCAGCTCGGATTCTCCGATGATGGCCGTAAAGCGGGCCGAGAGGCGATCAGCCTGTTTCAGCTGCGCTTTCATTTTCCGGTCGAGGTAGTCCAGTTCGGCAGCCACGCCTGCTTGACGCAGTTGGTCGACGAGAATAAAGGCGCCTTGCTTGGCTTCCGGTGTCTGTACGACGACGAAGCAGTCAATACCGCCGCTAATCGGCAGCTGCACGCCTTGTTTCTCCAGAGCGAGCAGCAAGCGCTCGATGCTCAGTGCGAAACCGATGCCTGGCATATCGTCGCCGCCCAGCTCTGCAACCAGACCGTTGTAGCGTCCGCCGCCGCAAAGCGTTTCCACCGCGCCGATTTCCGCCATTTTGATCTCGAAAGCCGTCAGCGTGTAGTAGTCCAATCCACGAACCAGACGCGGATTGACATGGTACGGAATGTCGAGAGCAGTCAGGTAGCCTTTCACTGCTTCGAAGTGAGCTGCCGATGCTTCGCTCAAGTAATCCAGAATGGAAGGTGCGTCTTTGGTCAATGTTTTGCATTTTTCGTTTTTGCAATCGAGCACGCGCAGCGGATTGCGATCAATCCGGGATTGGCAATCCTCGCACAGCTCGGAGCGTACGCCGTTCAGATGCGCCAGCAAATGCTCGCGGTGGCGAGCGCGGTCTTCTACGGTGCCGACGCTGTTCAGCTCGACAGACAGCCCTGTCAGGCCAAGCTCCTGATACAGGCGAATGGCGAGGCCGATCACTTCTGCATCAATCGCCGGGTCGCTCGAACCGATCGCTTCTGCCCCGAATTGAACGAATTGGCGGTAGCGTCCTGCTTGCGGGCGCTCGTGGCGGAACATCGGCCCCAGATAGTACAGCTTGGTAGGCTGGTTGGGCGATCCGTACAGCTTGTTTTCCACGTAAGAGCGTACGACGCCAGCCGTCCCTTCCGGACGCAGCGTGAGCGCGTCGTTGCTGCGCGGATTTGCTACGCTGTACATTTCCTTTTCCACGATGTCCGTCGTCTCGCCAACGCCTCGCTGGAACAACTCCGTGCTCTCGAACAGCGGCGTGCGAATCTCCGCGTAGTTAAAGCGGCGGCACAAATCGCGGGCTTTTGCCTCTACGTAGTGCCACAACTCTACGGTACCTGGCATGATATCCTGCGTACCGCGGGGAATCTGGATTCTCGTCATTCCTCTCGAACCTCCATGTCTTTTGAAAAACTTGGGCTACGCCAAACCTCCAGGATCAAAGGACCTTTTCTATTTAGCCAAATAAAAAAGCCCCTCGCCTCCTGACATTTAGCAATTCGCCACATGTCAGGGACGAGAGACTGGTTATACTCCCGTGGTGCCACCCTGTTTGAACAGCCTTATGTATCAAAGGCTATCCCACTTGATTAAGCCGTTAACGCCGGCGCACGCCTGCCAGTTACTGAAGGGAGAGGATTGCTCCTCGCTCGTTCACTGCGGTCTTCAGGGATGTCATTCACCAAGTCGTGATACGAAAGCACTCTCAGCCACGGCGCTTTCTCTCTGGTTATCCGGTTCGTTGGGTACTTGTTCCCGTCATCAGATCTGATTGTATCCAAAAGCTTAATGTGAATCATAGCAAACCAGCCAGCAGGCGTCAACAGGCGCTCCATAAAACTTTTTTTACTATGGTTTGCCGAGCGTTCAGCCTGCACCTGCGCTGCTTTTTTACGTAGTCGTTGCCCCTGCGTAGACTTCATCCAGATCGTGCAGCTTGTTTTCCACCAATGTTTTGTACGTGTCGTTGTAGGTTTTCGGGTCCTTCGGATTCGGAAAACGCTTCAGCTTGCCGCTGCCCGGCGCCATCAGCTTGGAAACCGCCCCGCAGCCAAGGCCGAGAATCGTCTGCACTTCTTCCATGATCATGATGTTGTAGATGCTTTCCTGCCCCGGTTTCGCATAGCCGACATTCTCCAGGTTACCCAAAATGTTTTTTTGGCGATACAAATAATACGGATCGTAGCCGTTCGCTTTCGTCCAGGCAGACGCCATTTCCATCATTTTGCCGATTTCGTCGCGACTGGCTACCTTGTAACGCTCCTTGTTCTGGGTCATTTCCGAAGCTCTCTTGAAGGAAAGCGTGTGCACGGTAAGCGACGCAGGCATCAGCTTTTCCACTTCTTCCAGACTGTGCGCCAGCTCGGCTACGCCCTCGTTCGGCAGCCCGATAATCAAGTCCATGTTGATATTGGTCAGACCCATTTCCATGGCGAGATGGTACTTCTCGATCGTCTCCTCCACGGTATGGTGCCGCCCGATTGCTTTGAGCGTCTCTTGTGTAAACGATTGGGGATTGATGCTGATCCGGTCGACTTCCCACCGTTTCATCACATCGAGCTTTTCTGCCGTAATCGTATCCGGCCTGCCCGCTTCGACAGTCAACTCGCGCACGCCGTCCATGTGCGGGAAGCTGCGGTGCATCGTCTCGAACAACTGGTTCATATCATCGGCGGTAATGCTCGTCGGCGTTCCTCCCCCGAAGTAGATCGAGGTAATTCGCTGGTCGTTTCTCGTCAGCCACTCGCCCATCTTTTCGATCTCGTAATGCAGTCCTTCGAGAAACGGATTGACCGAAGCCGTATGACTGCGGATCGCGTAGGCAGGAAACGTACAGTAGGCGCACTTCGTCGGACAGAAAGGGATGCCGATGTACACCGACAACTCGCGGTCGATCTGGTACAGATCGGGCACGACGTGAAGCTGCTTGTCGACGATCTCCTGGAGCAGCTCCAGTTTGTACGGACGCAAAATGACATCCTGTTGCAGCCGCTTGTGCGCCTCTGCTTTCTCGACACCTGCCACGTTCAGCTGATGGAGCAGTTTGGTCGGACGGATTCCCGTCAAGATTCCCCAGCCTTGCTCGATTCCCGTATATTGTTCCAGCATGAGCAACAGCGTGTAGCACAATGCCTGCTTCGCTGTTTTGCGCATCGCCTTTTCATCGCGGGAAACGTACTCCCGCCTGACCTGGCGGCTGAGTCGAGTGATTTTGTCATCCAGTTCTCCCGACGCCACTACACCCGAGCTGTCAGTGGCAAGCGCGAGCCTGATTTGCATATCGGCAGCGCCATCCCACTCCGAGACAAAAGCTAACGCAGGGTCTTCGTAAAACAGCGCAAGAATTAAGGAGAGTTCGCGTTCAAACGCGTGTCCCTCGCATTTTATTTGAATCATATGTGCTCACCTGCTTATTTAAAATGCCACACTCCATCATAGCTGACAGGCGCAATCGCGGTCAACAGAGCGGATGGGCGGCATCTCAGGCGATTACTTCCTTTTCGGGTGTGATTGCGGCAAGTCTCGCATATTGACATAAAAATCTTGGGACATTTCTACATTTTGCCGTGACGATTCTTTCGCCAAATCGTCATGAAAGTCGACGGAAAAAAATTGTCGATTCAAGCCTTGCGCAAACGTTTCCTTGTTTGACTGCCTCACTGCAATTCCTCCTGCGTTTTTGTGGCTCTATCTGTTCTAGTATGGCCTTTTGCAACAAATTGCAACCAGCGGCACCTGGCAAAAGCTTTGTCGCTTCTTGCAGGAAAAACGAGAAACTGGCGCGAAGTGATTGTGTTGGCAAAAACATGAAAGAATCGACGCTTCGCCTCCTCGCATTTTATCTGGAAAGGATGTCAAAAACGTGCTGTTACGTCAAAAAATCCTGGGGTCGCTCCTGGCTATCGCTTGCGCCATCTCCCTCCCCGTTTCAACTGCCTGGGCCGCCGGTTCTGTTCAGGTCAGCGTGGACAAGCTCAATGTCCGCTCCGGGCCGAGCCTTCAGGACGCTGTCGTCACCACGCTGCCAAACAAGACCGTGCTGCCTGTCATCTCTACCAAAAACGACTGGATTCAAGTCAAGCTGCCTAATGGTCAGAGCGGCTGGGTGGCAAACTGGCTCGTCTCGCAAAACCAGCAGCCTGCACAAGCTCCGGCGAGTACGGCAGAGAGCACGACTACCAATCTCAACGTCCGCTCCGGTCCCGGTCAAACATACCCGGTTGTGACGACGATCAACCCGGGAACCAAATACCCGATCGTGCAAAAAAACGGCGACTGGATCATGATTCAGCTAAATGGGACAAGCAAAGGCTGGGTGGCAGCCTGGCTGGTCAAGGACAGCTCATCCCCAGCGTCGCCAGGTTCCACGCCGGGAAGCGGAACTACTGCACCACAACAGCCAGGAGGCTCCGGCAATTCCGGGAGTGTCGTCACCCCGCCGAAGCCGACAGCCGTTCAAGGAGCAAGCCTGACACTAGAGTTCGCTCCCTACGTGTACCCTACGCCGGATGCCAGCGCTCCTGCCATCGGGCAGCTTCACGCTGGCGAGACGATCACGGTTTTATCGCAACAAAACGGCTGGATTCAATTCCCTTACGATGGCGTCAACGCCTGGATATCAACGGACAGCAACAAGCCCGCGCAAGACACGACCACGTCTCCCGGGCCAAACACCGATGCTAATTCCGGCTCGGCAAGTCAGCCGAGTCAGCCTGCCACACCTGCCGAACAGACAGCTACCGTGCAAACGGACGGACTGAACCTGCGCAGCCAGTCCAATACGTCCAGTGCGATTCTCGCTACGTTGCCTGTCGGCAGCAAGCTGAAGGTGCTGGAGAAGCAAGGCGAGTGGTATCGGGTGCAGACATCAGCCGGACAGACAGGCTGGGTAGCCGGATGGCTGGTCAGTGTCTCCGGGCCGAATGTGCCGACACCAAGCGGGCCGTATGTCACGGTCATCAATCCGAATACGAACGTTCGCTCAGGTCCCGGTGCCGAGCACGGTTTGATTCGCCAAGTGCAGGCAGGGGAAAAATACAGCGTCGTGTCCAAAGAGGGCGACTGGTTCAAAGTAACGCTCAGCGATGGCTCGACAGGCTATATTGCCGGGTGGCTCGTATTGGCAAGCGGCGTGCCTGCCGTAATTCGCAGTCAGGATCTCGCCGGAAAGCTGATCGTCGTCGACGCAGGACACGGCGGCAACGACAACGGCGCAACCGGCAAAAGCTTTTCTACGCTGGAAAAAACCGTCAACCTGCAAGTTGCCCTGCTGCTGAAAAACAAGCTGGAGGCTTCCGGGGCCAAAGTCATCATGACGAGAGCGGATGACCGCAAGCTCACCTTGCAGCAGCGCGTGGATGTCGCCATCATGAACAAAGCGGATATTTTTGTCAGCATTCACCACAATACACATCCAAACACGGCAACCAACGGCTCCATCGTCTTTTTCTACTACCAAGGCAATTCCAGCAAGCTCGCGTCCCTCGTGCAAAACGAACTGGTGAAAGCGACGAGCTACAAAGATTTGCAATCCCGTTTTGGCGATTACTTCGTGCTGCGGGAAAACTCCGTTCCGTCCATCCTGGCCGAGATCGGGTTCCTGTCCAACTACAACGAGGAGCTGCGCGTGCGCTCGGAAAAACAGCAGGATCTCGCCGCAGACGGCTTGTACAAAGGGATCGTCCAATACTTCAATACGCTGAACCCTCAGGGCGGCTGATTCCGGCTGCCAGACTGCGTAACAACGGGTTCCAAAACAAAACCCCCGTTCCACGAGAGACGGACACACTGCTCGCGCGAATCGCCAGTGCGTCCCCTCCTTGGGCGGGGGTGTTTTCATTTTTTCGTAATAAGCAGTTTCACGCAAAAGAAAAAACGGTTGCCGCAGCAGCCGTTTTTATATATCTCACAGTCTCAGTAACTCGGACGCCGCTCCCACGGCTCAACCTGTCCGACAATCGCCTGTGCTGCTTTTTGCCGGATTGCCGGAACCGTCCCGCACGCGGGCAAGCTTTTGCCGCTCGCGTCCCACCACTGTCACTCGATAGCCTTCTTTGGCAAGCCAGCGAGCTACCTCTGTCAGCATGCCGCTCGCCCCGATCACCAGCGCTTCCTGTGCCATTTTCCCCGCCTCCCCGTCTTTTCGCTTACGATTCTACGATCAGAGTGACAGGTCCGTCATTGAGCAGACGCACGTCCATCATCGCGCCAAAACGCCCCGTCTCCACAGTCAAACCTTTTTCGCGCAGTTTGGCATTAAACAGCTCGTACAGCGGTTCAGCCTGCTCAGGGCGAGCGGCTGCCATGAAGTTCGGCCTTCTCCCTTTGCGGCAGTCTCCATACAGCGTGAACTGGGACACCGATAAAATCTGCCCGCCCGTCTCCAGGACGGAAAAGTTCATTTTTCCTGCTTCATCTTCAAAAATTCGCAGATTGGCGATTTTATCCGCAACAAAGTCTACTTCCTTTTCGCTGTCCTCGTGGGTGATTCCGACTAACAGCAACAGCCCGTGCTCGATTTGCCCGACTACTTCGCCAGCAACGGTCACGCTTGCTTCTTTTGTTCTCTGTACGACAACTCTCACGTCGATCCATTCCTTTCGTTTGAAAGCTCGCCGCTCGCAATGACGCACGACTGACGTAAACAAAACACCCGATCCAAAAACGGATCAGGTGCTCAATATGCGGCGAACCGAATAAATATCTTTAATCCGCTTGATTCGTTCCACAACTTTCAAGAGATGATCCACATTGCTGATCGAGATGGTCATATGAATCGTCGCCACCCGATTTTTATCTGCTTTGCCACTGACGGCAGCAATATTCGTCTTCGTCTCTGCGACGACTTGCAGCACGTCGTTCAACAGACCGCTGCGATCGTTGCCCGTAATCTCGATTTCCACGTTGAAATTGTGCTTCTGATCGGTGTCCCATTCGACGTCGATCAACCGTTCTGAGCACTCATCTGCGAGCACATTCGGACAGTCTTTCCGGTGCACAGACACGCCGCGCCCTCTTGTAATAAAGCCGATGATCTGATCGCCCGGAACTGGTGTACAGCAACGCGAGATACGCACCAACAGGTTGTCTACGCCGCGCACTTTTACCCCGGACTCGCTCTTTTGCGCACGGTGAGCCGGATTTTGCTTGATCTCCGGGATGACCGGATTTTGCTCTTCCCGCTCGCGGCGAAGCTTGTCGAGCAGACGTGTGGCAATCTGGGAAGCCGTAATGCCGCCGTAGCCGACTGCGGCAAACATGTCCTCGGCCCCCTGGAAGTTGAATCGCGCCGCCGCTTCCTTCAGGTTGGTGTCCGTCATCGCTTCCTTTACGTCGAAGCTGCGCGATTTGATCTCCGCTTCCACCATCTGTTGGCCTTTGGCAACGTTCTCTTCCCGCTTTTCTTTTTTGAACCACTGCTTGATTTTGTTGCGGGCATGGGCAGACTTGGCCATTTTCAGCCAGTCCTGGCTTGGCCCGTACGAATGCTTGGAAGTAAGGATTTCGACGATGTCGCCCGTTTTCATGGCGTAATCAAGCGGAACGATCTTGCCGTTTACCTTTGCCCCAATCGTTCGGTTTCCGACAGCCGAGTGGATGCGATAGGAAAAGTCCAGCGGTACGGAGCCTTTTGGCAGCTCGACGACATCGCCTTTTGGCGTGAACACAAAAACCGTATCCGAGAACAAATCCTGCTTGAGGCTTTCCATGAACTCCTGCGCATTGGGCGCTTCCTCTGACCCGCCTTCGATAATCTCGCGCAAGCTGCCCAGCTTCTCGGCGAACGATCCTTGCACGACACTCTGGCCTTCCTTGTACGCCCAGTGGGCCGCGATCCCGATCTCTGCGGTCTGGTGCATATCCCACGTGCGAATCTGCACTTCCAACGGCTCGCCTTTAGGCCCGATCACCGTCGTATGCAGCGATTGGTACATGTTGGTCTTCGGCATCGCGATATAATCCTTGAATCGGCCGGGCATCGGCTTCCACAGCGTATGGACAATGCCAAGCACCGCGTAGCAATCGCGAATGTCGTTCACGATGATCCGCAAGGCCAGCAAGTCATAGATTTCGTTGAACTGCTTGTTTTGCTTGGTCATCTTTTTAAAGATGCTGTATATATGCTTGGGCCGCCCCGATATTTCCGCCTCGATGTTCAGCTCGCCAAGCTTCTCCCTGATCGTATCCGATGCTTCGTTCAGGTAAGCCTCGCGCTCCACCCGCTTCTTTTGCATCAGGTTGACGATCCGGTAATACTGCTGCGGATTCAAATAGCGCAGCGCCGTATCTTCCAGCTCCCATTTGACGGAGGCAATCCCCAGCCGATGAGCCAGGGGCGCGAAAATCTCCAGCGTCTCATCGGATATTTCCCGCTGCTTCTCTTCGGACATGTGTCGCAATGTCCGCATGTTGTGCAAACGGTCTGCCAGCTTGATCATGATGACACGAATGTCCTGCGCCATGGCAACCAGCATCTTGCGGTGATTTTCAGCAAGCTGCTCTTCCTTGGACTTGTATTTGATTTTTTCCAGCTTGGTTACCCCGTCTACCAGCAGAGCCACGTCAGGACCGAACTGTTGGCGGAGATCGTCAAGCGTAATGTCGGTGTCTTCCACTACATCATGCAAAAATCCGGCAGCGATCGTAACCGCGTCCATATGCAGGTTGGCGAGAATCCCCGCTACTGCGATCGGGTGCATGATGTACGGAACGCCTGATTTTCTTATCTGCCCTTCGTGAGCTTTTTCAGCCAGCTGATAAGCGCGAGTAATCAGGTCCAGATCCGATTGTGACAAATAGGTGCTTGCTTTTTTTACTACCTCATCAATGCCGGTAATCATAGTTCCCTTCCCTTATCCTCTCATTGGAAAACTTGGCTTTGCCAAGCCTTATGTCACAGGCGAAGGCTTTGAGCGTATAAAAAAAATCATCTATAGAAGCCCTTTCGAACAAGCTAGTTCTTCTGTAGCGGATGATTTTGGTGCGTCCTGCGTGCGGACGCTGGCAGTCTGCTCTTCCGTGGAAGCAGCAGACGAACATTATCGGTTGTCTGTCTGGATGAAAAAAAGCGTCATGTCTATTTCATACTATTATCTTTTATGTCGTTCGTATTGTAAAGCTGTTTCCCCTGTAAAGTATGATCCATGCGTGGAATCGAGTAGGAGGGGGCGACTAACCCCCGTCCTCTCACACCACCGTACGTACCGTTCGGTATACGGCGGTTCACCAAGCTTGACGAATTTGAGAATATCGTTGCACTAAGTTCTTCAGCCCTTGTTGT
>Ga0065721_10003649_pt1 | contig 166196 bp, 143 predicted proteins | sample Mesricmetagenome_FD_59108 | JGI IMG/M metagenome (GOLD analysis project Ga0065721, IMG submission 59108) | Mesophilic microbial community from rice straw/compost enrichment Sample: eDNA_1 v2 (version 2) | ecosystem: Engineered > Solid waste > Grass > Composting > Bioreactor | place: USA... | reverse complement strand
AAAGGCCCCACGGCTGTCGATGATCGGCATGGGAGAAATTGGAGTTACGTATGGCTACGTAATGGTCTTTCGGTAAAAACTAAGGTTTCGGGTTTTCTCCAATAGGTTCTTTTTCCTAAGAGGCTGTCTTGAGCGAATTTGGAACGTATTTAGAAGGGTTGTCGCCGTTTCGCTGCACCGCGTGACCCGAAGGGAGGCGACAGAATGATCGCAGCCTTTCAGGCCGCATTCCTTATTCCTTCCCGGACCCCGTCCTGCGAGCCGGGCTCTGGAATTGGCGCCTTTCGCGCTCTGCCGAGGCGCCCTGTGGCACGGCGATGGTTTGCCGCGGGACTGAATACGAACAGGGGTCTCCGGCTCGTTGAAATGCCTCTAAATCTGCTCGTGCAAACCAAAGATCTTTTCGAGGGTGTTGCAGATTTCGCCGATCGAGGCGCGTGCGCGGACGGTTTCGATGAGGAGCGGCATGAGATTTTCGGTGGTACGGGCGGCCTGTTCGAGGCGGTCCAGCGACTCCTTCACGCGGTTGGCGTCGCGTTCTGAACGGATGCGCCGGAGTTTTTCGGCCTGCACGGACGAAAGGTTGGAGGGAACCTTGAAGATCTCCGGAGCGGGTTCGTTTTCGAGGCGGTATTTGTTGACGCCGACGATGATGCGTTCGTTTTTCTCGAGGCTCTGTCCGAAGGCGTAGGCGGATTTTTCAATCTGGCGTTGCACCCAGCCGGATTCGATGGCGCTGACCATTCCGCCCATGCGGTCGATTTCGGCGATGAGGGCGGCGGCTTCGGTCTCCAGACGGTCGGTGAGGTTTTCGACAAAATAACTTCCTCCGAGCGGATCCACGGTCGCGGTGACGCCGGACTCCTCCGCGATGATCTGCTGGGTTCGGATGGCGATCTGGGCGGCGTGTTCGGTGGGGAGGGAGAGGGCTTCGTCCTTGGCGTTGGTGTGGAGGCTCTGCGTTCCCCCGAGCACGGCGGCGAGGGCCTGGATGGTGACGCGCACGATGTTGTTGTCGGGCTGCTGGGCGGTGAGGGTGACCCCGCCCGTCTGGGTATGGAACCGCAGCATGAGGCTCTTCGGATCCCGGGCGTTGAACCGCTCCTTCATGATCCTGGCATAGAGCCGGCGCGCGGCGCGGAACTTGGCGGCCTCCTCGAAGAAGTCGGTGTGCGCAGCGAAGAAAAACGACAGACGTGGCGCAAAGTCGTCGATGGCGAGTCCGGCGGACAGGGCGGTTTCGATGTAGCAAATGGCATCGGCCAGGGTGAAGGCAATTTCCTGGATGGCGGTGGAGCCGGCTTCGCGGATGTGATAGCCGCTGATGGAAATGGGATTCCATTTCGGCATCTCGCGTGCGCAAAAGCCAAAGGTGTCGCAGACGAGGCGCAGGCTGGGGCGGGGAGGAAACCGATAGGTGCCGCGGGCGATGTATTCCTTCAGGATGTCGTTTTGAATGGTGCCGCTGAGTTTTTTCCTGGAGATGCCGCGTTCCTCCGCCACGACGATGTACATCGCCAGCAGGATGGCGGCGGTGGAGTTGATTGTCATGCTGGTCGAGACTTGATCGAGCGGAATGCCGTCGAACAACGCATGCATGTCCTCGACCGTGTCGATGGCCACACCGACCTTGCCGACTTCGCCGTCGGCGAGCGAATGGTCGCTGTCGTAGCCGATCTGCGTGGGCAAATCAAAGGCGACCGAGAGTCCCGTGCCGCCGCGTTCCAGGAGATACCGGTAACGTTTGTTGGACTCCTCGGCGGTGGAAAATCCGGAGTATTGGCGGATGGTCCACGGACGGCCGCGGTACATCGTCGGGTAAATGCCGCGGGTATAGGGATACTCGCCGGGGCGACCCAATTCCGGCGGGAGCGGACCGGACGGGGGTTCGTAAACGCAATCGACGGGAAGTCCGGAGACGGTGAAAAACCGGCGGGGAGCGGAAGAAGTGTCAGACATGGGAGGGTTTCCGGGGGGAGGGTTGGATGGAATCCGCCGTCGCCGCGGCGGCGAGAAGGTCCTGTACCAATCCGGTCCAGGAACCCGAAGGATCTTCAATCCTGCGGACGAGTTCCTCCCGGATGCGGGGATGGTTTTCGAGGCTGTGTTCGAGACGCCGCGTGGCGAGTTGCAGCAATAGCTGGCGGGCCTTTTCCCGCCGGGTTTCGGCGGACCGGCGATGCGAGTTGGCGCTCCCGAGGGATTCGAACCGGGAAGCCAGTTCCGTCACTCCGCGGTTTTCCGTGGCGGAGACGAGCAGGACTTCGCGGTGCCGGGTTGTGTCGGCGAGTTCCAGCATGGCGAGCACGCCGTCGCGCAGGGCCTCGGCGCCGTCCTTGTCGGCCTTGTTGACCACAATGAGGCCGCCGATCTCCATCAGGCCCGCCTTGAGCAGTTGCAGGGAATCGCCATTGCCGGGCGCGAGAACGACGGCCACCTCGTCGGCGGTGCGGACAATGTCCACCTCGCTTTGACCGACGCCGACGGTTTCAATGAGAACAATGTCGAAGCCCATCCAGGCCATCACGGACAGCACACCGCCCACCCCGAGGGCGAGTCCGCCGAGGTGTCCGCGGCTGGCCATGGAGCGCACAAAAATGGCGGGGTCCTCCGCGTGACGCATCATGCGGACGCGGTCGGCGAGGATGGCGCCTCCGGTGAAAGGACTGGAGGGATCGATGGCGATGACTCCGATGCGGGCGTCGGGATGAAGGGAGCGGAACGCGGCAAGCAGCGCGTCAACCAAAGTGCTCTTCCCGCAGCCGGGGGCTCCGGTGATGCCCAGCACCAGGCGGGGACCGGAGGGAAATCCGGTTTTGCGGAGAAACTCGGCCTGCTTTTCCGGATCGTTTTCCAGCAGGGTCATGAGCCGCGCGCCGGCCCGCATGCCGATGTGGCCGCCGTCTCGCGCCTGCGCGATGAGATCGTCAGGCAGGACGTTCATGAACGTGCTTTTCGAGATGGACGGTCAGCGACTCCACCAGCGTGCGGGCGGAGGTGCCAGGACCGTAAACCTCGCACACGCCCAGCGCCTTCAATTCGGGAATGTCCGATTCCGGAATCACGCCGCCGACGAAGAGGGGAAGGTGATCGGCGCCGTGTTCGGCGAGAAGGCCGGTCAGGCGGGCGACGAGGGTCATGTGTGCGCCGGAAAGCAGCGAAATCCCGATGGCGTCCACGTCCTCCTGCAGGGCGGCGCGCACGATTTGTTCGGGCGTGCGGCGGATGCCGGTGTAGATGACTTCAAAACCGGCATCGCGCAGGACGTTGGCCACATATTTGGCTCCGCGGTCGTGGCCGTCGAGGCCGGGCTTGGCGATGAGGATGCGAAACCGCCCTCCATCGGGGCGCCGGGGCGAGGCGGGGGTGTCGGATGACATGTCGGTCTCGGTCAGGAGAGGAACAGTTTCGCGAGGTCGGGTTTCACGACTTTGCCCATGGCGTTGCGCGGAAGTTCGGGGAGGATGAGGAGACGCGAGGGCACCTTGTACACCGCGAGCCGTTCCTTGGACCAGGCGCGCAGCGCGTCGAGGTCGAGCGAGGCGCCCGGCTTGACCACCACGGCGGCGGCGACGCGCTCGCCCCATTCGGGATCGGCAACCCCCACCACGGCGCATTGGTCAATGGCTCCGTGATGACGGAGTTCGTCTTCAATCTCGAGGGCGGAAACCTTGTAGCCGCCGGTCTTGATGATGTCGACCGACTCGCGGCCAAGGATGCGGTAGGCGCCGTTTTCGCGCACGGCGACATCACCCGTTTTGAACCATCCGTCCACAAAGGCCTTTTCGGTGTCCTGCGGACGCCGCCAGTATTCGCGGAAGACCGTGGGTCCGCTCACCTGGATCTGTCCGGGAGTGCCGTCCGGGACGGGCCGGTTCGACTCGTCGACGAGCCGGACATTGACATGGGGGAGGGGAGTGCCGACAAAGCCCGGACGGCGTTCGCCGTGGAGCGGATTGGACAGGGCCATGCCGAGCTCGGTCATGCCATAGCGCTCCAGCAGGGTGTGCCCGCTGATTTCCTTCCAGCGTTCGAGGGTGGGAACGGGCAGCGCGGCGGAACCGCAGACCATGAGACGCAGGCGCCGGCAGGCCTCGGTCATGGCCCGTTGTTTCTCCGGTGGGGCGGCTTCCCAGACCTTGACCAATCGGGCGTAAACCGTCGGCACGGCCATGAAGAGGGTGAGCCGTCCGGACAGCAGGACCGACCAGGTCTCGTCGGCGTCGAAGCGCGGGGCCATCTCGCAGGTGGCGCCGGCCCACAGCGCGCAGGAAAGCACGTTGAGGACGCCGTGGAGGTGATGGAGCGGCAGGACAAGGAGCGTGCGGTCGTCGGAGGTCCATTCCCAGGCCTCGATGAGGCTGCGGATCTGCCAGGAAAGGATTTCGTGCGTGGTGACAACGCCCTTGGGTTTGCTGGTGGTGCCGCTGGTGTAGATGATCATGGCGGCGCGATCCGCCTCCACCTGCGGAAGCGGCGCGACGGGGTGGCCGGCCATGTCTTCGCAGCGAAGGAAAACGCGGCCGAGTTTTTTTGCCACCGGCTCGAGTTTTTCGGCGAACTCGCCGTGGGCCACGACGATTTCCGCGTCGGAGTCTTCGATCACATAGGACCATTCCGCCGGCGGGTGCAGGGTGCAGAGGGGAACGGCCACGCCGCCGGCCCGCCAGATGCCCCATTGGACACTCGGATAGTCGAAGGAGGAGGGGACGAGAAACGCTACGCGGCGCCCCTCAAGGTCGGGACGTCCGGCGAGGAGCGCGGAGGCGACGCGGTGGGAGCGATCGAGCAGTTCGCCGTAAGTGTGGTCACCAGCGGTGTCCACAATGGCAATACGCGCCGGGTCGATTTGTGCGGCCCGGAGCAGCATCGGAATGGTATGGGGTTCGTTCATGTGTACAGCAATCAGGGGCCTGTCTTTACCATTTCGGTGAATGGAAACACATAGGCCTGAAGGAACACGAATACGCCCATAAGGCACGCCAGGGCAAGCGTATGCGGGAAAATGCGGCGAAAGATTTCCCCTTCGGCGCCGCTTTGATTGGTGGCGGTGGCGGTCACCACGAGGCTCTGTGCGGCAATGGCCTTGCCCATCACTCCGCCGGTGGTTCCCGCCGAACACATCAGATAGGGATCGATGCCGATCTGCTGCGCGGTGATTTTTTGCAGATTGCCGAACAACACGTTGGTGGAGGTGTCGGAACCGGTCACCGTCACTCCCACCCATCCCAGCAGTGTGCCGAAGAAGGGATACAGGGCGCCGGTGAGGGCCAGGGCCAGACCGAGCATGGCGTCGCTGCCGGAGTATTTCACCACATGGCCGATGGCCAGCATCATGGAAATGATCACCAACGAATGGCGCAGGTGGTGAAAAGTGGCGACATACACCTTGAGCATTTCCCGGATGCTGAAGCGCATGACAAAGCCGGAGAGAATCGCGGCCAGCAGGATGCCGGTGCCGCTGGCGGAGAGGATGTTGAGTTTGAAGACCGCGGACTCCGGCTTCGCGCCGGCGGCGACAATCGGCGGCACGCGCTGGACGAGTTCATGCAGGAAGGGAACCGGAACCTTGATGACCAGCAGGCTGTCGCAGAATTTGATGAACGCCGGCGTGCCCCAGACAAAAACCACCACGGTGAGAATAATCCACGGGGTCCAGGCCGCCAGCATGCCCGGACGGAAAATCGAACCCAGTTCGCGCTTTGGCGCCGGGACTTCCCGCCGCGCGTGATCCCAGCAGGTGCGCGGCGTCCAGAACTGGCAAAACACCGCCACGCCGATCAGACAGATCGCGCCGGAAACAATGTCCACGAGCCACGGACCGTGAAAGTTTGCCATGAGAAACTGCGGGATGGCGAGTCCGAGTCCGGCCACCAGCGCCGCCGGCCAGACATGACGCAGGGCCCTCGGTCCGCCAAAAAACGCCACCAGCCAAAACGGCATCACGATGGAAAAAAAGGGAGCTGACGGCCCACAATGGCCGACAAATGCAGGCCGTTGAGGCCGGTCACCTGTTCCAGCGTGGTGACCGGAATGCCCAAAGATCCGAAGGCTACCGAGGCGGTGATGCCGAGCAGGGAAAGACACGCCGCGTCGATGGCGCGGAAACCCATTTGCAGGAGCAGCGCCGAGGTGATGGCCATGGGCGCGCCGAATCCCGCCATGCCTTCCAGGAAGGACCCGAAGGCAAAGGCGATGAGAATGATCTGAATGCGCGAGTCCGGCGCGATGGACGTCAGACTTTGACGGAGCACGTCCATGTGGCCGCGTTTGACCGCCAGTTGATAGAGGAAGACGACGTTGAGCAGAATCCAGCCGATGGGGAACAGTCCGTAGGCCACCCCGTAGAGGGCGCTGGCCAGCGCGGAGGAGGCCGGCATGCCGTTGATTCCCATGGCCACGACGAGCGCCGCCACGAGGGAGATCGCCGCGGACAGGGGGATGCGCAGACGGAATAAACCGATGCACGCAAAGAGCAGAATGATCGGCAGCGCGGCCACCAGGGTGGAAAGCACCTGGTTTTGCAGGGGATTGTAGTTCTGAACCCAGACGGCGGTCATGGTGACTGAAGGGGATGTTCCGGGAGGGNCACGGAGNAAGGAGGAAACATGGTTGTGTCCGGAGTTTCGCCGGCATTCGCACCGGAGGAGGACGCGCCTTTTCATCACAGCCTCCCGACCCGGAGCAACAAAAAATTATCGATTTTGCAAAAATTGTGCAAAAATTTTAAATTGTTAAAACTGTGCAAGGCGCGTTGGCGAATTCATGTTTCGGCGCTGCTCGGGATGTTTTTGCGCATCGCCTGGTGAAGCTTTTTGGCCCGGATTCCAGCATGGTTCGGCCGTAGCTCACCGGTTTGATTATGGGGTGGCGCCTTCTGGCATTTTCGGAATTCGGAATGAATTCCGGGATGGCCGGACGCCGGGGCTTTTCCTTGGTCGGCGGCCGGGAGCAGGCGTGAGGGGAATCAGGAGTTTTCGGACAGCACCAGGCCCGGCGGCAGGGATTCTCCGATGAGGCTCGTCTGGTCGGCGGTTTCGACCGGACGGTAGGAGCGCAGGCAGGCCACGCGGGCGGGGGAGAGGCCGGATTTTTCCAATTTGGACGCGATGCGTTCGGCCACGGACTTGGGAACGTCGAGGTGGCGGTTGTCGGTGCGGCGGGCGGCGCGGAGAAACAGGGTGCGCAATTCGGCGTGATGGGATGCGCTCCAGTCGAGGTGGCCGAAGGTGTCAAAGGCCTTTTCGACGAGCTCGGACGGCAGCACGCTGTCCGGTCCGGCGCGCAGGGGCGTGCGGTTCAGGAGCAGGCCGAGGGCGTGGTAATAGGGGGCGGCGTGCTGGCCGGCATCGGTCAGTTCCTCCGCCATTTTGAGAAAATGTTCCGCGAGGGACGTCCGGGTGGAAACCGGCAGACGCTCGAGCGACCCGGCGAGCCGGACGAGTTCCGCGGAGGCGGGTTTGGGGCCGAGAAGTTTCGGCAGTTCGGGAGCGAGCAGGGCTTCCTGCCGTTCCCGGTCGAGTCCGCCCGCCACGCGCCGCCAGAGGATGTGGAGTTGCAGCTGAATGCGTTTGCCGGGCCGGACGGGCCCGGGCGAAAGAAGGTTCCACAATTCGTCGATGCGCAGGGCGTCGCGGGGCGCTCCGAAACCCGGGCGCAGAAGGAAACCCGCCAGGATGAGCCAGGTTTCCTCGTGGTCGACGGAATGACGGCGGAACTCCGCGACGTCGCGCAAGGTGGGCCACAGCGACCGGACGAGCGCGCCGTTCCATTCCGCCTTGGGTTGGCCGAGGAGTTTTTCCAGATGCTTGAGGAGATTGGTGGCGCTGAGTTTGTCGCGGGGATTGAGGGGGGCCGAAAACCATTTCGTGATGCGCTCCCGGACGGCGGTCCGTTTTTCGCCGTCCACTCCGATGTCGGGTGTTCCTTCGTCCTGGGGCGCGGGTTCGGCGGTGGCGCGGAGGTTGAAATCGAGCGGCCAGGAACCCGGGTGGCGCGGATCGGTGCTTTCGCAGGCCACCTGAAGGAGGCCGAGTTCGTTGGTCCGGGCGGTGAGGGTCACCGGCAGGGTTTCCAGGCGGGCGCCGGGAACGGTGATGGTGGTTTCGAGGGCGGGCAGGTGGTGAAAGTCCGGATCCGCGCTGACGAGCGCTCCGGGAGCGTCGTGCCGATCGCGGGTGGAGGAACGGGCCTGGAAACGCACCGGAGAGTTGATGCGCAGGGCGAGGTCGAGTCCGGTGATGCGGAAGGTTTCGCCCGGGGCGGCGCCGCGGGGAAGGATGCAGACCAGCGATGTCCGGTCTTTCGTTTGGGACGAATGCACCTCCAGATAAACCGCCCGGGCGGCGCCCGACGTGATGCGGGTGGCACCGCGAAGGAGGATGCCGCCGTAACGGGCCGCGCCGCGGGCCACCGCGAGATCGGGTTCGGCATTTTCCAGAATGACCGGTGCGGCGCCGTCCTGCCAGGCGGCCACCTGATCGCGCAGACGGTCGCGGAGAAGGGGGGAGCGCAGCGAGCCGCCGTTGAAAAGGATGGCGTCGACGCGCGGACGATCACGCAGAAAGTCCGCGAGGTGACGGGTCACCGCACTGTCGGCGGCATACGGCAGGCCCCATTCCTGGAGTCCGGCCTGCATGCGGGCGGGGCGATCGTCCGCGGCACAGCTCGGGAAAAAGCCGTCGAAGACGAGGCGTTCGATGGCGCTGCGGGGAATCCGCGCGGTGAGGGTGTCCTCGAAGAGGCTTGAACCGCGGGCGGGGATGCTGACCGGAAAAACGTCTGGCGTGTCCGAGTCGGAGAGACAGCGTTCCTTGAGATCGCGGCATTGCGCGACCAGGAAGTTCCATTGTTTGCCGGAGAGCCGGTGGCCCGCGCCGGCGAACTGGGGTTCGGCGAGATGGGCGATGGCGAGGTCGATGTTGTCCCCGCCGAGCAGGATGTGGTCGCTGACCGCGACGCGTTCGATCCGGGGGAGTCCGGCCTCCGTTTCGGAAGCCACGGAAAACAGACTGAAATCCGTGGTGCCGCCGCCGATGTCGATCACCAGCACGTGTCGCGCCGGCCCGCCGGAGCCGGGGACGTTTTCCAAAGAGGCGTGATTTTCGAGCCAGTGGTAAAAGGCCGCCTGGGGTTCCTCGAGCAGGCGGGTTGAGGATGGAAACCCCGCCATTTGGGCGGCCTCGAGGGTGAGGCGCTGCGCGACGGCGTCGAAGGAGGCCGGCACGGTGACGGTGACATCCTGGAGGTCAAAGCGGGCGTCGGGATCGCCGGCCGCAAACTGTGCGTCCCATGCCGCGCGCAGATGGCCCAGCAGGGCGGCGGAGGCGGCGAGGGGGGAAAGTTTTTCCGAGGGCGGAATCTCATCGCTGCCCCAGGGGAGGAAGGCCTGGGAACGGTCCACGGCATGATGGCCCAGCCAGGATTTGGCGGAATGAATGACCCGGCCGGGCGTTTCGGCGGCCTGGCGGCGGGCGTGGAGTCCGGGAATCCAGGCGCCGTCCGCGGATTCGTGGGCCGGCGGACGATAGAGGAACGACGGCAGGGTCGGAGACGAGGTGGTGCGGTCCGCGGCCTCCCATTGCGGCAGCGAAACGACGCGGGAACCGCCGCCGTCCGCGGGCTCGTAAGCCATGGCACAATTCGTGGTGCCGAGATCAATGCCGATGCAGAACCGGGCCATGCGCTACTCCATGCGCACCCGGAACTCGACCTTCCAGCGCCGGTCGGACCCGGTGTGTTTCATCCAGAGTTCGAGGTTTCCCAGTTCGGTGACCACGGGATTGATCTGCACGGGTACCGCCTGGTTTTCCGGGAAACCCTCCATGGCGGGAAGCGTCACCTCCACCCGTCCGCACTCCTCGAGCTCGCGGGTGGCATCCGGCAGGACCTGGCCGGGACGGTCGCCGCTGCGGATTTCCGAGGTGAAAAAGCGGAACTCCGCCGGACGTCCGGTTTGGAGTCCGAAGGTCTGGCCTTCGATGAGCAGTTCGGTGCCTTCCTCCATGCCCTGTGGTACGACGCAGAGCGCCTTCACCGGGGGCTTGAATCCGGGAATGGCCGGCATGGCCGAGGCGAGTCCGAGGTAATACGAACGCGCCGTGCCCGCCCGGATGCGGATGCCCGAGCCGGTGGCGCGGTTCCGTCCATAAAGCGCCGCCCCGCGGGCCACCGCGAGATCCGGCTGGAATCCGGCGAGTTCCCGCACGGGACGTCCGCCGTTCCACGAGATGAGCAGATCCAGAACCCGCCTGCGGAGGGGTTCGGCATTAAAAACGCCCCCGTTGAAAAGTACGGCCGTGGGCAGCAGGGCTTCGCCGGAGAGGGCGGCCGGATCGCGGATGAGCGCGCTCAGGGCGGGACTGGCCTTCACATTGGCCAGGCTGCGCGTGAGGAAGCGCGCGAGGTGGCGGCTGATGGCGGGATCGGAGGCGTAGGGCAGTCCGAATTCCTGGAGTCCCACCGCCACCTGTTCCACGGGGCCTTCGCCGAGGGCGGTCATCGGGAAAAATCCCTCCAGCACGAGCTGCTCCAGCGTCGTGCGGTCGAGTTGGGTGGAAAGGGTTTTGGCGAAAAGACTCGATCCGCGCGAGGGGACGGTTATCGGGGCGTGCGGGAGGCCGGGATCGGCAAAAAGCGCCACCTTGACATGGCCGGCGGCATGGATGAGCGAGCGGAATTGCCATTCGTCGAGGTTTTTCCCGGCCGCTTCCAACTGCGCCCGAAGGACGTGCCCGAGCGCGAGATCCATGTTGTCCCCGCCCAGCAGGAGGTGCTCGCCCACGCTGATGCGTTCGACCTCCAGGTTGCCGTCCTTTTCGGAAACGGCGATCAGACTGAAATCCGCGGTGCCGCCGCCCACGTCGCAGACCAAAACGAGATCCCCGGCGGAAACCTGACGCCGCCAGTCGGCGCCCGCCTGGGCCGTCCAGGCGTAGAAGGCCGCCTGAGGTTCCTCCAGGAGGACGACCTGCCCAAATCCGGCCTCCGCCGCGGCCTCCGCGGTGAGATTGCGGGCGATTTCGTCAAAGGAGGCCGGCACGGTGATCACCACCTCGGCTTCGGCGAGATTCCGTTCCCGGCCCGCCGCACGTTCGGCGTAAAGAAAGCCCTCCCGGAGATGCTCGAGATAATGACGCGAACATTCAAACGGCGAGCGCTTCGGCTCGTCGATGGGAGAGTTCCAGGGCAGGACCGGCTTTTTCGGATCGATGTGCGGATTGGAAAGCCAGGATTTGGCCGAGGTCACCAGCCGGTCCGGCACGAGCGCGCCGTGTTCGCGGGCGAAATGTCCGATGATGTCCCGATGGGCCACCGGCCAGGGCGGCTGCATGGTCTGGCCCCTGAATTCCTCGGAATGCGGAAGGTAAACCGCCGAGGCCATGGTGGGGCGGGCGGCAATCTGTCCGGGCGCCACCACCTGCGGAATTTCCACGATGGCAGCCTGGTTGTCTGCGAACGATTCGACCGCCACCGCGCTGTTGCTGGTGCCGAGGTCGATGCCGATGCTGAACGTCTTGGCCATGAGGTCAAAAAGGTCGGTGCGGAACAGGATTCAACGGGCTCCCGCCGTCATGCGGAGCCCGGAGGCGGGGGAGGCGTTCCGTCGGAGGCCGCCCCATTTTATTTGAGCTCCACCTCCGCCGGAGTGATGGCGGCCAGCCGTCCGGAAGGGACCACCCGGGGGAGTTTGACCGAGGTGGTTTTCCAGCCCTTGTGCACCAGTGTGCCCGTAAAGGGAGGTTCGCCGGAAATCCGACCCACCAGACGATAATCCGCCGCTTCCTCGCCGACGGGAACCGTCACCGTCCCTCCCTCCTCGGCCGGACAAACCGGGGTGATCTCAAAATACTCCCGCAGCACCTCCCGGCAGCCCTGATGCACCACCCGGGCGGCCGCTCCGACCTGGTCGTCCCCGTAGGACGTAATATCGTCCATCAGGAAGTCCAGCAGGCGTCCTTTTTCCTGAAACAGACCCAGGAAGGCGAGAATTTCGGCCTCCGCCGTGGCGGCCGCCGGCGCGGCCGGAGGAGGCGGGGCAACCGAGGGAGCCGGCGCGGCCGGGGGAGGCGGGGTGGAAGGAGCCGGCAAGGAGGGGGTTTCCTTTGCGGAAATCGCGACCAGCATGGCCGTAATGACGGCCAGGGCGATGATCAGGGCGCTGAGGGCGGGAGCCGAACCCTGAAGCGCCGGAACGAAAAGAAGTCCGGCCAGGATGGCAATCAAAATCGAGGTCAAAAAGGGTATCGTTTTCATGTGCTAGCAACACGGCGCCAACGCACGCCGGCAAAGCCATAGGACATAAGCGGGAAGGAGGCGGCAAGAGGGAAAATCAATCTGAATGCCCGTTCAGGGAGCCCGGAGGGAAGGGGACAGCTCAGAATAAGGAGGGGACGCGCAAAAAACGCAGAGATGCATATATGCATTTAATGCTCGATCGCATGTATGTGTAAACGGGTAAAAATCTCATCGGCGAAGGCGGTCCGGACCAGAACCCGAATGGGGGAAGGGGCCGAGAGGGAACCACGGGAGAGGAGAGGAAAGGCTTTCCTGAGCGTGCAAAATCGAGGAAGATCCCCTTGTGCACCTCTCTGACATTGCCCGCTATCTCGACAGCTATCTGTCCATCAATGAAATTGAAGATTACAAACAGGCAATCAATGGATTACAGATAGAAAACACGAAAAATATAGAAAAAATATCCGTGGCGGTTGACGCCTGTGAATCCGTTATTCGCCAAGCCATCGAAGCGGGTTCGCAGCTTTTGATCGTTCACCACGGATTGTTTTGGAACGGTTCCGCGCCGCTGACGGGCCCGCTCTATCGCAAGGTCCGGATGGCCATCGAGGCGGGTCTGGCACTTTACAGTTCCCATCTGCCCCTGGATGTTCATCCGGTTGTCGGCAATAACGCGTTGTTCGCAGACATGCTTACACTTCCCAAGGAGCGGGCACCGTTTTTGGGGATGGGATGTCGGGTGGAGACGGAAGTTCCCCGTCAGGAACTCCTTGCCCGGATTGAGAACGCCGTGGGCGGACGGGTACATTTGGCACCGGGCGGACCGGAGATTTGTCGAAAGATCGGGATTGTCACCGGGGCGGCGGGGAGCGAGGTCTTCAAGGCGGCCGCGGCCGGGGTGGACACCTTGGTGACCGGAGAGGGTCCGCACTGGAGTTATACGGCCGCAGAGGAATTGGGCGTGAATCTGATCTACGCCGGTCATTACGCCACGGAAACTTTCGGGGTGAAGGCCCTAGGGCGCCATCTTGAGGAAAAGTTCGGCCTTCCCTGGCAGTTCCACGATCATCCCACGGGACTATGACCGGAGTTGCGGCCGGGGCTGCGTCCGTCCGGCGGTGATGCTCCCCGGGGTTCCGGAAAATGTCCCCCCGGGGCCGGGGAGCCAAGGGGCGACGGATTGCCCGGCCGGGAGGATTTGGGTTCGCCGGCTACGGCTCCTCGTCCTCGACGCCCTCGGAAAGTTCCTTGAGGTCTTCCACGGTGAGGGGGCTGGTGATCCGGTATTCCTCCCCCAGCCACCTTCCGAGATCCACCATTTTGCAGCGTTCGGAGCAAAAGGGGCCGTAGGGCGTGTCGAACCAGGCGCCTTTTTGACGGCAGGTGGGACAGGGAATTTCGCGAGCCATGATTTTCCTCATTTTCGCCCCCGATTGGTGAGCGTCAAGTCGTGTCGCCGTCCGGGAAGGCGGAGTCCGGGGCCGGTGATCCTTTAAGAGTCCCAAGGAGGGCCTCCCGTCCTCCCTTTTAACCGTCGGCCGGGACCGTGCTTCCTGGGACTGCATCGTACTTTGACGCGAACCACGATTTCCCGTATCGTTCTTCCCATGCAACTCTCCATGCGCACGGATTATGCGCTTCGCGCGCTCTTTACTCTGGTCGAGCATCACGGGGGGCATCCCATTCCCATCATCGAACTTGCCCGGCGCAATGACATTCCCAAGCGGTTCCTCGAGCACATCATGCTGGATCTCAAGGAGCGGGGCTGGGTGGACAGCGTGGCCGGCAAGCGGGGGGGATACCGGCTGGCCAAAAGTCCGGAGCGCATCACCATGGGAGAGGTGGTTCGTCATTTTGACGGTTACCTTGCGCCGATTGCCTGTGTTTCGGTGACCGATTACCGGCGCTGCACCCAGGAGCCCGTGTGCCGGTTTCGCCGCGTCATGCTGGAGGCCCGCAACATGGTGGCCCGGCTCATGGATTCGGCCACACTCGCCGATGTCATGCGCGGTGCGCCGGTTTCCTCCTCCGAAGTTCAGGGCGTGGACGGCGACGGAATTTAAAAAACGATTAAATTTATCGTCTTTTGGGTTGACGGCTTCGAATGACGACCCTATAAGTCGTTTTAATGAAAATCACTCCGATTCTCGCCATTGCCGTTGCCACCCTTGGCACCGCTTTCGCCAAGGACATTTCCATTCTCAACGTTTCCTACGATCCGACCCGGGAGTTGTATGCCGAGTTCAACGAGGCCTTCTCGAAGTACTGGAAGGAAAAGACGGGTGATACCGTGAAAATCGACCAGTCCCACGCGGGGTCTGGCAAGCAGGCTCGGGCGATCATTGACGGTCTGGAGGCCGATGTCGCCACCCTGGCGCTGGCGGCGGACATCGATGTCCTGCACAGCAAGGCCGATCTGATTCCGGCCGACTGGCAGAAGGCGCTGCCGAACAACAGCACGCCCTACACCTCGACCATCGTGTTCCTGGTCCGCAAGGGCAACCCGAAGGGGATCAAGGACTGGGACGATCTGATCAAACCCGGCGTGGAAGTGATCACTCCGAATCCGAAGACCTCGGGCGGGGCGCAGTGGAACTTCCTGGCGGCCTGGGCGTATGCGCTCAAGAAATATAACAATGACGAGGCGAAAGCCCGGGAGTTCGTGACCGAACTGTACAAACACGTTCCGGTTCTGGACTCCGGCGCCCGCGGGGCCACGATCACCTTCACCCAGCGCGGACTGGGAGATGTCTTTCTCGCCTGGGAAAACGAAGCCTTCCTCTCGCTGAAGGAAAATCCGGGTCAGTTTGAAATTGTCACCCCGTCCCTGAGCATCCTGGCGGAGCCGCCGGTGACGGTGGTCACGAAAAACGCCGAGAAGCACGGCACCACGGAAGTCGCCACCGAATACCTGAAATACCTCTACAGCGACGTGGGTCAGGAAATCGCCGGCAAGAACTTCTACCGTCCGAGCAATCCCGAGATCGCCAAGAAATTCGCCGATAAGTTTGCCCCGGTTGAACTCGTCACCATCGACGAAGTGTTCGGGGGATGGGGCAAGGTCAGCAAGCCCTTCTTCGGCGACGGCGGCATCTTCGACCAGATCTACCAGAAGAAGTAAGCACATGGCCTACTACGACAACATCATCGGGACCATCGGTCGCACGCCGCTGATCAAACTCAACCGGCTCACGGAGGGACTTCCGGCGACCATCGCCCTCAAGGGGGAGTTCAGCAACCCGCTGGGCAGCGTAAAGGACCGCATCGGTCTGGCCATGATCTCGGCCGCGGAAAAGGAGGGCATCCTCACGCCCAAGACCACCATCATTGAGCCCACCAGCGGCAACACGGGCATCGCGCTCGCCTTTGTCGCGGCGGCCAAGGGCTACAAGCTTATTCTGACCATGCCGGAAAGCATGAGCCTGGAACGCCGCACGCTGCTGGCCCTGCTCGGGGCGCAGCTCGTGCTGACGCCGGCCGCCGAGGGCATGAAGGGGGCCATCGCCCGCGCCGAGGCGCTCCATCGGGAAATCGCGGATTCCTGGATTCCGCAGCAGTTCAACAATCCGGCCAATCCGGAAATCCACCGCCGCACCACGGCGGAGGAGATCTGGGCGGACACCGACGGACGGGTCGACATCCTCGTCGCCGCCGTCGGCACGGGGGGGACCATCACCGGCGTTTCCGAGGTGATCAAACCCCGCAAACCCGGATTCCAATCCATCGCGGTGGAACCCGCGGACTCCCCGGTGATCACCCAGACCCGCAACGGGCTGCCCATCAAACCGGCTCCCCACAAGATCCAGGGAACCGGCGCGGGCTTCGTGCCGAACAACCTGCACCTTGATGTGCTGGACGATGTGGTCACCGTTTCCAACGAGGACGCCATCAACACCGCCCGCCGCCTCGCGATCGAGGAGGGGATCCTGGCCGGCATTTCCACCGGAGCCAACGTCTGGGCCGCCCTCCAGGTGGCGAAGCGTCCGGAGAACGCCGGCAAACTCATCGTGACGATCGGTTGCAGCACCGGCGAACGGTACCTGAGCACCGCACTCGCCGAGGAGGCCCGCCGGGCCGTCACTTCCTGAATTCATGAAACGACTTCTTTTTCTGCTGTTGGCCGCTTCGCCGGCCTTTGCCGGTCCTTCGGACATCCTGAACGCGTCCTATGACGTCACCCGGGAGTTCTACCAGGACTTCAATGCGGCATTCGAAAAAGCCTGGAAGGCGAAAACCGGCAATGATGTGACGGTGAAGCTCTCCAACGGCGGGTCCAGCAAACAGGCCCGCGCCGTGATCGAAGGGCTGGAAGCCGATGTGGTGACGATGAACCAGGAAACGGACATCGACGCCATCGTCCAGGCCGGGCTCATCGCGCCCGACTGGAAAAAGCGCCTGCCGGACAATGCGGCTCCGTACACCTCGACCATCGTCTTCCTGGTCCGCAAGGGCAATCCCAAGGGGATCAAGGACTGGAACGACCTGGCGAAACCGGGCGTGGGGGTCATCGTGCCGAATCCCAAGACCTCCGGCAACGGGCGCTACAGCTACCTGGCCGCCTGGGCCTTTGCCAAGGCCCAGCCCGGCGGCTCGGATGCCACGGCGGAGGAACTGGTCGGGGCGATCTTCAGGAATGCCCCGGTGCTGGAGACGGGCGGACGCGGCGCCACCATGGCCTTTGTGCAAAAGGAAATCGGTGATGTGCTGCTGACCTTCGAAAGCGAAGTGCTGCAGATCCTCAAGACCGAAAAGGGGGACTTTGAGGTGGTTTATCCTTCGCTTAGCATTCTGGCCGAGGCGCCGGTCGCGGTGGTCGACAAGGTCGTGGACAAACGCGATTCCCGCGAACTGGCCACGGGCTTTCTGGAATACCTCTGGTCCGACGAAGGACAGGAGCTCGCCGCGAAATATTATTTCCGGCCCCGTTCCGAGAAGGTGCTGGCGGCCAACGCCTCCACCTTTCCCCCGCTGAAACTGGTCACCGTTGACGAAGTCTTCGGCGGGTGGGCCGAGGCCCAGAAAACCCACTTTGCGGATGGCGGGCGCTTCGACGCCATCTATCAGCCCGGCGTCAAATGATTGTGTCGACCCATCGCCGTTCTCCCATTCGGGAACGCCGTTCCCTCAGCCCGGTGCTGCGTCCGCTGGATGAGCTGGCGCATGGGTCGGAACATCTTTTTGCCGCCCATCTCGCCTACATCGACAGTCAGGGCGCGTCGCGCGCCCTTCCCAAATACCTCTTTGCCGGTCCGGGTGACGCCCAGAGTTATCTTAGGGTGGGCATCTTTGCCGGGGTGCACGGGGACGAGGAAAGCGGCGTCCTGGCCGCGGCGGAACTTCTCCGGCGCCTGGCGGCCAATCCCGAACTCGCCCGCGGATACGAGCTTTTCATCTATCCGGTGGTGAATCCGGATGGCTACGTGGAAAACACCCGCTGGTCGCGTAGCGGCCGGGATCTCAACCGGGAATTCTGGAAGGAGTCGGAGGAACCCGAGGTGCGGCTGATCGAGGGACAGCTGCGCCGGCTGACTTTCAACGGGCTCATTGCGCTGCACAGTGACGACACCAGCGACGGACTCTACGGGTTCGTCAAGGGACACGAACTGACGCGCCACGTGCTGGAGCCGGCCCTCGAGGAGGCCGGGCGTTTTCTGCCGCGCAATTTCGACAAGAGCATCGACAACTTCGAAGCCAACAATGGCATTATTGAAAAAGGCTATGAGGGGATCCTGACGGCTCCGCCCGAGCAGACGCCCAAGCCGTTTGAGGTGGTCTTCGAAACTCCGCAGCTCGCCGAGCTTGAATCCCAAATCGAAGCCCATATTGTGGCGGTCCTGACAATTCTGGATCGCTTCAAGACTCTGATTTCCGAAGGGCAAAACATCTGATGGCAGTGAGAAAACACATTCTCCCCGGGTTTCGATTCACCCTGGGTTACACGCTCTTTTATCTAAGCATCATCGTGCTGATTCCCTTCAGCGCGCTTTTCCTGAAAACGTTCACCGGCGGATGGGAACACTTTTTCAAGGCGGTCACCGATCCGCGGGTGGTTTCGTCCTATTATGTCAGCTTCGGGATCGCCTTCATCGCCGCGGTGGTGAACGGATTCTTCGGCGTCCTCGCCGCCTGGGTGCTGGCGCGTTACAACTTTCCCGGCCGCAGGATTCTCGATGCCATTGTCGACCTGCCCTTTGCCCTGCCCACGGCCGTCGCCGGCATCGCCCTGACCACCATCTACGCTCCCAACGGCTGGATCGGTGAGTGGTTCACCTATCAGGGCTGGATCGGACAGCATTTCCATCCGGACTCCCCCCTTGGCGGCCTGCTGGCCGGCCAGGAGTGGTTCAAAAACAATTTCCTCGGCCCGAAGGGAATCAAGATTGCCTACACCCAGATCGGTGTTTTCATTGCGCTCACCTTCATCGGCCTGCCCTTTGTGGTGCGCACCGTCCAGCCGGTCATTCAGGATCTCGCCGTGGATGTCGAGGAGGCCGCCGCCACGCTCGGCGCCAATCGCTGGCAGACGTTCTGGCGCGTGATCTTCCCCGCCATCCTGCCGTCCGTCCTGACCGGTGTCATGCTCGCCTACGGCCGCGCCGTGGGTGAGTTCGGATCCGTGGTCTTCATCTCCGGCAACCTGCCTTTCAAAACCGAAATCACCCCGCTGCTGATCATCATGAAACTCGATCAATACGACTACGCCGGAGGCGCCGCCCTGGGCTTTGTCATGCTGCTGGGTTCCTTTGTCATTCTCCTCATCAGCAACGGCCTCCAGGCCTGGGACCAGAAACGACGCGGACTGGCCTGAGAACCGACCGCCCTTGCCCGAACGATAACCTCATGACCCTTTTGCGACCCCACTAAACCATGGCCGGAGCAATCACCACCTTTCCCACCAAAGTCGCCACACCACGGCGCGCCACGGCGGAATCCCCGCTGGTCAAGGCCATCCTGCTCACCGTGGTGCTGGTTTTTTTCACCCTGTTCCTGGTGCTGCCGCTGGTCGTCATTTTCCGCGAGGCCTTTTCGCGCGGCCTGCCGTTTTTCCTGAAGACCTTCGAGGACCGGGCGACTCTCCACTCGATTCAACTCACGCTGATCACCGCCGCCATCGCCGTCCCGCTCAACACGCTCTTCGGCGTGCTGGCCGCCTGGGCCGTCACGCGGTTCAACTTCCGCGGCCGCTCCCTGCTGATCTCCCTCATCGACCTGCCGCTGTGGGTTTCCCCCGTCATCGGCGGTTTGATCTACGTGCTGGTGTTCGGGCGTCAGGGCTGGCTGGGCCCCTGGCTTTCGGAGCACAACATCAAAATCATTTTCGCCCTGCCGGGCATCGTCATGGCCACGACCTTCGTGACCTTCCCCTTTGTCGCCCGCGGACTCATCCCTCTCATGCAGGCGCAGGGGCACAAGGAGGAGGAGGCCGCCATGACCCTGGGGGCCAATGGCTGGCAGATTTTCTGGAAGGTCACCGTGCCCAAGATCAAATGGGGTCTTCTTTATGGCATCATTCTTTGTAACGCGCGGGCCATGGGGGAATTCGGCGCCGTGTCGGTGGTCTCCGGTCACATCCGCAACCAGACCAACACCATCCCCCTGCACATTGAAATTCTCTACAACGAATATCCCAACACCGGAGCCTTCGTGCTCGCCTCCCTGCTTTCCGTTCTCGCGCTTGTGACTTTGCTGATCAAGACCTATGCTGAGTGGCAGGCCGAGAGACAGTTGAAAGCCGCCGCATCCGATCCATCATGAGCATCACCATCAAAAACATCTCGAAGAAATTCGGCACTTTCGCCGCGCTGAAGAACGCCGACTTTGTCGTCGAAGGCGGTGAACTGGTGGCGTTGCTTGGGCCCAGCGGATCCGGAAAGACGACCCTGCTGCGCATCATCGCCGGACTTGAGTTCGCCGACGAGGGGAAGATCTTTTTCGGCGATCGCGACGTCACCCAGCAAAGTGCCTATCAGCGAAAAGCCGGTTTTGTCTTCCAGCATTACGCCCTCTTCCAGCACCTGAATGTCTTTGAAAACGTCGCCTTCGGCCTCCGCGTGCGGAAGAAGAACCGCCCCTCCGAAGCGCAGATTCGCCAGCGGGTCGAGGAACTGCTCGGCGCCGTGCAGCTCCGCGATTTCGCCCGCCGCATGCCCTCGCAGCTCTCCGGCGGTCAGCGCCAGCGCGTGGCCTTCGCCCGGGCCCTCGCCATCGAACCCGAGGTGCTCCTGCTCGACGAACCCTTTGGCGCCCTCGACGCCAAGGTGCGCAAGGAACTGCGCCAATGGCTGCGTCAGTTCCACGACACCACCCATCTGACCAGCCTCTTTGTCACCCACGACCAGGACGAGGCCTTCGAGGTCGCCGACCGCGTCGTCATCATCGACAAGGGCCAGGTCCAGCAGATCGGCACGCCCGCCGAAGTGCGCGAGTCCCCCGCCAACGAATTTGTCGAGGAATTCCTCGACGTGCGTCCCGTTCACGCCTGAGCCGGGCGGGGAGGGGGGGTGCGATCTTCCAAAAAAATCCACCTATTTTGTTGACTTTAATAACGACCAAACCGATCGTGATTTTAAATTGATCCACCGGACTCCCGGCGATCCTGCGGTGTGTGCCGCAGTCACCCGTTTTTTCCTGTCATGAGCCAGACGCTATACGAAGTTCTCACCGCCAACCGGGAGTATGCCCGTGGTTTTTCCCATGAAGCGCAGCTGCCCATCACTCCGGCGCGCAAGTTTGCGATTCTCACCTGCATGGACGCGCGTCTCGATCCGGCGAAGTTCGCCGGTTTGAAGGAGGGGGACGCGCACGTGATCCGGAACGCCGGCGGACGGGCCAGCGACGACGCGATTCGTTCGCTGGTGGTTTCCCACAAACTTTTGGGTACCCGCGAATGGTTTGTCATTCACCACACGGATTGCGGAATGTCGACCATCACCGGTCCGCTCATGGCCCGCCTGCTCAGCCACAGTCTGGAGACGGCGCTGCTGACGGAGCAGGGATGGAAGGACGTCGGTTTGACGCCGGGTTCGGATGCGGGGGAGAGGATCGATTGGATGACGTTCAAGGACACCACGNTGAGTGTGGTGACCGATGTCTGGCGCATTCGAAATCATCCGCTCGTTCCGCCCTNGGTGTCGATCTACGGATATGTTTACGACGTGCGCACGGGCNGGTTGAAGCCGGTGCGTCAGGCGATCTCGCCGGGTTCCCCGCAGGGACGCAGGACGGAGACCCCGGACGGACAAATCCAAAAACACGCGGCTTGAGATGGACGACATTCTCATCGAGACCGACGTGCTGGTGATCGGCGGGGGCACCGCCGGCACCGTGGCCGCCATCAAGGCCCGCGAGGCCTGGCCGGACGGTCGGGTGCTTTTGCTGGAAAAGGCCAACGTCAAACGCAGCGGAGCCATCGCCCTGGGCATGGACGGCGTGAACAACGCCGTGATTCCCGGCCACGCCACCCCGGAGGAATACGTGAAGGAAATCACGATGGCCAACGACGGGATCGTGAATCAGGCGGCGGTGCTGGCTTATGCGCGGGAGAGCTTCGGCATGATCCGGGAGCTTGAATCCTGGGGGGTCAAATTTCAAAAGACCGCCTCGGGCGACTACGACGTCAAGAAGGTCCATCACAAGGGCAGTTATGTGCTGCCGATGCCCGAGGGTTATGACATCAAGAAGATCCTGACGCGGGTCATTCGCCAGCGCGGTGTCCGGGTGGAAAACCGGGTGATGGCCACGCGCATCCTGCTCGACGGGGGCCGGGCGGCGGGGGCCCTGGGATTCAACGTGCGCACCGGAGCCTTTGTGGTCATCCGGGCCCGGGCCGTCATTCTCGCCTGCGGCGCCTGCGGCCGGCTCGGATTGCCGGCGTCCGGGTATCTCATGGGGACTTATGAAAATCCCGCCAATGCCGGAGACGGATACGCGATGGCATATCACGCCGGTGCGGAGCTGACCAATATCGAATGCTTTCAGGTCAATCCGCTGCTGAAGGATTACAACGGTCCGGCGTGCGCCTATGTGAGCGGGCCGTACGGCGGCTATACCGTCAATGCCCGCGGTCACCGTTTCATGCTCTCCGACTACTGGAGCGGTCAGATGATGTGGGAATTCTACCGCGAGCTGAACAGCGCCAACGGTCCGGTGTTTCTGAAGATGGACCATCTCGCGCCCGAGACCATCGGCGAGATCGAGCAGATCCTGCACACGACCGAGCGGCCCAGCCGGGGGCGTTTCCATGCGGGGCGGGGGAAGAGTTACCAAACCGACCTGGTGGAGATGTCCGTGTCCGAGATCGGCCTTTGCAGCGGGCACAGCGCCTCCGGGGTTTGGGTGAACGAACGCGGGGAGACCACCGTGCCGGGGCTTTATGCGGCAGGGGACATGGCCTCCGTGCCGCATGGCTACATGCTGGGGGCCTTCACGTATGGAAAGATTTGCGGGCGGAATGCCGTTGCTTATGCGCAGTCGGTAGGTGCTGCCGCGATCGACGACGGACAGGTCAAGGCGGAGCGTCTTCGGGTGCTCGGACCGTTGTCGCGCGCGGACGGCATCCCGCCCCACCAATTTGAATACAAGCTGCGGCGGCAGGTGAATGACTACCTGCAGCCGCCGAAATCGGGGCACCGGCTGGAGCGCGGACTGGAATATTTCCTGCGTGCCCGCGAGGAGCTCGCCCAGGTGGGGGCCGCCGATCCGCATGAACTCATGCGGGCCGCCGAGGTGGACTTCATTCGCGACTGCGCCGAGATGGCCGCGCGCGCCTCGCTCTTCCGCACGGAGAGCCGTTGGGGACTTTACCACCACCGCCTGGATTATCCCGAAATGGACGACCAAAACTGGTTCGTCCATGTGAACCTGAAAAAGAACGCCGCCGGCGAAATGGAGGTCTTCAAGCGTCCGGTCGAACCCTATGTCGTGCCGCTTGATGCCGAGGAACTCCGAACCTATCACCGCCTGCGCATCGCGCCCCTTGCCGCATGAAACCGATCCTTGCCGGACGCCTGAAATTTGCCTCGGAAACCGAAGCCGCCATGACGGCCCGCGCCGTGCCCAACCGGCGTGCCACGCGGGTCTTTGACGTGCCGGTCGTGGTGGACGAGGAACGCTGCATCACGGGATGTCACATCTGCGTGGAATCCTGTCCGGTCGATTGCCTCGCCATCGACCCCGCCAGCGGCAAGTCGCACATGAAATACGACGACTGCTGGTACTGCCTCGCCTGCGAGGTGGACTGCCCGACCAACGCCATAACCGTAAAAATCCCCTTCCTGATCCGATGAGCCTTTTCCTTGATGCCATTCCCGAAAGCACGCAGCAGATTTTTGTCACCCTGGCAGAAAGCCTGGAGGATGGCGAACAACTGCCCACGGAAACCCTGATCGCCTATCTGCGTCATCCCGAGGACGCCATTCGCAGGCTCACCGTCGAGCTGCTGGAATACAACAACGATCCCTCGGCGATCCCCGCGCTGCTCGAGGCGGCGGCCGATGCCAATGTCGAAATCAGCATCGCCGCGGGCGAGGTGCTGCGGTCCTTCCGTCATCCGGACGCGGTCGCGGGCCTGATCGCCGGGCTTTCCAGCGGGCGCGCCGAGACGCGCCTGGCCGCCGTGGTGGCGCTGCGGGACCGGCGGGCGCCGGAAGCGGTGGAGGCTCTCGCGAAGATGCTGGGCGACGCCGAACCCGAGGTGCGGCGCGAGGCGGTCCTGGCCCTCGCACAATACCGTCGTCCCGACCTTCAGCCGGCGTTCCGTTCGGCCCTGCGGGACGAAAGCGCGGCCGTGCGCAGGGTGGCCGTTTCGGTGCTGGCCGAATTCGACGGGGCGCTTGTTTTCGACGATCTGATCACCGCCCTGGACGACGAAAACTGGCAGGTGCGGCGCGAGGCGGCGGTGGCGCTCGGATGCTTTCCCGGACAGGCCGCCGAGGCGGCGCTGACCGAAGCCTTGGGCGACACCTCCTGGCAGGTGGCCCGCGAGGCGGTCATCAGTCTGGGACGTCTGGGATCGGCCGGCGACGGCCGGGTGGCCGGACTGCTCCTGCACGAACTGGCCGACCTGCGCATCGCCGCCGCTGTGACCCTCGGACAATCGGGCGACCCGGCCTGGATCGAGCGCCTGCATCCGCTGCTGAACGATCCGGATACGGGTGTCCAGAAATCCGCGCGCCGGGCCATCGAACAACTGGCCGCCCACAGAACCACCCGGACCACCTCTTTGAACTGACTCCATGAAAACATCGTTTGTTTCCGGAATTCTGGCCTTCGTGGCCGCCGTTTTCTCCGCCACGGCCGGGGAGATCCCGCTTCGGGTGGCTTATCCTTCGGGCATCAATGGACAACTGGCCAAGGTCATCGAAAAAGCCGGCCTCGCGCAAAAGGAGGGGTTTCAGCCGACCTTCACCTTTTTCCAGTATGGCCCGCCCATGATCGAGGCCCTCGCGTCGGGGCAGGTGGACGTGATCTTCACCTCGCTCAATCCGGTGGCGTCCTATCTGTCCAAGAATCCCGGCGGACTGGTCATCATCGCCGATGCCGGCACGGGCAAGCACGCGGTGGTGGTGCCCGGGGACTCGCCGGTGAAGACGCTGGCGGATCTGAAGGGGAAAAAGGTGGCGGTGTCCTTCAACAGCGATCTTCATGTCGACGTCGTCCGATCCTTCAAGGATCTCGGCATCGAGCCCGGCAGGGACGTCGAACTGGTCAACCTGCAGCCGCTGGAACTGGCGGGAGCCTTTGAACAACGGCTCACCGACGCGGTCGACATCCGCGTTCCGGCGCTGTTGAAACTGACCGGCAGTACGGGCGCGCGCGTCGTGGCGGAGTGGCCCTGGCAGTTTGTGGTGGCGGTGCGCAAGGGATATCTGGATGAACATCCCGGTGTCGCGGAGAAGCTGCGCAAGGTGATTGCGGACGGCGTCTGGTACCTGGCGTCCCATCCGGACGAGGCGGCCGCGTGGTGGGGGGAGCAATTGCGCCTGGATCCCGCCCTGGTCAAAACGTCGGCCGAACTCAATCCGCTCTTCCGCGCCGACAGCCGCGAGGCGGTGCGCGTGGAGCCCGGCGCGGAACTCAAAGCCCGCGCGGAAACCTGGGCGCAGAACCTCGTCGATTTCGGCATCCGCAAGGAAAAGGTGACCTATGTCTATGAATAAGAATGCGCCCTTTTTCATCATCGGCAGCGAGCGGTCCGGGACCACGCTTTTGATGGTCATGCTGGACGCCCATTCGCGCCTGTGTGTCCCCGAGGTCACGTGGTATTATCCGCGGTTTCGCGCCTACCTTCACACCTATGGCGACCTGGAGAGGCCCGGGGCGTTTCGGACCCTGGTTTCCGAGATGGTCTTTGGATTGAAAACACCCTTCTTCGGCAAGCCCTGGAATCCGCGGACGATCGTTGACGAGATTCTGGAGTCCACGAAGGCGCCGGTTTTTTCCGAGGCCTTCCGCGCCATTCTTCAGCGGGTGGCCGACGAGGAGGGCAAGCCGCGGTGGGGAGAAAAGACGCCGCACAATCTGTATTATGTGCGCGAGATCCTGGAGGATTTTCCCGACGCGCGTTTTGTACACCTGATTCGCGACGGACGCGACGTGGCGGTGGAACAGTTGCGTTCCGCCTTTGGTCCCACCAACATCCTGGCGGCGGCGAAGATCTGGAAGCGGACCCAGCGGGCCGCCGCGCGCTGGCGCCGGGAGGTGCCGGCCGAACAATGGCTCGACGTGCGCTACGAGGACCTGGCGGCAAACCCGGAACGCGAAGTGGCCCGGGTGCTCGATTTTCTCGGCGAGGAGCATGAGGCGTCCACGCTGGAGTTTTATCGGGGGGAAACCGCCCGCCGCCGCGCCCGGACCCGCGATCACCGTCCGCTGGGGGAACCGGTGTCCACGGCTTACACGGGGATTTACCGGCGCTATCTCAGCGTCTGGGAACAGGAGGTCTTTGCTGGGGTGGCCGGCGAGGAACTGCTCGCCGCGGGATATGTCAGCGATGTCGAACCGCTCGTACTGCCCGCGGAGGAGGAGGCGTTGTATGACGAATGGGATCAGCGCATCCGGGCGGCGACGCTCGACGGTCCGCAGGGTCACATCGTTTACGAAAGCTACAACGACTGGCTGGCGGATCAGCGCGAGGAGCGCCGCCGGGCGGACGTCTGGCAGCCCCGGAAAGGGGAGGTCTTCGACTGGGACGCCCAGTTTGTGAGCGGTCAGCGCGCGCCCCTCCACTGGAAACGCCGCTTCGGCATCCGCCGTCGCTACGAATCCGAGGAACTCGTCTTATGAGCGCCGTCGCCCAACCGTCCGTGACGCTCCGGCAGGGCCGCATCTCCCTGCGTCATCTCAGCGTGGCCTTCACCGCGCGGCGGCGTCCGTTGGTGGCCGTCGAAAATGTTTCGCTGGAGGTGGAACCGGGCGAGTTTGTGGCGCTGCTGGGCCCGTCGGGCTGCGGCAAGACGACGGTGCTCAACGCGGTGGCGGGATTCGTTCCCCCCAGCGCGGGCGAGGTGGTCATTGACGGCGAACGGGTGGTGGCGCCCTCGCGTCGGTGCGGTGTGGTGTTTCAGCAGAACTCCGCCTTTCCCTGGATGAACGCCCTCGACAACGTGGCCTTCGGGCCTCGCATGCAGGGATTGGTCAATGCGCGGGAAATCGCGGCGCGTTATCTGGCGCAGGTGGGATTGAAGGGATTCGAGGAGGCTTATCCCGCCATGCTTTCCGGAGGCATGCGGCAGCGGGTGGGCATTGCGCGCGCCCTGGCCTCCCGGGCGCCGATCTTGCTGATGGACGAACCCTTCGGGGCACTTGATGCCATGACCCGCGGGCTGCTGCAGGAACAACTGCTGGAGCTTTGGGAGCGGGAGCAAAAGACGGTTCTTTTCGTGACCCATGATGTGGATGAGGCGATCTTCCTCGCCGGGCGAGTGGTGGTGATGGGGGTGCGTCCGGGACACATCCGGGAGGAATTTTCCGTGCCCCTGCCGCGGCCCCGCCGTCACGTCCTGCGGCATTCGCCCGCCTACGCCCGAATTCACGCCGCCATATCCGCGGTGATCCGTGAGGAGAGCCTGAAGAGCTTCGAGGAGGAACCCCATGGCCATTGAAGCGATCAAATCCCTCGAGCTTTCCCCGAGGCCGCCCGGCCGGTTCGGATTGGCCGGACCCACCCTGAGACGGTGGGCGGCGGCCGGTCTCGGCATGGGGATTTTTCTGGCGCTCTGGCTGGTCTTTGCCCTCCTCAAGGGCAACGCCACCCTGCTGCCGGCCCCGGCGGAGGTGGTGCGCGGCCTCGTCGCCCTGGGAGCCTCGGGCGTGCTGGCGGCCGACATCTTCGCCAGCCTGCGCCGCGTCTTCGGGGGCTTCTTCCTTGCCGGACTCCTGGCCGTGCCCCTCGGACTCGGACTGGCGTATTTTCGACGCGCGGGGGCGGTCGTGCTTCCGGTGATCAACCTGCTCCGGCCCATTCCCCCCATCGCCTGGATTCCGCTGGCCATCCTTTGGTTCGGACTCGGGGAAGGTTCGGCGTTTTACATCACCGCGGTCGCCGCCTTTTTTCCGATTTTTTTGACCACCTATGACGGAGGCACCCAGGTGGACCGCCAGCACATTCGCGCGGCGGCCTCGCTGGGGGCGGGATCGGGCATCATTCTCCGGTCAATCTATCTGCCCGCGGCCGCACCCGCGGTCCTGACCGGATTGCGCATCGGCCTCGGACAGGCCTGGATGGCGGTGGTCACCGCCGAACTCATCGCCGCCCAGTCGGGCCTCGGATTTCGCATCCAGCTCAGCCGGCTCAACCTCGAAACCGCCGAAGTCATCGCCTGCATGGCCGTCATTGGCATCCTGGGCGCGTCCATGACCGGATTGCTCAAACTTCTCGAGAAGCGCCTGCTGCCCTGGCACCACGCCTGATTTTTCATCCACCTGGCAACGGGAGATACCCTGAAACCTAATGCTGACAACCCATGAAAAAACTCCTGTTTAAAATAACGACTGTTTTAATCGCTTTTAATGGCATCGCCCATGCGGAAACCATTCGCATCGGCATCGGAACGCAGGATACCACCATCAACTGCGCGGCGGGCGGACCCGTCGTGCGGGAACTGAAGCTGCTGGAGAAATATCTTCCGAAGGACGGGAAGTACAAGGATGTCAAATATGACATCGTCTGGTTGAACCTTCCCACCGGCGCGCAGCTCAACAATGAAATCCTGGCCAACCGTCTGGACATTGTGTCGATGGCGGATTTTCCGGCCGTGGTGGGGCATGACGCCTTTCTCTCGCAAAAGCAGGGGGTGAAGACGATTTACATTGCCTCACTTTCGTCCGGACTGAAGGGCGCGGGCAACGCCCTGTTGGTGCCCGCCGGATCGCCGGTGCAAAACATCCGTGATTTGAAAGGCAAAACCATTTCGGTTCCCTTTGCCTCGACCGCCCATGCCTTTCTGCTGCGGGCGGTGCAGGATCAGGGCTGGGATCCGAACAGGGACGTCAACATCATCACCCAGACCCCGGAGGTGGGGGGATCGGCGTTGAAGTCCGGTCAGGTCGACGCGCATGCGAACTTCGTGCCGTTTGGCGAGTTGTTTCCGTATCGCGGCTTTGCACGGAAGATTCTGGACGGCGGGAGCACCGGCGTGCCGACCACGCACGGCATTCAGGTGCGTTCGGATTTCGCGGAAAAGTATCCGGAAATCGTGGTGGCCTATCTGAAGGCCACGCTGGAGGGGGATCGCCTGCTGCGCGAGCAGCCGGAGAAACTGGCCGAGCAGTATGAAAAATGGACCGGCATCGAGGCGGAGGTCTTTTATTCCTTCCACGGACCGCACGGCATCCAGACCCGCGACTACACCTTCAAACCGGAGGTGCTGGCGGCGATTTCCGGAGCGGCCGAAACCCTGAAGGTCCTCAAGAAGACGTCAAATGAGATCAGGGTGGAAAACCTGGTCGACGACCGCTTCATCCGTCAGGCGGCCGCCGAACTGGGCCTCGACTACGACGCGCGTCTGAAGTCCTACGACCCCGTGCCGTTCACCGCGAAGGACTTTGTGACCGGCGGGGAGGTGACGGACGTCACCCGAGCCGGACAGATCTGGGTGGAGGGCGAGGACACCGTGCGCCTTTACAAGGACATTCCGTCGACGCTTGCCGCACTGGATCAACTGGAGAAGGAGGGCCGGAAGGTCCGGGTCACCTTTGTGCACGATCGCAACAGCGGCCTGAAACTCTTTGCCGACAAGGTGTGGTTTGTCCGCAAGGACGGTGACATCGCCGCCTTTCTGGAAAAGGACCACGCGGAAAAATGGGCGAAGGACAACGAGGGAACCCTGCTGACCTATGCCGAAGCCCGGAAACTCGCCCATGGTGGGAGCCTTGCTCAAACTCATTAGGCTTCCCGGAGCCGCGGCGCCCGGGGAACGCTTTCTCAAACTGGCGGCGGAAGCCCGGCGGCACATCCGCGAGATTTCGCCCGGGGAGGCGTTTGAGGCCGCGCGCCAGGGCGCCGTCCTCATCGACGTTCGCGAAAGGGAGGAATTTCGTCGCGGACACATTCCCCGCGCCATTCATCTGGCGCGGGGGACGATCGAACTGCAGATCGAAAAGCGGGCCCCCGATCCGTCCGTGGAAATCATCACCTATTGCGCCGGCGGGAACCGGTCCGCCCTGGTGGCGGAGAACCTCCAGCGCATGGGGTACTTCAACATCAAATCAATCGCCGGCGGGTTCCGCGCCTGGCTGGAAGCCGGGCTCCCCGCCCACCGGGAAAGCCAACTGATCGAAGACTAGGCAACATGACAAATCCTTATTCAACGGACCCGTCCGGTCCCCTGTGAACATGAATGCGGGAACCCTGGCTTTGGGTGAAGTCGAAGCCTCCGCCGCGCCGGAATTGCCATCCCGCGCGCGGTGGGGCCTCGGCATCCTGCGGCGTCTTGCGGTGCGGGCGCTTTCCGTGGCGGTTTTTGTCGGTCTCTGGCAGGCTGCCTCCGCGACGCGGACGCATTTCATCATCAACTTTGCCCATGTGCCGGCGCCCACCGAGGTGGCGCAGGCGGCGGTGGAGTTTCTGGAGTCCCCGAAAACCCCGCGCCATCTGCTCGACAGTGTGCGCCGGGTGCTGGTGGGATTCGGACTGGCGGCGCTCACCGCGATCCCGCTGGGCCTGATCATCGGACGCTCGCGTCTGATGGAGGACGTGTTGCTCACGCCGCTCGAGATCCTGCGTCCCATTCCGGGCGTCGCCTGGATTCCGCTGGCCATACTGATGTTTCCGGCGGCGGAGCAGAGCATGATTTTCATCTGCTGCCTCGGCGCGCTGTTTCCCATCCTGCTCGGCACGATCCATGGCGTGGAGGCGCTCGACCGGCGCCTGGTGCATGCCGCGCAGACGCTGGGCGCAAACACCTGGGCGATCTTTCGCGAAGTGGTGCTGCCGGGGGCGCTGCCGTCGATCATGACCGGACTCGTGATCGGCATGGGCACGTGCTGGTTCCTGGTGGTGACGGCGGAAATGATTTCGGGCCGCTTCGGGATCGGCTATTTCACCTGGGAGTCCTACACGATGCAAAAGTATCCCGACATCATCGTCGGCATGCTGGTCATCGGACTTCTCGGCATGCTTTCGAGTGCCGTGGTGCGCTGGCTGGGTTCCCGGCTCACTCCGTGGCTGCGCCACACTTCTTCCCGATGAGCCGCGGCGCCATTGAATTGCGGGACGTCAATCTGACGTTCGGAACCGGACGGAACGCCGTCACCGCCCTGCAGAATCTTTCCCTCAGCCTGCGGCCGGGCGAGTTTCTGTCGATTCTCGGACCGTCCGGCTGCGGCAAGTCGAGCCTGATCAGCACCATTGCCGGCTTCCAGCCGCCGCAGGCAGGGGAATTGCGGGTGGATGGTGAACCGGTGCGCGGCCCCGGTTCGGACCGCGGGGTGGTCTTTCAGCAGCCGGCCCTTTTCCCATGGAAAACGGTGCGTGAAAACGTGGAATTCGGACTCAAGTTCCGCGGTGTGCCGAAGGGGGAGCGTCGTCAGGCCGTGGACGACATCCTTCACAAGGTCGGCCTCTCGGAGTTTGCCCGCCATTATCCGGGCCAGCTTTCCGGAGGGATGCAGCAACGCGTGGGCCTCGCGCGGGTGTTGGTGAACCGTCCGCGCGTCATGCTCATGGACGAACCTTTCAGCGCCCTCGACGCCCAGACGCGCCTGATGATGCAGGAGCTCCTTCTCGAAGTGTGGGCGGAGTACCGCATGACCGTGCTTTTTGTGACGCATGATGTGGATGAGGCCGTTTATCTCGGATCGCGGGTGGCGGTGCTGACACGGCGTCCGGGACGGTTGAAGGCGCTTTTCGATGTCGATTTGCCGCGTCCGCGCGGCGTCGACGTGCTGGTTTCGCCGGAGTTCATGAAACTGAAGCGAAACTGCTTGGCGCTCGTGCGGGAGGAAACGCTGGGGGCGTTGGGGCGGGACTTCAAGCCGGTTCAGGCGGCCCGGGTTTACCGCGAGGTGTTTCTGGCGGAAAACGCCGATGCCGCGGTGTGAACCTCATTCGGTCTCGACAGAACCGTTCCGGCACGTCCTGGTTAAGGGATGCCAGTCACCTCCACCCGTCTGGAAAAATTCACCGAGTCCGTCATTCGCGGCATGACGCGGATGGCCAATGCCCACGGGGCGATCAACCTGTCCCAGGGCTTTCCCGACTTTGATCCGCCGGAGAAACTGCTGGCCGCCCTCGAACGCGCGACGCGGGGGCCGTTTCACCAATATGCGGTAACCTGGGGCGCGCCGCGGTTCCGCGCCGCCCTGGCCCGCAAGATCGCCCGTTTCTCCGGACTGCCCATCGATCCGGATCAGCATCTTGTCGTCACCTGCGGCAGCACGGAGGCGATGATGGTGGCCATGATGACGGCCTGCAATCCGGGGGACAAGGTGATCGTCTTTTCGCCGTTTTACGAAAACTATGCGGCCGACGCCATCCTGTCGGGCGCCGAGCCGATCTACGTTCCGCTGCGTCCGCCGCACTTTGCCTTCGATCCCGACGAACTGGCCCGGGCGTTTGCGCAGGGAGTCAGGGCCATCGTGGTGTGCAATCCGTCCAATCCGTCCGGCAAGGTGTTCACCCGGGAGGAACTTCTGACCATCCTTCACCTCGCCGAGCGGCACGACGCGTTTGTCATCACCGACGAACCTTACGAACACATCGTTTATGAACCGCACCGGCACATTGCGTTTGCCACGCTGCCCGGCGCCTTTGAGCGGACCATCACCTGCAACTCGCTTTCCAAAACCTATTCCATCACCGGTTGGCGCCTGGGTTATGTGCAGGCGGCGGCCCCGGTGATTGCGCAGGCCCGCAAGGTGCATGATTTTCTGACGGTGGGTGCGGCCGCTCCTCTCCAGGAGGCGGCGGTCGCGGGGCTCGAATTGCCGGATTCCTACTACACCGGACTGCGTGATCTCTATGCGGCGAAACGGGACGTGTTTCTGGAAGGCCTGCGGCAAAGCGGGCTGCCCTTTCATGAACCGCAGGGAGCCTACTATGTGATGGTGGATATCTCGTCCCTGGGGTTCTCCGACGATACCGAGGCGGCGGGGGTCCTGGTGCGCGAAGCCGGCGTCGCCGGCGTGCCGGGCTCGAGCTTTTTCCGCGAATCGGAACATCGGTTCATCCGCTTTCACTTCGCCCGCGGGGAGGAAACCCTGCGGGAAGCCGCGGCCCGGATCGCGGAGTTTGTACGGCGGAGGGGATAATCGTTCCGATGAAGGGGAAATCGGGACACGCGCCCATCTGAGGCCCCACAAATCCTTGTTTGCCTCCCGGCGGGGAGTTCGGCGCGGAATCCGCGGAGACGGGGAATTTTTCGAAAAAAACATTGACGGATTTCTAATAACGATCAAAATGGTCGTATATGAAGCTTAATCGAATTTTTCGGCATGAACTGGAGGAGGTTCTTGAGGAAGCCGGGCTGACCGGCGCCGGGAACTTTGGAAACTGGTCGAAGGTGGAGCACAAGGTCCTGCAGAATCTGAATGCCCGGGCGCTGCGGCGTGCGGTGCGCTGGGTGCGGGTGAGCGGCCGCAAGCGGAGCAATTCCTGAGTCATGGCCGGGACAACATTGAACGGGGCGCCGACCATTCCGGCTCAGAGCGAGGAATGGCTGGAGGTGGTCAAGCGCCAGGTGTCCGCCTTGCGGTTCGGTTCGGTGGAGATCACCGTGCACGAAGGGCGGGTGGTGCAGGTGGAAACCAGCACGAAGGTGCGCTTCGACAAACCCCGCTAAGTTTGGCTGCCGACCGCATTCGCGGAGGCTCTCTTCCATTTTTCCCGCGGGCGACCTCCGATCCAGGAGCCTTCGGATGAGATTCATTCCATGAAAAAAATTCTCATTCCCTTGTTGGGCCTTGCGGCGATTGTCAATGTGCAGGGCGAAACCTCATCCCAAAAATCCCCGCTGGTTTCCACCGAGTGGGTGGCGGAAAAGGCCTCGGATCCCAAGGTGCGGATCATCGAGGTGAGTGTGGAGCCCGGGGTTTATGAACAGGGCCACATTCCGGGCGCGGTCAATGTCAGATGGCACACCGACCTGGTGGACAACCCGCGCCGCGACATCATTTCCAAGGAACAGTTCGAGGCGCTGGCTTCGCGGCTCGGCATCACACCGGACACGACGGTGGTGTTGTACGGTGACAACAACAACTGGTTTGCGGCCTGGGGCGCCTGGGTGTTCAAACTTTACGGTCATGATGACGTCCGTCTGGTGGACGGGGGACGCAAGAAGTGGGAGCTGGAGAAGCGTCCGTTTGAGACCACGACGCCGGCGGTGAAGCCCTCCAAGTACGTGGTGACCAATGAGCGCAAGGATCTGCGGGCCCGGCTCCCCGAGGTGGTTTCGATTGCGGAAGGCAGGGAAAACGCCGCGCTGCTCGACATCCGTTCCCCGGATGAATATTCCGGCAAGGTCATTGCGCCGCCGGGGGTGCAGGAACTGGCCGTGCGGGCGGGTCATGTGCCGGGGGCGGTCAACGTGCCGTGGAAGACCGCGGTGAATGACGCCGACGGAACCTTCAAGAACCCCGAGGAGTTGAAGAAGATCTACGCCGAGAAGGGCGTGGATGGCTCGAAGCCCGTGGTGGTGTACTGCCGCATCGGTGAACGCTCCGCCCACACCTGGTTCGTGCTGAACGAACTTCTGGGGTACAACGCCCGTCAGTATGACGGCAGCTGGACCGAATACGGCAACGCCGTGGGGGTGCCGATTGACAATCCCAGCGGCACGGTCTGGACCGGGAAATAACCCTTTTCGGGAGGGAAACAGCGCGGCATGGAGGGCAGTGCCTCCGTGCCGCGCCTGCTTTTGATGGCGAGAATTTTCGGCATTCTGTTTTTTCTGCTCTGGGGCGCCGTGGGCTATTTCCTGTCGGCCTCCGAAGCCTTTGGCCGCGAGGCCGCGTTCGCCTGGGTGGCGGGAGGCGCCTTTGGGTTTGTGCTCCAGCGGTCGCGGTTTTGTTTTTTCTGCAATCTGCGGGATTTCCTGGAGCACCGGATCGCGGCCGGCGCGCTGGCGCTGCTCCTGGCCTTTGCGGTGGGGCTGGTGGGGTATCATGTGGTGACCGGGGCGTGGATCGTGGATCCGTCCGCCGGGCACCTGCCTCCGAAGGCCCACATCTCGCCGGTGGGTTGGAACCTGCTGGCGGGGGGATTTCTTTTCGGGCTGGGCATGGCGGTGAGCGGATCCTGCATCAGCGCCCATCTTTACCGGCTGGGCGAGGGGGCGGTGGTCTGCGTGTTTGCTTTGCTGGGATTGATTCCGGGTTTTGTGCTCGGCTTTCTGGCTTGGAATCCGATTTATCTGGCCTGGGTGAGCGGACGCCGGGCGGTGTGGCTGCCGGCCCACGGCGGTTTTGCCCTCGCGCTGGTGGCGCAGCTTTTGGTGCTGGGCCTGGCGGCCTTTCTGGTCTGGAAATCTTCCCGTCCGGGTGAACCGGCGGAGTCCTCGTCCCCGCGGTCGCTGCGGGATCTCGGACGGGCGGTTTTTGTGAACCGCTGGCCGGCCTGGGTGGGGGGATTGGCGGTGGGGTTGATTTCCGTCGCCATGATCCTGCGTCTGGAACCGCTGGGGGTGACCTCGGAGTTTTTCCGCCTGTCCCGTCATCTGGGCGATGCCTTTGGCCTCCTGCCGGAACGTCTGGAGGGACTGGACGTGATCCGGGGATGTTCGCAGCGGCAGGCGGAGGGATTTTTATCGCGCGGGGTGTTGTTTGTACTCGCGCTGGTTCTGCTGTCGCTGGCCGCGGCCCTGATCTCCGGCGACTTCTCGCCCCGCTGGCCACGGGCCGGCGAGTTGGTGGGGGCGCTTGGCGGCGGGGTGCTGCTGGGGGTGGGGGCCATGTGGTCGTTCGGCTGCACGGTGGGGACGCTGCTCTCCGGAATCCACGCCTCCGCGCTGAGCGGCTGGGTGTTTCTTCCGGCACTGTTGGGCGGATTGCTCGTCGGATTGCCGATCCGCCGGAAATTGGTTCCGTGACCGCGCCTTGCCCGCAGGCGGGGGATGCCGCATGATGCGGACATGGAAACGGAGAAATTTTCCGCAGCTTTCGCCGAGGCAATCCGGCGGTTCGACGAGGCCAATCGCCGCGATCCCAACCGGGAGGAGGCCGGGGGGGAGTCTTGGCCGCGGGAGCTGTTGTATGCGGAGCGATTGACCAACTGGGTCAAGCGCCTTGCGCCGGACGCCTCGGAGCGGCTTCTGCTGGCGGCGCGCAGTCAGCACCTCTGCCGCTGGGAGATTCCGCGGTCCTCCTACGAAATGACCCGCGCCGGCTACCTCCGCTGGCGCGCGGAACTGAAGGAACTGCACGCCCGCAAGGCCGGGGAGATTTTGCGTGAGGCGGGATATTCCGACGAGATGATTTCCGAGGTGCAGGATCTCATCCGCAAAAAGAATCTCGGCCGCGATCCCGAGTGTCAGGTGCTGGAGGATGCTCTTTGCCTGGTCACCCTGGAATTCCAACTCGACGATCTCATCCGCAAAACCGATCCCGACAAGATGGTCTCCATTCTCCGGAAGACCTGGAAAAAGATGTCGGCCCAAGCGCAGGCGGAGGCGATGAAACTGACCTATTCCGACGGGGCCCGGGCCATCTTGCAAAAGGCGCTCGCATAGAAGAACCGTCGAAAACCCGCGAAGCGGGAATGGGCGGCGGTTTCAGTCGCTGACCTTTCCGCGATGTTTCTTGATCTCGCTGCGACGGCGCTTCGACTCGACCATCCTCCGTTTGGTCGCAGGAGAGCGGCGGGCGGCCTGGGCCCGCTTCTTGGAGCGGCGGGCGGCCTGTTCCTGCCGGCGTGCTTCAAGGAGGCTCTCAAATTTCTCCGCCAACCGCAGCCAGGCGGCACGGCGGTTCATCTCCCGCAAACGATGTTCCGACGCCACGACACCGATCCCCGTGGGACGGTGAATCAGTCTCACAAGTGTCGCCACTTTATTGACATTCTGGCCCCCGGGTCCGCTGCTGCGCGCGAAACTTTCCTCGATATCTTCGAGGCGGACGCTGCAACGGCGAAATCGTTCTTCGAGGGTTTTATCCGGACGCATAAATCTTGAAGGTCCTTTAATATCCTCCGAACCGGTTTGTTTTGCCGCTTCTAAACAAGGAGCGTGAGTTCCCCGTCGGGGCCCACGCGCACTTCGTAAGTCGGCACACGGTCTTTTGCATTGTAAAGCCCCTTGCCGCTGACGATGTCAAATTCCCATCCATGCCACGGACAGCGCACAATGCGGCCTTTGTATGCGGGATCGAAAACGGTCACATCGCTGGGACGATGCGTGCCGTGTATCGATCCCTTGCACAGCTCGGCTCCCTGATGCGGACAGTCATTGCGCAGCGCGTAAAAACCCTCCTCCAGATGAAAGAGGCCGATGGAGAGATGGCCGATCTGAACGATTTTGCACTTTCCTACGGGAATCTCGCTCGCGTTGCCGACGGCGACTTCCTTGTCGCGCCTTTTGGGGCTTTTCGGGGCTTCAGCTTCCGCAAAGGCGACGAGCAGGGATTGGCACGGTTTTTCGGGTTCGGCACTCATTGTTTCACGACCTCCTGAGTTTCCACCTTCGGCCGGGCGGGCAGCCCGAAAAGTTCGGCGGCGTTGTCGTAAAGAATGCGGTTTTTCATTTCTTTGGGCATGCACGAAGGAAAAGCGCGGGCGGGATTGTCAAAATCCCAGTGCGGGAAGTCCGTGGAGAAGCAGACGGTTCGCCCGGCATGAATCATGGAAAAAAGGGAAACCAGGTGCTCGGGGTTGTCCGGCTCCTCCACGGGCTGTGTGGTCATGCGGCAGTGGCGGAAGACGTACTCCGAGGGACGTTCTTTGAGCCACGGAACGGTGCTGCGAAGCGCTTTGAAGTTTTTGTCGACACGCCACAAAAACGGAGCCAGCCAGGAGACCCCGCCTTCCACCAGGAGGACGCGCAGTTCCGGAAAGCGCTCGAAGGTCCCTTCGGCAATCAAACTGCCCAGATGCCCCTGAAAATTCAGGGGAAGCGAGTTGTGCCATTCGAAATAGGATGAGGGTCGGCCCACCGGGGTGGTCGAGTTCAGGGAGCCCTCGGCGCCGGGATGAACGGCAAAGACCAGGCCCATTTCGCAGCAGGCTTCATAGATCGGGTTGTAGTACCGATGACCATAGAGATGGGTGCTCTCGCCATTGGTGAGCACTTGTACCATTTGGGGATGACCGCCCACCCGTCGGATCTCGGCGGCAGCCGCGGCGGGGTCATTCATGTTCACCGCCACGGAGCCCAGGAAACGGGGGCTTTTTTCCAGAAAATTCGCAATCAGCCAGTCATTCGCGGCTTGTGCATAGCCGTTGGCAACATCGATCGCGTGGATCAGACTGGCGTGGATGGTCGGTCCGGGCTGCAAGAGGGCGTAGGTGATATTGAGTGGGTCGAGGTGCACCCTCATCAGGTCTGCGGCGTCTTCGATCGGTTCAATGTCGCGGCGATGGACCCCGAAGGGATTGGCATAGCCATGCCCTGGCGCGGAGGTTTGTTTGGCGGCGAAGGCTTCCCGATACCTTGGGGGGACAAACGGTTCCATCGGACACTTCGAGGTCGGGTTGATATGAACGTCACAGTCGATGATCATGGGGTGGATGGGATGGGAGTGAATGAGAAAGGGCGTTACAGGTCGGTGGCCTGTGCGGAGATCACGCGGGCGGCATCGAGCACCTGCCGGATGAAAAACCCTTCGCCCCGCCGCTCCACCGGCTCAACAGGAAGGGCGAGGCCCACGGCTCCGAGCAGCCCGCTGATTTGTCCGCGGATGGGCGCGGCGAACGAATAGGACTCGCCGTTTTCGCGCCGGTTGACGGCGTAACCTTGTTTCCGGATTGCGGCGAGTTCCGCCTTCAGCACCCGAAGGGTGCAGATGGTGAGCGGGGTGATGCGCTTCAACTCCGCTTCCTCCACCGGCAGGTTCTTCAGTGCGAGAAAAAGTTTTCCAAAGGCCGAGGCATGGCGGCTCAGTACAGACCACGGCACGGATTGCGCAGGGCGCCCGGATGTCGTCGGGTGCTCAGCCATGATGACAAGAGGCGCGCCCTTGTGCAGCACTCCGATGTAGCAGCTCGCCTGCGTGGTCTCCGCCAGATCGCGAAGTGCCGGCCCGGCGACACGTCGCAGGGGAAGCGATTCGGCAAACGGGCCGGCCAACGCCAGGAGCCGATAGTCGGCGCAATACTTCCGGGTATCCGGAGATTGCGTGACATAACCGGCGGTGACGAGCGAGCGTAAGAGCCGGTGAACATGACTTTTGGGCAGATCGAGGGCCTCGGCCAGCTCGGAAACGGATACTTCCCGATACCGCGCCGAAACGTACTCCAGAACGCGGAGACCGTTCATCAGCGTGTGGTTGGCAACCGGGGCCTTCGACATTCTGCGAATCTCCTCCGGAACGCACTTCAGCGCAAAAATATTCCAGTATTTGGAACAGTGGTCGCCTTCGGTTGCGGGTTTTAAAAGACGACGTCCACAGCGGTTTACCCTCCATGCAGCCCCGGCAACGGTCTGAACTCACGCTCCGAGCGAGCCCCGGCGCCGGGATGGCACCCCCATGATCCATCCGGACGGAATTCGGTGGGAGTTCTGCGGTGGCAAGCATCGCCGGGCCGGGCGCAAAAAAGGTGCGGAACCGGGTCGACATCCGGCAGGACGCCGGTTTTCGTTTTGCGGGCCGGAAGGAAAAATTTCAGCCCGGGTTTGAATCGGGTCGGGATGTTTGGTTTTCTTGCCGGGTGCCAGCCTACGAAATCTGCCAGAAAGCCGGAGCGTCCCTTGACGTTCTGGAGGAAAAGGACCTTCGCATCACGGTCAACCGCACCGGTGCGGAGCTGATCAGCATCGCCCGGCGGGATGCCTCGGGAACCTGGCGTGGATTTCTCTACCGCGACGGCGAGGTGGAGCCACCCGCCGCCGGTTGGGGCAATCACGCGACGGTGATGGGATACTTTTTGCACCGTCTTTGGAAGGAACAGTCGGTCTATCGCGGCGCGATCATTCGGGGGGGCAACCACGGGTTTTTGCGTCATTTTGCCTTCGACGCCCCCGAGGTTCGGGGCGCGGAGTTGGTTTATCGGGTCCCGGCATCCCGGATCCCTCCCGAAGCCTATCCGTTGCGGGTGTCCTTGGAATTGGCGTACCGGATGGAGAACGACGCCGTCCGGGTGGAATTTTCCTTTACCAATGAAGAACCGGAGCTGACGGCGCACGTCAGTTTCGGGCTTCATCCGGGGTTCGCCGTGACCTCTCCCTCGACCTGCAGGCTCCACATGCCCGCCGGGACCTACGTGCGGCATTTTGCGCCGGGGAACTTTCTCGACGGAAAAACCGGGGAAATCGTGTTTGCGGGCGGGGACATGCCGTTTGACCGCGAAAAGCTGCCCGATTCCTACCTGCTTGGCCTTGAGGGCGTTCCAAACAGGGTTTTTACGCTGGAAGATTTTGAATCCGGACGGCGTGTCGTGCTCGACTTTTCTGAAGTTCCGTTCCTTACTCTCTGGTCGGACATGAACCCGTTCCTTTGCGTCGAACCTTGCTGGGGGTTGCCGGACAGCAACCCGCCGGTGCCTTTTGAGCAAAAGGCGGGCATTCAGGTGATCCCGGCCGGACAAACCCTGACGCGGGGCTTTTCGATTCGCCCCGGATTTTTCTCATGATGGGGCTGTTCACCTTTCTTCTGCGGGCGGTCCTGCTGGCGGTGTTCACCTTCGGCTTTGTGGTTCTCTTTGAGCATGGTCCGGGGGGATTTGTCGCCGGGGTGCCGGGGGAATTCCGAAACTTTGAAAATTTTGTCGCTTCCCTGATCGGAGGAGGGAAGGAAGCGGCTCCGACGCCGACTCCCGCGCCGCTTTCCGTGACGCCGCCGCCTGCGCCCACCCCTGCGCCCCCTTCCGCCAATCCGCCGGGCGAGGGGGAGAATCCCTCCGTCGGCGGTTAAAACTGACTTCCCTTGTGATTCTGTGTTAACCTCTTACCTATGGCAGTAAAATCCGAAAAAGACCTCCCAGAGAGCCACCGGGCAATGTGGCTTAAGGCCATGAGTGCGATGGAGCTTCGCAACTATGGTTATGCGATTCAGCTCCTCCAGGTGATTCTCAAGAACTTCCCCGACTTTCTCCTTGCACGTCAGCTGGCCCGCAAGGCCGCGGTGGCGAAATCCGCCGGGAAGAAGGGGCTTCTGGGGGGGATTTCCAGCGCCTCGTTTTCGGTGATGAAGGTGCAGAGCCTCGTGAAAAAGGATCCCCAGGCCGCTTTGGAGGCCGTGGAAAAGATTCTGGAAAACGAGCCGCACAACCAGCAGGCCAACCAGCTGCTGAAGGAAGCCGCCCTGGCTGCCAAGTTGCCGGAGGTCGCCATCTTTGCCCTCGAAACCATCATTGAGGGAAACAACAAGGACACCAAAACCATGCACGAGCTGGCCAAGCTCTACATGGACAACGGCCAGCCGGACAAGGCGGTGGAGGTCTACAATCGCATTCTCGACGTCACGCCCAACGACCTGGCCGCCGTGAAGGGGGGCAAGGATGCCGCCGCCGCCGCTTCCATGCAGCGGGGGGGGTGGGAACGGGAGGACACCACCTATCGCGATCTCATTCGCGACAAGGAGCAGGCCGTGGCCCTCGAGCAGCAGAGCCGCGTGCACCGCAGCGAGGAGATGATCGACAACCTCCTGGCCGAGCTTTACGCCAAATACGAAAAGGAGCCCCAGAACGTCGAGCATGCCCGCCGGATGGCCGAGCTCTACGAGCAAAAGGAGGATCTCGACAATGCGGTGGCCTGGTACAAATACGCCGCCGACCTCACCGCGGGTGCCGACATGGCCCTGGTCCGCAAGGTGGCCGACCTGCGGCTCAAACAGTACGACATCGCCATCGCGGGTTACGAACAATACATCGCGGCCAATCCCGATGCGGAGGAGACCAAGCAATACATCGAGCAGCTTGAGGGGATCAAACGGGACCGGGCCAACCTGCTCCTCGAAGAGGCCAAAAAGCGCGTCGAACGCAACCCCACCGATCTCCAGTTCCGTTTCGAACTCGGGGAGATTCATGTCAACCTCGGCAACTACAAGGACGCCATTCCGGAGCTGCAGAAGGCCCGGCAGAATCCCAATGTCCGCCTGAAGGCCATGAACCTGCTGGGGCGCTGCTACTCCGAACGCGGGATGTACGACCTCGCGGCAAACACGCTCGAGACGGCCAAGGGCGAGCTCAGCACGATGGACAACACCAAGAAGGACATCACCTACAATCTCGGCCTGGTCTACGAGAAGATGGGCCAGAAGGAGAAGTCGCTGAATTGCATGAAGGAAATCTACGAGGTCGACTACGGCTATCGGGACGTGGCCGAACGCGTGGAAAGTTCCTACGGAGAGTCGTAACCGAAATCGCCGCGAAGGTTCTCAAGGAACGCGGCCGCCGAACGGCAGAAAACCCGTCGCGGCCGCCCCTTTCGGCCCCCTCCTGTCCGTTCCCGGCGGGATCCTTCCTGGGAGGAACGGCAGACGATGGGGCCGTCGGGCCCGGAGGTCAGGCGACCCCGAGGGATTGGGCCACGATGCGAAGGGCGGCCTTTTCCCGTTTGCTCACTCCCCGAAATCCCCAGAAGCCTCCGGAGGATTTGGCCACGGTTTCCCCCAGGTCATAGAGGGCCCGGCAGTAGCCGGAAGAATCTTCAGGCGAAATCCGCTCCGCCGCCGCCTTCGTCTGAAGGAGAAAAAGCGGCCAGGAGACCAATCCCGTCTCCAGAAGCTGTTCCACGTTTTCGCAAAAATTGACCTGCGCCGCTCCGGCGGAGAGTTTGAACAGACGGTTGGGATGACGGGTGCTTTTGCGAAGGAGTTCCCGCCATTTCAGGACGTCCTTCGGTTCCACGGTTCCCTCGGCGGAGGCCACCATCAGGCAGACCACCAGCGGAGCCCGTTGCAAGGCGAGGACGTCCTCGTCGTCCTCCTGATCCTCCTCCTCGGCGGAGGCGGGAACGGGGACAGGGGGCGGCGGCACGGTGGAAAGGGCGGCGTCGCCGCCCTGGATGAGGCTTTTGACGGCCCGGTATTTGGCGGCGAGGGAATTTCCGGCCGGATCGGCAAACTTGTCCCGGGTCCATTTCAGGGGACCGGCCTTGAAATTGGTTCCCTCGAAATGCAGTCCGTGTTCCTCCGTGTGTTTCCACTCTCCCCCCAGATTTCTGCGCAGGACTTCCCCCACGTAGGCGGCGTAGACGATGGCCGTGGAATCGAGGATGGCGCCGTCGGGGTGGAGGAGGACAATCAGCCGGTCCAGGCGGTTCAGACTGTCCTCGGAGAAATCGAGGAGGATGTGCGACTCCGCTCCGTATCGCACGATCTGCTCGGCGGAGGAAATCATCATGGCGGTGAGTTCGTCGGGTTCCTCCGGGACGGACGGACGGGAGGGGGCCGAAGGCTCTGCCGACGGGGCAGGTTTGTTCGCCGCACCGTTTGCGTCCCAGGGGCCGACCACGATGCAGGCGCCTTCCGCGAGAGCCTGCTCGAAATAGGGCAGGCACACCTCGGGAATGTCGGCGCGGGTGGCGACATGGCAGTGGATCTCCCGTTCGGGAATCCACCCCTCGCCGGGCAGAACGGACAGGAAGCGTTTTTCGGCCTCCTCCCCGGAATCCGCCCGGAAATAACCGACGATGTCGGCCCCGCGGCAGCCGGCGGGATCGGGGGTGTGGGGCCTGGCCTGGCAGGTGAGCAGGTAGAGGGTTTCGTCGGGGGGCATGAGTCACCCTGACTCCGGGCGGGAAAAAGGAAAGAAAATTGTCACCCCCCCGGGCCGCGACCGGATCCCGCCTGCCTGGGCACGAAGTGTTCGAAGACCACGTTGTCGCCCAACTTGAGGGCCGCGGCCATTTCCTCCTCGCTGCGCACCGTCCAGACCACCAGGGGAAATCTGAAGAGTCTGCGCAGGAGCGTGGGGGCGACGGCGGGCAGTTGTTTCCAATGATGGGAGATGAAATGCGGCGCGGTCATCCAGTTCATCCCGTAGTTGGAGAGGATTTTTTTCTTCCACGCCGCCATGTCGTCCGTGTCGAAGGCGCAGGAGATCTGTCCGCGCGGGATGCGGGGATGGTGCCAGCGGAACCATCCGAGGGTGTAGGGGTTGAAGGATTGGATGGCAAACGGCCCGCGGTAGGCGGAGAGGATCTTTCCGGCCACGGGCTCGAGGGCCGTGGGGTACCGGCGGTTCTTGATTTCCACCAGCACCGGTTGCCGTCCGGCAATCACGTCCAGAACCTCCTCCAGGGTCGGAATGTGCTGGTCCGTGCCAAGCAGGGTCAGTCCGCGAATGTCCGCGTAGCGCACGTCCTTCACCTTGGCATCCAGACCGGCGAGACGTTTCAGGTTCCAGTCGTGAAACACCACGGCCCGGCCGTCGGCGGTCACCTGCACGTCGATTTCCACCGGAAATCCCGCGCCGACCGCCGCGTCGATGGCGCTCAGGGAGTTTTCCGGCCGGCTGTCGTTGTAAAATCCGCGATGGGCGAAGGGCTTCGCGAGAAGCCAGTCGGGAGCGCGCACGCTTATTGCATCGGCTGGCCGGCCTCGTAGCGGGAAAGTTCCGCGACGCGTTTTTCGTGCCGGCCGCCTTCAAATTCGGTCTCAAGCCAGATGTCCACGATGCGGAGGGCCAGATCGAGCGGGATCATGCGCTCCCCCAGGGAGAGGACATTGGCGTTGTTGTGCTGGCGTCCGAGCCGGGCGGTTTCCTCGCTCCAGCACAGCGAGCAGCGGATGCCCCTGACCTTGTTGGCGGCGATGGCCTCGCCGTTGCCGGATCCTCCCAGCACGATGCCGCGCTCGGCCTCCCCGCGCGCCACCGCTTCGGCCGTGGGGATGATCCAGAGCGGATAATCGGTGGATTCGGGACTGAACGTGCCGAAATCCTGCACCTCATGGCCCTGGCCCCGGAGGTGTTCAATGATGGCGAGCCGGTAGTTGTAGCCGGCGTGATCGGAGCCGATGGCGATTTTCATGCGGAGACGGAAGGGCAGGCGTTTGAGCAGCAGGGCTGCGGTTGGGAGTCTTCGGGGCGGGGCACGTCGGAATAGGGCGCCTGCGGCTGAAGGTCGAGCGTGCGCAGGAGTTCCAGGTCGGCGTTGGAGGAGGGGTTGGCCGCGGTGAGCAGCTTTTCCCCGTAAAAGATGGAATTGGCGCCGGCGAAGTAGCACATCGCCTGCGCCTCGCGGGAGAGCCGCGTGCGGCCCGCGGAGAGGCGCACCTTGGCCTTCGGCAGGGCGATGCGCGTGGTGGCGATGAGCCGGACCAGTTCAAAGACGTCGACCGGCGGACATTCCTCCAGCGGGGTGCCGGGCATGGGCATGAGGCAGTTGATCGGCACGCTTTCCGGCGGGGGATTGAAACCGCAGAGCACCTCCAGCATGCGCAGGCGGTCCTCCTCGCTTTCCCCCATGCCGATGATGCCGCCGCAACACACGCTCATGCCGGCGCGCTGCACGGCGCCGATCGTATCCAGGCGGTCCTGGAAGGTGTGGGTGCGGACGATGTTCGGATAATGCTCCGGCGAGGTGTCGATGTTGTGATTGTAGGCGGTGACACCGGCTTCCTTGAGTTTGCGGGCCTCGGCGTCGGTGAGGTGGCCGAGGGTGACGCACACCTCCATGCCCAGCTTGCCGACTTCGCGGATCGTCTCGAGCATCTGCTCGAATTTTTGATCCCCGTCGCACACGCCCTTCCAGGCGGCGCCCATGCAAAAGCGCGTGGAGCCGTTGGCTCGGGCCTGGCGTGCGTAGGGCAGCACGTCCTCGGCGGTCATGAGCTTCTCGCGCTGCACGCCCGTGTTGTAGCGGGCGCTCTGGGCGCAATAGGCGCAGTCTTCACTGCAGCCGCCGGTTTTCACGCTGAGAAGCGTGCAAAGTTGCATTTCATTTTCCGGCCAGTTTTCCTGGTGAACCCGCCGTGCTTCCTGCAGGAGATCAAAAAACGGGCGCCGGTAGATTTTTTCGAGATCGGCAAAGGTCTTGCTCACGTGGCCTTCTTTTTTATCCGTCCGGGCGCGGGCGTCAAATGTTTCGCAGTGTGGGTTTCCACCTCGCCGTCGTGAAAACGCGTCCGGATGGTCGCGCCTTCGGGCAGGTCGCGGGCGGAGGTGAGGGGGTGTCCGTCGGCGTCAAAGGTGATCGTGTACCCCCGGGCGAGGGTGGCGCCGGGATTGAGAACCTCCAGAACGCCGCGGGCGCGTTCCAGCCGGGTGCGGCGGGAGGTGGTTTGCTCGCGCAGGGCGCCTTCCATGCGCTGCAGCCACAGGGCGGCGGTGTGGCGTGTCTCGCGGATGGCCTGAACCGGGGAAAGGGCGGCCAGGCGCGTGATCTGGGTGCCGAGGGCATGACGGCGGCGTTCCACCGTCAGGGTGACCCGGTCTTCCAGCGTTTCGGCGAGGCGGTCGAGGGTCTGTCGCAGGTCCCGCATGCGACGGACGGGTTCGTGAAAAAGCGGCGACTGACGGAAGGCGCCGAGCCGGGCTTCGAGCAGGGAAAGCCGTCCGCGGCACGCGCCGGTGAGCCGGGCGGCGTCCTGACGGAACCGGGTCATCACGGCGACGCGGTCGGCGGCGAGAATTTCCGCGGCGGCGCTGGGCGTGGGGGCGCGGACATCGGCGGCAAAGTCGGCGATGGTGAAATCGATTTCGTGTCCGACGGCGCTGACCACCGGAACGGGGGACGCCGCGATGGCGCGGGCCACAACTTCCTCGTTGAACTCCCAGAGGTCCTCGATGCTGCCGCCGCCGCGGGTGACCACGATGACCTCCACGGCCGGCAGGCGGTGTTTTTCCGGTTCGCCCAATTCCCGGATGGCGCGGGCGATTTCCGCCGCGGCGCCCCTGCCCTGTACGCGGACGGGATTGATGAGGACCTCGATGCCGGGATGGCGGCGGTGCAGGACGTGCAGAAAATCCCGCACGGCGGCTCCGGTGGGCGAGGTGACCAGTCCGACCCGCCGGGGAAAACGCGGCAGGGGACGCTTGCGGGAGGCGTCAAACAAACCCTCCGCGGCGAGGAGGCGCTTGAGAGCCTCGAACCGGGCCTGCAGGGCGCCTTCGCCCCGGTTTTGCACGAGGCGGACGATCATCTGGTATTGGCCGCGCGCCTCATACACGGTGACCCCGCCGAAAAGCTGCACGTGCCGGCCGTCGGCGAGTTTGACCCCGCGCAGCGTCGCGGCGGTTCCCGCAAAAAGCACGCAGGCCAGCTGGCTCGTGCCGTCCTTGAGGGTGAAATACTGATGCCCGGAGCCCTGCCGGCGGAGGTTGGAAATTTCCCCCTCGACCCACACCTCGCCGATGCCGCGTTCGATCAGGTCGCGCACCTTCCGGGTGAGTTCCGCCACGGAAAAAATCCGCGGCGCCGGTTCGGGCTCCGGTTTGCCGTGGAGGTCGAGGTCGAGTTGCATTATCCCAGCCTGCGCGATTTCGCGGCCGGGCGCAAAGGCGAAAGAGGGGGCGGATTCCGGCCGATGTCCCCTCGATTTTTTGTCGCCTGACCCGCCGGGAGACGTTACACGCGGGGCGATGGAAGCCCGTCCGGACAAACACAAGCTGGCGCTTTCCCTCGGCGCCCTGGGGGTTGTGTTTGGGGACATCGGCACCAGTCCGTTGTATGCCTTTGAAACCGCCATGACCGCCGTGGCGCATCCGGGGCCCGCCGCCGTGCTGGGGGTGACGTCGCTCATTTTGTGGACCCTCATCCTGCTGGTGTCGGTGAAATACATCCTCATCGTCATGCGGGCCGACTACCACGGCGAGGGCGGGGTGTTTGCCCTCCTGGCGCTGCTCGACAAAAGGCAGGCGAAGTCGCCGCGCGTCAGACTGCCCGTCTCCGTGCTGATGCTGCTTTTCGGGGCGGCGCTCCTTTTCGGGGACGGCACCATCACCCCCGCCATTTCGGTGCTGAGCGCGCTGGAGGGACTCGAGATCGTGCGGCCCTCCCTGGCAAAGGCGGTGATTCCGCTCACGGTGGCGATCCTGGCGGTTCTTTTTCTGCTGCAGCGCCTGGGCACGGGGCGCCTGGGTTTTGTGTTCGGCTGGGTGATGCTGGTCTGGTTCGGGGTTCTCGGAGCGATGGGGGCCTTCTGGATTTTCCGGCATCCGGGAGCCCTCCAGGCCTTCAATCCGCTGTATGCCATCGGCCTCCTCCGGGAGGCGGGCTGGACGGCCCTGGCCATCATGGGAGCGGTGGTTTTGGCGGTGACCGGCGTGGAGGCGCTTTATGCGGACATGGGCCATTTTGGTCGGCGCGCCATCGCCCGGGCCTGGCATGGGGTGGTCCTGCCGGCCCTGCTTTTGAATTATCTCGGCCAGGCCGCGGTGGTGCTGGACCGTCCGGCGGTTTTTTCGGATCCCCCGGCGTTTCAAAAAATCGAGCCCTTTTTCCAGATGGTTCCGGCGGGCGGTCCGACGCTGGCCCTGGTGATTCTCGCCACGGCCTCCACCGTGATCGCCTCGCAGGCCCTCATTTCCGGCGTGTTTTCCCTCACCGCGCAGGCGCAGGAACTGAACTATTTCCCGAAGTTTCTTGTCATGCACACCAGCCGCAATGAACGCGGACAGGTTTACGTGCCCACCACGAACGCGGTCCTGGGGGTGGTGTGCATCCTGCTCGTTCTGACCTTCCGTTCCAGTGACAACCTCGCCGCCGCCTACGGGCTCGCCGTGGTGGGCACGATGGTCATCACCACGCTTTCGCTTTTCCTCGTCACCCAACGCTGCTGGAAATGGCCGCTCTGGCGGTCGGCGGCGCTCACCGCGGGCCTGCTCTGCATTGAGCTGCCGTTTTTGGTTTCCTGTCTCACCAAATTCCCCGAGGGCGGATATTTTCCCCTCCTGGTGGCCGGCGTGCTTCTCATCATCATGCTCACCTGGCATGCCGGTCGTTCCATCATTCTGGAACACATGCGGTCGCGGCCGTCCTCGCCGGAGGAACTGGCCGCGCGCCTCGAAAACGAACCGTCCCTCCGCGTGCCCGGACAGATGGTTTTTCTCACCGGCAACCGCCATCCCCGCTATGCGGCGGCCCGGGCGTTCGAATACCTGCGCCGCAACGGCGTGCTCCGCGACCAGGTGATTTTGCTGAGCCTGGTCAATGCCATGGAGAGCGATGTCGACATGCCGCGCTGCGTGAAGGTCGAGCGGCTCGGCACCCACCTCTGGCACGTCACGGCGCTGCATGGATACATGCAGGAGCCGCATGCGCCGGAGATTCTCGCGCAGGCGGGCCGGATTTCCGGGGGCGCCATCCGGAGCGGAGGGCCGGACACGTTTTACGTGCTGGGACGCGAACTCATCGTGGAATACGTCGGACACCGCCTGGCCCGCTGGCGCCGCGGGTTGTTCGGTTTTCTCAGCCGCAACGTCAGCTACGCCCCGGATTATTTTTACATCCCCCACGCCCAGCTCATCGAATTTACCTGGATGATGCGTGCTTGAGGCTTCCCATCGGCCCGGGTTCACGCTAAGAGCGCAGCACACTCTCTCCGCATGGCCAAAGACCGCATCCGTCTCGACGAACTCGACCAGTCGAAGTCGCTGGAACAGGACGAATACAAACGCCTCCTGAAAAAATACCAGCTTGAGCTCCTCAACGCCCAGCTCGTGCTGCGCGAGAAAAAGCGGTCCGTCATCATCGTGATGGAGGGCCCCGATGCCGCCGGCAAGGGCGGGGCGATCAAGCGGGTGACCGAGCGGCTCGATCCCCGGCTCGTGCGGGTTTATTCCATCGTCAAACCCACGCCCGAGGAATATCAACACCACTACATGTGGCGCTTCTGGACAAAGCTGCCCCCCTACGGGCAAATGGCCATCTTCGACCGCTCCTGGTACGGCCGCGTGCTGGTCGAACGGGTGGAAAAATTCTGTTCCGAGGCCGAATGGAAGCGCGCCTACCGCGAGATCAACGAATTTGAACGCCAGTTGGCCGACGACGGGGCGATCATTTTGAAGTTTTACCTCCAGATCACGAAGGACGAACAACTCGCCCGCTTCAAACGGCGGGAAGCCGATCCCTACAAGCACTGGAAGATCAGCGACGAGGACTGGCGCAACCGCGAACATTGGAACCAGCACAACCAGGCCGCCGAGGACATGTTTGAAAAAACCTCCACCGACGTGGCGCCGTGGATCGTCATTCCGGCCAACTACAAGTGGTACGCCCGCGTGCGGGTGGTGAAGGGCATCGCCGAGCGGCTGACCAAGGTGCTGAAACTTTAGACCGTTGTCCGGGTCGGCGCGGTGGAGTGGGCGGGGAACGCGATCCGGTCCGTGTGTTCTCAGGCCGCCAGGGCGGTCTGTTTGAGCGCCGGGTGACCGGCGAGAAGGTCCAGCGCTTTTTCGAGCAGGGATTTGCCCGGCTCCATGCGGTGCCAGGTGGAGGCCCCGGACGGATGGGGAAGCGGAATGAGATCCACCGGACCGTGTCCGCGCGGAATGGTCCACGTGCGTCCCACCACGTCGGCCAGCGAGGGGAAATCCAGAAACTGCGAAATGGCCAGCTTGCCCACCGGCAGGACGAGGGTGGGTTTGAGAAGGGAGAATTCCCGGTCCAGCCAGTGCGAGCAGGCGCTGATCTCGGCTTCGTCCGGCACGCGGTCGCCGCCCTTGGGGTTCTTGCCAGGAAAACACCGGCAGACCGCGGCAAAATAAATGCGGGACCGGGCCGTGTCCTCATTCCAGCCCGTGGCGCGCTCGAGCCATTTGAACAGGGTCTTTCCCGCGGTCCACGCAAAGGGTTTGCCCAGTAAGGGCTCCTTCACGCCCGGCGCCTGGCCGACCAGGATGATGCGGCTGTTGACCGGTCGTCCGACCACGACCGGACGGTGCATGGACGGACACCGCCGGCAGGCGGAGAGTTCGCGAAGGTGGGATTCGAGCGGATCCATGAACCGCCCAGCATGGTCGTGGGAGCCCGACCGGCGCTAGCCAAAAATCCAGCGCAGCATGCTCACGGCCATGTAGCCGGCGGCCAGTGCGGCGGTGACCACGCCCAGCACGATGAGGGTGAGCAGGCCGCCCACGAAAATCCAGTCCGCACGGGTCGAGGCGCGGCGGGTGCCGGAGTGCTTTTGCAGCAGGGCATAGTTTTTCCGGTTCGACTTGAACCAGGCGGAAAACAGGTCGCCCACGCCGGGAAGGGCGCCGAGGACGGAGTTGATGAGGATATTGGCGGCCATGTGGGCGATGACCACGCGCGGCACGCCGGCGCGGAGGGCCTGGAAAAGGATGATGCTGGCAAATGCGCCGGTGGAGGCGTCGCCCACGCCGGGAATGAGCCCGATGATCGGATCGAGGCCCACCCGGTATTTGGTTCCGGGCAGGGGAATGAGATCGTCCAAAATGAAGGCGATGAGGCGGGAAAGTTCGCTGTCGCCGCGCGGACGCTCGGGCGGCAGGACTTCGAATTCCACTTCGCGGACTTCTTCCGTCTTCATTCCGCATTCATCGCACGGTTGCGACGGTCTGCAAGGACGACTTTTGACGCTTTTCGATTTGCCCGGTTCCCGCTAGGCATTTCCGCCATGAACCTGCGTCTTTTCAGTTTGCTGGCGGCGGGATGCCTGGCCGGATGCGCCGCTCCCCCGAAAGTCAAACCCAGCCGCCATCTGACCGAACGACAGCTGCAGTCCGACAGCTACGCCACGCTGTATCTGGGCGCGGACGGTCGGGTGGTGACGAAACACACCCAGGCCGGCCGGGTGCAAAGCGCCGGGTATTGGAACGGGGACGGGGTTTCCGGCGCGCCCTCCATCCGCATCGATCTCGGCGCCCAGGAGGCCTATTTTTACAAGGGTGGCAAACTCGTCGGCATGTCGCCGATCTCCAGCGGACGGGAGGGTTACAACACCCCGACCGGCAGCTTTCGGGTCATTCAGAAAAACGCCAATCACGTTTCCAATCTGTATGGGAACTTTGTGGACTCCGAGGGGAACATTGTCGTGCGCAATGTCGGAGTGCACCGCGACAAGTGTCCGCCCGGGGCGCATTTCGAGGGCGCACCGATGCCCTATTTCATGCGCGTGACCGGTGCCGTCGGCATGCATGCGGGCTACCTGCCGGGCGTGCCCGATTCCCACGGATGCATCCGGCTGCCCAAGGACATGGCCCGGATCTTTTTCGAGAATGCTCCGCTGGGAACACCGGTGACGATTGTGCATTAACCCTCCCCGGGGAGGAGTGCCGCCGGAGGATCGGTGGTCGGGGGGGGCGGACGGGAGACGCGCATCCGCGCGGGTTCTCCCCTTACAGCGAATAATCCCCCATGTAATGCGAGAGGCGCAGGCGCCGGGCTTCCTCGCCGGCCTGGATCAAGTCCTTTCCGGCCTCCTCGTAGCGGCTGGAGAGACCGACCAGACGGACGATCTCGTGGGCGGGAAAATCCCGGTGCAGCATCCAGACACGGAGTTCGCTGATCCAGCGGCGCCAGCCGGCGAGAAGTTCGCCGAGTTTTTGGGCGTCGACCTCGGGCGGCCCGGCCTCAAGCAATGAGGCTTCATGCGCGGAGAGGTGACGCTGCAATTCGGCCTCGAGTCCGGCCACCTGACGCCGCCCTTCGTCGGCGTGTTCGGCGGGCAAAAGCGGGGGAATCCGGCCGACGGCGAGGGAAAGCTGGGCGCCCACACGGCGCAGGATGTTGAGGTAGGAACCCAGCCGCTCCCGCTCTCCCTCCGGAACCACCGGGGCGGTCAGCCGCGCGATGCGCACGCTGGCCTCGCCGGGGATGAGGGCAATGCGGGTCTTCTGCCAGAGCGGGAGCGCGGACGGACCGTCGGTTAGTATCCGCCGGCAGAGCCGGAGCAGTTCGACGAGGCGGTCGCGAAGTTCCCATTGCGGAAGGGAGGGCCAGATCAGCCGCTGGATCAATGCCGCCAGCACGACGGAAAAGGCGAGCCCGAAGAAAAAGTCCGAGATCGCCCGGAAGGAAATCGGTTCCTGACCGTTGAGCCCCAGAATGCCGACGATCATCAGCATGGCCATCTGCATCGGGATGGTTATGCCGCGGGTGTGGAAGGTCAGATACCCCCAGATGAACAACCACACGAAAATGATGGTGTTCATCACCGCATAGCTCGACAGCAGCGGGCGGATGGCCAGAAGGATCAGGCTGACGGCCATCAGCACGAGAATCGAGTAGATGACGTAATGAAACGCGCGCCAGTCGCCGCGTCCTCCGGGGCTTGTGGCGTTGAGCGAGGTCATGACCCAGGCGCCCAGCACCAGCATCGAGCCGCCCGGAGGCTGGAGCCAGTTGTCAAGGATGAGGGCCACCACCACGGCGATCCCCGACTTGATGCCGCTGCGGATCCAGAAGGGCGGGGGAACGGGCGAGACGAACGGTTCCGGTTCGCGCGTGGCGCGCAAATCCCCGGGGGACGGCAGCGAATCGAGCAACTCGTGGGCCCGCTCGATTTGCTGACGGATTTCGTCGGCGGCCAGCAGGTGCAGCCCGAAGGCGAGGGTTTCGTCCGGCGGCAGATCAAAAAGCCGGGGGTCGTGGCGCAGCTCCTTCAACCGCGCCTCCAGGGTGCCGAAGGCTTCCTGCAGATGCCTGCGATGCCGGGCGCGGGTCTCCGGAGCCGAGGTTTCCTCCGCGAGATCGGCCAGGGCGTCGCCGAGCGCCTGATGCACGGCCTCGGCTTCCGCACGGACCTTGGCCGCGTAGAAGGAATCCGGCGGCACGGACCGGGACAGGGTGGCGATGGCGGAGGCGATCCGGGAAAGGCAGGAGGTGATTTCGAAATAGGTCGGAAGCCGGTCGCGGAAATACTGGCTTTCCCGTGCGCCGAAATCCAGCAGCCCGCGCAGCGTGGAGATGCGGGCGGGAAAATCCTCCGCCCGGCGCACGGCCTCCTCGCTGCCGCCGGCAAAGACCGAATTTGCGCTGTCCTGGAAGCAGGCGCGCAGGTCGGCAAAGGCCTCCCGGGTGCTCCGGGCAAACTCCACGCGCGCGAAACGCGGCCAGATGAGGCTTTGCACCACGATGGCCACAAGGATGCCGAGGGTGACCTCCTCAATGCGCCACAGGGCGAACTGCCAGGAGAAGTCCGGATTGTTGAGTCCGTTGCTGGTCACCACGGTCATGGTGAGCCCGCAGAGCAGGAACGCATACGGATAGCGGCTTTGCCCGAACATGGCTGTGCAGAATCCGACCACTCCGCCGACCAGCAGGAGAAACACCACCGGCTGCTGCTCGAAACCGGCCGTCACCAGATAGCCCAGAACGGCGCCGAGGGTCGTGCCGATGATGCGAAAGATGGATTTCTCTGCGATGGCGCCCACAAACTGCGCAATCATCAGCACGAAGACCGTGAAGAGCGCCCAGGTCGGCTCCTCCAGCCGCAGCGCCAGCGCGATGAAAACCGCCACAACGCCGGCCAGCCCGAACTTCAGTCCATAGCGGAAGGCGGGATCGCAAAACACGGCGCGAAGGGCGTCTGGCATTGCCGTCACTACACCGTCGGGGACGGGGAGTGTCAATGCGGCGGACGACGGGGACAGGCCGTCTGCGGACGGTGCGGGCTGCAGGGCTGCCGGCCTTTCCTCCCGCCGGCTTGCCGGTTTCGGAACAGGGCCCTAGAGTGCGTCCCGGTGTCTGCCTTGCCACGATCCGTCGCCCTGCTTTTGCTGATCCTCTGCGGTCAGGCCCCGGCCGCCGAACGTCAGCACCACGGCGTGGTTTTTGAACAATGGGTGCGGGACACCTTTTTTGACGGTTACCGGCCCAAAACCTACACGCAAAAATGGGACATCCCCGCCGCCGCCAACAGGCGCTTTGGCGGCATTCCGGTGAACCCCAAGACGGCGCGTTACAGGGGACCCGTGGATTTGGGCGATGCCCTCCGCCAGTTTGACATCAACGAACCGTTCTGGCTCGTCATCGGCTATTGGGAGGACGGCGACGGGGGGCGAAAAATCGTCGCCATCGCCGCCGTGCGGGTGGAACCGGCGGCGTGGCGCAAACTCTGGGGCGGCATCACACGGGCGGATCTGGAAAAGCTGGACGCCGTCATCAAGGACCGTTCGCTCAGTCCGGAGCAGGCCCGGGTCCGGGCCCAGGCCGTCAAGAATCGGCCGCCCTTCACGGAAGCCACCATCACGCTCAACCCCAAGATTGACGGCAAGACCCAGCGCCGCCTGCAGTGCAGCCTGAGTTTTGCCGGGGTCTGCCGTCTGCTGGCACCAAAAACGCCACCGAAACCCCAACGGTCTCCAACCCTCTGGGGTGTGCCCTGGCCCGGCTTCTGAGCCGCGCGGAAATCGATTACAACCTTGACCCCAGACCCGGAACGTCGGTCGGCAGCCGATGGAAGCCGTCGCGGACGTCGAATAGCGGGGCCAAGCGGGGAAGCCAGGGTTCGTTGGCGTGTGGGGTGAATTGCGGGGAGTTCAGCTCGATGCCCCCGAGCAGCGGCAGCCGGGCGGCCAGCAGGTACGAATGAATCGCGGCGAGGCCGGGATTGGTCAGATCCTGCATCGTCAATTGCCATCCATGGCGTCTGGCCCACGCAGCGACCATCAGGACGAAACTGTGACCCTTGCAGGTCTTGAGGGCGAGTCCGCTCCACCCCTGTTCGATGGCCAGCGGCAGCCGTTCCAGGCTGGTCAGGCCCTCGTCGATCATCACGGGTTTCCGCGCGGAGACCGCCCGCCAGTCAAAGGCATGGTTGACAATATCGCGGCTGGTGGGTTGCTCCAGGTAATCCAGGGCGGCATAGGCCTCGGGGTCGGTTTTTTCCAGTTCGACGAGATACTCGAGCACCGCGTCGGCGTTGGCGTGGGCTTCATTGCTGTCGACGCTGAGCCGGATGGACGGCACCCCGGATTCTCGGGCGGCCCGGTAGGCGTTGGCGGTGAGACGGGCGTCGTCCTCCTTGTTGCGCCCCAGCAGTTTGACCTTGATGCGACGGTAGCCGAATCGGCGCAGCTCCCGGGCGAAGGGTTCGCCAAGGTCGTCGTGGGCGTTGACGATCAGGCAGCCTTCGATCGCCTCCGCGGGAGACTGCAAAAGGTCGCTGATGGCGGCGCAGGCGCCGTCCCCGAAATGGGAATCCGCCGAGGGAATGGCGACCGGTTCACTGTAAAACGCAAAAGCCGAGAGCCCCGTGGCGTATCCGACGGCGTCGTGAATGGCCGCGTCAAAGGGGGCGGTGCACATGGCCCGCGCGAGGGTGGGGATTTCGTCCTGTTCGTCGCAAATGGCCCGGTGAAGCCTGAGCCCGAGTTCCAGCGGGTGTGCCTCCGCTCCCGTCAGGTTCGGGAGCTCAGCGGCAATGCGGGTGCAAAGTTTGCGAAGGATGGCGTCACGTTGTTCGTGAGAGCGGGAGGGATCCGGCCAGGACCAGAGATCGCTGAGATAGATGGAACCCCGGCCTTCCCCCTCCAGGGAGCCCACCCGCACCCGGACGGTCGCGCGGGCCTCGGTGATGGTCTCGATCAGACCGGAACTGAGGCGCATGGGCACGCGGAATTTTTGGGGAAAAAATTCCACCCGTGCGGAAAGCACCCTGGTTTCGGAAAAATTCATAAGGCGTACCTCTGGGATTGTGCGGTCCATCCGAGAAATACGCAGAACGGCAATTTAATCCAGCCGGCTGTTAAAAAAAGTATCCAAATGGTTACTTGTTGGACGTGACGGGAAGTCTCGGCGGGAGGTGTCGAGTTCCACCCGAACCGTGACGATGGCGTGCGGTGCCGCGGTGATTGTCACCTCGTGACGGTTGCGGATTTCCGCGCGGCAGGAAGCCGCCGGACGTTCCGCGAGATCGAGAGGGGAGACGGCGGTCACCGGACGGTGAAAGCGCAGCGTTTCCCTCGCTTCGTGCGGATGGGGATTCCAGAGACGGACGACGAGCCCCGGGCCGCTTTCGGGAGCCTTGATGGCGGAGACCGGGAGCGTACCCGTCAATGCCTCGAGAAACCCCCGGGTGGCCGGTTGGTTTCCCTCCATCGGGGGAAACCCGGAGGGACGGGGGCCGGTCTGGCGGGTGAAAATTCCGGTCTGCAGGCGGGCCAGCTGGGCGAGGGCTTCCGAGCGGGGAAATCTCCCCGAAAACGGCAGCAGCCGAAAGCGGAAGCGGCGGACGCCGAGTTCCTGTCCCCCCTCCTCGCCTCCCGTGGCAATGGTCTGGCGGAACGCGCGCAGCAGGGTGAAATGCATGGTGCGGCGCCGGTCGTCGGCGACGCCGCCCTCGTGCACGCCTCCGGCGGAGAGCAGCGCCAGCCCGCGTTGTCCGGCCTGCACGGCCTGAATGTCCAGAAAGGGTTTCTCGGCGATTTCGCTTTCCTGCCAGTCCGCGGTTTGCGGGTCGATCGGGACGGGTCGTTCGACAAAGTCGAAGGCCTGATGGGCGAGGTAGGTGGAGGCTTCCGGGCAGTCGGTGGGAAGCAGCAGGCGGAGGCGATGATCGCGGCAGGTGTTCCCGACCCGCACGTCCACGTCGACGGCGGGGGCGCCTGCGCGCAGGATGTAGTCGATTTGGACTTCCAGGGGGGTCCGGTGTTCCAGCGGAGTCTGGCGGTGCCCGTCGTAGCGGGAGGGAAGTCTCAGCTGCACCCGTGCGCGGAAACCCACCAGAGAGGGGCCGTCGTGGACGACTTCCGCCTGCGCTTCACTCAAACCGGAGAGGATCAGGGTGTCATTGGGCGAGTGAACATGGAACCAGCCGTCGCCGGTTTCGCTGCGGTCCTCCAGTTGGAAGAGATCCCGGTATTCTTCCCCGGACCGTTTGTCCCGAAGCGCCAGGGTGCCGCCGGGGCCCGGGCGGATTTCCAAAAATTCATTGGCCGCGCTCAGAGGGCCCGTGCGCAGGGATCCGTGGGACCGGACGGGAGTGGGTGAGGGCACGACGCGGAGCGATGTAAATCCGAGCCCCGGGAGCGGCACCCGGGCGGCCACGCGCACCCTGGTGAAGGGTCCGTCGCTCTGGAAGCAATATTGCGCGTGGCGGGAGCGTTCGTTGGTCAGGGGGATCTGTTCCAGGCGCTGGTAGGGCACCGGCTCGCCGTCGGCGGTCTCCAGCGTGAAGGCCTTCAGCGGATGGGAGAAAAACGACTCGCGGAATTCCGCCGGATAGTCGGGCGGCAGGTCGACCGCAAACACCTCGACTTCGTTCCGGGCTTCGGGCAGCGGATTCACGAGGGTGAGGGTGAATTCGCCGGGGTGACGCGCCAGTTCGGTGCTCGACGCCGTGAGATGGCCGATCGCCTGCGCCCGAAGCTGCTCCGCCAGCACGCGGCACTGATCGAAGCGGTACATCATGTCGCGATGGACCTGGTCGATCGAACAGCCGCAGATGGAGTCGTGGGCGTGATTGAGAAGAAGATATTTCCAGGCCACGCGAAGATGCCGGCGGGGAATGGAGGCACCCTCGAGATTGGCGATGGCGGTGAGCGGATCGGCCCACCGCTCCAGGAGATTCTGGCAGGCGTCGTTGGCCAGCTTCAGTCCGACACGCGCGGAGGGACAGTTGGGAATGAGCCAGAGGTATTCGCTGCGCTGCCGGCTGGGTTCCCGCAGCTCCCCGCGACGGACGGGGGGATCCTTCAAAAGGGTCCGGGCTTCGGCAAAAAAGCGCGGCAGGCTGGAGTGTTCGGCACGAATTTCCGGACAGGCTTCGTGCAGCATGGCGAGGTAGCCGCCCACTTCCGAGGCGGGCGGAATGTGGTCCATCGAGTCCATGAGGCAGAGCACGGGACCGCCCCGGGAGATTTCGTGACGCACATAGGCCGAAATTTCCTTCCGGAAATGACGCTGCCGCACCTCGCGTTCGCGTGCGGGATCGCCGGCCGCCCCGTTCAGTTCGCGCACAAATTCCTTCATCGTTTGCATGATGAAGAGCTTGCGTTTTTCCACCGTGGCCCGGGGCAGGGCAAAGGCCCCATAGCCGTTGGCGTCCTGAAGTTTGAAAACCAGCACCTGCGAGCCGTCCGGAGCCTCCCAGGTGAAGAAGGGGGGGGTGGTGGACTCGTTTGTTCCGCGTCCCAGCACACAATCGCGGTATCCAAAGCCGGCCAAAATCTGGGGCAGTTGCGAGGGGTGGCCGAACATGTCGCACACAAAGCCCACCGGCATGGGTTCGGTGTTCCACTCGCGGCAGATCGTCGCACCCAGGAGGAGATTGCGGATGAGGGCCTCCTGCCCGACACAAAACAGATCCGGCATGGTGAACCAGGGGCCGATCAGCAGCCGGCCGTCCCGAATGAGAGCCTCCAGCCGCGTGCGGTTTTCCGGCCGGATTTCCAGGTAGTCGTCCAGGATGCAGGTCTGCCCGTCGAGCTGGAAAAATCGAAAATCGGGATTCGTCTCCATGGTTTCGAGCAGTTCGTCCACGAGGCTGACGAGCAGGAACCGGAATTCCTGGAAGGGGCGGTACCATTCACGGTCCCAATGGGTGCCCGAGATGTAATGCGCGGGAATCGGGGTCATGCGGACGCATCATTCCGGCCGACGAAATACGCCGCCAAACCAGACAGATGCGGAACAGTTCGCGCGCGAACGCGGGGGTTCAGATTTCCCTCCGCACCGACCCCAGGTCGCAGTCGGGCGCCCAGTGCGTGGCAAAGGTGGTGTCGTTGGCGGGATCAAGGTAGGCCCGGGTGGTGATGTCCCGCGCCAGCCGCACGGCGATTTCCGAAAAGCGAAGGTCCAGGGTGTCCGCCGGGATCCGCGTTCCGTGGAAGGCATGATGATGGACGGGGCCCTGGGCCAACAGGGTGCGATGGCGGAGGAAGAGGTCGCGCATGGTCCGCCAGTCGTGGTTGCAGAGCATTTCGTAATGAAAATGCTCCAGGAACACGAGGCCGGTGGAGGCCGGAACACGCTCAATCCGGGAGAAGAATTCGTCGGGTTCGCAGAAGCCCTCGGTGACGCGAAACCCCCTGAGGGAATAGGCCGCGCGGATTTTTCGCAAAAAATGAGGCGCCAGGCTTCGGGTGGGTCCGACCAGATGGACGGAACGAAGCCCTTTTTTGTGCCAGCCGGCGGCGGCTTCCCGGAACCCCCGGTCGAGATCGAGGGTGTATCCCTGGAGAGGGAGCATGGCGGGGCCGTCACACATGATCACCTGGGGGATTCCGGCGTCGTCCAGGCGAAGAATGGCCTCCTTCATCGTCTGGGGCGGTCCGATCCACACCGCCGTGTCGAGATCATGGGACAGCAGGCGTTCCGCCAATTGGTGGGTGTCGTCGGAGCCGGTGGCGTAAAAGATGAAATCCACCACGTAGTTGAGCCGGCGGAGTTCCTCCTCGAAGAGGATGAACAGCTGACGCGGATTGTTGCCGTACAAAAAGGAGGGCAGGGCGATGGGGACGCCGACCACGCCGCGAAGGGGCGTTTTGGGAGCCTGGCGGCGGCCTTCGAGGATGGTTTTCGAGCCGCGCACGATGGTGAGGAGGCCCTCCTGATTGAGTTTCTCATAAGCCGCCGAGACGGCCCGGAGGGAGGCGTCGAAATACGCCGCGACCTCCCGCATGGAATAAAAGGGTAGGCGATCCTCCCCCCGCACCGAGGCCACGATCCGCCGGAGCCCCTTTTCGACCGCATGGCCCCGGTTCGGGGCTTTCAGCCAGGCCTCGCGATCCGGAAGGATGTCGATCAATCGCGGAAGTTCTCGAATGACGGCTTTGCGGCCCATGGGGAGGGATGTAGCGAAACGTTTGCGGTCTGGCGAGTCATCGCCGGGGGATCACAGGTTTGCCAGGTGGGTGCCGTAGGTTTCCGCCGGAACGTCCTCCTGAAACCGGGCTTCAAAAACGGTGGGACCGCGGGCGGAAACGGCCTGTCCGGTCAGTTTCCGGGCGACCTGGTGGGCGATGCTCTGCCAGTCGTGTTTGATCGTGTCGAGGGTGCTGTCGGCGAGATGGGACGGAGCCAGGTTCAGCGGATGAAGGGCGAGGGTTCTGATCCGGCGAACGAGGGTGCCGACTTCCGCCGGCACTTGGGCGCAGAGGGAAAAGTGCCAGAGGTCTTCGTCGAAAACCACGCCGGTGTGGGAACTGCGCGTCATCGCCGCCACGTGTTCCCGCAGGGTTCGTTTGCCGGGCTGGGCATAGTCCACTTCGAGACCCATCTCATGGGCCACCCGTCCCGGTTCGCAGCCCACATGGGTCCGGGTGTAACCGTTTTCCGTGGGGATGACGACCCGGCGGATGCCCAGGTTCCGCCAATGGGCGAAGGCCTTCCGCAGCGCGGGACCCAATTCCATGCGATAACGAAGACCGCGGAACTGGTGCCGGATGAATCCCGAAAGCACAATCAGCCGCACGCCGGCATCGCCGAGCATTTCCAGCGCCGTTGAGTCGCTGGGGGAGGGTTGCAGCCAGACCAGGTAGTCGGGTTTGTGGCTGAGCACCCGGTGAACGAAGTCCGGTTTGATTTCCTCCTCCTGATGGTAAAAGACCATGTTGGGCACGTAGCCGTAGCGGATCAGCTCCCGTTCGAGACTGAGAAAAAAACTCCGCCTGTCCCGATAGTGCACAAAGCCGGGCATCCAGATGGGAATCACCACAATGCCCCGATGAACCACCCTCTTGTATCCCTTGAGGGGAGCCAGTTCCGTGAAGGCGCTGCGCTTGCGGATCAACAGGCCCTCGTCCTCGAGAATCTGATAGGCCTTGACCACTCCCGACACGCTCATGCGAAAAAAGGTCGCCACTTCGCGCACGGAGTAAAAAGGGCGGGGCGCATCCGTGCGGGACTGCTTTGCCACGTCCCGCAGCACCCCGGCCAGCGCCACCATCTTGGTCTCGCTGTCGGAAAATCCGGCAAAATTCGGGAGAAGTTCGTCGAGGGGGGGGAGCTCTCGAATGACCGGTTTGCGTGCCATGGCGGGATTTATGTTTCGTATGTGATCTGTTTGCAAGCCCTGTCCGCAAGGCCTTATGGGAGAGGGCCCAAACTCCATGAAAACCCCAATGTTTCCCATTCCCTCCTTCCTCCCGCGTTTTCGTTTCTCCCCGAGATGGGGGAAACCTCTGCACGGTTTGATCGCGGCGGGCGCCGTCATGCTGGCCTGCGGCGGGTCCGTTCACGCCGCCAGCGGAACCTGGACGGGCCTGGTGGATCAGATCTGGAATACCGATGGGAACTGGACCGGGGACGGTTTCCCGGGTTCGACCACGGGCACCACCAACGAGGATACCGCCACGTTTGCGGCCGGCGGAGCGGGCACCCTTTATGTTTCGGGCACCGTCAATCTGAAGAACATTGAGTTTCTGGCCACGTCCCCGGGGCGTTCGATCAACCTGGGAACCCTTTCCTTCACGAGCGGCGGAACGATTTCGACGCAGGCGGGGGCCGGGTACGTGAATATTTTTTCCAACATCATCCTCAACGGCACGGGACTCACCGTAGCCAATCAGACCGGATTCGGACTGATTGGAACCATCAGCGGGGACGGGGGGCTCACCCATACCGGCACGGCCGGACTGCAGATTTCGCAGAACCACGCCACCAGTCTGAACACGTACACCGGGGCGACCCGATTTGAAGGCGCCGGGACCGTGTATCTCTTCCGCATGGCAAACGGCGGGGAGGCTTCCTCGGTGGGCGCCTCGTCGAGTGAGGCGTCGAATCTCACCTTCAACAGCGGTTACGACATTCGATACATCGGCAATGGTGATGACTCCGACCGGGCGTTCACCATCAATACGGGGGGGACATTTGGGTGGTCGGCCAACGGTTCGGGAGCGCTTCGGATGACCTCGCATGAAGCCATCGAGTTTGCCTCGCCGGACTTCGACTTCACCCTCCGGTTTCTCGGCACGAGCACGCACGACAACGAATTCGGCCTCTCCATCCGGGACAACGGCAAGGGGGTCACCACGGTGGACAAGTTTGGCAACGGGAAGATGATCCTGTCCGGAAACAACACCTACACGGGCATCACGGACATCTGGGGCGGAATCATCGCGGCCCACCATGACAATGCGCTCGGCAGTACGGATCGCGGGACCACCATTCGCAGCGGGGCAACGCTGCAGCTCGACAAGAATGTCACCATCGGCGCGGAGGCCCTGAGCATCGGAGGCACAGGAGCGGCCGGACAGAATGGCGCCCTGGTCAACACCGGGGGCGACAACGAATACGGCGGCGCGATCACACTGCTGGCCGACACGCAATTCTCGGTCGACGCCGGCATCCTGCGCCTGAGCAACGCCACCGCCATCACCGGCGGCGGATTCGACCTGACGCTCACGGGCGCCGGGGAAGGCACGCTGGAGGCCGGTCTCGCCACCGGAGCCGGTTCGCTGGTCAAGAACGGCACCGGCACCTGGCGGCTGAACGGCAGCAGTTCCCACTCGGGAGGCACCGTCATCAATCAGGGCACCCTGTTGGTGAACAACATCGATGGCACCGGCACGGGATCTGTCCATGTCGGTGAGGAGGGAACCCTGGGGGGAACCGGGGTGATCCGTCCGGGTTCCGGCGCGGCGCTGTCAATTGCCGGCACCGTGGCGGCGGGAGATCCCGCTCTCGCCGGAGGCATTGGCACGCTTGGCTTTGACGGAGGAAACACCGACGCGCCCGTGGCCCAGTTCGCCTCCTCGGCGAAGTTTGTCTTCGACATCAACGCCACCGCCGGAACTTCCGACCGCATCCAGCTTCTCAACGGGGCGGCCGGCGACTTTGTCTTCAACGGCAACACCATCACGCTGTCGATCACCGGGGTTCTCGTCACCGGGCAGACCTTCCTGCTTTTCGAGGGAACCGACTCCAATCAGTTTGCCGGACTCACCCTGGATGAAAATTCCCGCATCATCGCCGGTCTGACCCTCACCGGCCTGGATGAGAATTACAAGGACTCGTATCTCACTCTGGAGAACGGTCACATCCTGCTGAATGTGGTGGCCGTGCCGGAGCCGGCGACGGCGTGCCTGCTTGGCCTGGCGGGCGTCCTGCTCTGGCGGCGCCGGGCCTTGCGCTGACGGCCTTTCCCGGGGGGGAAACCATCCGGAACCCGGGGGAATATCTTTTCTGCGCCTATCTGCGCACCAACATGGTCAAGGTCTACCGCCTGGATGACGGCTCCCATGTGGGCAATCTCGTGATCGGCGGTCAGGGTCAGCAACAGGCCTGGGTCGATTCCTTCATGGGTGTGCAGGCGTTCAAACGCTCCAATGGCGAATATTTCATCGCGGTGGAGCGCGGATATTTCGGCAATGCGGTGCTTTTCCAGCGCTGGAGACCCGGAACCCTCGGGCCCCCGCAGCCGCAGGACATTGTGGCGGACAGTGAGGGCACGCGCGCCTGCCGGGTGACCTGGTCGGATGTCAGCGGAGAAACCGGCTACCGCCTGGAAAAACGAACCCACGGCCCGCAGGGATGGGGGCCGTGGACGGTGGTGCCGGTCAGTTTTCCCGCCGATGTCACCACCTATTATGATTTTGATCTCGCTCCCGGAACCCGCGTCGCCTACCGGGTGCGCGCCGAGGCCTCGGGCGTCTTTTCGGATTATTCGAAATCCGCCTATGTCAGTACCCATGACGCCGAACCCCGGTTGGTGGGACGCTGGCGTTTCGACAACAACCTGGAGGACGCGAAGGGAAGCCACGACGCCACCTTCTCGGGCGGCACGCCGGCGTATGCGGAGGGATATGTCTCGCCGGGACTGGATTTCGACGGGGTCAATGATGCCGTCATCATCCCCATCGAGGAGGATCCCGTGGATTACGCCGTCGCCATGTGGGTCAAACTCGATGTCATTCGCAAAACGAACCTCTGGTGCCGTTCCCTGGTGCACGGTCCCATGCACAGCGCCTCGAACTGGCTCACGGTGAGGGAAGACGGGCTGCTGGAATATTTCATGGAGGGATATCGGCTGACCGGCACCACCGTGCTGCAGCCCGGCGTGTGGTATCACATCGTGATCTCCGCCAAAAACCAGGGACACATGCGGCTGTATGTGAACGGGGTTCGGGAAGGGCCGGATTACAAGTTCACCGGCGTGATGTGGACGGGCGGTGACCGGTATTATCTGGGAGGCAATGCCGCCCACAGTCATTCCACTCCCGACGGAATCATCGACGATCTCCGCATCTACGACCGTTCGATCACGGAACTGGAGGCACGCTCACTTTACATCAACACCCGCAATCTGGTCGGACGGTGGACCTTTGACGACACACTGGATGATGATGCCGGCACGGCAAACGCCACCTTCCACAACGGCACCCCCGCGTATCAGGCCGGCATCGTCGGAAGCGCGGTTTCCCTGGACGGGGTTGATGACGTGCTGAAAATGGCCCGCGCAACCACTCCGGCCCAATACACGCTGAGTTTCTGGACCAGGCTGCGCACCATCCGGCAGACCAACCTCATGGGGCGCACCTGTGATCATGGTCTGGCCCATTGCGCGTCCACCTGGGCGTACCTCGATGAGACGGGACGGATCTGTCATTTTGAGAAACTCAACCAACCCGGGAGTGTCATCGCCGAGGCCGACCGTTGGTATCATATCGCCGTCACCGGCTCGCCGAACGGAGTCCTGCGCCTGTATGTCGACGGCGTGGAATGCGCGGTGCCCAAATCCGTCGGCACCTACTGGCAGGATGGAGTGGGATACCAGATCGGCGGTCCCGGGTGTTTCAATACGCTGGTTCCCGACGGACTCATTGAGGATGCGCGGGTGTATGACCGCGAACTGACGGCCGAGGAGGTGGGAATCATCCGGGACTCCCGGTGGGAATGACGTGCGGCCCGTCGGACAGGCGGCCTCTCGGGGTGGGCGACCGGGATTTCATCGACCGGCCGCTCAGGGTTTCCGCCGACGGCGGGGCGATGCGCCCGGGACGATACCCGGATATGAAAATGATACCACGAAACATTCATGCCATTCTCGATTATGTCGTCGGCGTCGCGCTGATAGCCGCTCCCTGGCTTTTCGGTTTTGCCGACAACTCGGCGGCCACCTACGTGCCGGTGATCCTCGGTGTGGGCACGCTGTTCTTCAGCCTTCTCACCCGATATGAAGCCGGACTTTTCAAGATCATTCCGTTCAAGGTCCATCTGATGTTTGATGTACTGGCGGGTGCGTTTCTGGCCGTCTCACCGTGGCTGTTCGGGTTTGCGTCGGTCGTTTACCTGCCCCACCTGATGGTCGGTCTCTTTGAGATCGTGGCGGGTCTGACCACGAGGGATTCGTCCGCGCCGGTGGGGCATCGCAGTCATGTGCGCCATGCCTGACGCCGGTTCTTGGACCAACCTTGGGGGCGGAGGCGGGACGGGAACGGGGTCCCGCCCCGCCGCGATTCTGTGGCGCGCCTTGCGGCGAACCGGTGCGCTTTCCGAGGGACCGACGGTCTTTCCGGTTCCTTTTTCCGGAAGGAGTTGAATAACCGCTCCGGCGGCGCGTTTTGAGGATAATGAGACGGGACATTTTGATTCCCTTTGCGTTGACCGGCGTCATTGCGGCGGTCGTTCTGCTGACGGAGGAATCCTCCGCCGGGCAGAAGAAGGAGAGCCAACCAACGTCCGTCGGCTGTTCGAACGCGGGTTGGCCCGATGTCCCGTTCGAGAGGGTGCGCCCATCCCCCAGAGAGTACGGCAACGACCGATTGGGATTGCCCATGGAGGCCAAATGACGGAAAATCGAATAAACCGTCCGTTGCCGCGTTATGAAGTGGATGAGAAAAGTTCGGATTCCCTCTGTGTCGGTCGCCTTCCTCGCGGTGGTTTTGGGGATGGGTGGAACGTTTGCCCAGGAGAAAAAAGTCGATCCGAGCCGCGTTTACGGCCGCATTCAGTTCGTCACGAGTTTTCCCGACTATCGGGTGAAGGTGGTGGAGAGTTTTCCCGATCTGAAGGTGACGATGGTGACCGCCTTTCCCGACAAACCGGGCCTGTGGCAGAAGGTGGATTCCTTTCCGGATTACAAGATCCAGATCGTGGATTCGTTTCCGGACTTCACCATCCAGTGGGTGAACAGCTTTCCGGGGCCGGCGAAATGACGGCCGGTCGCGTGGCGGCTATTCGTAGCGAAGTGCCTTGACCGGATCGAGGCGCGAGGCGAACCAGGCCGGGATAAGGGCGGCGATGGAGCAGATGACAAACGCGCTGATGCAGATAAGGGCGACATCCTGGGGAACGATCTCCGCCGGAATTTCGCTGAATTGGTAGATGCCGGCCGGAAAGGGGTCGTAGCCGGTGACGGAGTAGATCAGCCGACGGACCGGATTGCGATATTGAACCAAGGCGATGCCGGCGGCGAGTCCGGTGAGGGTGCCGAAGAGGCCGACAACCACGCCCTGGGCCAGGAAGACGCCGATGATCTGGCGGGTCTGGGCGCCGAGGGCTTTCATGATGCCGATTTCCCGGGTTTTCTGCACGGTGACGGTGATCAGCGTGTTCATGATGCCGAAGGCCGCCACCAGGACGATGAAAAGCAGGATGAAAAACATCACGCTTCGCTCCATGCGGATGGCGTCGAACAACTGTTTGTTCATGTCCATCCAGGTGAGGGCCACCAGACCGGGCTCGAGGCCCCTGTCCAGATCATCCCGCACCTGGTCCGCGAGATAGCGGTCGGAGGCGCGCACGGCGATGCCGTGCACCATCCGGTCGCTGTCGAGGCCGTAGATTTCCTGGCCGATGTGGAGCGGGACGATGAGATAGTCGCTGTCCACGAGATAGCGCCCGCTTTCGAAAATGCCGGTGACCTCCAGGTCGAGCGGAAGGATCATTTCCTTCAGCGCCGCGGCGTCGGTCTGTTTGCCCTCCTCCTGGGCGCGGTCCAACTCCTCCATCATTTTCTGGATGTTCGCCGCCGAAAACACCGTGATGGTGTCGCCGACGTCGGCGCCGAGGATGGCGGCCAGTTCGGAGCCGAGAATGACCTTGTCCCCGTCGAGGTCGTACGTTCCGCGAATGAGAAAATCCCTGATGCTCGCGACCCTTTCCTCGAGCTCGGGATCGATGGCCCGGACCTTCGGGGCCATGTTGCGGTTCTGGAATTTGACCAGAACGGGCCCCTGAATGAAGGGCGCCATGGCCTCGACATGGGGAACGGAGGCCGTTTCGTCGCGGATGCGGGTCCAGTCCTCGATGGGACGGTCGCCGAGGATGTTCACGTGGGCATCGAAGCCGATGACCTTGCGTTCGAGTTCCCGCTCGAAACCGGTCATGACACTGAGAACGAGGATCAGCACCAGCACGCCGAGGGTGACGCCGAGGATGGAGATGATCGTGATGACGGAAACGAAGGTGCGCTTGGGTTTGAGGTAGCGCAGGGCGAGGAAAAGGCTGAAGTGATTCCGCATGGGTTCTTCTTATCGGTGCCAGAAGCGGGAGGCGCGTTTCAATCGGGCGTAGATCAGCGAAGGCTCCTGGCGTCCGGCGCCGGGAGCTTCGTGCAGACGGCTGATATAGGCAAACGCAATCGCATTGATGGCCAGCAGGGCGAGGAAGTAGATGCTGTGACGCTTCCAGTGGAAAACGCCGGTCACGGCCTCGAAGGTACCGATCATGTCGAGGGTCACCCCCCAGACAACCGGTGCGGCGCCGAGACCGAGGTTGCTGATCACGTAAAACATGGCGAAAAAGTGGTTGCGGCCCATCTCGGGCATGGTGGCCATGGTGATGCGTGCGCTTGCGAGGCTGAAATTCGCGGTGGCGGCGCCGGTGAGAAAATTAAGCGCAGCGATGATCGGCATCCGGCTCGGCAAAATACCGGCGGCGATCAGGCACCAGCCGGCGATGGGGAGGGCAAACAGAAGGGTGGCGACGCGGAACAGGGGTTTGCTTCCGACCCGGTCCACCCATGGACCGCTGAACGGCAGCATGACCAGCGCTCCCACAAACGAGAAGGCCGAGAGGTAGAGCACGGTGGACACCTCGAGGCGGGATTCCTCGCGGAGAAACTCCACCGTGAAGACGCCGAGGCTGCCGGTGACGACCACAAAAATGAGGTTGAAAGTGATCAGTTTCCGGAAGGGCGGGTATTTCAGCATGGCCCCCCAGGGGACCGGTTGGGAGCTCTTCCGGGTGGTTTCGCTGGGAGGCACGTCGGGAATGCGCCGGATGAAAAAGAGGCTGATCGTGCCGCAGCTGGCGCTGATGAAAAAGACGAGGGAGTATTCCCAGGGGTCGACGTGTCCGGTCATCACGATGGCCGACGCCACCAGCGACACCAGGCAGCCGGCATACATGAAACACTGGTCGATCGAAAGATATCTCCCGCGAACCTCCTGGGGAACGAGCGAGGTGATCCAGGGCATCCATCCGGCCGTGGAAATGCCGCGGATCAGATTGATCATGAAAAGGGCGGACATCATGGCGGCCATCTTCGAGGCCGTGTCGAGGAAGCCCATGAGGGGCACCAGGGTAAGGGCGAAGATGAAGACGGTACGGGTGCCCCAGCCGGCGAGGACAAACCGCTTGTAGCCGTAGCGTTCCAGGTGCTGCGCGGCGGGGAGCTGGAACACGGTCAGAAGGGGGGTGAAGGAGGCGATGATGCCGAGCACCGTCGAGGAGGCGCCAAGGGATTTGGCGTAGACGATGATCGGCGCGCCCATCACGATCTGGAAGGTGATGGCGTTGAAGAACTGAAACCAATGGGCGTTGAGCCACTGACGGCGCTCGAAGGCGGGGTTCATGCCCCCCCTTCCCGTGCAAACATCCCCGGCCACCCGCAGGAAGTGCCTGTCTGCATGCTCAGACGAACTCTTCGAGAAGCGCCTTGACGGCGTCCAAGCCCTCGCCCCTGTCGGCGCTGATGGGAAGAATCCTGGCCTTGCGGAATTTCGATTTGAAACGCCGAAGGTTTTCCCCGGCGCCTTCGAGGTCCATTTTGTTGGCGGCCACCGCAAAGGGGCGCTCCGAGAGCGTGGGATCGTAAAGGTCCAGTTCCCGGCGCAGGGACTGGAAATCGGAAATCGGGTCGCGGCCCTCGCTGCCGGCCATGTCGAGGACAAAGAGGAGCAGCTTGCAGCGGACGATATGACGCAGGAACTCGTGGCCGAGACCGCGGTTTTCGTGCGCGCCCTCGATGAGCCCGGGAATGTCCGCCACGGTGGCGCGCCGGTAGCCTTCCAGTTCGATCACGCCCACGATGGGATTGAGCGTCGTGAACGGGTAGGAGGCCACCTTGGGATGGGCGGCGGAGATTTTGCCCAGGAGGGTGCTCTTGCCGGCGTTGGGATAACCGACCAGTCCGGCGTCGGCGATGGTGCGAAGTTCCAGGGCAAACCACCCTTCCTCGCCCTTCTCCCCGTCGGTCGTCTGGCGGGGAACGCGATTGGTGGAGCTCTTGAAATGGGTGTTGCCCTTGCCGCCGCGTCCGCCGGTGCAGAGGACAAACTCGGCGTCCGGGGTGGAGAGGTCGGCCATGGGCTCCATGGTGCGGAGGTCGAGGACCGGCTTGACGGTTTCCTCGTCGGACTCTGGGTCGGGCACGCGGGCGTGAAATTCCTCGGGCAGGCGATAGACGAGGGTGCCGACCGGCACGCGGACATAGGTGTGCCGTCCGTTTTTGCCGTGTTTGTCCTTTCCTTGGCCGTGTGCGCCGCGTTCCGCGCGGACATGGGGCTCGTAATAAAGGGCGGCCAGATTGTCGGTGTGGACGTCGGCCTTGAGGATGATGGATCCGCCGTCGCCGCCGTCGCCGCCGTTGGGGCCGCCCCGCGGGACGAATTTTTCCCGGCGAAAACTGCAGCAGCCGTTTCCGCCGTCGCCGGCCTTGGCGTAGATTCGAACCTGATCGATGAATTTCATCCGATGCTCAGCCTGTCAGAAATGGAATGGTGAAAAAACAAAAAGATGGGCCTCAAGGCTTTTCGCAGCGCGCCTCGCCGGTTTCCGTCCGGGAGGGAGGGTGTGCGCGCGGGCAGGGGAATTCTGCGATTACTGCACGAGGGAGGCATAAAGATCGGCGGTTTGCCGCGCAATGGCATCCCAGCCGAAGACCTGTTCGACCCGACGGCGTCCGGCGGCCCCGAAGGCGCGCCGTTTGGCCGGGTCGGCCATCAATTCGTTCACCCGACCGGCCAGATCGCGGGAGAATTTCGCCGGCTGCAGGGGCTCAAACGGACTCTCGTTCATCTGGTCGAGATAAACAAGGTAGCCGGTCTCTCCATGCACGACGACCTCCTGGATGCCGCCCACCGCGCTGGCCACCACGGGCACGCCGCAGGCCATGGCTTCGAGATTGATGATGCCGAAGGGTTCGTAAATGGACGGACAGACGAAAACCGAGGCGTTGCTGTAGAGTTCGACCTTGGTCTTGGCGTCGACCATCTCCTCGATCCAGATCACTCCCGGCCGGATCCGCTGGGCGGCGGCGACGGCGCGTTTCATTTCCTCGGCAATTTCCGGCGTGTCCGGAGCCCCGGCGCAGAGCACGACCTGGAAGCCGGGGTCCATGTGTTTGATGGCATTGACCAGATGAATGATGCCCTTCTGCCGCGTGATCCGTCCGACGAAGAGGATGTAGGGTTCGACCGGATTGATCCCGAAACGCTTGAGCGAGGTTTTGGTGGGGACGGGCCGATATTCGGTGAGGTCGATGCCGTTGTAGATGACGTGCAGTTTTTCCGGGGCGATCTGGAAAAGCCGCTCCACGTCGCGCTTCGTTTCCTGGGAGACGGCGATGACCGCGTCGGCCATTTCCATGGTGGTTTTTTCCAGCCAGCAGGTGAAGTCGTATCCGCCGCCCAGCTGTTCGCGTTTCCACGGCCGGAGCGGTTCGAGGCTGTGAACGGTCACGACCAGCGGGAGCCCGTAGTTGAGTTTGGCGAGGAGGCCGCCCCAGTGGGAGTACCACGTGTGGCAATGCACCACATCGGCGTCGATGTGGGTCGTGTTGAAATCGAGACACCGCTGCAGCGCGCCGAAGACGGAGCGCAGGGGTTTCGGGCAGGTGTAGGCGCTCGAGACGAGGCCAAATCCCAAGGCGGTCAGGTTGCCCTTCACGACATTCTGGTCGCCGAAGCACCGAACCTCCACCGACATCAGCTTCGCCAGTTCGCGGCTGAGGTACTGCACATGCACGCCGGCGCCACCGTAGATGTGGGGCGGATATTCGTTGGTCAGGAGAAGGGCCTTCATCAACGCGAAGCTACTCGGCGCGTGCACATGGGGCAAGTCCTCCAGCGACGGGCCGGGGAACGAAGCGTCGCGGGTCGGGCCTGCCGGACCTCCGGCGCTCAGAACGTGATGGCCGCGCGCGCGCCGACGACAAACGCATTGCCGAAATCGCGCGTGCCGCCGGGATGGATGATGAACTGCAGGTCGGGCTGGATGATGAGCCAGGGCGTGATCTGCGCCTGGTAGGTGGCCTCGAGCACCATTTCCGCGCCGACACCCACCGAGCCTTCGTCGACGAGCGAACGGCGCGCGGTGGCGCCGGGTTGGGCGAAGGCAAACGCGATGCCGATCACATCATTGTCACGGGTGGGAAGGAGTCCCTGGTAGGTGAAGCCGGTGTCGAAATAAAAATTCAGGAAATTCCGATCCTCCGGCGCAAAGGCGATGCGGCCAAACCAGCCGAGGCCTTGGGCGGATTTTTCAACGGGAGTACCAAAGGATTTGCCGTCGCGGACGTTCCGGACCGCCTTGCCTTCCCCGGATTGGCCGCCGGCGGGGGCGGGGACCGCGGGCGTTTCCCGGTGGAGCATTTGATCAACGATGAAATACCATCCGTAGTTGCCGGAGTTGGTGGTGTCGGCCAGCACGTCGGCGAGTCGGCCGGTTTGCATCCACATTCCCGCCTTGGCCTGTCCGGGCAGGCCGGGTTCCTCCGCACGGTGGTTCCAGCGGACCTGGGCCTCGTTCAGGAAATAAAACCCGTTTTCGCCGTCGAGCCGCCAGCGGAAGCCATGGCGGTTGACGTTCTGGTCATAGACATTGCCCTGAAAGACCGCCGACTGGAACGTGAACCAATCCACCGGATGCAGGGCGAGGCGCACCCCCAGGGTGCCCATCGGATAACCCGGACCGCCCGCGGGAAGGTTCATATACAAAAAGGCCGGCCAGCCGAAGGTGCCGTTGATGAAGGTGCCGGCGTAGTCCGAGATCACAAACTCGGAATCGGCGGTGATCTGCCCGAAACGCACGGAGATCCTGTCGTCGAGAAGGTTTTGCTGAAACCAGAGTTCGAGCAGGCGCAGGGTGTTGAATCCGGCGATGTTGGAAATGGTGAGAAAATTGCCTGCCAGATCTTCGGAGGCGTCGCGGCCGCTCAGCCAGAGCCAGGTCGTGTTCATGCTGGCTCCCTTCCAGCCAAGGGCTTCTTCGAGGTCCAGATTGACCCCGAAGTCCAGCAATCCCGTATAGACGGCGCCGCGTTTCCGGCCGCCGGTGGTGTTGTCCCAGACCTCGGCCGTGTATCCGCCGAAAATTTCGAGCCCCCGCTCCTCCAGCCTCGTCCGAAGGCCCCACCATTCGCCCGTGGCCGTCTCGCCGGCGAGCCATGAAGAGGCCTTGGACACGTGGGCCCCGGCGGCATCCTGTCTGTCGACCAGATCGGTGGGCGATTGGGCCGGCAGGGTGGTGGTCAAAAGGGCAAAACAGGCGAGTCGTCTCATGATGGAATGCAGTGGCATGGTGAGGGCGAACCTCACCGGATCGGGGGATCCTGTATGGATAAAGCGCAAATGACTTGCAATATCATTTTTTGGCGCAAGGTTGTGATCGCGATGAATTTCGCGTTTGCGCGAAGGGGAAAAACATGGGAAGAACCTCGAATCAGCAAGCATCGTTACAGTTGGGAAAAACCGGCGAAGCGCAGGCCTAAAAAGGCGTTTTTTCTGCGCTGGTGGTTTTACGTGCCCGTGCTTTTGATGCTCCTCGTCCTGGTGATCGGCTGGGCGGCGTACGTTTATGTCTCCGCGCAGTTTGAAAAGCAGGCGGAGCAGTTCGACCTCAGTCAGATGTCCAAGATGGAGGCCGCCTCGATCATTCTGGACCGGAAGGGCAACGAGTTGGGCAAGATTTTCATCCAGAATCGCCATCCCGTTCCCCTGAGCGAGATCAATCCGATGATGGTGAAGGCCGTGATCGCGGCGGAGGACAACAAGTTTTACCGGCACAAGGGCGTGGATTACATGGGGGTGATCCGGGCCGCCCTGGCGAATTACCGGCGGGGGCGCATTGCGCAGGGGGCGAGCACGGTGACCCAGCAGGTGGCGCGCAATTCCTTTGACCTGCGTGAGCGCACCTACAAGCGGAAGATTCTGGAAATCTTCCTCGCCGAGCGGATCGAGAAGCACTTCACGAAGGATCAGATCATGGAGCTGTATCTGAACCGCGTCTATTTCGGGAGCGGCTTCTACGGGGTGGAGGCGGCCGCTCGCGGGTATTTTGGCCGCAGCGCAAAGGATCTCGAAATCGGGCAGTGTGCGATGCTGGCGGGCCTTTTGAAGAACCCGACAAATCTGTCGCCGTGGCGAAACAAGGAACGCGCCACGAGGACCCGCAATGTCGTGCTTCGCAAGATGCGCGAGGAGGGGTTCATCAGCCGCCAGACCTACGAGCTCGAGGTGAACGCGCCGCTCATTGTGAAGAAGCGGACCAACCCGTTCAAGGTGTCCTACGCGATCGATTACATCCGTCAGCAGGCCATTGCCTCGCTCGGTTATGACCGCGCGATGAACGGCGGGTTCCGGATTTACACCACCCTGGACCAGGACATGCAGAGGACCGCCGAGGCGGCCATGCGGGAAACCCTGGCCCGGATCGAGCAGCGTCCGGGGTACAAACATGTGACCTTCGAGGCCTTCCGGGAAATTGCCAGGCCCATCGAGGAGGAGATCAATCAGGGCAACATGAGCATCCGTGTGCCCGAGCCCAAATATCTGCAGGGTGCGGTGATGGCGCTGGAGAACTCCACCGGAGGCATTCTCGCGATGGTGGGGGGACGTGATTTCAAGCACAGCGAATTCAACCGCGCCACCATGGCGCGCCGACCGGCCGGCACCGCCTTCACGCCCTTCGTTTTTGCCGCCGCCTACGAAAAGGGCATTTTCCCGGGCGACTTGGTGGAGGATGCCTGCATGGACAACCGCTACGTCGGGGTGGGGGGCGACGCCGGAATCCTGGGAGAATGGGGGGTGGAGCGGGCCGACAATGACTATGAGGGACCGATTCCCACCCGGGCGGCCCTGGCGCTTGGCAAAAATGCCGCCACGGTGCGTCTCGGACTCCGGACCGGACTGGACGAAGTGATCCGGGTGGCGCGGGCCGCGGGGATCACTTCGCCGCTGCAGAACTACAACAACACATTTTTGGGAAGCAGTGTGGCGACGCTGTCCGAACTGACCCTCGCCTACACGGTGTTTCCCAACGGCGGTTTCCGTCCCAAGGAGACCTACATCATCGAAAAGATCACCGATGCCGCGGGGGAGACGATTTTTTCCAAGGCTCCCGAGAAGGTTCATGCCATCAGTCCCGAGGCGGCCTGGCAGGTCCACGCCGGCCTGGTTGAAGCCCTGCGGCTTGGCACGGGTTCCGTGGCCTTTTCCGAATACGGTCTGAGGGACATGCCGGCGGGAGGCAAGACCGGCACGGCCTACAATTTCACCGACACCTATTTCTTCGGGTACAACAGCTCGGTCACCTGCGGGGTCTGGGTCGGATTTGACCGGCCCACGTCGATTTACCGCGGGGCCTTTGGCAAGGATCTGGCCCTGCCGATCTGGACCAAGGTGATGAACCAGGCGGCGGAGCGTTTCCCTGCGGTGACGATTCCGCGTCCGGACACGCTGAAGCCGGTCGAGATCTGCCGGGCGTCCGGGCTCCTGGCGACGCCGAAATGTGTGGTGCAGACGATCCGGAACGGGGAGACTGTCGAACAGCCCTGCACCTACACGGAATTTGCCACCGAGGAGCAGACGCCGAACATCCGCTGTGATGTCCATGGCGGAGGCATTCGCAATTACGCCCGGGTATATGAACAGGAGGAATGGCCGCGTCCCACGGCGGTGGTCGATCTGTCCACGGTCCGTCCGGTGGCGGTGATGTCGCCTCCTTTGCTGGGATTGAACGATGTCTACAACTCCGTGCGTCCGACGACCGTTCGCCTCGAAGAAGTGGAGGTCAAGAGGGCCCTGCCGGTGACCCGGGAGGACGGGGATTCCTCGCCGCAGCCGGATGGAGAGGACGCGCCGGCGGCGGCCCCCGCCGACCAGCCTGTGGCCGCGGCCCAGGTTCCCGCAGCCGAACCGGAGGTGCGCAAGGCCGAGGCGGTCATGCCGCTGGATTCGCCGGTGGACGTTCCGGCCATCCAGGCGCCCACGCCCGAACCGATCAATTTCTAGGTCTCCGGGGACCCGACGGCGCCCGCCCGAAGTGCTGGCGAAGCCCCTCCGGGAATGCTACCCTTCGACATGCCCGCGGATTTTCCCTTGTTTCTGGCTCCCATGGCCGGTGTGACCAACACCGTGTTCCGGCGCATTTGCAAGGCCCGGGGCGCGGATGTGTTGACGACCGAATTTGTGTCCGCGGAGGGCATTCTTCACCGCAACGCCCGAACGCGCTATTACCTCGAGTTTCATGAGGAGGAACGCCCGATCGGGGTCCAGCTTTTCGGGGCCGATCCGGAACATCTGGCGGAAGCCGCCCGCGCGGTGATCGACTGGGTGCGGCCGGATTTTCTCGACCTGAACTTCGGCTGTCCGGTCAACAAGGTGGTTTGCAAGAACGGCGGTTCCGCCCTGCTGAAGGATTGTCCCCTGATGGCAAGGGTGGCCGAAGCGGTGGTGCGCGCCGCGGCGCCGGTTCCGGTGACCGCCAAGATCCGCATCGGCTGGGACGCCCGGTCGATCAACGCGGTGCAGACCTCCCGGCTTCTGCAGGACTGCGGGGTGACCCGTATCGCCGTGCATGGACGGACGAAGGCCCAGGGATATTCCGGAGCCGCGGACTGGTCGGTCATCGGGGAGGTCGCCGCGGCGGTGTCGGTTCCCGTCATTGGCAACGGTGACATTTCCTCGGCCGCGGACGCGCTGCGCCGCCGGCGGGAAACCGCCGTTGCGGGGCTGATGATCGGTCGCGCAGCCATGGCGTCCCCGTGGGTTTTTTCCGAAATCCGGCAGGCGCTGGAAACGGGCGGGGTGCCCGCTCCGCCGACTTACGAGGAACGCTGGCGGCTGATTTGCGACCACTGTGCCGCCGAGATTGCCTGGCGCGGAGACGAACAGATGGCCATGAAATCCATGCGCGCCCGCCTCATGGCCTATACCAAGGGCCTGCCGGGCGGGGCCAAACTTCGGGAGAAGCTGTCCCACGTGGCCTCGCTTTCCGAACTCGAGGACATTGCCGCCGGACACCTGGCGGCCCTTGCCGGCCGGATGGCCGTGGCCTGAAAACGGGGAGGGCGGGGAGCCGCCTGCGGACGGACTATTGGTGGGGCCCCCCGAGCATGAGATTGCTCGTCAGGGGGGGCTCAAAGACGTTCACACCGGGCCCGCGGGGTTTGAGCGTCGGATGCATTTCCGCCAGGACATCGATGTCGACGGGCTTTCCGTCGCGGGCGACCCGGATGGTCACCATGTCATCGGCGGTGAGATAGTAGGCGGCGTCGATCACATCCTCGACATCCCGGATCTTCACGTCTCCGACCTGCAGGAGGATGTCGCCGTTCTTGAGCCCGGCCCTCATGGCGGGTGTCTCGGCGCCCAGTTCGGTAATGCGAACCTGCGAACCTTCCACCTCCGCCGGGCTCGATTCCACCGTCACGCCGATCCAGCCGTGGTGGGCCTCGCCAAACCGGGCGTAGTCCGTGCGGATTTTCTCCGCGGCTTCAATGGGAAGGGCGTAGCATGCGCTGCCGTTGCCGATGCCGGCGACAATGATGCCCACGGCACGCCCCTCAAGGTCGAGGAGCGGTGCGCCGCTGAATCCGGCCTGCACCGGCATGTTGGCCCGAAGATGGGTGGTGACGAAATATTTGCCCAAAAACTTGCGGTCAAATCCCCCCAGGATGCCAAAGGTCGGCGTGGCATCCATTTCCATCGGATACCCGATGGACATCACCGGATCCGCCAGGGAAAGCCCCTTGGCGTGGCCGATCGGAATGAAGGGCGACTTGCTGTCCACCTTGATGAGCGCCACGCCACTGCGGGCATCCGTGATCAGCAACTCGGCCGGAAGGCGCTTGTCTCCCTGCACGACAAAAATCTCGTCCGCATTCGCGACGATCCCCGCCAGCGTGTAGAGCGTTCCCAGCGGATCCACAAAAAATCCCGTTCCGACGATCTTGCCGTGACGGTCGAACGCCTCGATGCGCACCACCGCGTTGCGCCGTTCCTCGAAAATCCGACGCACTTCGGCGATCTTGTTGCACAGGTCGTCGTCGGCCCGAAGCGACCCGGCGGTCAACAGAACGAGGAGGAAAAGGAGGGTCTCCCGGGAGAGCGGGGACCGCTTAAAAACTGAGCGGTTGCTCATTACTCACAGGCCTGGAGGGGAGCACGTAATGCGACGGCAGGGGTCCCGTCGGACGGGTCGAAACGGCACGGGTGTCTCCGATGGTGACCGGTTTGGGCGACGTCAGCGAAAAGGTTGCCGGGGCCTCCGCGACGGCCACCTGATTGGTGACGGGAGCCGGCCGGGTGAGGATGAAGGTCGAGGCGGAGGCGGCCATGACCGCAATGACCGCATAGGCGTATTGCGGGACCCGGAAGTGGGGCGCCACGGAGGCGATCCGGTCCCAGAAAATCTCCCACGCCGACCGCTGAATCAGCTCCGCACGCTGGCGCCGACGAAAATCCCGGAGGAACTTGTCGAAATATTCCGGCGGAGGTTCAATGAATCGTCTCTGCCGCAACAACTTCGATATATCAAGTTCGTCTCCCATGGCCGATTACTATTGTTTGATAAACTCTTCCAGGTAATTTTGCAACTGGCGGTGGGCGTAAAAGAGTCGCGACCTCACGGTGCCCTCGGAGACGCGCAGGATCTTCGCGATCTCCGCGTGGGGCATGCCTTGAATGTCGAACATCGTAACCACCGCTCTATGTTCGTGAGACAGCTTTTGCAAGGCCTCGTTCAATCTTTGTTGGAGTTCCGAGAGATTCGCCTCCCGCCGGGGGTCGCTCCCCTCGGTGGCTTCCAGGAATTCCTTGTCGAACTGCAGCCCCGCCTCCTCGTCGTCGATGCTGGTGCTCTGCCGCCGGCCGCGCTTTTTCAGGAAGTTGATGGTCATGTTGACCGCAATCGAATGCAGCCAGGTGTAAAAACTGGATTTCCGCTGAAACCCCTTGATCGAGCGATAGGCCTTGGCAAAGACCTCCTGCAGAAGGTCGTTGGTGTCCTCGTGGTTGGACGTCATGTTGTAAATCAGGCCGTACAACCTCTTGCTGTAGCGCAGGACCAGTTCGTCGAACGCGTCCGGATCCCCCGCCTGCGTGCGGGCCACCAATTCTTCGTCGGGGATTTCCGGTGCGTCGTCCATTCGTGAGGAGCCCCGCTGTTTATCAGAAATTGTGCAAGGTGACCAGCTTGCTTGCCGATTTTGCGCCTTTGCCCCCGACTTTTGTCCCGATCCGGCGAAAAAACGCCGAAAGGGCGGTCCCCGCCTGCATTTTCCGCTTGCGCCCTTCGCAAACTCATATACATCCTGCCGAAGTGAACGTCCCCGAAGGACGGACACCGCAGATTTCCCGAATGACGCAGATGCAATCTTATTCCCGCGAAGTTTAACTCATGCCGCGCATGAGAGGTCAGTTTTCGCGCCCGTCATTCGGTGGCCAGTTTTTCGCATGAGTCTTTCTTTCGTCTTTTTCATGCAAAGTCCAACCGGGAGGTCCCATTAACTTAAGAGACATTCGTGTCAATGAACGGATCCGTGCACGGGAAGTGCGCGTGATCAATGGTATAACAAACGAGCAGCTCGGCGTTATGCGCCTCGAGGAAGCTTTGCGTCATGCAAGGTCCCTCGGGCTGGATCTGATCGAGGTCGCCCCCAACGCCCAGCCCCCCGTCTGCCGAATCGTCAATTTCGGCAAGTTCCGCTACGACCTCTCCAAGCAGGAGAAGGAGAAAAAGAACACGGCGGGGCGCGTGAAGGAGGTCAAGTTCCGCGTGAACATTGACGAGCACGACTACCTCACGAAGATCCGCCACGCGGAGGAGTTCCTCGACAAGGGCAACAAGGTGAAGATTCACCTGCAGTTCCGCGGTCGCGAAATGGCCCACCAGGAACTGGGCATGGAGGTTGTCCAACGCGTGAAGCGCGACCTGGCCACGATGGGTCATGTGGACATGGATGCCAAGCTGGTCGGCAGGGCGATTGGCATGACGCTTTCCCCGCTGCCGGCGAACAAACGCAAACGCCGGTTCAGCAAGGCGGGCGAGGTCACCGAGCCGCTTCCGACCGACGAGGACGACCACGACGACCATTAAGTCGCGACTCCGTTTTGCCGCCGTTAGATGAGTCCCTTCAGGGACGCTGAAAGGCGCATTGTCCCCACCGGCCGTCCTGCGCGGGGGATGTTCCGTGTCGCCGCAGGGGAGCGTTCCGCTGCGCCGGGCGCGTGACGATCGGCCCGCCGTGAAGGGGCGGGGGCGCGTTCATTCTGTGAGGACTGTGTTGGCGCCGGCGGGTTGCGGCGGACGGCCGGGTGTGGCAGGGAAACGCCGTGGGTTTTCGTAAAAACCTGTCGTTGATTGTGTCACGGGATTTCTGAAATTGTTCCGCCTTTTGTGAAGACCTACCGAGCCCGCCTTGTTCTTCCGGTCGCCGCGCCGCCCATCGAGGACGGCGTGGTTGTGGTGCAGGGGGGACGCATTGCGGCCGTCGGCCGGGCCCGCGATATCTCCTCGGGAACCGCTCACGACCTGGGCGACGTGATTCTCATGCCCGGGCTGATCAATGCCCACTGCCATCTCGATTACACGGTGATGCGCGGGGCGATTCTTCAGCAGGACAATTTTCCGAACTGGATCCGCCGGATCAACGAGCTCAAGCGCACGCTCTCGGACGACGAATATCTGGACTCGATCGCCGCCGGATTTGCCGAACTGCGCACGTGGGGAACCACCACCGTGCTGAACATCGAGTCCTTTCCCGAACTCATGGTGCGCATGCCCGCGCCGCCCCTGCGCACATGGTGGTTCTATGAACTGCTCGACATCCGCAATCGCATTCACACCGAGGACGTCGTCGCAGGGGCCCTCACCTTCTTCGAACGGCATCCGAACTGGCTGGGGGGCTTCGGGCTTTCCCCGCATGCACCCTACACGACGTCGGCCGGGCTCTACGAGTTGACGAAGTTTTGCTGCGAGAAATACGCGATGCCCTGGACGACGCATCTCGCCGAAACCGAGGAGGAATACGAAATGTTCGTCGACGCGAAGGGGCCGCTCTACGAGTTTCTGGCGCAGCTCGGCCGTCCCATGCACGACGTGGGCGGCGTCACGCCGGTGGCGCGGCTCTTTGAAGGCCCCGGGGTGTCGCAGGGGGCGATTCTCGCCCACATGAACCGGCTGGCCGAGTCGGATTACCGCATCCTGGCGGCGCGGCGCGATGTCACCGTCGTCCATTGTCCGAAATGTCACGAGTATTTCCGGCGTCCCCCGTTTGCCCTCGACCGGCTGCGGGAGATCGGCATTTCCGTCTGCCTCGGCACGGACAGTCTGGCCAGCAATTCGTCGCTGAATCTTTTCGCCGAAATGCAGGCGCTGCGGCGCACCCATCCGCACATTTCCCCGGCCGAACTTCTCGACATGGTGACGCGCCGTCCGGCCCGCGCCCTGGGGCTCCCCGGCAAACTCGGCGAGATCACCCCGGGAGCCCATGCCGATCTGATTGCCGTTCCCCATGACGGCTCGCGGACGGACGTTTGGGAGGCCGTGGTGGAGAATCGTCAGCCGGTCTCCTGGTTCATGGTGGGGGGACGGACCGGGGGCGTGTAGTCCGCTGCAAACCCGCTGGCCACGCCCGGGAAAAGGTGAAACCATGGGGGATGCGCATGAAGCGGTTGGCGGTTCCGGGGCCGGCGGGCCCGGAAGGATGGATGTTTGGGAGGGGGCGGTGAACGCGGAGCAAAACAAGGTGGGTTTGTGGTCGTGTGTCGCCCTGGCGATGGCGAACATGATCGGGACCGGGGTGTTTGCGAGCATGGGCTTTCAGGTGGAGGTGCTCCCGTCGCCGTTTCTCATCGTGGTGTTGTGGTTTCTGGGCGGCTTGATCGCCCTCTGCGGCGCGCTGAGTTATGCCGAACTGGCGGCCGCCCTGCCGCGGTCGGGCGGCGAATACAATTTTCTGACCCGGATTTATCACCCGGCGGTGGGATTCATGGGGGGCTTTGTTTCGGTGATGGTCGGGTTTGCCGCGCCGATTGCGGCGGCGTCCATGATTTCGGGCGCCTATCTGGCCGCGGCGCTGCCGGGGGTGCCCGCCTACGGGGTGTCGTTTGTCGTGGCCTTGGGACTGGCCGCGATGCATGCGCTCACGGTGAGTGCCAGCGGCCGGTTTCAGGTGGTCATCACCGCCCTGAAGATCGGGCTCATCGTGGCTTTTCTGGTCCTGGGGATCTGGAAGGGCCGCGAGCCGGAGCAGGGATGGGGGCCTCGGACGGGGGACTGGAGCGCCATGCTCAGCGCCCCCTTTGCCATTTCGCTGATGTATGTGATGTATTCCTACACCGGCTGGAATGCCGCGGCCTACATCATGAACGAAGTGCGGCGCCCGGAATGGACCGTTCCCCGCGCCCTGCTGGTCGCCACCGTGCTGGTGACGTTTCTTTACGTGGGATTGAATGCGGTGTTTCTCGCCAGCGCACCGATGTCCAGCTTTGTCGGAAAACCGGAGGTCGGCGAAATTGCCGCCCGGCATTTGATCGGCGAAGCCGGCGGGCGCATCATGGCGGGGCTGATCGGGTTCGGCCTTGTCTCGGCCATCAGCGCGATGACCTGGGCCGGACCGCGGGTGGCGCAGACGATCGGACAGGATTTTCCCACGCTGGGTTTTCTGGCGCGGACCACCGCGGGCGGCGTGCCCCGGCGCGCGCTGGCCTTGCAGACGTCCATCGTGGTCATCCTCCTGGCCACCGGCACCTTTGAAACGATCATCGCCTACGCCTTCGTGGCCATTCTCACCTGCAGCTTTCTTGCGGTGCTGGGGGTGTTTGTGCTGCGTGTGCGCCGTCCGGATCTGCCGCGCCCGTTCCGCTGCTGGGGGTATCCGCTGACCCCCGCCGTGTTTCTCCTCCTTAACGGCTTCACGCTGATCCACACCTTCCGGGAAAAGCCCCTGGAATCGCTCGCCGGACTGGCCACGCTGGCGGTGGGAATCGGACTGTATTTTGTGGCGAGAGGACGGAAAATGGCGTCATGAAACGATGGATTTTGATCCTGTTCGCCTGCGGCCTGACGGCCGTCGCCCAGGAGGTCCGGCGGGCCCTGCCGGCGACGCCCGAAGTGCGTCCCCATGAAGTGGCGTTTTTTCTGGCGGGCGTGCCGCTGCCGGAGGGTTCCCCGCTGAACGCCTTGCAGCAAACGCCCGCCTACGCCGAACACGTCAAGGCCCTGGGTCGGCTGACACGGCACTACGATCAGAACTACTTTTCGAAAATGCGCGCCTGGAGCGCGGCGGAACTGGCCCCGCGCATCACCATGACGCGGCCGGTGTATTATTTTTTCGGCGGACCGGATGCGGTGAGCGCCCTGGCCCTGTATCCCGAGGCGCCGGTTTACATCCTGGGGGGACTTGAAAATGTCGGGTCGGTTCCCGCGCCGCAGACTTTGACTCCGGAGGCGGTTTTTGAAGGATTGGCCAATCTGCGCCAGTCGGTGAACGTTGTTCTCTCCTACGGCCATTTCATCACCAAGGACATGAAGAACGACCTCGACCGGACGGCCTTCCGCGGGGTGTTGCCGCTCATCTACACCTTTGTGGCCCTCACCGGGGGCGAGGTGTTGCACACCGAATCCATCGGAATCCGAAACGACGGTTCCCTGGTGATGACCGACGGCGCCACCAAGGGCGTCCTGCCGGGCGCGAAGGTGACCTTCCGCCGGTCTCCGGGTGCGGCCGAACAGGTGATTTATTATGTGCAGGCCAACGTGGCCGATGACGCGCTCAAGGGCTCGCAAAGTGCGGTGCTTGTCTGGGCCGGCGGGTTTGGTCCGGGAAATGTCTACCTGAAGGCGGCGTCCTATCTCCTGCACGAAGGCTATTTTTCCCGCATTCGGGCATTTCTTCTCGGGAAGGCCGAGTCGGTATTGCAGGACGACTCGGGGATCCCGCTCCGGTTCTTCCAGGATGGGAAGTGGCGCCTCTGGCTCTTCGGGCGCTACACGGGCACACTCGACATTTTCAAGGAATACCATCAGGCCGACCTGGCGGAGCTTTTCGAACGTGCGGGGGCGGCCGAACTGCCGTTTGGGACGGGATACAAGTGGAGGGTGGGGGAATCGAACCTGATGCTCGCCGTGCGGCAGCGGGTGCTGCGGGCGGAACCGGTCGGTCCCGTGCCCTGAGTTCCCCGGGGAGGCGGAACGTTCCGCCGGTCTCCCGACCTTTGCCCCGAAGTCCTCAGGGGCGACGATAGAAGGCCCGCAGAAAATCCGGATCGCGGAACCCCGGAGCGTGGCCGAGGCGCACGATGATTTCCCGTCGGGAGGGGATGACGTAGACGCGCTGTCCCCGCGAGCCCACCATGGCCACGAGGTCCGGCGGCGCCTCGCGCGACAGACAGGAGGATTTCCACTGCGCCGGGGAAAGGCCCGCGCCGATGGCTTCCTCGACATCCCGCTCCGTCACACCGGCGCGGCCGGCGTTGCGGTTGAGCCAGAAGCCGAGGCCGTACATCGCATTCGCAGGGGAGCCGGTGGTGGCCTCCTGAAGCAGGCGCGGGGGAATCACCGGAAAAATGACGACCCGGCCGCGGCGGCGCACGAATTGGCCGAGTTCCAGGAGCTGGCGGGCGGTGAGCCGCGCCCCCGCGGAAAAATACGGCTGGCCCAGACCGTCGCGCCGCACGTTGGCCGGACGCAGCCCGGTCAGGGGAAGGCGCAGCCAGGAGGCGACCGGCGGCGGATTGTGACGGGCGGCCAGCGCCGCGAGGGCCTCGTAATGCGAGGGACCGTAGACAAAACGGGCGCCGGGATCGGCCACGGCGGGAAGTTTCAGGGCGGCCGCATTCTTGTCACGTACCGCGCGTCCATACAGTTCCTCGTACCCCGGTGCCAGGCCCGAAGTCTGCGCGAGCAATTGGCGGACGGTGATGTGTTTCTTGCGGGGATCGGCGCGCCAGGCGGGGAGGGTGTCGGAAACCCGTTCGTCCAGACGCAGGTCCCCGCGGGCCACCGCCTGCAGCGCCCCCAGGGCGGCCAGGCTTTTGGTGATGCTGAAAATATTGGCATCCGCCCCGCCATTGGCCTGCCGCTCAAAAACGATCCGCCCGTTTTTCCAGACCAGCAGGGCGCTCTCGCCATGACGCGCGGAATAGCGGGCCGCCTCCGGGATGTCGGCCCGCGCCCAAACGAGCATGGCGAAAAACAGGAGGACGGTGCGGAGGATCAATGAACGGGTGGCAGGGTGGTGCGTTGCGCGAGAGGGGACTCCAGCAACGCAGGACGGTTGAGCGCTTCCTTCATCCGTCGGTAGCAGGCCGAATCCTTCCAGACGCCCCATCGGGCCGTGTAGTACCCCTCGCAATGCAGGCATTGCACCTGGGGGGAAAGGCCGGGCAGCCAGGTGTTTTCGCGGGTGCATGCCGGGCAGAAGCTCACAAAGGCCGGACTCCGCTCGAGTACGGTGAGAAGGAGTTTGTCCTGCGGAATCTCCACGTCGCAGGGCTCCAGCTCCAGGTCCACGCGTTGGGTGACGCTGCACCGTCCGAGATACCGGCGGCGGGTGCTCTCGTAGAGCATCTCGACACCGCGGGTGTTGGCATACCGGCGGTCCCGCCGTTCACAATACAGATGAAATGCGAGCAGGATGGTGCGCATGGCATCCTTGCTCATCGGAATGCGGTCCCGGTCGCACAACTGGGCGAAAAGTTCCGCCAGTTCCAGCGGTCCGTAGCTGGTGAAATACACCGTGTGCCGGAACGCGCGGTCCAGGAGGGCGCTCTGACGCAGGAGGCGGCGCAATTCGTCCCGCTCGCCATCCAGAATCACTATGCCGTCGGGAAACTTCACCAGCTGTTCCGCGATCCGGCGGGCCCTTTCCTGATCCGCCTCGGTGCCGGTGGCCTCGTGGACACGGACAAAAATGACGCCCGGGCGCGGATCGGGGCCGCCCTCGAGCGTGGCCAGCGAGATTTCCTCGATGTGCGGGCTCGGCAGCACCCCGAACGCATGGAGGCCCTCGGCCAGGAGACGCGCGGCGGCGAGCTTGCCGGTTCCGGGAGGGCCCATGAAAATGCTGTGGTAGCTTTGATCGGGAACGGGCAGCCCTCCGAGCCGGCGCTGCTGACTGGCATGGGCCAGGCGAAGGATGCGCTCCAGTTCGTTGCGCACGACTTCCTGGCTGACCGTCGCCTGCAGCTTTTGCAGCAGCGCCGCCATGTCGGACACCGGGGTTTCCGCGGTCGGGGCTGTTTCCGGTTCCAGCGAGGCCTGCCGGGACGTGCAGGCCTCGAGCATCAGTTGCAGGGAGGCTTCGATCGCGGTCGGCGGTTCGCCCTCGAACCGGCTTTCCCGGAGAATGCCATGACACGACACCGCGAAGAGCCCCGCGGAGCGGGTGGAGGTGGCGGTCAGCCCCTTGGCGGTGATGTGGGACGAACGGGCTTCCAAGGCGGGCTCCTCCAGGGAGGCGAGGGAGGAGTCCCGGATCTCAAGGCGGGTTTGTTCCACGGAGAGCGCCGGCGCGGGCGCGGCGGCCACCTGGGTGCGGCTGATGACGGCGGCCCCTCCGGTCAGGGAAATCTGGGCGCAGCGCGCCGTGGTCTGTCCGTCGAAGGAACAGGACCAGAGCTGCAGGGGAAGGGAGGCGGGATCGTGGCTGGCAATCAGCGAAGCGGTCTCGCTGGCATGAAAATGCGAGCTCAGAAACCGGGCGTCGGCGTAATTCTTCAGATATGCGCCGACCGTGTTCCGGGAGAACGTGGTGCCTTCGCAATAGACGGTGGCATTTTCCGCGGAGATCCCCGCGCCGGGATCCGATTCCTCCGCGCTCAGACAGGCTTCCACGCGCGAATCGTAAATGGCCGCCGCCGAACCCGGCTGGAGCGAGAGACCGATCCGGCAGCCCGTGATCCGGCTGGTGTGAATTTCGGCGGAGCCCTGATGGGAAAGGTTCACCCCGACGACGCCGTTTTCCAGCAGGCAGTTTCGCGCAAAGAATTCGGTTTTGCCCTCGGGGGAACCCACGCTGATTTCACCCTGCACGACACAGTCATCGAGAAACAGGACCCCCTTGAGCAGTTCGATGGCGCAGGATCCGGACTCGGCCTGCAGGGTGAGGCCGGAAAGAACGATCTGCGCATCGGAGCGGATGCGCAGCGTGCCCTTGATGCGCACCACGGCGCCTTGCAGGCCGCGGATTTCCACCGCCTTGGAAAGGTCGCAGGCCGGGTATTCGCCGGAGGGGATGTGAATGACGTCGCCGCGTCCGCATCGCTTGAGGGCGGCGGTCAGATTTTTGACGCCAAAAAAGCCGCCCTCGGGGTCGATCAGCACATCACGCCGTCTGTCCGAGGGCGCCATTTTGCGGATGACTTCGCCGAGTGCAGAGGGACGAAGCAGGGATTTCATCGGCGGGCCATGAGGTTGCAACAGGCACACATTGAACACGTTCCGAACCGATTGTCAGCCCCGCATTTCGAAGTTGCTTTTCCCCCGTTGGAGGGGCACCGTTAACCCATAGATCATCACACCGACATGAGTGCCACTCTCTCCGCTTCCAGCCAGTTGGATCAACTCAAGCAATTCACCACGGTTGTTGCGGACACCGGGGATTTTGAGTCGATTCGCAAATACTCGCCGCAGGATGCGACGACCAACCCGACGCTCATTTTCAAGGCGGTGCAGCAGGTGGAATACAAGCCCCTGCTCGAGCAGGCCATCGCGGACAACCGCGGGTCGTCGCTCGGCGGGGAAGCCCTGCAGAAAAAGATCATCGACGACCTTCTCGTGGCCTTTGGCCGGAAGATTCTCGACATCGTTCCGGGACGCGTCTCGACCGAGGTGGACGCCCGGCTTTCCTTTGACGTGGACGCCACCATCGAGAAGGCCCGCTACCTGATCGGCCTCTACGAAAAAGCCGGTGTGCCCCGCGAACGCGTGCTCATCAAGATTGCCTCGACCTGGGAAGGCGCCCGGGCGGCGGAGGTGTGCGAAAAGGAGGGCATTCATTGCAACCTGACCCTCATGTTCTCCCTGGCCCAGGCCATCGCCTGCGCCGAGGCCGGTGTGACGCTCATTTCGCCGTTTGTCGGCCGCATCTACGACTACTACAAGGCCACGACCGGCAAGGAATACGTGGGGGCCGAAGATCCCGGCGTGCAGTCCGTCCACACCATCTACTCCTACTACAAGAAGTTCGGCTACAAGACCCAGGTGATGGGCGCCAGCTTCCGCAATACCGGACAGATTCTCGAACTCGCCGGCTGCGACCTCCTCACCATCAGTCCCGACCTGCTCGCCAAACTCCAGGAAACCGAGGGGGCCGTCGAACGCAAGCTCAGCCCCGAGGCGGCCAAGGCGTCGAACGTCGAAAAGATCGACCTGGACGAGAAGAAGTTCCGGTGGCTCCTCAACGAGGATGCCATGGCCACCGACAAACTGGCCGACGGCATTCGCAAGTTTGCCGCGGACATCGTGAAACTCGAAGCCATCATCGCCAAGGCGCTCTGACAGTATGTGGCGCGCCGTTCTCTCCCTGCTGGCCTGTGTTTTTCTGGCGTTCCCGGCGACCGCCGCGATCGCTCCGACCGATCACATCGGGTCCGTGCCCATTTTGCTCGGACTCGACAAGGTGCGGCGGGAATTGAAGCTCGACGCGCTGCAGAAGGCGGTGCTGGATTCGATCCGCTCCGAATACAAGGCGGCCGTCCGCAAGCTGACCCATCCCATGCCTGTAACGCCCGCAGAACGCTTGGCCGCGGAGAAGAAACTGGTGGCCCTCAACGAACGCTTCAATCAGCGCGCGCTGTCCGTCCTGAACGACAGCCAGCGCAAGCGTTTCCTGGAAATTGAACACCGCTTCCTCGGCGCCTCCATGCTTTATTCGCCCCGGGTGCAGCGGCAGGTGGGCATCACGCCCAGCCAGCAGCAACAGATCCTTCGCATGCTCGAGGCGGAAAAGGCCTACGTGGCGAAGATCAACCGTCAGTTCGAGGCGGGGAAAATCAGCTACCAGGACCGCCTCGAACTCCTGCGGGCCAAGCGCATCGCCCAGGGACGGCAGTTGCTCCGGTTCCTGACCCCGGAACAGCGGGACGCGCTGTCCCAGTTGGGCGGAGCCCCGCTTTCCCAGTAGATCCCTCCCGGGACCCCGCCTCCCGGGACAAAATTGCACTCAAAGCCCCGCCTTGCCGGATTTGGCTCCCTTTCCCTGCGAAAAGGGGCACTGAATTTCTTGTGGGAAAATTTTTCGCAGGTAGATTGCTGGTTTTGCGCCCATAAAGCCTGTTTATCACTGCGTTTATGAAGATCTATCTCGACGGACAATTCTACGACAAAGAGAACGCCAAAATCTCGGTGTTCGACCACGGCCTGCTTTATGGGGACGGCGTCTTTGAAGGTATCCGGTTCTACAGCGGCAGGGTCTTCCGGCTCGAGGAGCACATCAACCGCCTCTACGATTCCGCACGGGCCATCTGCCTCACCATCCCGCTGGACAAACCCGCCCTCACCGAGGCGGTTCTCGAGACCATCCGGCAGAATCAGCTGCAGGACGGCTATGTCCGTCTCGTGGTGACCCGCGGTTGCGGCGACCTGGGACTGAATCCGGCCCTCTGTCCGAAGGCCACCGTGTTCATCATTGCCTCCAAAATCACCCTCTATCCCGAGGAGATGTATCGCAACGGCCTCGTGGTGGCCACCTGTGCCACGCGCCGTATTCCGCATGGCGCACTCAGCCCGATGGTCAAGTCCCTCAACTACCTCAACAACGTCATGGCCAAGATCGAGGCCCATCAGGCGGGGGCGGGGGAGGGGCTCATGCTCAACGAGCAGGGTTACGTGGCCGAATGCACCGGCGACAACATCTTCATCGTGAAAAACGGCCGCCTGATGACCCCGCCGATCTCCTCCGGCGCCCTGGCCGGGGTGACCCGCGCGGTGGTGCTGGAAATTGCCGCCGAACTCGGCATTCCTGTCAGCGAACCGGAGATGACCCGCTATGACATCTACACGGCGGACGAGTGTTTCCTCACCGGCACCGCCGCGGAGGTGATCCCGGTGGTGAAACTCGACAACCGCCCCATCGGGGACGGCAAACCCGGACCCGTCACGGGCCGGCTGATTGCCCGGTTCCGCGAGTTGACAGCGACGACCGGCACAGCGATTTATTAGATATGCAATGCGATGTCTGCCACGAGAAGGAAGCCACGGTTTTCCTCACCCAAATCGTCGGCGGCAAGATGCAAAAGGTGAACATGTGCGAGGCCTGCTCGAAAGAGAAGGGGGTCAACGATCCCACGGGCTTCGAACTGGCGGATTTGCTGCTCGGAATGGGGGCGGCCCAGGACATTGAGCGCCTGCCCGACCATTCCAAGTGCCCGGTTTGCGGTTTCACCCAGGCCGATTTCAAGAAGACGGGTCGCCTCGGATGCAGCGCCTGTTACGAGGTGTTCACCGAAGGACTCGAGAGCATGTTGAAAAACATGCACAAGGGGTCCGAACACGTGGGCAAGGCACCGGCCGTTTTCCTGAAATCCCGGAGTCGGAACGAACGGATCAGAATCCTCCAGTCCCACCTGGAGGAGGCCGTCGCCGCCGAGGAATATGAACGAGCCGCCGACCTGCGCGACCAGATTCGGCGCATGGAGACCGGCGCGTGAAATTTTCGAGAATCATTGCCAACACGGGGGAATGGCTGACCGGGGATGGTCCGCACCGGCAGATTGTGGTCAGCAGCCGGGTGCGCCTCGCCCGAAACCTCACCAACAAACCGTTCCCCGGCTGGGCCAAAAAGGCCGAACGTCTGGAGGTCCTCAAGATCGTCAAGAGCGCCGTGGAGTCGCTTCCCGAAATGGCGGAAGCCTTCTCGGAAAACCTCGAGGCGCTCACCCCGCTCGAGAAACAGGTGTTGGTGGAGCGGCATCTCATCAGCCGCGAACACGCCGCCAAGGGCGTCGGCAGCGCGGTGGTGATGAATGCGCCGCAGACACTCAGCTTCATGGTCAACGAGGAGGACCATCTCCGCATGCAGGCCATCTGCTGCGGCCTGCAGCTGGAGAAGGTCTTTGCCATGATCAATCAGGCCGACACCGAACTCGAACCGCTGCTCGATTTCGCCTTCCACCCGCGCCTGGGCTATCTCACGGCCTGCCCGACCAATGTCGGCACGGGCATGCGCGCCTCCGCCATGCTCCACCTGCCGGGCCTCGTCCTGAGCGACCAGATGAACAAGATCATCAACTCGGTCAACAAGATCGGACTCGCCGTCCGCGGGCTCCACGGCGAGGGGACCGAGGCGATGGGCAACCTTTTCCAGGTCTCCAACCAGACCACCTTGGGCGAGGCGGAGGAGACCATCATCGAGCGCCTCAACAAGGTCATCCTGCAGATCATCGAACACGAACACAACGCCCGCCGGCTCTTGCTCCAGCGCAAGCCGGTGACCCTGCTCGATCAGATCGGACGCGCCTACGGCGTGCTCAACCACGCCCACTCCATCAGCTCAAAGGAGGCCCTCAACCTGCTTTCCGCCATCAAACTGGGTGTCGATCTGGGACTGTTTCCGGCCAGTCACCGGTGCGCCGTGGACGAGCTGTTCATCGAAACGCAGCCGGCCCATCTGCAAAAAGGGGCGCAGGCGCAAAAAATGACCGCCGACGAAAGGGACACCTTGCGCGCGGCCCTGATCCGCGCCAAACTTAAACAAGTTCCTGAACCGGATATCGCGAAGATCGCGACGCCTGCCTCAGGACCTTCCTAAAATGATGAACAACTTCACACCTCGTGCGCAGCAAGTTCTGGCCCTGGCCCGCAAGGAAGCGGACCGGTTCAATCACAATTATGTGGGGACCGAACATCTCCTGTTGGGACTCATCAAACTGGGTCAGGGGGTCGCGGTCAACGTGCTGCAAAAAATGGGCCTGGATCTTGAGACCGTCCGCATGGAGGTCGAGAAACAGGTGGGGTCCGGACCGGAAACCAAAATGGTCGGAAACATCCCCTACACCCCGCGGGTGAAAAAGGTTCTGGCGCTGGCCGGCAAGGAGGCCAAGGCGCTCCAGCATTCCTATGTCGGCACCGAGCACATCCTGCTCGGCCTGCTGCGGGAAGGCGAGGGGGTGGCCGCCCGCGTGCTCAAGAGCCTCGAGGTCGACATTGAACGCACCCGCAACGAGATCCTCAAGGAACTCGATCCGAATTTTGCGCCCCAGGAGGAAAACGAGGGCGTGCCCACCGAGGTGGGAGGCAAGAAGGACACCAAGACGCCCGCCCTGCGCGCCTTCGGCCGCGACCTGACCGAACTGGCCAAGAAGGGGGAGCTCGACCCGGTGATCGGCCGCGCCGAGGAAATCGAGCGCGTCATTCAGATTCTCTGCCGCCGCACCAAGAACAACCCCGTGCTCATCGGCGAAGCCGGCGTCGGCAAGACCGCCATCGCCGAAGGCCTCGCCCAGGAAATCGTCGCGGGCAACGTGCCCGAGATCCTGCACGACAAGAAGGTCATCACCCTCGACCTCGCCCTCATGGTCGCCGGCACGAAATACCGCGGCCAGTTTGAGGAGCGCATCAAGGCGGTGATGGACGAGATTCGCCGCACCAAGAACGTCATCCTCTTCATCGACGAGCTGCACACCATCGTCGGAGCCGGCTCGGCGGAGGGGGCCATGGATGCCTCCAACATCATCAAACCCGCCCTGTCCCGGGGCGAGTTGCAGTGCATCGGCGCGACGACGCTCAACGAATATCGCAAATACATCGAGAAGGATGCCGCCCTCGAACGCCGTTTCCAGACGGTCAAGGTGGAGGCGCCCTCCGTCGAGGAAACCATCCTCATCCTCAAGGGCATCCGTCCGAAATACGAGGCGCACCACAAGGCCAGGATCCTCGACGAGGCCATCGAGGCCGCCGCCAAGTTGTCGGACCGTTACCTGACCGGACGCTTCCTGCCCGACAAGGCCATCGACGTGATGGACGAGGCCGGTTCGCGCGCCCGCATCGCGGCGATGACCCGTCCGCCGAACGTCAAGGACATCGAAGCCGAGATCGAGCGGATCCGCGGCGAAAAGGAAGCCGCCATAAAGGCCCAGGATTTCGAAAAGGCCGCCGCCCTCCGCGACAGCGAGAAGCAGGCCAAGGATCGCCTGGACGCCATTCTTGCCGAGTGGCGCGTGAACAAGGGCGAGAAGGAAGTGGTCGTCGGCGAGGACGAGATCATGCACGTGGTCTCCAAGTGGACCGGCGTGCCGCTCGCGCGCATGGAGCAGCAGGAGACCCAGAAGCTCCTCGCCATGGAAAGCGAGCTCAAGAGCAAGGTGATCGGTCAGGACGAAGCCGTCGTGGCCATCAGCAAGGCCCTGCGCCGCTCGCGTGCCGACCTCAAGGATCCGCGCCGTCCGATCGGTTCCTTCGTCTTCCTCGGCCCCACCGGCGTGGGCAAGACCTTCCTCGCGCACACGCTGGCCGAATTCATGTTCGGCGACGCCGACGCGCTCATCCAGATCGACATGTCGGAGTACATGGAGAAGTTCACGGCCTCCCGCCTGATCGGCTCGCCTCCGGGCTATGTCGGTTACGAAGAGGGCGGCCAGCTCTCCGAGGCGGTGCGCCGCCGGCCGTATTCGGTGGTCCTCTTCGACGAAATCGAAAAGGCACACCCCGATGTCATGCACCTGCTTCTCCAGATCCTGGAGGAGGGCAAGGTGACCGACTCGCTCGGCCGCAAGATCGACTTCCGCAACACGATCATCATCATGACCTCCAACGTCGGGGCGGAGCTGATCAAAAAGCAGACGACGCTCGGCTTCGGGGCACCGCGCCAGGAGGACAATTACGACACGATGCGGGAAAAGATTCTCGAGGAAACCAAGAGGGTCTTCAAACCCGAGTTCCTCAACCGCCTCGACGACATCATCGTCTTCCACACCCTCGCCAAGCCCGATCTCATCCGGATCGTGGACCTCGAGGTGTCCAAGGTGGTGGAGCGCATCAAACTCAAGAATATCCACATCGAGCTCGACGAGACCGCGAAGGACTTCCTCATCGAGAAGGGATACGATCCGCAATACGGCGCGCGTCCGATGCGCCGGGCGGTGGAGAAATATCTCGAGGACCCCATGGCGGAGGACCTGCTCCGCGGCACCATCAAGGCCGGTGATACCGTTCAGGTGAAGCGCGAAGGCGAAAAACTTGTCTTCAGCACCTCCTCGCCCAAGGCCGAACCGAGCGAAGCGGCCGCAAACTGACCGTTCCTCGATTCCCGATCACGACGGCCGGAAGGGAACCCCCTTCCGGCCGTTTGTTTTGTAAAAAAAGAAAAGTCCGGGCCTCGGGGAATTTGACCATTGTTCCCGAACGAGAGGGCGGATAGATGTGGGGCCGTCCCGGGTTCTCCCCATGAACGGCCGATTTTGGAAAAAGAGCCTGCTTCTGCCGGTCCTGCTGCTGGCCGGTTGTGTCACCTGCGACCCGGGGCCGAATCTTGGGCTCTACAAGGAAAAGCTGATCGCCTGGCACGACTCCGGGGACTACGCCCGGTGTTTTGAACAGGCCGGCCGGCGCGGATTGGAAATCCTTCGCCGGGAAATCCGGCACCGCCGCCCTGGGGATCGCCTGGCCGTGGTGCTCGACATTGACGAGACGGCGCTTTCGAACTGGGGGTATCTGCGCCGGGTGGGATTTGACGTGAACGCGGGAACCTTCTTCACCTGGACCCGCCGCCACAACGATCCCGCCCTCGAACCGACCCGCACGCTGTTTTGGGAGGCGCGCCGGGCGGGCGTTCCGGTGTTTTTCATCACGGGCCGCCGCGAACCGCTGCGGGCGTTTACGGTCCGACAACTGCGCGCCGCGGGGTACGATGGCTGGGCGGGCCTGTATCTGGCGCCCAAGGATTACGACGAGCCGTCCATCATTCCCTTCAAAAGCGGCGTTCGCCGCAGACTGGAGGCGGAAGGTTGGCGAATCGTGCTGAACATGGGCGACCAGTGGAGTGATTTGCGGGGCGGCTACGCGGAAAACACGGTCAAACTGCCCAATCCGTTTTATTTCATCCGCTGACCCCACCCTTCGCGAGTGGCGCTCCGGAAAAGGGGAAGCTCTTGGTGCAATTATNATGTTTTCTTATAACTTGCGCTTTTCAGTCGAGNGGTTTGGGGCTACGCTGGAGGGATATGAGTTCGCCCGCTGACTCTCCCACCGATACCCACCGCGTTGAAACCGACACCATGGGTCCGATCCATGTGCCTCACGACCGTTATTGGGGGGCGCAGACGGCCCGTTCGCTCATCCATTTTGACATCGGCGACGACGTCAAGCCGCCGGAGTTGATCCGCGCCCTCGGCATTCTGAAGAAGGCCTGCGCGCTGGCCAACCGCGACCTGGGCAAACTTCCCGCCGACAAATGTGATCTCATTGTCCGTGCGGCGGACGAGGTGATTGCGGGCAAGCTGGACGACCATTTCCCCCTGCGCATCTGGCAGACGGGCAGCGGCACGCAGAGCAACATGAACGCGAACGAGGTCATTTCGAACCGGGCCATCGAGCTCGCGGGAGGCAAGCTGGGATCCAAGTCGCCCATTCACCCGAACGACCACGTCAACATGTCGCAGTCGTCCAACGACACCTTCCCGACGGCGATGAACATCGCCGCCGCCTGTGTCGTGGTCGAACACCTGCTTCCCGCGGTGCGCGCCCTCCGCGACACGCTGGATGCCAAGGCGAAGGAATTTGCCGACATCGTGAAGATCGGCCGCACGCACCTGCAGGACGCCACACCGCTGACGCTTGGACAGGAATTTTCGGGCTGGGTGGCCCTGCTCGACGACGACCTGAAGCGCATCGAGCAATCGCTGCCGGGCCTCTACACGCTGGCCATTGGCGGCACGGCGGTCGGCACCGGCCTGAACTCCCATCCGGAGTTTGGCGACCGTGCCGCGGCGCACATCGCCGCCATCACCGGTCTGCCCTTCGTGGCCGCCGCCAACAAGTTCGCCGCACTGTCGGCCCACAACGAATTTGTCTTTGCCAGCGGAGCGCTCAAGAGTCTGGCCTGCTCGTTGATGAAGATCGCCAACGACATCCGCTGGCTGGCCTCCGGTCCGCGCTGCGGCCTGGGCGAACTGACCATTCCGGAAAACGAACCGGGCTCCTCGATCATGCCGGGCAAGGTGAATCCGACGCAGTGTGAATCGATCACCATGATTGCCGTGCAGGTGATGGGCAACGACGCCGCCATCGGCTTTGCCGGCTCGCAGGGCAACTTTGAGCTCAACGTGTTCAAGCCGGTCATCATCTTCAACTTCCTCAATTCCGTCCGTCTCCTCGCCGACGGCTGCGAATCCTTCAACGAACATTGCGCCGTGGGCATCCAGCCGAACCGCGAAAAGATCGCGGAATACGTGAAGAATTCGCTGATGCTGGTGACCGCGCTCAACCCGCACATCGGCTACGACAAGGCGGCGCAGATCGCCAAGAAGGCCCACAAGGAAGGCACCAGCCTCAAGGAGGCGGCCCTGGCCCTCGGCCATCTCACGGAAGAGCAGTTCGACCAGTGGGTCAAGGCCGAGGAAATGACGCACCCGTAGGGGGCGTCACCCCGGGAACGGCGCAGGGAGTCCCCAAACTCCCCCGAGCTCCTCACCCCGCAGGCGCGAAATCCACCGCGCGCCTGCGGGTTTTTTCTTGAATCCTGCCGGGTCAGGCTCTGACAGGCGGATCAAGCGGACCGAGACGCGGCGCCCGTTTCAGGGCAGCCGCGTCGAACCCATGAGGTAGCGGTCGCATTCACGCGCCGCCCCGCGGCCTTCGTTGATGGCCCAGACCACCAGCGATTGTCCGCGCCGCATGTCACCGGCGGCAAAAACGCCGGGAACATTGGTGGTGAACTTGCCGTGTTCGGCCTTCACGTTGCTGCGGGCGTCCGTTTCCAGCGCGAATTGCTCGATGATCTTCTGCTCGGGACCGACAAAACCGAGGGCGAGGAGCGCGAGTTCGCAGGGAATGGTGCGCGTGGTGCCCTCGACTTCCTGCGGCACAAAGCGGCCCTGGGCATCCTTGCCCCACCGGATGTCGCAGACTTCCAGTCCGGTCAGGTTGCCGTCCGCGTCCTTGAGGAAGCGTTTGGTCTGCACCAGATAGTGGCGCGGATCGCGTCCCTGCACGGCGGCGGCCTCCTCCTGGCCGTAATCGAGCTTGTAGATCTTCGGCCACTCCGGCCACGGGTTGTTGGCGGCGCGTTCTGGGGGGGGCTGGGGAAGGATTTCCAGCTGGATGACGCTCTTGCAGCCCTGGCGCAGGCTGGTGCCGACGCAGTCGGTTCCGGTGTCGCCGCCGCCGATCACCACGACATTCCTGCCCGTGGCATTGAGCGGCGGATTGGTGCCGTCGAAGCCATGGTCGAGCTGGTGCTTGGTGTTGGCGGTGAGAAACTCCATGGCCAGGTGGATGCCCTTGGCGTCGCGATTTTCCAGCGGCAGGTCGCGGCCGAGGGTGGCACCGCAGCAGAGGACAATCGCGTCAAAATCCTTCCGGAGACGCCCGACGGTCCAGGTCTCGTCCGTTCCGATGGACACCCCGGTGAGGAAGGTGACGCCTTCCTCGCGCATGAGATTGACGCGGCGGTCGACGATCTCCCGCTTGTCGAGCTTCATGTTGGGGATGCCGTACATGAGCAGCCCGCCGATGCGGTCGGCGCGCTCAAAGACGGTGACCGTGTGGCCGGCCTGGTTGAGCTGGTCGGCGCAGGCGAGCCCGGCCGGACCGGAACCGACCACCGCGACGCGTTTGCCGGTGCGGCGGGCGGGCGGATTGGGTTTCAGCCAGCCTTCCTCCCAGCCTCGGTCAATGATGGCCGCCTCGATGTCCTTGATGGTGACGGCCGGTTCGATGGAACCGAGCACGCACGATCCCTCGCACGGCGCCGGACAGACCCGCCCGGTGAATTCCGGGAAGTTGTTTGTCCGGCGGAGGCGCTCCAGGGCCTCCTTCCAGCGGTTGCGGTAAACGAGGTCGTTGAATTCGGGAATGAGGTTGTTGATCGGACATCCGCTGGCCATGCCGGAGATGAGGAGTCCGGTGTGGCAGTACGGCGTTCCGCAATCCATGCAGCGCGAGGCCTGCCGGCTGACGGCGGTGTCGTCGCGGTGTGCATGTACTTCCTTCCAGTCCTTGAGGCGCTCCCGGGGAGGGCGGTTGGGAACGGGTTGGCGTTCGACTTCAAGAAATCCAGTGGCTTTGCCCATGGGTGATGAGAATGCGTTGTGAGTTTCAGTGTCCGACCTTGGCGTTGGCCTCAAAGGCGGCCTGGATGGCTTCGTCGCCTTCCAGACCCTGTTCCTCGGCCCGTTTGAGTGCGAGCAGGACGCGCTCGTAGTCGGTGGGCAGAACGAGCTGGAATTTGTCGAGAGTGGATTCCCAGGAGGCGAGCAGGCGCCCGGCCTTTTCGCTTCCGGTCAGTTCCCGGTGGCGCTGGATGCGGCTTTTCACCTCCGCGATCTCCTGGTCGGAGCATTCCCGCAGGGGCATTACGCGCACCATTTCGGTGTTGAGCTTGGTGGCGAAGTCGCCGGCCTCATCGTAGATGTAGGCCTTGCCGCCGCTCATGCCGGCCGCGAAGTTGCGCCCGGTGGGACCGAGGCAGATGACGGATCCGCCCGTCATGTATTCGCAGCCATGGTCGCCGATTCCCTCCACCACGGCGTGCACGCCGCTGTTGCGGACGCAGAAGCGTTCGCCGGCCATGCCGCAGAGGAAGGCCTCGCCCCGCGTGGCGCCGTAGAAGGCGACATTGCCGATGATCATGTTTTCGTCGGCCTTGAAACCGGGGGCGGAATTCTTCGGCGGATAGATGATGATCCGCGCGCCGCAGAGTCCCTTGCCGACATAGTCGTTGGCGTCGCCCTCGAGCTCAAGCGTCATGCCCCGCGGGCAGAACGCCCCGAGACTTTGTCCGGCCGTGCCGGTCAGCTTGAGGTGGATGGTGCCGTCCGGCAGTCCGGCCGCGCCGTAGCGGCGGCTGATTTCGGCGCCGGTGATCGTGCCGACAACCCGGTTGGTGTTGATCACGGGAAGTTCCGCGTAGACCTTTTCGCCGCGCTCCAGCGCCGGGGCGCAGAGCGGGAGGATGTGGGTGTTGTCGAGCGCCCTGTCGAGCAGGTGATCCTGCGCGCGCTGGCAGTAGGTGCCCACCTCGGGTCCGACCTTCGGGCGGTAAAGGACCTTGGAATAGTCGAGCCCGCGGGCCTTCCAGTGGTCGATCGCCCTGCGCATCTCCAGGCGGTCGCTGCGTCCGACCATTTCCGGAATGGTGCGGAAGCCGAGCTTCGCCATGATTTCCCGAAGCTGCTGCGCGACGAAGCGCATGAAATTGACGACATGATCCGCCGCGCCGTTGAACTTGGCGCGGAGACGTTCGTCCTGCGTGGCCACGCCGACCGGACAGGTGTTCTTGTGGCAGACGCGCATCATCAGGCAGCCCAGGGTGACGAGCGGCGCCGTGGCGAATCCGAACTCCTCGGCGCCCAGCAGGCAGGCGATCGCCACGTCGCGGCCGGTCTTCAACTGGCCGTCGGTTTCAAGCACCACGCGGCTGCGGAGGTCGTTCAGCAGGAGGGTCTGATTGGTTTCGGCGAGGCCGAGTTCCCAGGGACATCCCGCGTGCTGGATCGACGAACGCGGACTCGCACCCGTGCCGCCGTCGTGGCCGGAGATGAGAATCACATCCGCCTTGGCCTTGGCCACGCCCGCGGCAATCGTGCCGACGCCGATCTCGGAGACGAGCTTGACGTTGATGCGGGCGTTGACGTTGCTGTTCTTGAGGTCGTGGATGAGCTCCGCGAGGTCCTCGATCGAATAGATGTCGTGGTGCGGCGGCGGGGAGATGAGGCCGACGCCGGGCGTCGTGCCGCGCACCTTGGCGATGGCCGGCAGCACCTTGTGTCCGGGCAGTTCCCCGCCTTCGCCGGGCTTGGCCCCCTGGCTGATCTTGATCTGGATTTCGCGGGCGTTGACGAGGTAGTGGCTGGTCACGCCGAAGCGGCCGCTCGCCACCTGCTTGATGGCGGAGTTTTTCGAATCGCCCCGTTCGTTGGTCCAGGTGAACCGCTCGGGATCCTCGCCGCCTTCGCCGGTGTTGGAATAGCCGCCGAGGCGGTTCATGGCGATGGCAAGCGCTTCGTGGGCCTCCTTGGAGATGGAGCCGTAGGACATGGCGCCGGTCTTGAAGCGGCGCACGATTGATTCGACGGGCTCGACCTCCTCGATGGGAATCTCGTCGGCGGGATCGAAGCGGAACTCCATCAGTCCGCGCAGGGTGTAGAGGTCCTTCGATTGGTTGTCGATGAGCTCCGAATATTTCCGGAAGACCTCGTAGTCGCCCAGCCGCGTGGCCTGCTGAAGGAGGTGGATGGTCTGCGGGTTGAACAGATGGCGCTCGCCGTTGGCGCGCCATTGGTAGACGCCGCCGGGGTCAAGCGTGTTGTCGTCGTCATCCACCCGGGCAAAGGCATTGTCGTGCCGCATCTTCACCTCGCGGGTGATGACATCGAGGCCGATGCCCTCCACGCGGGACGCGGTCCAGGTGAAATATTTGTCGATCACCTCATGACTGAGGCCCACCGCCTCGAAGATCTGGGCGCCGCGGTAGCTGGCCACCGTGGAGATGCCCATCTTGGCCATGGTTTTCACCACGCCCTTGATGGAGGCCTTGAGGAAGCGCTTCTGCGCGGCCTTGGGATCCTGGGCGATCTCGCCGTCCTCCGACATGGCCACGAGCGAGTCGAGGGCCAGCCAGGGATTGATGGCGTTGGCGCCGTAACCCAGCAGGAGTGCGAAGTGGTGCACCTCGCGGGGTTCGCCGGATTCCAGAATGATCGACACCTTCGTGCGGGTTCCCGTGCGGATGAGGTGATGGTGCAGTCCCGCCACGGCCAGAAGGGCCGGGATGGGGGCGCGGTTTTTGTCCACCCCGCGATCGGAGAGGATGAGCAGGTTGACGCCCTGCTGAATGGCCAGGTCGGCCGCCTCGAAGAGGCGCTCCATGGCGGTTTCCAGCGAGTGTCCGGACAGCTTCGAAATGTCGTTCTCCTCAACCGACAGGTCGGGATTGTCGCGATGACCCGGCAGCTGGCCGAGCGCCAGTCCCGCCTCGACGCTGGCCGGCGGATAGAGGATCGGGAGGGTGGCGGAGCGGAAACCGGGAACATTGATGTCGCGCAGCCTGGCCAGTTCCTCGTTGCTGATGATCGGACTTTCCAGGCGGATCATCCGGCAGTTTTCGGGTCCGGGATTGAGCAGGTCGCTCTCCGAGCCCAGGAAGCTGACCGTGGCGGTGATCAACTCCTCGCGGATCGGATCGATGGCCGGATTGGTGACCTGGGCGAAGAGCTGCTTGAAATAATTGTAGAGCAGCTGCGGCTGGTCGGAGAGTACCGCCAGCGGCGCGTCGTTGCCCATCGAACCCAGCGGCTGGTTGGCGGTCTCCGCGGTGGGACCGAGGATGAACCGCTTGTCTTCAAAGGTGTAGCCGAAGGCCCGCTGCTGGGTGAGGAGTTCCTTTCCGGAGAGGTGCCCTTTGGCGGTGCCGTCCGGAAGGTTCTCAAAAAAGATCCGGTTGCCCTCGAGCCATTCCCCGTAGGGCTTTGCCGCGGCGATTTCCTCCTTCACCTCCGCGTCGTCCACGATGCGGCCCTTCCGGGTGTCCACCAGGAACATGCGGCCCGGCTGGAGCCGGCCCTTTTGCACGACCGTCGAGGGATCCACCGGCAGCACGCCCACTTCGGACGCCATGATGACCAGGTCGTCCTTGGTGACGTAATATCGCGAGGGGCGCAGACCGTTGCGGTCGAGCACCGCGCCGATGGAGACGCCGTCGCAGAACGCAATGGAAGCCGGACCGTCCCAGGGCTCCATCATGCATGCGTGGTATTCGTAAAACGCCGTCTTGGTCGGCGACATGTGCTGGTGGTTTTCCCACGGTTCGGGAATCATCATCATCACCGCATGCGGGAGCGGGCGTCCCGAAAGGACGAGGAACTCCAGGCAGTTGTCGAACATCGCGGAGTCCGATCCGTCCGGCCGGATCACCGGCAGGACCTTGTCGAGATCCTCGCCGAGGAGGCCGCCCTTGAGCAGGTGCTGGCGGGCGGTCATCCAGTTTGCGTTGCCGCGCATGGTGTTGATCTCGCCGTTGTGGCACATGTAGCGGAAGGGCTGGGCGCGCGGCCAGCTGGGGAAGGTGTTGGTCGAAAACCGCGAGTGCACCAGCGCCATGGCGGTCTCCATGTCGGGATGGTGGAGGTCCGGGAAATACTCCGCCAGCTGCGTGGTGGTGAGCATGCCCTTGTAGACCATCGTGCGGGACGAGAGGCTGGAGAAATAAAAGTCCTCCCCGCCCGGAATCGCCCGGTAGCGGATCAGGTCGGCCGCGGACCGGCGGACGACATACAGTTTGCGTTCAAAGGCCAGGTCGTCGGTGATGGCCGGCCCCCGTCCGATGAACACCTGCTTCATGAGCGGCTCGCAGGCGCGGGAGGCCTTGCCGAGCAGTTCGCTCACTACCGGAACGTCGCGCCAGCCCAGCGGGACAAGCCCCTCCGCCCGGGCGATCTCCTCGACCCTGGCCATCGCATCGGCCGCCTTCTGCGGGTCGCGTGAAAGGTAGACAAAACCGACCGCATACTGGCCCTCCGCGGGCAGATCGATGCCGCAGGCCGGCGCCACGGTCTGAAAGAACTTGTGGGGAAGCTGGATGAAAATGCCCGCGCCGTCGCCCGTCTGAGGATCGCAGCCGCAACCACCCCGGTGATCCATGTTGATACACATCTGCAACGCGCCCTCGATGAGATCGTGAGATCGTTTGCCTTTCAGGTGGCAAAGAAATCCGACTCCGCAGGAGTCATGTTCGTTGTCAGGGCTGTAGAGCCCCTGGGCTGGCGGCAGTCCTTTTGATGGCATTTTGCTGATCGTGTTTCGTTGCGTCGTCCGTACCCGGTATGCGGACCACTTGCGTCCATCCGGTTTTTGCGGACCGGAAAGTGAAAACGTCTTGAACCTTCATGGCGATGGGAAAATGCGGCTCAGACCGGTTTTTTTTTGCAAAAAACGCGATTTTTTTGCCCTTGGAAGGGCTTTGCAGGCGATTTCGTCTGATGAAATTCCATCCCGGACCGGTTTTTTGCCCCTTTGACTCCCGCCGCCGAATGCGCGGTCGGGAGGCGGGGCGAAGGGTGCTCCGGTCCGTCCTTCGGGAGGACGAAAAGGCGGGGTGCGACCGGTGGGGTGTGACCGGCGGGGAGGGCGGGCCGGCGGGCGCAAAAACCCGGGTCCGGGAGGGCGGAAAAGCCCGGCAAAAAAATGTCCGCCTGGCGCATTTTTCTGATGACACGTGGCTTCCATGGAATGAAAGTTGCTGACTGCGATTTCCCGGCCATTGTCCGGGATTCAACGGAAACCAATTTGGGAAAAACCACCTGCATGAAGACAGCCTGCCAAACCCGCCCTGATGCGACGCCGAATCTTTACGATCCCGCGTACGAACACGACTCGTGCGGCGTGGGGTTTGTGGCGCAGCTCAGTGGACGGCGTTCCAACCGCATTTTGCGCATCGGTCTGCGTTCCATCTGCAATCTGATGCACCGCGGCGCGCTGGATGCCGACGCCAAGACGGGCGACGGCGCGGGGGTGACGACGCAGATTCCGTACAAGCTTTTTGTCCCGGAGGTGACGCGCCTCGGCCACACGCTGTACAAGGAAAGTGACCTGGCGGTGGGCGTTTTGTTCCTGCCGCACGACAACGCTTACGCGCAGGCCCGGGCCAAGGCGATCACGCAGGACGTGCTCGAGAAGCGCGGGTTGTTCCTGTTTGGCTGGCGCGAGGTGCCGATCAACATCCGGGTGCTGGGCGAGAAGGCCCAGACGACCATGCCGCGCATCGAGCAGGTGCTCATCGGCAAGCCGTGGGGCATGGCCGACGACGATTACGAGCGCCGGCTGTTCCTGGCGCGGAATGAAATCGAGGACATCGCCGCCGCGGACCGGATCCACAATTTCTACATCCCGTCCTTTTCCCACCGGACGATCGTCTACAAGGGGCTCCTGGTGTCGTCGTCGCTCGAGAAGTTTTATCCCGACCTCTCGAATCCCGACTACGAGACGGCGATCTGCGTTTACCATCAGCGATACAGCACAAACACCTTCCCGAAATGGCCGCTGGCCCAGCCGATGCGCATGCTGGCCCACAACGGGGAGATCAACACCGTCAAGGGCAACCGCAACTGGACGGGCGCCCGCGAGGCGGAGCTGCGCGCCGACTTCTGGGGCAATGACATCGACCTGCTCAAGCCGATCATCCAGCCGGGCGGCTCGGATTCGGCGAGCCTCGACAATGTGCTCGAGGTGCTCACCATGAGCGGTCGCAGCATCCTGCATGCGATGACCATGCTGGTGCCGCCGGCCCTCGGTTCGAACCGCGGTGTGCCGCAGGAGATCGTTGATTTTTACGACTACCACCGCTGTCTCTGCGAACCGTGGGACGGTCCGGCGGCGCTGTGCTTCACGGACGGCCTCACGGTGGGCGCGTGCCTGGACCGGAACGGTCTGCGCCCGGCCCGGTATCAGATCACCTCGGACGGGGTGTTTGTGTTGGGGTCGGAGGTGGGCATTGCCGGACTCGATCTCCACGAAATGGTGGAAATGGGACGCCTGGCGCCCGGCGAAATGATCGCCGTCGACACCGCCGGCGGGAAGCTCCTGCGCGACCAGGACATCAAGATGGCCGTCGCCTCGCGCCGGCCCTACGGCGAGTGGCTCAGGAACAACATGGTCCACATTCCGCCCGTGCAGGAAAAGGAAATCGAGGCGCCGGCCGGGGAGCTCGACATTCTCACGCTGACCCAGAAGCAGATCGCCTTTGGGTATTCCAGCGAGGAGCTGGAGATGATCCTCAAGCCCATGTTCAGGGACGGTGCGGAGGCCGTGGGGTCCATGGGCGACGACACGCCGCTCGCGGTGCTCTCGCTCAAGCCGCGGCTGCTGTACACCTATTTCAAACAGCTCTTCGCACAGGTCACCAATCCGCCGATCGACCCGATCCGCGAAAAGCTGGTCATGTCCCTGCACACGCTGCTGGGCTGGCGCCGGAATCTGCTTTCGGAGAGCCCCGAGCATTGCCGTCAGGTCATGCTCGATTCGCCGATCCTTCTCGACGGCGAGGTCGGGCGGTTGAAGGCGCTCGGCGGAGAGTTTGCCGCCGAGACCATTTCGTGCCTCTGGCCGGTGTCCGAGGGTCCGGAGGGACTCGAGGCCGCCCTGCGGCGCATTTGCAGCGAGGTCGAGGCGGCCGTCGACCGGGAGGTGCGCATCCTCATTTTGTCCGACCGCGGCGTGGATCATGAAAAGGCGGCCGTGCCGATGCTGCTCGCCATGGGGGCGGTGCACCACCATCTGCGGCGCGTCGGCAAGCGGATGAAGGCCGGCGTGATTTGTGAAACCGCCGAGGCCCGCGACGTGCACCAGATCGCCTGCCTGATCGGCTACGGCGCGAGCTGTGTGAATCCGTATCTCGCCTTGGAGACGCTCCGCGAGCTCATCGAAAAGGGCACGGTGGAACCGGACTTCGCGAAGGCGGCGGTCAATTACCGCAAGGCCCTCGAAAACGGTCTGCTCAAGATCATGTCCAAGATGGGCATCTCCGTCGTGAGCAGCTACCGCGGTGCGCAGGTTTTCGAAGCCATCGGCATCTCCGCCAAGGTGGTCGAGGACTGCTTCACCGGCACGTCCACGCAGATCGAGGGCGTCGGCTACGTCGAGATCGCCACGGAAACGCTCACCCGGCACGCCATGGCCTACGGCAACGCCGTGCCGGTCGAACCCGGCAAGCTCGACGATCCGGGGTATTACCGGTTCCGGCGGGGAGGCGAACTGCATGCGGTGACACCGCCGGTGATTCAGAATTTCCACACCTACGTGGGCATCAAGGGCGCCGACAAGGCGGGCAAGGCGGAGGATTACAAAAAGTACGTCGACGCCGTCCTGGCCAACCGTCCGCATTCGCTGCGCAACCTGCTCGAGCTGGTGCCGCTGCCGTCCGGCCCGGTTCCGATCGAGGAGGTCGAGTCCATTGAGGAAATCCGGCGCCGTTTCACCACGGCCGGCATGTCGTTGGGCGCGCTGAGTCCGGAGGCCCACGAAACCCTGGCCATCGCCATGAACCGCATCGGCGGAAAGTCGAACAGCGGCGAGGGCGGCGAGGATCCCGTGCGTTTCAAGCGCCGGGACGACGGCGACTGGGCCAACAGCGCCATCAAACAGATCGCCAGCGGACGCTTCGGGGTCACCGCGGCCTACCTGGCCAGCGCGAAGGAAATTGAAATCAAGATGGCCCAGGGCGCCAAGCCCGGCGAGGGCGGCCAGTTGCCCGGTCACAAGGTCAGTGCGTACATCGCGAAACTGCGCCATTCCGTGCCCGGGGTGACGTTGATTTCGCCGCCGCCGCATCACGACATCTATTCGATCGAGGATCTGGCCCAGTTGATCTACGATCTCAAGCAGGTCAATCCGCGCGCCCGGGTCTGCGTGAAGCTGGTGGCCGAGGCCGGCGTGGGCACCATTGCGGCCGGCGTCGCCAAGGCGCACGCGGACATCATCCTGGTCAGCGGTCATGAAGGCGGCACCGGAGCCTCGCCGCTCAGTTCGGTGAAGAACGCCGGCGGCGCGTGGGAGCTCGGTGTGGCGGAAACCCACCAGGTTCTGCTGCTGAACGGACTCCGCAACCGGGTCACGCTGCGCACGGACGGCGGCATGCGGACGGGCGAGGACATTGTTTACGCCACCCTGCTCGGCGCCGAGGAATACAACTTCGGCACCGCCGCCCTCATTGCCATGGGCTGCGTCTACGTGCGCCAGTGCCATCTCAATACCTGCCCGGTCGGCGTGGCCACGCTCGACGAAAAGCTCCGCGGCAAGTTCAAGGGCAAGCCGGAGCACGTGGTGAACTTCTTCAATGCGGTGGCCGAGGAGGTCCGGCAGATCATGGCGCGGCTCGGATTCCGCACCATCAACGAGATGATCGGACACACCGAGTGCCTGCGTCAGCGGGTGGTGGAGGATCACCCGAAGGCCAACACGGTGAACCTCAGCCGGCTGCTCGTCGACGTCGCCAAGGACGACAGCACGATGGTGCGTCACGCCACGCGCGAGCGCAACGACGGTCCGGAGGACCGCACGCTCGACGACATCATCCTGCAGGATGCCAAGGAGGCCATCAACGACGGCAAGCCCATCACGCTGTCCTACAAGATTGCCAACACCAACCGCTCGGTGGGCACCCAGGTTTCCGGCGAGATCGGTTACCAGTATGGTGAGGAGGGCCTGCCTCCCGGTACGGTGGACCTGCGTTTCGAGGGCAGTTCGGGTCAGAGCTTCGGCGCCTTCCTCGCGCCCGGCGTGCGCCTGGTACTGACCGGTGAAGCCAACGACTACGTCGGCAAGGGCATGAGCGGCGGCGAGATCGTCATCAGGGCCGTGACGCCCCGCAAATTCAAACCGCACGAGTGCATCATCCTCGGCAACACCGTGATGTACGGCGCCACCGGCGGCTTCCTCTTCGCCAACGGCCGGGGCGGCGAGCGGTTTTGCGTGCGCAATTCCGGCGGCACCGCCGTGGTCGAGGGGGTGGGGGACCACTGCTGTGAATACATGACCGGCGGCACGGTGGTCGTGCTGGGTCCGACCGGCCGGAATTTCGGGGCGGGCATGACGGGCGGCGTCGCCTATGTGCTCGATCTGGATGACTCCTTTGCCGATCGCTACAACCCGCAGCTCATCACACCCTACCGCATCGAGGACGAGGCCGATGTGACCGCCCTGAAGGGGCTCATCTACAAGCACCTCGAGCTGACGGACAGCGAACGGGCCAAGGAAATCCTGGCCGACTGGCCGAAGTATGCCGCGAAATTCTGGAAGGTCTGTCCCACGGTGCCCGAGGCGCCGAAGACGGGCGAGTCCGGCAAGTCCCCGGACGGAGAGGCCAACACGCTGACTCCGGACGAGAAAGCTGGCCAGGTCATCAATGAAAATGTTACCGCTTCACGATAACTTTCACCCCCTGTGAGAATCGTCGAGCAACTGGCCCTTTTCATTGCCAACAAACCCGGAACGCTGGCCGAGGTCTGTGATGCCCTCGCCGCCGAACGGATCAACATCTACGGACTCACCATCTCGGACACGGTCGATCACGCCGTGGTCCGGATGGTGGTCAGCGACACGCGCCGGGCGCTGGCCCTTTTTGAAGCCCGCGGCACGCTTGTGGTGGAAAACGACGTGCTCATGCTCGAGAATGACAACAAGCCCGGCGGTCTCTCCCGGATCGCCAAGACGCTCGCCGAGCACAAAATCAACATCGAGTACGCCTACCTGGCGTCGCTGCCCAGCGCCCGTCGCGGTCTTTTGATCCTGCGGGTGACGGACACCAAAAAGGCCCTCCGGGTTTTGAAGAAAAGCGTGGAGTAACCTCCCGGACGGGCGCCGCGAACAGGGGGCAGGGCTGCCCGGGCGTCCCCAAGCCGCCTTATCGCGGCGCCTCCGCCTGCCAGTTTTCGAGAAGTTCGCGGTAAAATCCCTCGAGTTTGGCGATGGAGCGGCTTTGTTCGAATTTCTCCCGCACCGAATGGGCCGCGTCGCGGGAGAGGCGTTCGTAAAGACCTTCGTTGGTCGCAATGGTGAGCAGGGCGTTGGCCACGCCCGCGGTGTCGCGCTCCGGCACCAGCAGTCCGTCCTCGCCGGAAGTGACCGCCTCCGGAATCCCCCCGTGCACCGTGGCCACGACGGGAAGGCCGGTCGCCATGGCCTCGAGCATGGAATTGGGCACGCCTTCCTGGTCGCCTCCCTCCGTGGTCTGGCTCGGATGCACAAAAATGTGGGACGCGGCAAAGGCCTCCGCGAGCTGCTGCTGCTGCAAAAAGCCGGTGTAGGTGACCGCGTCGGCGATGCCCAACCGGGCGGCGGTTTCCCGGAGTTTGCCTTCCAGCGGACCCTCGCCGGCCAGCGTGAGGCGGGCCTTCGGAAAAATTCTCCGGAATTCCGCAAAGGCTCCCAGCGTGACGAAGAGCCCCTTTTTCTCAATGAAGCGGGAGGCCTGGATCAACCGCCAGCTGTCATCCGGTGGGGCTGTGCGGGGCACAAACGGAAAACCGTCCATGGGGATGCCCGTACGATTGATGCGGATCTTGGACCGGCTGCACCCGAAGGCCGCCAGCCGCTCCGCCAGCGAATCGCTGCGGGCCAGTACCATGGGCACGGTCTGCAGGAGGTCCCGCAGCCGGGCGTTGTACCCGGGTTCGTTGTCCCGTTCCATGATGTCCATGCCGTGGAAGGAAACCAGGGACGGCTTGGGCCAGTTTTTCAGGAAGGGCAGCAGGTGCACGCCGGTATGACCGAAATACACGTGCAACAAATCGGCGTTGCGCCGGCTGAGCACCCCGGCGAGCTGGTCGTATTCCCCGCGGTAGAAGACCGGTTCCAGGCGCCGGATGTATTTTTTGTAAAAACGGGAAAGAAAATTGATTCTCGGACGCGGCAGCACCTCGACATCGTCGAAGGGATAGAGGTCGGCGTTCTCGCGGGACTTCGTCATGACGAAGGTGCGAAATTCCCGCAGGCCGGTGACCTGCCGGTAAATGTGCAGCATCTCGCGCTTGAGAAAGGTGGTGCAGTAACTGGCAACGACAGGCATGAAGCCCTCCAGCAAACCGTCCTCCGGCGCCCGCGCCAAGAGGATTTTGCGAGCCAATTTGAATTTCCGTTGGTTTAATTGCCGGTGAAGACCGCGCCCCCGCCGCGCACGACCATGAATGACGTTCCGCCATCGTCCGAAGAGCAGGACGCCCAGGACGACGTGGCTCTCATGCTGCGCGTCAAAAAGGGCGACCTGGAGGCTTTTGAGGCCCTGGTGGAAAAACATCAGCACAGCGTGGTGGGCACCGCCGCCAAAATGCTCGGCGGCTGCGGGGATCCGGAGGACATCGGACAGCAGGTGTTCCTCCGCGTCTGGAAATCGGCCGCCCGCTACCAGCCCAGCGCCCGGTTCACCACCTGGCTCATGACCATCACCCGCAACCTCGTCTTCAACGAAATGCGCCGCCTGCAGCGCTCCCGCCTCGTGCCCATGGACGCCGGGGAGGAGGATGCGCCGCACCACCAGTATGTCGATCCCGGGTCGGCCGAACCCGGCGAAGCCCTGCTCGACACGGAACTCCGCCAGGCCGTCGATGCGGCCATCGCCGCGCTGCCGGAAAACCAGAGGACCGCCATCGTCCTCCGGCGTTTTGAAAACATGCCCTACGAGGAAATCGCCCGGGTGCTCCGCACCAGCGTGCCCGCCGTGAAAAGCATCCTCTTTCGCGCCCGCACCGAACTGAAGGAAAGGCTCAAAAGATATCTCGAGTAGAAAAAGCGACCCACGCAGCCGGAGCCCGGGGAACGATGAAGGGGAAATCCCTGTTACCCATGCTCTGGACCATCCTCATCATCCTTCTCATCCTCTGGGCCCTGGGCTTCACCTTCCAGGTGGCCGGCGGCCTCATCCACATCGTCCTCGTTGTCGCCCTCGTTGTGCTGGTGCTGCAACTGCTGACCGGACGCCGGGCGCCCTGAACCCTCCGGGACGTCCGCCGGACGCCTCCGGATTCCCTGGTGGCCATGCTCCACGCCGTCTATTTCTGGCTGAAATCCGACCTCACCCCGGCCCAGCGCCAGCACTTCGAAACGGAGCTGGCCCGGCTGGCGGCCCTCGATTACCTCGCCTACGGATTTGCCGGAAAACCGGCCGCCACCCCGGAACGCCCCGCCACGGACCACTCGTTCAGCCACTGCCTGGTCCTCCGCTTCAAGTCCATTGAGGACCACGACTTTTACCAGTCCGACTGCCCGATCCATCGACGCTTTGTGAAAACCTGTCAGGTCCTCTGGGAAAAGGTAAGGGTGTATGACAGTGAGGCCCTGGTCTGACCTGCCACAGGGTCTTTCCCTACCGTTCGCACAGATGCGCGCAGGCGAACAAGAGGGGAACCGAGAAAGTCGGCCGTGGTGGGACAAAGGGCGACTTGGAACGCGGAATGATTCTTAAATTCGGCGCAACTTTCTTTAAGAAAGATTATTGCGCCTGAATTTTACGAAATTGCAGGGAATTTTGCTCCCCGTCTTTTCAGCGCACAATTCCGCGCTTGCTGCTCTCGACGAAGGCGAGGAGGTGTTCCAAGTGCTCGTTCATGGCGAGCTGTTCGCGGATGGCGTCGCAGGCCTGTTTGACGTTGAGATTGGAGCGGCAGAGGAAACGGTAGGCCTCCCGGAGGGAGCGGATTTCCTCGGTGGAGAAGCCCCGACGTTCGAGTCCGACCTGATTGACCCCGCGCAGTTCGGCCGGGTTGCCGTCGGCGATCATGTAGGGGGCGACGTCCTGCACGATCTTGGTGCAGCCCCCGAGGATGGCGTGACGGCCGATCCGGCAGAATTGATGCACCCCGCTCAGGCCGCCGATGACGGCATAATCCTCCACGAGGACGTGGCCGGCCAGGGTTCCGTTGTTGGAGAAGATGACGTGGTCCCCCACGACGCAATCGTGGGCGACGTGCGAATAGGCCAGGAAATTGCCGTGGTTGCCGATGACGGTTTTGGACCCGGGGGCGGTGCCGCGGTTGACGGTACAGAACTCGCGAAACGAGTTGTGGTTGCCGATCTCGAGGTAGGTCGGTTCGCCGGTGTATTTGAGGTCCTGGGTGCGCTGACCGATGGAGCAATACGGATAAAAGCGGTTGCTTTCGCCGATTTTGGTCGGTCCGGCCACGGTGACATGATTGGCCAGAACGCAGCCCCGGCCGATGATCACCTCGGGTCCGATGACGCAGTAGGGACCGATTTCGACATCCTCAGCGATTTGCGCGCTGGAGTCGATGATGGCCGTCGGATGAATCATGAACAACTCGGGGCTGGGCGCTTATTGGTCCACCAGGCCGAAGAGCAGTTCGGCCTCGGACACGATTTCGTCATTCACCATGCAGCGGGCGGCCGCCTTGCCGAGCCGTTTTTTGGCACTGATCATCTCGCAGTGGATGAACAGCGTGTCGCCGGGGAAGACGGGCTTGCGGAACTTGACGTTGTCGGCACTCATGAAATAGCCGATTTTGCCGATGTTTTCCGTTTTGCGCATCATGATGATGCTGGCCACCTGCGCCATGGCTTCGACCTGAAGAACGCCGGGCATGACCGGATGGCCGGGGAAATGCCCCTGGAAATAGGGTTCGTTGATGGTGACCGCCTTCACGCCGACGGCGCGACGGTCCTCCTCGAGCTCGATGATCCGGTCGACCATGAGGAAGGGATAGCGGTGCGGAAGCGTGCGCTGGATTTCGTTGATGTCGAGTACGCCTTCGCCGGCCGCGACCGGACGGGGGGCCATGGCAAGGTATTCGTTGTGGCGCCTGACGAGGGCGCGGGCGAGTTCGGTGTTGGGTCCGTGTCCCGGTTTGACCGCCACGACATGGCCCTGCAGGCGCCGGCCGGCGAGGGTCAGGTCGCCGATGATGTCGAGGATCTTGTGGCGGACGAATTCGTCGGGGAAGCGCAGCGGCTCCTTGCTCAGGACACTGTTGCCGCGGGCCACCACGGCGTTCTCCAGGCTGCCGCCCCGGATGAGGCCCTTGTCCATGAGGGGTTTGACATCCTCGTAGAACACAAACGTGCGGGCCGGGGCGATTTCCTTCTCGTAGAATTCCGGGGTGATTTCCGCGCTGAGAAACTGGGTGAAGCGTCCCTCCGGTCCCACCTGGGTGCAGGAGATGCGGAATTTGGTGTCCGGGATGATGGTCAGAATGGATCCGTTGCTCTCGAGGATGAGCGGCTCACGGGGTTCGAACCGGGCCCGGGGCGCATCCTGTTCGACGATGCCGGCCTGCTTGATCACCCCCACGTAGGGCGCCGCGCTGCCGTCGCCGATGGGCGGTTCGTTGGCGTTCATCTCGATCAGGGCATTGTCCACGCCCATGCCGGAGAGGGCGGAGAGCACATGTTCGACCGTGTGAATCTTGACGTTGCCTTCGACAATGGTCGTCGCACGTTCCACGGTTTTGACGTTTTCCACCCGGGCTTCCACGAAAGGTTCGTCGGGAAGGTCTGAACGTTTGAATTTGAAGCCGTGATTGACCGGAGCGGGATGCAGGGTCAGGGTGACACTTTTCCCGGTGTGCAGGGCGGTGCCGGAGAGGCTGGCGGAGGAGGCGAGAGTGCGTTGTTTATCCACGTGGCAAATCGTTACGTCGTAGGAAATCAGGCAGACTGGCGGCCCAAAAGGATCAAGTCCATGTATTTTTGATTCCCGGTGCGGATGCGCTCGACGAGGCAGCGCCCGATGGCGGCCAGGATCTGGATGGCCGCCCCGGGCTGGAGGCCCGCGAGCACACCCAGCGTGGTGCGGGTGATGCAGAGCAGTTCACAGTCCTCAAGGGCGGTGACATCGGCGGAACGCGGACCGTCGTCGACCAGGGCGACTTCGCCGAAGAAATCGCCCGGTTTCAGGATGGCGAGTTCCACATCGTGGGGGCCGTTGTCCGAGGTGACCCGGGTGGACCCGCGAAGAATCACGTACATGCAATAGCCGGGTTCCCCCTTGGTGATGATGCGATGCCCGGCCGGGAAGTTCACCCGCGTGCTTTGTTCGACCAGCGTCTTGAGTTCGTCGCGGCCGAGTTCGGCGAAGATCTTGAACTTCGTCAGCAGTTTGTCGTCGCAATTGATCGGTTGGGATGAGTTTTCCATCGGCTGGCTGTCACACCCGCTCCGGCGGACCGGATACTGGGAGCCGCTGAGAATAACCAGCGGGCTTTTTTCTTGGGAAGCAATGTTTTTGGGGTCCGGTCGCAGGCGTGGGGGTCAGGAAACAATCCGTCCGTCCCGCATGCGCACGTGCCGGCCCGCCCGGGCGGCCAGTTCCTCGCTGTGGGTGACCACGACCAGGGTGACCATTTTTTCCGAGGCGACGCGCAGGAGGGTGTCCGTGACGCCGGCGGCATTGGCGCTGTCCAGGTTGCCCGTGGGTTCGTCGGCGAGGAGGAGTTTCGGCGTGCCGGCCAGCGCCCGGGCAATGGCCGCCCGCTGCATTTCCCCGCCGCTGAGTTGGTGGGGAAAATGGCGCCGGCGATGGGTCAGTCCCACCAGTTCCAGCATGGCGGCAACGCGGGGGCGGGCCTTTCGGGCGGAATCCCCGCGCAGCAGGAGGGGCAGCTCCACGTTTTCGGCCAGGGTCATGCCGGGCAGCAGGTTGAAAAACTGGAAGACGATGCCGAGGTCATGACGGCGGTAGCGGGTGAGCTGACTCTCCCGGGCGCGGTGCAACGGTAGCCGTCCGATCCAGATCTCACCCGAGTCGGGCCGGTCCAGTCCGCCCAGCAGGTTGAGCAGGGTGCTTTTCCCGCAACCGCTGGGGCCGGTCACCGCCACAAAGTCCCCGTCCGCCAGTTCCAGGCTCACCTCATCCAGCGCGCGCACCGGCGCGGCGGATTTGGTGTAGATTCGGGTGACTCTTTCCAGGCGGACCATGTAGGGTGGAGACACTGGCCTTGTGAGCGTGGAGAATCAAGTGGAGTTCCGCGTCCTCGGGGAAACCGAGGACTATCTGGCGGTGGACAAACCCGCCGGCCTGCTCGTGCACCCGACCAAGCCGGACGGACGTCCGACGCTGTGGGAGGGGTTGCGCGCCCTGCTCAGTTATGAAATTGCCACGGGAGGACAGGTTTCGCTGATCAACCGTCTCGACCGCGAAACAAGCGGCGTGGTCCTGGTGGCCAAGAACGCCCCGGCCGCGCGGGCCGCCGGGCGGGCCATGCAGCGGGGGGAAATCCACAAGGAATATCTCGCCCTGGTCTTCGGCTGGCCCGAATGGGAGGAACGCGAGGTGGATGCCCCGATCATTCGCCTCGGGGAGGTGGCCGAATCGCAGGTCTGGCTGCAGCGGGCGGTGCACCCGGCCGGACAGGTGGCCATCACCCGGTTCCGGGTCGAATCCCGCCACCGTCACGGCGACCGCCGCTTTGCGCTCGTGCGCGCCTGGCCGCTGACGGGCCGCACCCACCAGATCCGGGTCCATGCCGCCCATGTGGGACATCCGGTGATCGGAGACAAAATCTACGGCGTCGATTCCCGGTTGTACCTGGATTTCATTGAGAAGGGATGGACGCCCGCCTTGGAGGCGAAACTCTGGCTGGCCCGCCACGCCCTGCATGCGGCGCGGCTTTCCTGTCTCCTGGGAGGCATCAGCCACGACTGGCAGGCGCCGCTGCCGGCGGATTTTGCGAAATTTTTACAACTTTCTGACAACTGAGCCGGCGAATTTTGCGGGAATGACGGCATGATCCGTCTGTCCGCTCTCCTCGTTTTTCTGTGCTCCGGCCTGCTCCGGAGCGCACCGCTCATTGTGCACGAATGGGGGACCTTCACGGTGCTGCAGGACGAGAACGGTCAGGCTATTCCCGGCATCAACATCGATGACGAGCCCGTGCCGGATTTTGTGCACCGGATTGGAGGCGGATTGATCCGACCTGCCGGTGTGCCGACGATTGCCTCCAAGGTCCCGCTTCCGAACTGCCATCCGGATGTTGTCATGCGGCTCGAGACGCCGGTGATTTATTTCCATTCCCCGGACGAAAAAGAAACGGTGGTGGACGTCGAGGTGGCTTTTCCGGCGGGCTGGATCAGTGAATTTTATCCGAACGCCGAGGTGGTGGCTCCGGGGTTGGAACGGGGCCGGATTGACCGGCATGCCGCCGGCACGCTGATCTGGAGAGGCCTGCGGGTGGGAGGGAGGGCGGATGGACCGGCCACCGATGCGCACGTCTGGAGGGCGCCAAGGGCGGTTGACGCGGTGTCCGTGACGACTCCCGCGGGGGAAACCGAACGGTATTTGTTTTATCGCGGCGTGGCTTGTCTGGAGGCCCCAGTGCGGGTGGTGCGGGATGGGGAGGAACTGACGATGACCGGCCCGACCCGCGTGGGCTGGCTGGCGGATTTTCGCGGCAATGGTGAAGTGGCTTTCGTTCCGGCGGGTCCGCGGATGCCCACCCGGCCCGCCGGACATTCCCGGAAAAATCTTTCCCGGCTTCGTGCGGAAATGCGTCGGGAGCTGATCGCCGAAGGACTGTATCCGAAGGAAGCCGACGCCATGTTGAATACCTGGGAGGAGTCGTATTTTCAGAGCCGCGGACTCCGGTTGTTTTATCTGGTGCCGCGTGAATGGACGGATCGCCATTTGCCCTTGAAGATCTCCGGAGAGACGGAGGTCACGCGCGTGATGATCGGACGGATCGAACTGGTCACTCCGGAACAGCGGGCCACCCTGCAGCGATTGATGTCTCTGTCCGCACCGTCCCGCAGCAATCTGCCGGGCGGGTACCATCTATTGGGACGCTTTGCCAATGCCCTGATCACGCACGAACACCGGCGTCGGCCTTCGGAAGGATCGCGGCGCTGGATGGAGGTCCTGCAACTTGCCGCGGATGGGGGGGGCGCACCCGCGGAGTCCGCGGTCAGTTTGGACGATTCAGCAACGGTTCGATGACCCTCAGCGTTTCCCGCAGGGCCACATGACCGAAGTGGCCCTGGCGCACTTCCACCAGCCGGGAGCCGGACCAGCGGCGGTTCAACTCACGCAATTCGGACGGCGGGGAGACCGTGTCGTAGAGTCCCGTGGTCAGGATGGCCCGTTCGCCCCCGCAGAGCGGAACCCCGTGGAGGGGTGAGGTGAGGGGGGCGTGACGTTCGCTGACTCCGCGCCCGATGCCCTGGGAGAGGAGAATGCGGCGCATGGAGCGGGACCCCGGGTTTTCCCAGATTGCATGCTCGACGTTGACGATCGGCTGGATGAGGGCGAGGAAACGAAAGTCGGCTTCGAGGAAACTCAGCAGCGCGCCGTTCCATCCGCCGAAACTTGTTCCGATGAGTCCAAACTCCCGGCAGCCGCGAGCCCGCAGCCAGGACATCAACTGCCGGAGCTCGGCCACCCCCTGCCGCAGGTTTTCGGCGTTTCGGATCAGGTTGGCGCTGATGGCCAGTTCGCCGTTGAGATATCCGCGGGGCGTGCGGGAATAATGGAAGGGAAGGTGCGGAAAAACCGCGTTCCAGCCCCGCTCGTTGAACCAGCGCGCCACGCGGCGGTAGCCAAAGTCATTTGCGCTCATCAGCGCGTGCAGCAGGAGAACGGTGGGCGCGCCGTCCGGACGGTCGCAAAGGTAAAGGCGCACCCGGGTCCGATCATTTTCGGGAAAGCCGCTGGAGACGGGGGTGTCCCATGCGATCCAGGAATTTTCTTCACGCAGGTTGGCGGGCGGCGGGGCGGCAAAGTAGTCCGCACGGGACAGTGGTTCGCAGGCCGCCAGATAGGCGTCGAGTTCGGCCCGCGTGCAGGCCAGACGCCGCCGCCGCCATTGCAGCGTGTTCATCATGGCGCACATCACGCCGTCCATCGCAAGGGCGGCCGACCGCTCCACGAGGGATTTCATCCCGAGGAACGGATTGGCCGCGGCGGGCGGCGGGAGGAAGCCGGGCAGTTCGGATTGCGGATTCATCGCTCGGCCATGCGCTGTTGCGGGGAGTGCGGCAGGTCGGCCTCCGTCAGATGAAATTCCGTCATCAGACGGTCCTTCAAGGAAAGGATCTCCCGCGCCAGGGTTTCCTGCAGATGTTTGCGCAGCGCGTCGCCCGAGAGGCCGGCGGGATGGGTGATGGGAGACCCGACGGCGATCCAGACCCCCGGACGCCGCCAGGGCAGCCAGCTTCTCGCATTGTAGAAACGGTCGCTTCCCAGAATGACACAGGGAACGATGGGCGCGCCGGACATGGCCGAGAGCAGGGCCACGCCCTGTTTCATGCCCGCTCCGTTGACAATCGAGGCCGCCCCGTCCCGGATGCCGCCTTCGGGAAAGATACCCACCACGCGTCCCTCCTTGAGGCGCTTGACGGCGGTCCGCAGGGCGTTGCGATCCGCGCCCGACCGGTCCACGGGAATCACATTCAGCCCGGTGAAAAACGCATGGAGCAGCCGGCCGCGGAACAACTCGGCAATGGCAATCCAGTCGATCTTGCGCGGAAAGGAAATGGTGATGAGCGGCGGATCGAAATGGCTGACATGATTGGAGGCGAGGATGAAGCCCCCGCGCCGCGGCGGCGGCGCGAGGAAAAGAACCCGCCTTCGCGAGGCCACCGCAAAGAGAAGCCACAGCGTTTTGGTGACAAACTGCCAGTGAATTTCCCGGATCAATCCCCGCATCACAACGAAACGACCTGTACGCTGACCTCCATGTGATCGAAGGCCTCGGCGGGGCCTTCCCATGCGCCGCTCAAGGGACACGCCTTGTCGGGATCGCGGGCCACGGCGACCGAGACATGTTCGGCCCCCGCGAATTTGTTGTTGGTGGGATCGAATCCCCTCCAGCCCGCGCCGGGGATGTAGATTTCGGTCCACGCATGCGTCGCGCCGTGCTGGCCCTGCTCCATCTGGATGTAGCCGGTGACAAAACGCGCGCCGAAGCCCCAGTGGCGGGCCGCCTCCATCATGAGCACCGCATAGTCGCGGCACGAACCGCTGCCGAGGGCGATGGTCTGGGAGGGCAGTTGCACCCCCGGTTCGTCGCGCGGTTGATATTTGAACGACTCGAAGATGCGTGTGTTCAGATTGGAAAGCAGATCGAAGGTGTTGATGAGCTGGCCCGGCGTATAGAGATCCTCCAGCCACTTGCGCAGGAGCTGCCCGTCGTGCGGATAGCTCGAAAGCCGGTAGGGAATCAGTTCGGCCTGTTCGTCCGCCGCGTATTGAAAGGGATAGGAAAGTGCGTTGGGATCGATGAGGAAATCCAGCGGATTTTCGTCGTAATGGGCCACCACCAGTTCGCTGAAGATGGAGAGTTTCTGCGCCGGAGGACCCGAAAAATTCAAGACGGCGATGGAATTGCCGTAGATGTCGCGGAGCCAGCGGACGTCCGCCAGCGGCTCGATCTCCAGACGCGAACTTTCGATGTGGACGTCATGCCCCTCCCGCGGGCGCACCAGGGCGCGGTGCGGACCGAAGGAAACGGGCACACGATAGAAATATTCGGTACGGTGGGTGATCCGGATGCGTTTCATGCAGCGGGGAAAATTCTCAACGGTCGTTCGCCGCCGCCCCGGCGCTCTTTGTGAAATACTGGCGCTGTTTTTCGGTGATGGGTCTTCCGAGCTTTTCCAGGACCTGCAGCATGTCCTCCCACACCTTGCGTTTCTCGGCGATGGATTGATTCCGCAGGAGATAGGCGGGGTGGTAGGTGACCATGACCGGAATGCCCTTGAAGTCGAGCCAGCGTCCGCGGAGACGTCCAACGGGCTCCGTATTGCCGAGAAGTCCTTCGACAGCCGTGGCGCCGAGCGCCACCATCACCCGGGGACGGATGAGGTCGATTTGCTTTTCCAGCCAGGGCAGGCAGGTGCGCATTTCCTCCGGGCGCGGCTTGCGGTTTCCCGTGGATCCCGGCGGCATGTCGGGCCGGCACTTGAGCACGTTGCCGATGTAGACCTCCCCGCGGCTGAGCCCCATGGCCACGATGATCTTGGTCAGGAGTTGTCCAGCCTTGCCGACGAACGGTTCACCCTGAAGGTCTTCGTCCGCGCCGGGAGCCTCGCCGACGAACATCAGCTCGGCATTCGGATTGCCGACTCCAAAGACCACCTGGGTGCGGGAACGCACCAGATGTGGGCACTTCACGCAGGCCAGGGCGGCCTCGCGCAGGGTTTCGAGGGTCCAGACCTTGACGGTGTCCGGTGCTCCGACGTGGGGAGCCGGCGGGAGATCCGGTGCGGCGGCCGGCTCCGGTTCTGCGGTTTCCCCGCGGGCGCGCCTGGGCTTTGCGAAAAGCGCCACGGCTTGGGTCTCTCCAGGCGCAGGTTCCACCGGGGACGCCGGCATCTCCCTGGGTTCCGCTTTCGGCCGGGCCGGGGAACGCGAGGCCAGGGCACGCAGACGGTCGAGCGCCGCGGCGGAAGCCGTGGGCTTTGCGCCAAAGCCGGAGCGGATGTTTTTCAGGATCGACAGCGTGTCCGCCACCGCCTGCTGAAAGGGATCGGTCACGCGGAAACTTTCGCAAATCGCCCGCCCGGGGCTCAAGGATTCTTGGGCAACGGGGCGCGAATTTTGAAAAACTGGGTCGGGACGGCGTCCTCGGCCCGCGGGAAGGGATAGGTCTTCCCCTCCTCGTGAATGGTCGGGGCGAGAAAATCATTGTCGGCGGTCATCATCAGGGTCACGTCCCCGTCGTCGGAGGGAGGAATCACCGCGATGCCCTCCCATTTGGCGGCGAGATTTTGCGGATCCTTCACCAGGGTGGCCAGATTGAAGAGCAGCGTTTTCGAGGCCGGGACTTCGGGCGCGCCCGGCGTGCTCTCAAGCAGGTTGGTGGCGTGCCGGGTGTCGGCCACCCAGACGGATTTGTAGACGGCCGGCTCGGGGTTCCGGGCGCCGTCGCGTCCCTGTCCGTCCCGCTCCAGCACCAGAAAACGCCGGTCGTCGAGCGCGACAAGGTCGTTGACGGAAAGTTTGTCCGCCGGCTTGCCGGCTTCGTCCGGGGAGAGGTCGTAGCGGTAGAGGGCGGCCGGTTTGCCCGAGGCGAGATCGAGGATCAAAATACGGGTGGTTCCCGCCGGCTTGCCGCCGTGCTGTACCAACGCGCTTTGGAAAATCAGGGCCGCCTGGGCCTCGCCGGGCAGGAGGCACATGCCCTCCGGACCCTGGTTGATGGCGCGACCGGAAACGAGTTTCGCTTGGTCGGTGTAGTTGAGCCTGCCGGAGGCCTCGCGCGGAAGGAATTCCTCCGGCAGCGCGATCCGGCGGACCATCGTCCCGTCCCGTTGAAATTCGTAGAGGAAGGGGCCGTATTCATCGGTGACGTAGAGACGTCCGTCGCCGCTAAGGGCCAGCGCCTCCGGATCGATGCAGGTGCGTCCATCCTTCATTTTGGGCAGCTCGGACGCGGGATCGTCGGGAATCAATCCGGTCATCGGCCGGCCGTTTTCATCCTTGAAAATGACCGTCTCGACGAGTTGGGGAATCAGCCTGTCGCCCTCCTGGGAAATCCTGAGCACGGCGAAACGCGGACGGTATGGCAGCGTGCCGTCACCGGGTCCGCGGTCGGACAGCATGAGATAGACGTCGTTCTTTGCATCATAAATGATGCCGGAACCTATGCCGCCAACGGTGTCCCCGTGCCGGTCCCGGACGGTGGCGGGAAGTTCCCCAGTGGCTTCGACGACCGGCGAGGCCGCCAGGTTTGCCAGGGGAAGCAGGGTGGCCAGAAACAGGGGGCGCATCCATCCATCATGCCTGCTGCAGCCAGTCGTAGTCGATCGTTTTCAGACGTTTTTCCCTGGATCCAAGCTTGGGCACACAGGCGATGAGCGCCTTCGTGTAAGGATGCTGGGGATTCCGGAGCACGCTTTCGGTGTCTCCGTATTCAACGATCTCCCCGCGGAACATGACGGCGGTCCGGTCGCAGAGGCCGCGAATGATGCCCATGTTGTGCGTGATCAGAATGAGGGCCATGTTGAACTCGGCGCGCAGCCGTTTGAGTTCGGCCAGGATTTGCGCCTGGATGGTGACATCGAGCGCGGTGGTGGGTTCGTCTGCCACCAGGAGACTCGGCCGGCAGCTCAGCGCCATGGCAATCATGGCCCGCTGCTGCATGCCGCCGCTGAGCTGGTGCGGGTAGTCGTGCATGCGTTTGGCGGGATTGACGATGCCGACGGCGGTGAGCCATTTGACCACCTCGGCGTCCACGTCCTTCACATCGGGCCGGTGGAGTTTGATGGCTTCCGCGATCTGGCTGCGAATGGTGTAGACGGGATTCAGCGAGGTGGAGGGTTCCTGGAAGATGTAGGCGATGCCGCCGCCGCGGATGGCCCGCAGCCGGTCGGGTTTCATCTGCAGCACGCTCTCGCCCTTGAACAGGATGTCGCCTCCGGCGAATTCCGCCGGCGGGGTCGGCAGGAGGCGGGTGAGGGAGAGCGCGGTGACGCTCTTGCCGCTGCCGCTTTCCCCCACAATGGCCAGCGAGGCGCCCTCCCTGAGGGAGAGCGAGATGTTTTTCACCGCGTCGACAGGCCCGTCCTCGGTGCGAAAACGGATGGAGAGGCCGCGAATCTCGAGCAGGTTGGGGTTTGCCATGGGTTATTTTCGTTCGATGCGGGTTTCCGCCGCCTGGCGCAGGGCGTCGCCGGCCAGATAAAAGGAGAGCGTGGAAAAGGTGATGGCCAGGCCCGGAAAAAGAATCAGCCACCAGGCGTCGAGCAGGTAGGTCTTGCCGTCGGCAATGATGTTGCCCCAGGTGGCCTGGGGGGGCTGCACGCCGAAACCGAGAAAACTCAGTCCGGCCTCGGTCAGAATCGCCGCCGGAATGCCAAGCACGGCAGTCACAAAAATGGGCGCCATGGCATTGGGCAGGATGTGGCCAAAGATGATGGCGGGAGCACGCTGACCCAGGGTGCGCGCGGCCCGGACGTATTCGGTTTCCCGCAGGGTGAGGAATTCGGCACGCACCAGGCGGGCGGTTCCGGTCCAACTGACCAGTCCGATCACCACCACGATGTTCCAAAGGCTCGGCCCCAGCAGGGCCACCGCGGTGAGAATCAGAAAGAAGGAGGGGAAACACATGATGGCGTCCACGACGCGCATCAGAATGTTGTCCACCCAGCGACCGGCGTAACCCGAGATCGCCCCCACCACGACGCCGATCATCAGGGACACCGCCACGGCGACGAATCCGACGGTGAGGGAGATGTAGGAGCCGTGCAGGATGCGCGAGAACACATCGCGTCCGAGGTTGTCGGTGCCGAGCCAGTTGACGGGATTCGGGGGCAGAAGCTTGCGCTCGAGATTGGTCAGGTTGGGATCCTGCGGAAAGGGAACCTTCAAATAGCTCAGGATGGCAAACGTCACCGCCACGGCGAAGAGGCCGCAGATGGCCAGAAGGGCGGCGACTCCGAGGCGGTTCCGGAAAAACCGGCGGATCATGCGGCGGAATGGACTGTCGATGTCAGCTTTCATTCGAGACGCACACGGGGATCGACGACGGCATAAAGCACGTCGGCCAGCAGATTGCCGAGCAGGACCAACACGGCCGTGATGAAGTTCAGGGCCACCAAGGTGGGGTAGTCACGTTCCAACACCGCCTGATAGCCGAGTCGGCCGATGCCGGGATAGGCGAAGATGGTTTCGATGATGACCGCGCCGCCGATCAACGCCGGCAGGAGCGAGCCGATGCCGGTGATGACGGGACGCAGCGAGTTGCGCAGGGCATGACGGTAGAAAATTTTGTCGGGATGCAGCCCCTTGGCCTGGGCCGTGCGGATGTAGTCCTCGCGCAGCGTCTCCAGCATGCTCGCGCGCACGTAACGGGATTGTCCGGCGATGCCGCCGAGCGCCAGCATCACGGCCGGCAAAAACAAATGCCACAGCCGGTCGAGCAGACGGGCGCCTTCGTTGGGGAAAAGAATGCCGTGACTCACGGTGCCCGTGAGGGGAATTGCCACCCAGTTGGTCAGTCCGATGATGAGCAGATAGGTGACCCAGAATTCCGGAAGGGCCAGAAAGGTGAAACACAACGTCGAAAGCGAGGTGTCCTGCCATTGCCCGGACTTCCGGGCGGAATACACCCCGATGAGGAGTCCGAAGCTCAGCGAAATGGCGATCGCGCAGACATTGAGGGAGACGGTGGCGGGCAGCCGCTCGCCGATGCGCTCGAGGACGGGGCGACCGTCCTTGATGCTGCGGAGTTCGCCGGTGAACAACCCGCGCATGTTGTACCAATATTGGTTCCAGATCGGCTCATCGAGGTGGAACTGTTTGCGGTAGTTGTCCTTCACCGCCTGCGAAATTTTCGGATTCAACTCGCCCCAGGGATAGGGACTGCCCGGCGTGAGGGTGATGATGAAAAACGAGATCAGGCTGATCAGGAAAACCAGCACGACGGAAATCAGCAGACGGCGAATGATGAAGGTGATCATGGACGAACCTCCCGGTTGGCCGGCAGCCGGTCGGCAAATTCCGGCCGGTAAAACCACTGCATGTAATACGCCCAGCCCGCCTTGGTCACCTCCACGGGCGTGTCGATCCAGCCGCCTTTATCGTCGGGCCGGCAGATGCGCAGGCTGTCCTTCCAGATGACCGTGGTCGAGTTGGGCACGAAGAGAAAGAGGTAGGGCTGGTCCTCATAAATGATCCGCTGGATCTCCCCGGCCAGCTGCCGGATGCGTTCCGGATCGTATTCCTGACGGATCTGCACCAGCAGCTTGTCGACTTCCGGGTTGTTGTAGCCGACGAAGTTCAGCTGTTCGGGATTGCTCTGGGACGAATGCCAGACCTGGTAGGCGTCATAGTCGGGGGGGGTGGTCCAGCCCAGCACGGTGGCGTCGAATTCGAGCTTGTTGATGAAACGGGTGATGAACACGGCCCATTCGTAGATCTCCACCTTCACCTCGACGCCGATGGAGCGCAGATTGTCCTGCACCAGGGTGGCGATGTCCTTGCGGACTTCGTTGGCCTGATTGGTGATGAGGGTGAAACTCAGCCGTTTGCCGTCCTTCACGCGGATGCCGTCCGGACCGGGCACCCAGCCCGCTTCGTCCAGCAGACGCTTCGCCTCCCCGGGATCGTAAGGGAGGGGTTTGATGTCCGGGTTGGAGAACCAGAAGTGCGGCGGGAAGATGCCGGTGCTCTGCACGCCGTTGCCGTAGAGGATGTATTTGATCATCTGCGGCACGTTGACGGCGTGCGCGAAGGCTCTGCGCACCTGCAGATCCTGGAAGAGCGGGTTGCGCAGATTCCAGCCGACGTAACTGTAGGCATTCGACGGATAACTGAAGAGCGTGAAACGCGGATCCTCCCTGATCCCTTTCACCGCCCAGGGGTCCACGCCCCAGTAGTCGATCTGCCGCGTCATGAAGGCGAGCCGCATGGTGATGGGATCGGGCAGGAGCCGGAAGACGACGCCGTCCAGCCAGGGACGCCCCAGATAATAGTCCTCGTTCGGAACCAGACGCAGCGATTCGTTGGTTTTCCAGTGTCCAAACTTGAAAGGTCCCGTTCCGACGGGTTTGCGATTGAAATGGTCCTCCCACCATTTGACCGGCTTGCCTTCGAGGATGTGCGCGGGCAGCAGCGGGATCATCCAGCTGTTGAGCGCGGGGGAATACGGTTTGCGATAGGTCACCAGAACCCGGTGGGGGTCGGGGGTCTCGATGTGTTGAATCAGATCGAAATCCGGCTTGCGGGGCGATGCCACCGTTTCGTCCATGATGGCGTGGTAGGTGAACACGACGTCCTTCGAGGTGAAGGGCACGCCGTCATGCCAGCGTACATCGTCGCGCAGGCGGAAATCCACCAGGGGTTCGGCGAGAAACGGACGGGTATCCACCACGTCGACCTTCGCCGTGTTTCCCCGGGCCTCGAGAAAGGCCTTCAGGTCCTCCACCATCTGGAGGCCGTCGCCGGGCACCGTGATCTCGAAGGCCGCGTTGTAATCAAACCAGACGCGCTCAATGGGACGGTCCGGCTCCGCATCCCGGAAGGCCTGAAACACGGCGCGCGCGTCGCCGCCGGTCTCGACACGGAGGGTGGTGAGGGGAAGGGTGGAGGCGGGATTGAAGAGACTGAAAATCTTTTCGCTGGCGGCCAGGCCCGGCTGGTCAAACTCCAGATACAGCCGCGTGCCTTCCGCCCGGGCGTCGCGCAGGCCCCATTCCGCCCACGAGTCGCGGGCGGCCTTCACATAGCTCAGGGCGGCGAAGGCGCCGGTGGGACCGCGGAAATACACGGTCGTGGTCTGGCTGAGGGTGTAGGAACTGGCCAGTTGGGGGGCAATTTCGAGGTCCTGATCGTAGGTCAGCAGGGACTCGAAAAGGAAACTTTCGACCTGACTGGCGGACGCCTCGGCCGATTGGATCGGATTCAGTTTGGTGGGCTCGCCGATGGAACCGATGGTGATTTCGTTTTTCCGGTCGGCGGAAAACGACGCCACGGTCAGAAAGGACGCCACCAGCAGGGCGACGAGCAGAACCGGAATGCCGTAAACAAAAAACCTGACCACCGCCGCGGAGCATACCCACGGAGCGGCCGGACGCAATCCGCGTTTGCAAATTTGGGTGGCCGGGACTTCCCGGGGGCTTCGCCCCAATTCCCGGCTTGGCAGGACGGGGCGGATGGTGTGAAGTGCGCCCCATGGCGACCACCAAACACGGCAACCATGCATTTACGGGGGTTTTTCTGGTCGGTCTCGGCACAGTCGCCCTCTTTGATTACTGGTGGCCGGGCATCATGTTTGTCATCGCGGTTTCGGTCCTGGTCCGGGCCCTGGTCGAGGGCAAACTGGCGGAAAACCTTCTCAGCGTCGCCATCCTGACCGGCATCGGCATCATCGGCGTGCTGGGCCATCTTCACCTCGGGGAAAAAATCAAACTCTGGCCGGTTCTCTTCATCGTGATCGGTCTCGCCTACCTGGCAAAGACCTTCTGGAAGCGGACCTAGGAAGCCGATGCCCCCTCCCGGACGACCCCCCATAGCGGAAGATCAGGTTTCCGCGGACCCCGTCCCGACCGCCGGACGGAACGACGGGGGTGTTTCCGGCGTCCCGGAAGTCGGAACCCCTTTCCACGGAAAATGAAAACCGAACCCGGTGCCAGACGGGCGCTTGCCCTGCTGCTGACGCTGAACCTTTTCTGCTATCTCGACCGCTACATTCTTGCGGCGCTCGAGCCGGCCATCAGCAAGACGTTTTTCGGGCCCGACGATCCCAATGCCATGGCCAAGACGGGGTCGCTGGCGACGGTGTTTCTCATCAGCTACATGGTGCTGTCGCCGCTTTTCGGGTGGCTGTCCGACCGCTACTCGCGCTGGAAAATCATCGCCTTCGGCGCGGCCGTCTGGAGCCTGGCGACATCGGGGTCCGGCTGGGCGCCGGTTTTCTGGGTTTTGGTGCTTTGCCGCATTCTCGTCGGGGCCGGCGAGGCGGCTTATGGACCGGCCGCGCCGACCATCATTGCGGACCATTTTCCCAAGGAACGCCGCGGCCTGGTGCTGGCGTGGTTTTTTGCGGCCATTCCCTTCGGCAGTGCCATCGGGTATTTGTTCGGCGGCATGGTCGGCCAGGCCTACGGATGGCGCACGCCGTTTCACCTGGCGGCCATTCCCGGCCTGGTGCTGGCCGGGCTTTGCCTCCTGATGAAGGACCGCCGCCCGGCCCACCAACAGAGCGAACCCCGGGCGTCCTGGAAGGATTACAAAGGGCTCGTTCGCATCCCGTCCTATGTCTACAACGTGGCCGCGCAGACGGCGATGACCTTTGCCATCGGGGGGATTTCCTTCTGGGCGCCGAATTATTTTTTCACCGTGCGCCGGGCCGGGGACCTGGGCGAGGTGAACCTGATTTTCGGCGGCATCACCGCCGTGGCGGGACTGATTGCGACCCTCTTTGGCGGCTGGCTGGCCGACCTGCTCGCCAGGCGGTTTTCCGGTGCCTACTTCCTGGTTTCCGGCGGCGGCATCCTGCTGTCCTTCCCCTGCACGCTGGGCATGCTGGCCGCGCCGTTTCCGCTGGCCTGGGTGCTGTGTTTCCTGGCGGTGTTTTTCCTCTTCTTCAACATCGGCCCGGCCAACACGGCCATTGCCAATGTGACCGCACCGTCGGTGCGCGCCTCGGCCTATGCGGTGAACATCTTTGTGATCCACGCCTTCGGCGACGCCATCTCCCCGCCGCTCATCGGGGCGATCGGCGACCGGTGGAATCTCACGGTGGGATTTGTTGTCGTTTCCTTCGCGATGCTGGTGGCCGGTGTTTTGTGGCTGCTGGGAGCCCGGCATCTGGAGCGGGACTCGGACCGGATTTCCGCGCTGCCAGGGCGCGGCTGAGCGCGCGGGGCGAGGCAAATCCGCAGCGCAGTGCGGCCTCCTTGAGGGCGACCCCGCCGTTTTTCATCATTGCCTCGGCCGCATCGAGACGCAGCTCCCGCAGGAACAGCGCGGGGGGAAGTCCGGTTTTCTGCGAAAACAGGCGGGTGAAGTGCTCCCGCGAAACCCCGGCCTCGGCGGCGAGTTCCTTGACTCCGAGGGGCTCCCGGAAGCGGCTGCGGCAGATGCGCACGGCCGTTTCGACCGGATCCGGACCGATGTCGCCCGTCCGCCCCAGCTGACGGGCCCATTCCATGAGAAAGGCGTAACAGGCCAGGCTGGTGTCGTGGGGATCGGCCGGCGCGCGACTCATGCCCTGACGGACCAGCTTGGCGAAGGCGGACCCCGCCGGGGAACGCGGCGGCAGCGGAAGCACGGGGCCGAACTGGCGGCGCAGTTCCCGGCACAGCGCGATGGCCAGCGGACCGTAGAAATTCAGCCACGACAGCCGCCAGGGCGTCCGGCTGTCCGGCGGGTAGAAATAGGAACTGTCCTCCGGAATGGTTGCGATGAAGGCGTGATTTTCGGGAACGGGAAACGTCCGGCCTTCCCAGACAAAAACCCCGGACCCGGAAAGGGTGCGCTGGATGATCACAAATTGGTCACCGGGACGTTCCCGGTTGTTCCAATGGTAGCGCGGGGACTGGACGCGTTGCTCTTCGCATCCAAAAGGCAGGGAAATGTGCAGAAAATCGTCGGCGGGGGAGAGCATGGACGGCAGATATCACATAATGACATCTCAATGTCACACCTTCTCCGTTGTGACAGTACAAAATTCCGCCATGCTGCCGGCATGGCTAAGTCCTCTCCCAAAAAATCCGCCGGCCATGCCGAGCATACCCAAGCCTCCTCCCTCAACGGCCTGCCGGGCAAATTTTCCCGCCCCATCAAGGTTACGGTGCTCGGCGCCGGAAGCGGGTTCACGCCGCGACTCGTCAACGACATCTTCAAACTTCCCGGCCAGCAGGGTGGGGTGATCGGACTGGTTGACATCGATTCCAGCCGGCTGCGGACGATGAAGCAGCTCATCGAAAAGCTCGCCGCCCTCCTCAAGGTCAAAAACTGGAAGGTGGTGGCCTCGACCAACCGCCGCGAAATCCTCAAGGGCTCCGATTACCTGGTGAATTGCATCGAGGTGAGCGGCCTGGAGTGTGTCCGCCACGACAACGACATTCCGGCGAAATACGGCATCGACCAGTGCATCGGCGACACCATCGGGCCCGGCGGTCTCTTCAAGGGGCTGCGCACGATTCCGGTGTGGCTCGAGGTGCTGCGGGACGCCGAGCGCCTTTGTCCGCAGGCCATTGTTCTCAACTACACCAATCCGATGAACATGATGTGCCTCGCCGCGGGACGCACCTCCTCGATGCAGGTCGTCGGACTGTGCCATTCCGTGCAGGGCACGAGCCACCTGTTGGCCAAGCGCGCCGGGGTGCCGATCAGCGAGATGGAATGGAAATGCGCCGGCATCAACCACCTGGCCTGGTTTGTGAAACTTCGCCACCAGGGACGCGATCTCTATCCGCTTCTCATGAAGAAGGCCCGCGAGGATCTCGCCGGGCGTCCGAGCGATCCCGACGATGCGGAGGATCTCGTGCGCAAGGACATGATGCTGCACTTCGGCGCCTTCATCACCGAGTCCAGCGGACACCTCTCCGAATACCTGCCCTATTACCGCAAGCGGAAGGATCTTCTCGAGAAATACACCCGTCCGGGTTATCACGGCGAATCCGGTTTTTATGCCAACAACTGGCCCAACTGGCGCAAGAAAGCCGACGCCGACCGGCTGGCCATGGTCAGGGGCGAAACCCCGATCGAATGGGATCGGAGCTGGGAGTATGCGAGCTGGATCATCGAGGCCCGCGAAAAGGACACGCCGTTCCGCATTCACGGCAACGTGATGAACACCGGCGGACTCATTGCCAACCTGCCGTCCAACGCCTGTGTGGAGGTGGCGTGCATGGTGGACCGCAACGGTGTGCAGCCGACCCATTTTGGGGCGCTCCCGCCCCAGATGGCTGCCGTTTGCGCGTCGAATCTCGGCACCTTCGATCTGGGTGCAACCGCCGCGATCGAGCGGAGCAAGGAGGCGGCCATTCATGCGCTGCTGCTTGATCCGCTTTGCGCCGCGGTGTGCAGTCCGGCGGAAATCAAGGCCATGACCCTGGAGCTGTTCAAGGCCGAGGCGGCCTTCCTGCCGGGCTTCAAATAAGACGTCCGGCGGTCGGGGGCGCGGGATTGATTTGACCTATTCCAGACGCAGGTCGCAGGTCAGATCCCCGCGCCGCCCGCCGCGGCAGGGTTTGCCCCCGAGGTGGGGGGGCGTCGCAGGGGACGGACGGAAGACAAAATCCTCCGCGCCCATTTCGAAGTTGGCGGCGATGCGCCCCGTTTTGCGGTCGACGAGGGTGACCGCCAGCGGCAGCTGGACGGGAATGCCCGGATGCAGGGCGGGATAAAGGTTCGTGCGGCGGTAGCGCAGGCCCGCCAGATGAGCGCCCGACGCCGTTTGCCGCAGGGCGAGGGGGCGTCCGGCCACATGGATCTGGAAGCGTCCGGCAAACTCGGCGTCGCTGCAGAATTCGAGCCGGTGCATGGAGGTGTCGACAAACCGGCTGGTTGTGCCGCCTTCCACCGGAGTCTCGCAGAGCAGCGGCCAGCTCTCGAGGGCGCGCCGTACGGTGAGTTTCCTCCAGGTGAGCAGGGCGGGAAACCGCCAGTTCCAGATCTCGCGAAACAGGGCGCGGTCCAGGTGGAATCCCCCGCGCCGGAGCTCGGCGAGGATTTCCTCGAGATCCTCCCAAAGCCTCTGCGGAAGGAAAAACTCGTCACGCAGACGCGACCCGAGGCGGTCCAGCGGTTTGGCAAAGGGATGGGCGAGCAGATGGGCCGCCAGACAGGTCCAGAGCAGGGCGACGGCCGCCATCCAGTCGGCGCGCGGCAGGGACTCGATGGCGCGGAATTCGATCAGTCCGAGTGCCCCGGCCGGCCAGGACGTGTTCCAGAACTTGTCGAAGCTGATTTCACTGCGGTGGGCGTTGCCCGTGACGTCGGTGTGCAGGTGCCGCAGGGTTTCGTTGATCAGCTCGCGATGATCTCCGGGCGGCAGGGACTCGAGGAACCCGTAGGCCATCTCGATGTCGTAAAGGTCGCGCGCGGATTCGTCCGGGCGCGGCGCCTGTGAGGAGGCGCCGACATAACAACCGGTGAACAGATAGGCCAGGGCCGGATGGTGCTGCCAGAACCGGAGGATGGAGGCCAGCCAGGCCGGACGGGTGAAAAAGGGATGTTCGTCGAGACTGGGGCCGCCCCAGAGAAGGTGGTTGCCTCCTCCGGTGCCCTGCGGCGGGTCCCACGGGGATTCCTTCCAGGAACGGAGGCCGACGCTTTCGCAGGCGGAGGTGACCGCCCCGATCCAGGCCGCGTAGTCGCGCCAGCTCGCGCAGGCCGGCAGGTTCACTTCCAGGACGCCGGGATCGGCCGCGAAGCCGACGGTGGTCCAGCATGCGGCTTCGTCCGAGGGAACGTAGCCCTGCAGTTCGATGCGGGCCACGGAGATCCGGCGGCAGGCCTGTTCGACGGCGGCGAGGAGTTCCAGGAAGGGTTTTTGCAGGAGGGGCGGAAAGAAGACCGCCAGGGTGTTGCCGGAGCGTTCGACGGTGAGGGCGCGTCGCGGCAGGGCGGGCGGGAGTTGGTGCAGCGGCAGACGGAGACCGGCCGGTCCCTCCGTGGCGAGGAGGACGCGCAGTTTTTTCTCCAACGGCCAGCGCGCGGAGCGCCAGATGTGGCCGTCATGGTCGAGCGGCATGGCGAGAATCTCGTTGCGGGGATCGTGCGGGTCCCTCAATTCCAGCCAGTGGGAGGGCACGCCGAGGTGCTTGCAGAGGGCGGAGGTGAAATCAACGAGGGTCTGCGGACCGGGGGGACGTCCCCGCGTCGGAGGGCGAAAAAGCGGGGAGCCGTCCCGGTTGGCGAGCACCTTGATGACCCAGCGGGGATTGACTTCGCCGGGGTAGGACTTGCCGGGACAGAAAAAGATGGCGGAACCGGGGAGGTGATTTTTTTTCAGGGCCTCCGCCGCCCTGCGTGCGTAGCCGAGTTTGGTGGGACCCACCGCGGCGTAGCTCCATTCCGCACCTTCCGGATGGACGGGCACATAGGTGGGTTCGCCGCCGAGGGTGAGTTTGACGCCGTGTTTTGTGAAGATCTCCTCCGCGCGGGCGCAGGCTTTTTCCATCCAGGCAGCAATCATGGGCTGATTTCTCCAATCGATAGAGTGGTTTTCAGGGTGCTGGCGATGGGCTTCTGCCCGTAGTAATGGCCGGTGATGGGCGCGATGTCCGCGGGGGTGAGGCCGATGGCGGTGGGCAGGAAATGATGGTCGCAGAAGACGCCGTTGGTGGGATCCATGCCCACCCACCCGGCGCCCGGCAGGTATCCTTCCACCCAGGCGTGAAGGGCGTTGACCGCGCGCCGATCCTCCTCCGGGACGGCGTCCTCCCAGAGAAATCCGCTCACCAGCCGGGCGGCCACACCGTAGGCACGGAGAGCCTCGGCGAACAACACGGCAAAGTCGCGGCAGGATCCCTTTCCGCCGCGCAGCGTTTCCGCAGGCGGCAGAGGATCGCCCTCCTCGCGGCGTTCGTAGGCAATGTTTTTGTGCAGCCAGAGATTGAGGGAAACGAGGGTTTCGACGGTGGGGCGGGGGCGGGACGCAGGGCGCAGCGCGTCGGGCCAGACCATGCCCGTTTCCCGGGGTTTCAGGTAGGGTGCAAGTACCTCCGCCTCCCGCGGCCGATAACGGAACGGCATCTCCAGGGCGTGCGTGTCGAGGAGGAAGTGAAAGGGGTTGCGGGGGGCGATCGTCAGATCGAGGGCGAGGTGGAAATCAAGCCGCCGGAGCGGTTCGGGGTAGAAGCACGAGGCGACCAGGTTGTCGAAAAGGTCCTGCCGGTGCTGGACGTCGGCGCCGGCGTGAGTTCGAAAATCCGCGCGGTCCACCTGGACCTTCAGGTCGCGCCGGGGAAAGATGCGCACCACGTGCGGGGAAAACCCCGCCGGTTCCTCGTATTGAAACACGGCCTCGTAACGGACCGCAATTTTCATGTCTTTTCCCCCAGGCGTTTCATGATCACCTTCACCCTCATGTTTTGTGCCCCCGATCCCTTGAACGTGCCGCGCAGCGGGGCTGCATCCGCGAAGTCACGCCCATAGGCCATGGTGACGTGACGGGGACCGCACCATTGGTTGTTTGTAGGGTCAAGCGGGAGCCAATGCAATCCGGGAGTGAGGGCCTCCACCCAGGCATGGGTCGCGACGGCCCCGATCAGGCCGGGCGCGCCGGGCTGGGGTTTGACCGGATCGGTTTCGATGTACCCGCACACATAGCGGGCGGGAATGCCCGCCGTGCGGAGCACGCTGAGCATGATGTGGGAGAAATCCTGGCAGACGCCGGCGCGCTGTTTCCAGACGGTGGCCAGCGGCGTGGCAATGTCGGTGCTGCCCGACTCGTAGCGGAATTTGGTGAAGATGGCGCGGTTGAGATTTTCGAGGCCGTCCCGCAGGGTGGCGTCACTCGGAAAATATTTCCGCGCCCATTCCTTGGCGGGTCCGCCGGTGGGAACGGCGGGGGTGGGCTGCAGGTAATCGAAGATGTCCGTGAGCTTTGAGGAAAAAAGCTGGCGGGCTTCGGCCACGGTCACGGCCAGGGCCTGCTCCGGGAGGGGCACTCCGGCCGTTCTCACCACCAGCCTGTTGGTGACCGACAGCCGCTCGTGGCGCAGGGTCATGGAGTAGAAGGTCACCTCGTTGCCGAAATAATCGTGGTAGGTGGAAACCGCCGTGGCGGGAAGAAATTCGATTTCGTGGCTCACGATCTCCTGACGCTCATTGCGGGGCGGCGTGAGCCTGGCCTCGAGGTAGGCCTCGCTGGCCGGCTGGCCGTAGCGGTAGTCGGTGCGATGGACGATTTCAAACAACATGCTTGAGGCCAAAGAGGAGCGGCTGGTCTTCCGGACGCATGTGGATCTGGTGATTCAGGAAGCTGTCGGCGATGAGGTGGTGGACGTTGAGGGTGGATTGCAGCAGCCGGTTGCCGGTTTCCGCGAGCGCCTCGGGCTGTTCGCCGGCCCGGTCGACCAGCTGGTCCCAATCCGTCTGCCGGATCTCATGCACGAGGGCCTCGATGCCCGCGACGGTGCGCCGGGTGGCGGGGGAGCTTTCGTCACGGGTCTGACGCAGCCGGTGGGCGCAGGCCAGGAGGCAGCGGGTCACCGAGCGCGGCACGGAGGGATTTTTCCAAAGCAGGTCGAGCATCGGAGCGGCCTCGATGCGCATTTGATAGACGCGGCGGTAGACATCCCGGCTGTTGAGCAGGCGCAGGAAGGCGGACAGCCGGATCTCGGCCTCGTGTTCCGCCATGTCGTCGCTGCGGCTCGGCATGGGGCGCATGATGGAGCACACCGCATTGCCGGTGATGATGGCGCGTTCCAGAAACTGGCCGATCTCGCAGAAGGCCCATCCGCCGTCCTCCACCATGGTGAACTGCGCCGTGCCGAAAAATTCGGGAACCGCCTTCACCACATGGTCGCAATACCGGCGCGTGAAGGCCGTCAGTTCCTCCTCGTTGGCCCTGGGCCGGAACCGCGCGCGCTGAAACCGCGTGCGCAGCGTGGCGAGCACGTTCCAGGCCTCGAGGCTGAGACATTCAAGAACCGACTCGGCATTGCGCGTGGCGCGAAGGATGGCCTGCACGACGGAATCCTGTTCCTCGAGGTCGAGGGTGAGGCGGTAGCGTCCGGCCGGACTCGAGATGTTGCGGCGGGACACGGTGCCCGGATTTTCCAGCGGCGGCAGGATCCGGTTCCAGACCGGCCGGTACAGCGTGCGCTCGGTCGGATTGAGTTCCTCGAGTTCGAGGGACTCGATCACCCCGATCATCACGGCCAGGCTGTGGGCGCGCTCCAGATAGCGTCCGATCCAGTAAAAGGCCTCCGCCACGCGGCTGCTCACGTGCTGGGACGGCATCAGGGGCTCGCGCAGCCGGAGACGGTCCGGCGCGGGCTCGACAAACCCCGGCGCCGCCTGCACCCAGGTGTCCTTGCTGCCGCCGCCGAGTTCGTTGGCGGTGTAGGGGGATTGCGCCGTGGAAACCCGGGTGAGCGCCCCCGGAAAAACCTCGTATTCGCCGGCCCCCTTGCGCAGGGCAAAAAGGATGTGGTCCTGCCGGCGCGGCACCCGCTGTCCGTCGTGATAGGACACCGTGAGGGCGTCGCAATCCTGCGGCTGCGCCACGTATTGCGAGGCATTCTGCAGGATGAGTTCGCGGGCGGCCTGCACGGCCTCCGGGGAGGGGATCTGTCCGTCGCCTCCGATCAGGATGCGTTCCCCGTAGAGCGGACGGACGGTGTATTTTTCCAGCTCGGAAAGGATCATTTCCCGCTGGTCGATGTCCCCGAGCCAATAGGTGGGCAACCCGCGCAGAAGCGGCGTTTCGCCGAGGTAAAACCGGATGATCACATGGGCGAAGGGGAGCAGCGCGCGGTCGTCCGCCAACTGGGAGCCGATGCCGTTGACCACCGCCACCGTGCCCTTGCGGATGCAATGCACCAGCCCCGGCACGCCGAGCAGCGAATCGCGACGGAAGGCGAGGGGGTCGAGCCATTCGTCGGAAACGCGCGTGTAAATGACCTCGACCTTTTCGAGCCCCGAAACGGTTTTCATGTACACCGCGTCGTTGAGCACGAGCAGATCCCCGCCCTGGACCAGCGGGATGCCCATGCGGCGGGCCAGGAAGCTGTGTTCGGAATAGACCGCGCTGCCCGGCCCCGGGGACAGCAGGACGACCGTCGGATCCGGATCGTCGGAGAACGAGCGGAGCAGTTCGAGAATGTCCACGGTGGCGTCGGCAATCGACCGGATGGAAAAATCCTGAAAGCTCTGCGGAATCACCCGGGCGAGCGCCCGCCGGTTCTGGATCATGTAGGAAATGCCCGACGCATTGCTCAGATAATGATGTTTCACGGCAAACTCGCCGTTTGGCATCCGGGTGATCGCCATGCCGCTGAGGTGAAGGTACGCGCCGTCGGGCGGGGTGAGGCTCGCGGCGGGCCGTTGGTAGAAGGCGCTGCCCAGCACCGGCTGGATGGGAAGCTGGCCCGCGCGGAGGATTTCCTTCGGACCATAGATGTCCTGCAGGAACATCTCGAAGGCCCGCAGCCTTTGGGTCACGCCCCGCGCGAGACGATCCCATTCGTCGGGTTCGAAAATCTGCGGCAGAAGGTCGCAAAACCATGGGCGGCGTCCCCAGGAACGGTCCCGCGAAATGTCGAAGGTGACGCCCATTTCGCGCATGGTGGCCTCGAGCCGTTCGTCCAGGGCGCGCAGCTGGCGGCGCGGCAGGGCCTGCAGGCGTTCGAAGAGCGGACGGTACACCGGCCGAACCTCCCCCGACGGTTCGTGCGTCTCGCTCCAATGCAAAAACTTTTCTTTACCACCCTGCACGGCGCGAAGGCTTGGCGGATCCCCCCTGACGGTCAAGGAAATATGGGTTGGAGGATTCCGGAAAGGGCGCTTTCCCCGAAGGCTGACACGGCGGCTTGCGGAGGACCTCACAGCCGCCGCTCCAACGCGGCGGCGGGGAGGAGCCGGCAATGCGGGGCCCGGATGCGGCCGGAGGCGCCTTTTTGCGGGGATGAGACGCGTTGTGGGGTGTCTATTTTGCGGTTTCCTTGGGATCAAGCGTGTCCCGAAGGGCGTCCCCTAGGAAGTTCAGGGCCAGGAGGGTGATTGCCATGGCGGCCGCCGGAAAGACCACCAGCCACCAGCGAATCTTGATCGGATTGAGTGATCCGGCTCCGTCGGCGAGCAGCGATCCCCAGCTCGCCATGGGGGCCTGAACCCCCAGTCCAAGGAAGCTCAGGAAGGATTCGTCAATGATGACCGCCGGCACGGTGAGCGTGAGATAAATGAAGATCACCCCGAGCAGATTGGGCAGCAGGTGGCGGAGGAGAATGACAATGTGGGACTGGCCGAGACTCACCGCCGCGGTGACAAACGGCCGGTTTTTCAGGGCAAGGGTCTGGCCGCGTACGATCCGGGCCAGGGTGAGCCATTCGATGACGCCGAGCGAGAAGATCAGAATGACGATCCGCGAGTAGGAAACCAGCCAGCCGATGCGGTGTTCGGAGGCGAATTCGAGCAGGCGCGCATTGAGGGCGCCGATGCAGACGAGAATGAAGATGAGCCTCGGCACGGAATACAGGATGTCGACGACGCGCATCATCACGTTGTCGACGCGGCCGCCGACATAACCCGCCACGAGGCCGTAGGCGGTGCCGATGATCAGGCTGACCGCGGCTCCGAAAAAACCCACGATGAGGGAAACGCGGCCTCCGGTGAGGATGCGGTACAGCAGGTCGCGTCCGTTGAGGTCGGTTCCGCAGGGATGCGTGAGCGTCGGCGGGGAAAAGGATGTGGCGCTCGGCTGCGTGTGGGACTCCGGAAAAAAACACGGCCCGATGGCGCAGGCGGCCGCCATGAGAAGCAGGATGAGGGCGGAGGCCACCGCGACCTTGTTTTGGCGGAAACGTCGCCAAGCACGAACGTCAGCCATCGATCCGAATCCTCCGGTCGAGCACCGTGTAGGCCAGGTCCACGATGAGATTGAAGAGCACGAGCAGGGCGCAATAGACGATCACCACGCCGCCCAGCAGGAAGGCGTCCTTGTTGAGGATGGAATTGACGAAAAACCCTCCGGCACCGGGGATGTTGAAAATGGTTTCCACCACGATGGAACCCGTGAGCAGGTGGGCGGCGAGGGGGCCGAGAAAGGAAATGACCGGCAGGATGGCCACCCGCAGGGCGTGCCGGTAGAGAACGACCCGTTCCGGCAGCCCCTTGGCCCGGGCCGTCCGGATGAAATCCTGTCCCAGCGTCTCCGCCATGCTGCCGCGCAGCAGGCGGGCGATGTAGGCCACGTAGGGGGCGGCCAGGGTCAGGGTGGGCAGAATCATGGCCTGCGGCGTTCCCCAGCCGCCGACGGGCAGCCAGCCCAGCCAGATGCAGAAGAACAGGATGAGGAGCGGACCGATGATGAAGGAGGGCAGCGACACCGCCACGAGGGCAAAAAGCATGGCCAGCGTGTCCTTCCAGGTTCCCTTGCCGGCGCCGGCCGCCACGCCCAGGAAGGTGCCCGCCACCACGGCGAGGCAGAAGGCCGAGGCGCCCAGGGTCATGGTCACCGGCAGCGTCTGGGCAAGAATTTCCCCGACGGAGCGATTCAGGTATTTCGTCGAGTCCCGCAGATCGCCCCGCAGGAAAACATCTCCCACATAGCCCGTGTATTGCTCCCAGAGCGATCCATCCAGACGGTATTTTTCCAGGAGCTTCTTCTCGATGGCGTCCGGGAGCTTTCGCTCACGGTCAAACGGTCCGCCGGGCGAGATGCGGATGGCGAGAAAGGTGATCGACACCACGCAGAACATGACGGCCACAAAGGCGATCAGGCGGCGGATCAGAAACGCAATCACGCGGAATGTCCTACGCCGTCGGCTCGCCGCTGCCAAGCGCCGGGTTCAGGCGAATTCCCATTCCAAGGGGGAGGGGAACCGGGGGGCGCGAACCGTTTTCCGGAGGCCGGAGAATTCCGGAGGCTCCGGCTGAAACGCGGGGGTGCGGGGAGTCCGGGGCCGCCGGACTCCCCGAAGAAACCTTCAGGCGGTCTGGAAATACGGCAGCCGGGCCGCGGTCTCGCGAATTTGCGGGATCCCTTCCAGCAGGTCGGCGATGGCATCCCACTTGCCCGCCACCAGGGCTTCCCGGGCATGCGGGGGCAGGGTGGCCTTGAAGTCCACATCCGCCGCGGTGACCTTTTCCTCCAGCAGGTCGAGGGTGATCATGATCGCGGGGTCGGCCTCCACCAGGGCGGCCAGGGCCTGGATGTCGGCGCGGGACATGACCGCGCAGGGCATGCCGAGCGTCGTGGAGTTGCCGAAGAAGATTTCGGCAAAACTCTCCGCAAGGATGGCCCGGAAGCCGTAGCGGTAGAGCGCCTGCGGGGCGTGTTCGCGGGAGCTGCCGCAGCCGAAATTTGAACCGCTCAGCAGGATGCGCGCGCCGAAAAACCGGGGGTCGTTGAGCGGAAACGCCTTGTCCGAACCGTCGGCATTCTTGCGCTCGTCATAAAAGGCGTATTCGCCGAGGCCGTCGAAGGTGATGCATTTCATGAAGCGGGCCGGAATGATGCGGTCCGTGTCGATGTCGTCGCCCGGCACGTACACCGCGCGTCCGGTCACCTGGGTGATTTTTTCAAGAGCCATGGTAGGAAATTTCTCAGTTGTTGATGTTGAACACCTCGCGGGCGTCGGAGATTTCGCCGGTCACCGCCGCGGCGGCCACCATGAGCGGGCTCATGAGGACGGTGCGGCCGGTCGGGCTGCCCTGACGGCCCTTGAAATTGCGGTTGCTCGAGCTGGCGCAAAGCTGGTCGCCGACCAGCTTGTCGGGGTTCATGGCCAGACACATCGAGCAGCCGGCCCCCCGCCATTCGAATCCGGCCTCCCGGAAGATTTCCGCCAGGCCCATCTTTTCCGCGATCTGGGAAACCCCCTGGGAACCGGGAACCACGATGGCCTTCACGCCGGGCTTGACCTTCTTGCCCTTGAGGTATTTGGCCACTTCCGTGAGATCGCTCAGGCGTCCGTTGGTGCAGCTGCCCAGGAAGGCCACGTCCACCTTGGTGCCCTTGATGGGAGTGCCGGCCTTGAGCCGCATGTGGGCAAGGGCCTCCTCGGCGGTGGCGCGGTCCTTCTCCGGCAGTTCGCCCGGAGTGGGCACCTTTTCATCAATGAAGACCGCCTGGCCGGGATTGATGCCCCAAGTCACCGTCGGGGCGATGTCCTCGGCGCGATAGGTCACGACATCGTCGTATTTGGCATCGGGGTCGGAGGCGAAGGATTTCCAGCGCTCCACCGCGGCGTCCCAGTCGGCGCCCTTGGGCGAGTAGGGACGCCCCTTCAGATAGGCAAAGGTCGTTTCGTCCGGATTGACATATCCCACGCGGGCGCCGCCCTCGATCGACATGTTGCAGACGGTCATGCGCTCCTCCTGGGTGAAGCCGTCGAAGGTCGAGCCGCCGTATTCGTAGGCGTAGCCGAGGCCGCCGTTGACCCCGAGCTTGCGGATGATGTGGAGAATGACGTCCTTGGCATACACGCCCGGGGCGAGTTTGCCCTCGACGTTGATGCGGCGGACCTTGGGCTTGCGAATGGCCATGGTCTGGGTGGCCAGCACGTCGCGGACCTGGCTGGTGCCGATGCCGAAGGCGATGGCGCCGAAGGCCCCGTGGGTCGAGGTGTGGGAGTCGCCGCAGGCAATGGTCATGCCGGGCTGCGTGATGCCCTGTTCCGGTCCGACAATGTGGACAATGCCCTGCTTGCCGGTCGGAATGTCAAAAAAGGTGATGCCAAACTCCTCGCAGTTCTTCCGCAGGGCCTTGATCATGGCATCGGCCAGCGGATCGGAGAAGGGTTCCTCGTTTTCGTCCGTCGGCACGATGTGGTCCACCGTCGCGAAGGTGCGCTGGGGATAAAGGACGGTAAGGTTGAGGTCGCGCAGCATCCCGAAGGCCTGCGGGCTGGTGACTTCGTGAATGAGGTGGGTGCCAATGAGAAGTTGCGTGTTCCCGTTTGGCAACTCCCGGACGGAGTGCGCTTCCCAAACCTTGTCCAACAATGTCTTGCTCATGATGTCGTGTGCTATTTGCGCCCGGAGGCGAACCTGAAATCATCACCGCAAATCCTTTCGGGTGCAAGTTCCTTGTCAACTTCGTGAGGTTGAGGCACATTGGGGAAGGAATTCCCCGCCTCACCTCATGCCAATTGCGAATCCGGAACACTGGTTTTTGAAAAAACACGATCACGGGGAGGTCTTCGGCCCCGTTCATTTCGACAAGATCAAGGATTGGGCCAATTCGGCGCAGATCAATCCCCAGGACATGCTTTCGGACGACGGCACGGTGTGGACGAAGGCGCCCATGATTCCGGAGCTCGAAATGGACTGGTTGGTCGTGGTCGGCGAAAACCTGCTTTACGGCCCCACCACGGCGGGCGCGCTTCTCGAATTTCTCCAGTTGGGCGAAATCACCTCGGAAACCGCCCTGATCAACTGCTGCACCGGCCAGCTCTGGACCCTGAGTGAAACCCCGTTTTACGAGCAGTTCCAGGCCGAGCCGAAGGAGGACACGCTTCCGGCCAATCCGCTGCTGGCCATGATGCAGCAGTCCGGTTCCGGCGGAGTGAAACTCAATCTCCAGAAACGCGTCCGGGAGCTCGAGTCCGCGCTCCTCGACCGGCGTCGCAAACTCATGGCGGCCGAGGAAACCATCGTCCGTCTCGAAAGCCGCATCCGCGAGCTCGAGGAACAGCTTGCCTCACTGAACAAGGCCTAGAAGGGGCCGCCCCGAAAAGGGACTGCAGGGGGAAGGTCGCTTTTTCCTTCCCGGCGCAATCCGGTATGGAAATTGCTATGCCCCCCTCCCATGGACAGAAATCACTGCATGAGAATGAGAAACCGGGGGTGGGGGACTGACTGGTGGTGCGGGGGTGTGAGGTTTTGATGAGCCGAAAAAAAGTTCTCTTCATTCAGCATGGGGATCCCGACAAGCCCGGTCTGGTCGGGAAGGTTTTGCAGGATATGGGAATCGGGATGGACGTCCTGCGTCCGGATCTGGGGCAAATCGTACCCACGCACCTCGACGACTATTCCGGACTGGTTCTCGGCGGGGGAGGACAGGGCGTGTACGAGACCGACAAATATCCCTACCTGCGCGACGAGATGAATCTGATCCGGAATGTCGCCGGGGAACGGCGGCCGATTCTGGGACTGTGCCTCGGAGGACAGTTGATGGCGGCCGCGCTCGGCGGCGAAGTGCGCCCGGCCCCGCAAAAGGAAATCGGATTCTTCGACGTCACCCTGGAACCCATCACCGAATATGATCCGCTCTGGCGCGGACTGCCCCGTTCGTTCCCCGCCACCCACTGGCACGGCGATGTTTTTGAAATCCCCCCCGGCGGCATGCGGCTGGGATACTCGGCCCTGACCCCCAACCAGCTCTTCCGCTACGGACACGCACTCTACGGGTTTCAGTTTCATCTGGAAATGACCCCCGAACTGCTGGACGAGCTTGTGGATGAGGCCCGCGAGGATCTGACCGGCCTCGGGGTGAATCCCGATGCCATCCGCCGCGAGGCCCGCGAATGCCTGCCGCGCCTGCGTGATACCGCCGAAACCGTGTTCCGCCGCTGGACGGAATTTCTGTAGGGTGCGCATCAAAAATGCGCAGCCCGACTGTCGCAAATCGGACAGCGGGGGCGGAAAATCCGCGCAATCCCCTGAAAACGGCATCCTTCGCGCGCATGGCACGGGTTTTGCTTTGTCGGTATTACGAAATTCAAACTTCGTAATAACAAGCACCCGCCATGAAAATCCTTCGCACCGCCCTTCGCAAGACGCTGGCCGCCGCCGGCGTGGTTCTGACTCTCACGGCTTCGCTGCAGGCCGAACCGCTCAAAATCGGCTACAGTGACTGGCCGGGCTGGGTGGCCTGGGAGGTGGCCATTCAAAAGGGATGGTTCAAGGAGGCCGGGGTGGACGTGGACTTTGAGTGGTTTGAATATGTGCCCTCCATGGAGGCCTTCGCCGCCGGCAAGATCGATGCCGTGTGCATGACGAATGGCGACGCGCTGGTGACCGGCGCCACCGGGGCCCCCAGCAAGGCGATACTCATCAACGACTATTCCAACGGCAACGACATGGTCATCGCGAAGCCGGGGATCACCTCCGTCAGGGACCTCAAGGGCAAAAAGATCGGCGTGGAGGTCGGCTTCGTCGACCATCTCCTGCTCCTCAAGGCGCTTGAGGCCAACGGACTGAAGGAGTCCGACGTGGAACTGGTCAACATCCCCACCTCGGAGGCCCCCAAGGCACTCGCCTCGGGAGACGTCGATGCCGTCGCCGCCTGGCAGCCCAATTCCGGCCAGGCCCTCAAGGCCGTGCCCGGCTCCACCGCCATCTACACCAGCGCCGACGTGCCGGGACTCATCTACGACGTTCTGGCCGTCAATCCCGCCAGCCTCTCCGCCCGTCCGGACGACTGGAAAAAGGTCATCCAGGTCTGGGACCGCGTGGCCGCCTACATCAATGACCCCGCCACGCAGGACGACGCCGTCAAGATCATGGCCGCGCGCGTCAATCTTTCGCCCGAGGAATACCAGCCCTTCCTCAAGGGCACGAGGATCCTTTCCCTCGCGGAGGCGAAGAAGGCCTTTGAAAAAGCCGACGGCCTCGGGTCGATCTACGGATCCGGCACCGTGGTGGACAAGTTCAACGTCGACAACAAGGTGTATGAAAAGCCGCAGCCGGTGGCCGATTACGTGGATCCGACGCTGATCAATTCCCTGTAGGCGCGGATTCCTTCCGGGCTTCATGGCCGAGCGTTCGCACAAATGGCTGGTGCCCTTCGGACAGCTGTCGCCGGGCCGTCAGTTGATCTTGGTCTGGCTGTCCTTCCTCCTGCCGATCGCCGCCTGGGCGGCCGTCAGTTATGTGCCCTTCCTCTGGCACCCGCTGATGCGCATCACGGATCCGGGATCGGTTTCGTATTTCACCAGGGACAGTCTCGTGGAACGGAAGACGTTCGAGGCGGAAAACCAGAAGGCGATCGCGGCGGGCGGGGCGCCGGCCGACGGGGTGCCGGCCAACCCGGTGTTTCTGCCCGCACCGCACGAAGTGGCCACGGCGTTCCACCGCGCCTTCACCTCGCCGCCCAAACGGAAGGGGGACAAATGGCTGCACGAAAGCCTCTGGCAGAGCATCCAGGTCATCTTCTGGGGCTTCACGATCAGCTCGCTCATCGGCGTTCCGCTGGGGATTCTCTGCGGGGCGTTTCCGCTGTTCTCCAAAATCACCGAACCGTTCGTCGATTTCACCCGCTACATGCCCGCGCCGGCCTTCGGCGCCCTGGCGGTGGCCGTGCTCGGCATCTACGACCCGCCCAAGATCGCCATCATTGTCATCGGAACCTTCTTCCAGCAGGTGCTTGTCATCGCCAACACCACCCGCAAGCTGGACACCTCGCTGGTCGAGGCCGCGCAGACGCTCGGCGCCAACCGCAGGCAGATCCTGCTCAAGGTCATCACGCCGGGCATCATGGTCGACCTCTACAACGACATGCGCATCCTGCTCGGCTGGGCGTGGACGTATCTCATCGTCGCCGAATATATCGGGGCGAGCTCGGGCATCACGTTTTTCATCAACCAGCAGGCCAAATACCGGAACTACGACAGCGTCTTCGCCGCCATCATCATGATCGGACTGATGGGGTTTTTCACCGACCGCATCCTTGCCTGGATCGGCCGCCAGATCTTTCCCTGGCAGAAAACCGACAAACCCGGACTCCTGCGCATGCTGGCGCTGTCGAAGCAGCGGAAACCGGAGGGCGCCGCGCCATGAACGCCGTGAACCTTCCCGACTACCGCACACAGTCCCCGGCGGTCGCCGACCGCTTTGCCAGGATCAAACGGCGGCCGGTCATTCTGGACGTCCGCCACCTCACCAAAACCTTCCCCACCCACACCACACTTTCCGACCTCTCGCTGCAGGTGCACCGGCGGGAGTTTGTGTGCGTGGTCGGACCCTCCGGGTGCGGCAAGTCGACCTTCATCCGCATCGTGGCCGGACTGGAAGCCCTCACCGGCGGGGAGGTGCTGGTGGACGGCCGGCCCGTGACCGGTCCGGGCTCCGACCGCGGCATGGTTTTCCAGGGCTACACGCTGTTCCCGTGGCTCACCGTGAAGCGCAATGTGATGTTTGGCCTCGAGGTCGCCGGACAGCCCTTTTCCGTGGCCGAAGCCGAGGCCCGCCAATGGATCGAACTGGTCGGCCTGGGCCGGTTCGAGGACGCCTACCCGCACGAGCTTTCCGGCGGCATGAAGCAACGCGTCGCCATCGCGCGGGCCCTCGCCGCCAAACCGCGCATTCTCCTGATGGACGAACCCTTCGGCGCCCTGGACCCCACCACGCGCTGCCGCATGCAGTCCTACCTCCTGCAAATCTGGCGCCAGGTGGACATCACCATTCTTTTTGTCACCCACGACCTCGACGAAGCCGTGCTGCTCTCCGACCGCATCCTCGTCCTCGGAACCAACCCCAGCCGCATCCTCGAGGTCATCGAAAACCCCGTGCCGCGTCCGCGGAGTGTGGACCGGATGCTCTCGCCGGAGTTTCTCGCCACCCGGCACCGCATCGAGGAACTCATCCACGGCCCTGCGGAAAGCGAACCCGCCACCCTGCCCAACATCCGCCTCACCATGGCGGGGGATGATGTCGAATGACCGTGAACGCGTGGCCCCGCCGTCTTGACCGTCCAGATAGTATTACTAAAAACAATTTCAGTAATACCAAATGAAAGCAAAGACCGCACAAAAGGACGCCGTTTCCCGGGGCAAGATTCAGCGCATTAGCATTTCGCTGCCGGTGGAGGTTTTCCGGGACCTGGACGAGATGGTGGCCGCGCGCGGACTTGAGAACCGCTCCAAGGCCATTGCGGAAATGATTTCCCACTTCGCCCTGCAGCACCGGGAGGCCTCGAAGGGCAATCCCGTCATGGCCGGCATGATCACCCTCGTTTATGACGAGCGGAAGGGCATGCTGGTGCAGCGCCTCTTCGAGCTGGAGCGCCAGTATCTCGACGAGGTGATCAGTTCGCTGCATGTGCAGCTGGAGCGCGGCCACCGCATGGAGGTCATGATTGTGCAGGGGCCGGTCAATACGCTGAGGGAAATCACGGACAAAATCCTCGCCTGCCACGGCGTGCTCTCCTGCAAGCTCAGTCTTACCGACATCGTCATTCCCCAGGTTCACGCCGCCACCCGGCGGCCATCCAAAAAATCCCGCTCATGATCCTGTTCACCGAAATCCTGCCACCCGGCGCGCCGTGGTCGATGCGCATCGCGCGGCATCGCACCGTCCGCCTGACCGCCCTCGAACCGGGCGCCAACGTCTCCGCCCTGTTTTACAATGCGATCCAGCCGCTGGACCGCCTCAACGTGCCCGACACGCTCAAGGCCCTGCACACGGCCAGGCTCACCCGCGGCCACATCCTGATGAGCGACATGGGACACGCGCTCGTTTCGATCACGGAGGATTCGCTGGGCTGGCACGATCCGCTGGGCGGACACATCACCGCCGCGCAGGTGGAACGGAAATACGGCGTTCACCGCTACCAGGAATTCCGCAACGACTTTCACCGCAATGCGCGGGACAATTTCCTCGTCGAACTGGCCAAGCACGGACTCGGACTGCGCGACATCGTGGCCAATGTGAACTTCTTCAGCCGGGTCACGGTGGATGACAAGGGTCGCATGCATTACGCGAAGGATCACTGCCCGGCAGGAGCCACCCTTTCGCTGCGCACGGAGATGGACGTGCTTTTCGTGCTGGCCAACTGTCCGCACCCCATGGCGCCCGCCGGTTCGTATCCGCGCGTGCCGGTCCGGCTGGAAATTCTCCCCGCCGAACCGCCCGGACCCGACGACTTCTGCCGCAATTTCCGACCGGAATGCGGTCGGGCCCTGACCCTCACCGAACGCCTCCATCTATGAGCACCCTCATTTACACCGAAAGTCCGCAGGACCCCAAGGACGCCATCTATCGCAAGGTCATTCCCGCAGGGGAAGGCTGGTTTCATCCGGTCAAAAAGGGGCAGACCCTGCGCATCGTGGACCTCGAGGGAAACCAGGCCGCGGACACGTTCTTTTTCAGCGCCGACGACGTGACCGAGCGCTACAGCGCGCAGGACACCATCCGCGAGCAGGGAGGCATTTATCTCACCACCGGCACGGTTTTGATGTCCAATTTGTGCCGTCCGTTGCTGACCATTGTCGCCGACACCTGCGGCCGCCACGACACCCTGGGGGGCGCCTGTGCGACCGAAAGCAACATGGTCCGCTATTCCCTGGACAAGCGTTTCATGCACGCCTGCCGCGACACCTTCCTTTTGGAAATGGTGAAATCCGGCTACCCGGTGACCAAGCGCGACCTCGCGCACAACATCAATTTTTTCATGAATGTCCCGGTGACGCCCGAAGGCGGCCTGAAGTTCGATGACGGCGTTTCCGAGCCCGGCAAATACGTCGAGATGCGCGCCGAAATGGACGTCCTTTGCCTCATCTCCAACTGTCCCCAACTCAACAACCCCTGCAACGCCTATAACCCGACGCCGATTGAGGTGATGGTATGGGGTGGTCATTAGTCATTGGGTTCTTATGGCGGGCAAATCGTTTGGGAGGCTGAAGGTTTATCAGGTGGGGGACCGTATTGGGGCGGATATTGCGGAGGGTAGGCAATCCTATGCTGACAACCGGCGCTTCATCCGCACCGCCCGTGGTTCTTTGAATGAGGCGCGTCATTTTTTGCGGTGCGCCCAGAAAAGGAAACGGCCCTCCCGGAGTCGGACGGACGCCCTGCAAATAAATTTCACCTCCCTCCCCAAAATGCTCAATGCCTGCCCCCGACCCATCGGCTCCCCCCTGCACTCCAACCAATGACGAGGAACCAATGACTAAGGACCAAGGACCGTTAACCAAAATTCTCATCGCCAATCGCGGCGAGATCGCCTGCCGCATCATCCGCACCCTCGACCGCCTGGGCATCGCCTCGGTGGCGGTTTATTCCGAGGCCGATGCGCATGCGGCGCATGTGCGGATGGCCGGAGAGGCGGTTTGCGTGGGGCCGGCCCCGGCGGCGTCGAGTTATCTGCAGATGGACCGGATCCTCGCCGCAGCCAGGGAGACCGGCGCGCAGGCGATTCATCCGGGATACGGTTTTCTCAGCGAGAACGCGGATTTCGCCCGGGCGTGCGAGGAGGCGGGGCTTGTTTTCATCGGCCCGACGCCGCAGAACATGCGCGACTTCGGACTCAAGCACACGGCCCGCGCCCTCGCGGTGGCCGCCGGCGTGCCGGTGTCGCCGGGCACGGATCTGCTCGAGACGGTGGAGGAGGCCCGCGTCGCGGCCGCCCGGATCGGTTATCCGGTGATGATCAAGAGCACGGCCGGCGGCGGCGGCATCGGCATGCAAATGGCCGCGAATGAGGCGGAACTCGCCGGGAAATTTGAAAGCGTGCAGCGGCTCGCGGGGAGCAGCTTCAAGGCGACGGGGCTGTTTCTCGAAAAATACATCGCCTCCGCGCGTCACGTCGAAGTGCAGATTTTTGGGGACGGCGAGGGGAACGTCGCCGTGATCGGCGAGCGCGATTGCTCGGCCCAGCGGCGCAACCAAAAGGTTGTTGAGGAGACACCCGCACCGGGACTGCCGGATGACGTTCGGAAACGCCTGCACGAATGCGCCCGAAGGCTCGGCGAGGCCGCCAGGTATCGCTCGGCGGGCACCTGCGAGTTCATGTATGACGCCGACACCGACGGGTTTTACTTCCTCGAGGTCAACACCCGGCTGCAGGTCGAGCATTGTGTGACCGAGGAGGTTTCGGGACTGGACCTCGTCGAATGGATGGTGCGCCTGGCGGCCGGGGAGAGGCTGCCGCTGACGGAATACCGTCATGTGCCCGACGGCCACGCCATCGAGGTGCGCCTGTACGCGGAGGATCCGGGGAAAAATTTTCAACCCAGCTGCGGTCTGCTCACCGAGGTTTCCTTTCCCGAAGGGGTGCGCGTCGACGGTTGGGTGGAGCGCGGCACCGAGGTGACGCCGTATTACGATCCGATGATTGCCAAGGTGATCGCGCATGCGCCGACGCGTGCCGGCGCCATTGCAAAACTGCAGGCGGCGCTGCAGGGCGTGCGGCTCGACGGCATCGAAACGAATCTCGATTACCTGCGGGCCATCCTCGCCGACGACACCTTCCGCCGCGGCGGAATGACCACCCGTTATCTTTCCACCTTTTCCTTCCGGCNGCGCACCATCGACGTGCTCGAGCCGGGCACCCATACCACCGTGCAGGATTATCCGGGCCGGGTGGGGTATTGGGAAATCGGGGTTCCGCCGTCGGGACCGATGGATCATTTTTCCTTCCGTCTGGCCAACCGGCTTTTGGGAAACCCCGAAGGCGCCGCCGCCCTCGAATGCACGGTCACCGGACCGAAGCTCAGGTTTCACCGTGACACCTGGGTGAGCCTCACCGGCGCCAACATGCGGCCGGAGGTGGATGGGGAGGCGGTGACGATGGGGACCGCCATCCGCATTCAGGCCGGACAAACCCTCAGGTTGCACGCCGTCGAAGGCACGGGGTGCCGCACCTACATCGCCGTGGCCGGAGGCTTCGACGTTCCCGATTATCTCGGCAGCAAGTCCACCTTTACGCTGGGTCGGTTTGGCGGGCAGGGCGGGCGGATCCTGCGGGCGGGGGATGTGCTGAAGTTGAGCCCGGAGGAGGTCCGACCGCCACAGGCTTCTTCGCGTCCGGCGGTGGAGATGACGTTTCCCTCCGCCTGGGAAATCGGTGTTTTTTACGGTCCGCACGGCGCGCCGGATTTTTTCACGGAGGAGGATGTCGCGGCGTTTTTTGCGACCGACTGGAAGGTGCACTACAACTCGTCCCGAACCGGCATCCGGCTGATCGGACCCAAGCCGAAATGGGCGCGCCCGGACGGCGGCGAGGCCGGACTGCATCCGTCGAACATCCACGACAACGCCTACGCCATCGGGGCGGTGGATTTCACCGGGGACATGCCGGTCATCCTGGCCGTGGACGGTCCCAGTCTCGGCGGCTTTGTCTGTCCGGCGGTCATCGTGCACGCCGAGCTTTGGAAAATCGGCCAGTTGCGACCCGGCGACACCGTGCGATTTATGCGCTGGACCGCGGAGCAGGCCGCGGAAGCCGAACGTGCGCTGGAGGAGACCCTTCATGCGGCGGGAACGGCGGACCGCCTTTCGTTGCCGGCCGCGGCGGTGTCTCCCGGCGCCCGGGCGCACGATCCCATCCTGCACACGCTGCCGCCCGAGGGCGACAAGCCCCGGGTGGTCTTCCGTCAGTCGGGCGACCGCTACCTGCTTGTCGAATTTGGTCCGCTTGTCCTCGACCTGAATCTCCGCTTCTGCGCCCACGCGCTCATGGACTGGCTGCAGCGGAACCCCCAACGCGGCATCATCGATCTCACCCCCGGCATTCGGTCGCTGCAAATCCACCACGACAATCGCGTTTTGCCGCGGGAGAAATTGCTGGAGGTCCTGGTCGGGGCCGTGCGGAGCCTGCCGCCGCTTGACGACATCGAGGTGCCGAGCCGCATTGTTCATCTCCCGCTTTCCTGGGACGATCCCGCCACGCGGCTGGCCGTCGAGAAATACATGCAGTCCGTCCGCAGGGACGCGCCGTGGTGTCCGAGCAACATCGAGTTCATCCGGCGCATCAACGGTCTCGATTCCCTCGAACAGGTGAGGGAAATCGTGTTTTCCGCAAGCTATCTGGTGATGGGGCTCGGGGACGTCTACCTGGGCGCGCCGGTGGCCACGCCGCTCGATCCCCGTCATCGCCTGGTGACAACCAAATACAATCCGGCGCGCACGTGGACGCCGGAAAACGCCGTCGGCATCGGCGGCGCCTACCTCTGCGTTTACGGCATGGAGGGACCCGGCGGGTACCAGTTTGTCGGCCGCACGGTGCAGATGTGGAACCGCTGGCGGCAGACGGCCGATTTTCCGCAGCCCTGGCTGCTCCGCCATTTCGACCAGATCCGGTTTTATCCGGTCGGCGCCGACGAACTCCTTCGCATGCGGGAGGATTTTCCGCAGGGGAAATTCAAACTCCGGATCACGGAGGAAACCTTCCGCCTGGGTGACTACCGCAGATTCCTGGCCTCGATCGCGGACGACGCGGCGGCCTTCAAAGCCCGCCAGCAACGGGCGTTCGAAGCGGAGCGGGAGCGCTGGGCGCAGGCCGGAGCGAACGAAACCGTCTCCGATATCCCCGAGGAGGATGCTCCCGAACCCGAGCTCGAGATTCCGTCCAATGGTCATGCCGTGGATGCGCACGTGGCGGCCAATGTCTGGAAGGTGACGGCCAGTGTGGGCCAGGAGGTCGTCGAGGGCGAAACCCTGCTCATCCTCGAGGCCATGAAAATGGAAATCGCCATCGCGGCTCCGGTCACCGGCCGGGTGCACGCCATCCGCTGCACGGAAGGTCAGATGGTCATGCCCGGACAAACCCTTGCGATCATCACGACATGAGTGCCCTGAAGGACAAAATTCGCGAAACGTATCGCCTCATCCGCGAGCGCGGCGGGGCCGGCGTCTGGCTGTCCCTGGTTCCCGAGGCGGAGACCCTGGCCCGCGCCGAACAGTTGGAAAATACGGACCTGCCCCTGCACGGCCTGCTTTTTGCCGTGAAGGACAACATCGATGTGGCCGGGCTTCCCACCACGGCGGCGTGCCCGGCGTTTTCCTACCGCCCGGCGGAAAACGCCTTTGTGGTGCAGCGTCTGACCGATGCGGGCGCCATCGTGATCGGCAAGACGAACCTCGATCAATTTGCCACCGGATTGAACGGCACGCGGACCCCGCATCCGATTCCCCGCAATGCCTTTCATCCGGACTACATCGCCGGCGGCTCGAGTTCCGGATCCGCCGTCGCCGTGGCGCTGGGCGAGGTGGATTTTGCCTTGGGCACGGACACGGCCGGTTCGGGGCGCGTGCCGGCGGCGTTCAACAACCTGATCGGATTCAAACCGACGCGGGGCCGCTGGTCGACCTCCGGTCTGGTGCCGGCCTGCCGGTCGCTGGATTGCATCACGGTGTTTTCCCGTACGCTGGAGCTCGCGGCGAAGGTGGACCGCGTGGTGGCGGGATTTGACGCCGCGGATCCCTTTTCCCGCCGGATGCCGGACGGATTCCATCCGCAAACAAAATGTCTGGCCGTTTTGCCGGAGGCGCAGCGGGAATTTTTCGGGGACGGCGAGTACGCGCGCCTCTACGCCGCGGCGGTCGAAAAGGCGGAGGCCCTCGGTTGGACGGTGCGGGAATTCGATTACCAACCGTTTCTCGCCGCCGCCGCGCTGCTCTACAACGGACCCTGGGTGGCGGAGCGTCACGCGGCCTTGCGGGCCTTTATGGAACACCATGCAGACGCCGTTCATCCGGTCGTCCGGGGTATTGTCGAAGGGGCCGCGCGGTTCACCGCCACGGAGGCTTTTGAGGCCTCCTACCGGCTGGCCGACCTGATCCGGCAGACGGAGCCGCTCTGGTCGCAGTGCGACGCGATGCTCCTCCCCACGGCCGGGACGATTTACCGCGTGGACGATATGCTCGCCGATCCGGTGAGGCTCAATGCGAACCTCGGAAGGTACACAAATTTCGTCAACCTGATGGACCTCTGTGCCATCGCCGTTCCGGCGGGTTTCCGTCGCGACGGTCTGCCCTTTGGGATCACCTTCATCGGACCGGCCTGGACCGAGGAACGGCTGGAGCGCGTCGCCGCGGAGTTTTTGGGAGAATCGTTTGTGCCGTCCGCGGACGGCATCAAACTCGCGGTGGTCGGGGCGCACCTGCGCGGCCAACCCTTGAACCGGGAACTGCGGGAGTCGGGCGCGGTGTTTGTGGAAGAAACGCGCACGGCGGCGAAGTACCGGCTTTTTGTTCTGCCGGACACGGCTCCCCCCAAACCCGGATTGGTGCGTGCCGAGGGAGGGGCCGCCATTGAAGTGGAGGTCTGGCGGCTGAGTCCGGCCGCCTTCGGGCGTTTTGTGGCGGCGGTGCCGTCCCCGCTGGGCATCGGAACGGTGGAATTGCAATCCGGCGAAACCGTGAAGGGATTTCTCTGCGAGGCTTGCGCGGTGCAGGGCGCCGAGGACATCAGTCACTTGGGGGGCTGGCGGCGTTATTCGGTCCGTTGAGGGACAAGGGCGTGGATGGACGAGCGCCGGCCGGCCCTCCATTCCGCATTGTCTGCCGCGGGGGACGCGATATGGTGAAAGGATGTCCTTTGTTTACCACACTGAAACCGCCGGTGCGGCCCGGAACGTGCCGGCCCGTTCGGAAGTCCGGCTCGAAGACACCTGGGATCTGACGCCGCTGTACGCCTCGCCCGAGGCTTGGGAGGCCGACTTCCGGCTCCTGCAGGAACGTTTTCCCAAAGTCGCCGAATTTCGCGGCCGGGTGGCGGAAAGCGCCGCCACGTTGCTGGAGGTTCTCGAATTTGAAAAGAGCGTGGACATGCTGGTGGAAAAGCTCGGCCAGTACGCTTCGCTCCGCACCACGGAGGACAGTTCGAACAACGAATCCCTGGCCCGCGAGGCCCGGCTGGAGGGCCTGCTCGTGCGGGTGGGGGAGGCATTTTCGTTCATCGCCCCGGAACTCCAGTCGGCCCCCGACGAGGTGTTTGACGGCTTTTTGAAGGATCCCCTCCTGGCGGAATGGGTGGTGCCGCTGAAAAAATTGCGCCGCCTCAAATCGCACACGCTCTCGGCCAATGAGGAACGGCTGCTCGCCCTGGGATCCGTGGCCATGCGCGGTCATGGCGAAACCTTCTCCCAACTGACCAATGTCGACATGAAGTTCGGCACCGTGCGGGACGACCAGGGACGCGAACGCGAACTGACCCAGAGTTCGTTTTCGTCCTTCCTGCAGCAGCGCAATCCGGCGGTGCGCCGGGAGGCGTTTCACAAGTTTTACGCAGAGTTCCGGGACCACCAGTACACCCTGGCCTCGGCCTACGCGAATTCCGTTCGGGCCGACGTGTTCTACGCCCGCGCGAGGAATTATCCCTCCGCGATCGAGGCGGCCCTCTTCCGCGACGACGTGCCGCTCAGCGTGTATGAAAACCTGATCTCCACGGTGCGCGAACACCTGCCTCCGCTCTACCGGTATTTCGATCTGCGCAAGCGTGTCCTCGGTCTGGACGAAATCCACCATTACGACACCTACGTGCCCATGGTCGGCGACGTGCAGACCGACGTGCCGTGGGACGGCGCGGTGGACCAGGTGCTGGCGGCGCTGGCCCCGCTGGGCGAGGAATACATCGCCACGCTGGCCCATGGCCTGCGCGAGGGCCGGTGGTGCGACCGTTACGAAAACAAGGGAAAACGCAGCGGCGCCTTCAGCTCGGGCACCTACTCGAGTCCGCCCTACATCATGATGAACTACAAATCGGACGTGTTCTCGGACGTGTACACGCTGGCGCACGAGGCGGGTCATTCCATGCACACGTGGTATGCGACGCGCACGCAGAGTTTCCAGAACTACCACTATCCGATCTTCCTCGCGGAGGTGGCGTCGACCTTCAACGAGATCCTGCTCACCGAGCACCTCCTGAAGAATACCGACGATCGCCGCATGAGGGCCTACATCATCAACCGGCAGATCGACGACCTGCGCGGCACCCTCTACCGGCAGACCATGTTCGCCGAATTCGAAAAGGCGGTCCATGCCGCCGAGGAAGCCGGCGAGGCGCTCACGCTCGAGCGGTTCAAACACATCTACCGCGGATTGCTCGACGCCTATTTCGGTCCGGATTTTGTCATCGATGACGAACTTGAGCTCGAATGCCTGCGCATTCCGCATTTTTACGGAGCCTTCTACGTCTACAAATATGCCACGGGCATCTCGGCCGCCGTCGCCCTGGCCGAACAGGTGCTCTCCGGCGGGGACGTCGAACGGTATCTCAATTTCCTGCGCAGCGGCGGCAGCAAGTTTCCCATCGAAACCCTTGCGGAAGCCGGTGTGGACATGAGCTCGCCCGCGCCGGTTGCCGCCGCGCTGGCGCTGTTTGAACGCCGGGTGGCGGAGTTGGAGGACCTGCTGAAGGAGGGGTGAGAACGGCTCCCCGTCCGGCAAATGGGTCGCGGACGCCGCTTTTCGGAGGGGACGACGCGAGGACTCCGTCGAACCCCGGGCTTCGGCCCGGAACTTTCCCGCGGGTTTGATTGTGGAAGGAATCCTCCGGTCGTATTGTTAAACGCGAAAACGGAAATTGCAGGCGACGGGGCGCTGCCGTCCCCGTCGTCGGCACCCCCAACCCATGAGCACTCCCCAAACCTGGAAGAACCGGAACCCCGGCGATCTCTCGGATGAGTTTCCGGAAATCGCCGCCGGTGATGCAAACTCCGCCGTGGCCCGCGCCCGGGCCGCTTTTCCCGCCTGGCGCGCGCTGACCCTCGACGAACGCAAGGCCGCCCTTCGCGCGTGCCGGGACCGTCTGGCCGCCCGGCAGGAGGATCTGGCCCGGCTCATCTCCCGGGAAATGGGAAAACCGCTGCGCGAATCCCGGCTGGAGCTGGGGGCCGTGCTCGCGAAGTTTGACCTGACCTTCGCGGATGCCGATCGCTATGTGGCCGAACAGCCGGTCGGAGACGGTCCGCACCCCGCGCTGGTGCGGCGGCGTCCGCGGGGCGTGGCGGCGGTGGTTGCGCCCTTCAATTTTCCCATTCACCTGGGTCATGGCGCCGCCCTCGGTTACCTGCTGGCGGGCAACACCGTGGTTTTCAAACCGTCCCCGCTCACCGCCCACGTCGGCGCCGCCTACGCCGCGGAGATGCAGGCGGCACTGCCCGCCGGCGTGTGGGAATTGCTGCAGGGAGGGGCCGAAACCGGACGGAATCTCTGCCTGCATCCCGACGTCCGCTCCGTCTGCTTCACCGGTTCCGTGCCCGTGGGAACCGCCCTGGCCCGGGATCTCGCCGCGGACTACTCGAAATCGCTGGCTCTCGAACTCGGCGGAAAAAACAGTGTCATTGTGTGCGAGGATGCGGATCTTCAGCTCGCGGCGGAGGCGGCCGCCGACGGCATCTGTCTGACCACCGGCCAGCGTTGCAACGCGACCAGCCGCGTGTTGGTTCACGAAAAGGTGGCCGCCGAATTCCTCGACCGTCTGAATGCCTCCCTGGACCGCTACGTGCCCGGTTTTCCGCTGGACGAGAAAACCCTCCTGGGGCCGCTGGCCAGTCCGGCGGCGCTGGAGCGCTTTCAATCCCTCCTGGCCCGAACGGATGGCCGCTGGCTGCGGCGCGGGGAGGTGTGTGGGACGGTGGACGGACGGCGCGGGTATTACGTTTGTCCCGCCCTCCTCGGGGTGGGACGCGACACGACGCCCTCCGACGCGGAAATCTTTGCGCCGTTTGCCACGGTTGAGATGTTTTCAGACGCCGCGGACGCGGTGCGCCTGCAGGCCCAAACCGCCTTCGGCCTGACGGCGTCGATTTTTACGGAGTCGGACGAAACGTTCCGACGCATCGGCGACCGCCTGGAGGTCGGCAACCTTTATAGGAATCTTCCCACGACCTTTTCTCCGTCCACCCTGCCGTTCGGCGGACTGGGGGTCTCCGGCAATGGACGCCCCGGAGGACGGGGATTCATTCGCTTTGCCGGAGACGAACAGGCGGTACAATGGCTGCGGAGATAGTTGACGATGAAACGCGGTTTTCTTGAAAAACTCATCGAGCGCATCGAACTCGTCCAGCCGGGCGACGTGCAGAATTACCTGGTCGAGATCGCCCGCGAGAAGGGCTTTCTCGAGACGATTTTCAATGCCATCCTGGAGGGGGTGATTGTCACCGACGCCGGCGGGCGGGTCATTTATCTCAACCGGGCCGCCTGCGGATTCTTCGGCATCGACGCCGAGGCCAGTCTGGGCAAGCCGCTGGGCGAGGTGGTGCGCGGACTCGATCTCGAGTCGCTGCCGGGCGAGGTGGTGAGCCGCGACCTCGAGGTGTTTTATCCCCAGAACCGCTTTCTCAATTTTTACGTGGTGCCGCTCCTGAGTGAGGACGATCAGGAGGAGGCCGTCGGACGCGCGGTGATTTTGCGCGACATCACACAGGACCGCCGCATGACCCAGGAGACCATCGAAAGCGAGCGCTTTTCCGCCCTGACCCTTCTCGCCGCCGGCGTGGCCCACGAAATCGGCAATCCGCTCAATTCCCTCGACATCCATCTGCAGCTCATGCAGCGGCGGGCCAAAAAGCTGCCGGCCAAATCCCGTGCCGACTTCGAGGAATCCATTGCCGTGGCGCGGCAGGAAGTGGGCCGTCTCGATCACATCATCACCCAGTTCCTCCGGGCCATCCGTCCCCAGCCGCTCACCCTGCGCCGCGAGTCGCTCAACGAGATCGTGGAGGAGTCGGTTTCCTTTCTGGAGGCGGAAATCCACGACCGCGACATCCTGGTCGAAAAGGACCTCGATCCTTCGCTGCCGCCGATCGAGGTCGATCGGGATCAGATCAAGCAGGCCATCTACAACGTCATTCGCAATGCCTTCCAGGCGATGAAAACCGGCGGATTTCTCCGCATCCAGTCCGGCGCGGACGAAACGCACGAGTTTGTCTCCTTCGCCGACACGGGCGGCGGCATCGCTCCCGAGAACATCAGCCGGGTGTTCGAACCCTACTTCACCACAAAATCCGGCGGTTCCGGTCTGGGGCTCCTCATCGTCCGGCGAATCGTGCGGGCGCACGGCGGCGAGGTGATGATCGAAAGCGCGCAGGGCCGCGGGGTCACGGTCACCATCCGTCTCCCGCGGGCGGACAAGCGGGTCCGGTTTTTGGAAGCCCCGTCCCCGAAGCCCGCGGAAAATTCCTGATGGCGCCCGCTTCGGGAGCCGCAGGTTCAACCGCCGGCTTTTTGCCGGAGGAGCCGGGCGCCGCAGGATTCGCGAATGACCAGTTCGCAACCGAACTTGACGGGACCCGTGGGGACCCGGCCGCCCCGGATCTTTTTCAGCAGCAGTTCGACGGCCCGCTCCGCCATGGCCTTGCTGGGCTGGGCCACGGTGGTGAGCGGTACGTCCAGATAGGCACCCACCGAGATGTTGTCGTATCCGGTCACCGCAATATCCGCCGGCACGCGGCAACCGCGCTCGCGCAAAACGGCAAGCGTGCCGATCGCCCAGTCGTCGTTGGAGCAGAGGATGGCGTCCGGCGGCGGACCGTCATCGAGCAGGGAGGGCAGAATCTCCCTCGGAACCTGAAACGGGTCGAAACGGTCCATGGCCAGTTCGAGTCCGACGGCCCGGCCTTCGAGGCCGCGGCGCGAACCCGAAAACCGCGTCACTACACGCCCGCCCGCCGCCGCGAGTGCGGCGCGAAATCCATCGAGCCGTTCCTGGCCGGTCCACAGGGTGGTGCCTTGATGGACGAGATGGAAGAAAAGCAGGAGACGGCGCCGGCCCAGACGGATGAGATGACGGGTGAGTTGCTCAAACGCCGTCGCGGCATCGCCGCGGATTTGCGGCGTTTTCGGAATCTCCACACCGCTGAGGGTGACCATCGGAATTTTGGCGTCGCGCAAACTCTTCATTTCCTCCACCGTCATCGGATCGTTCAGACCGGCAATGATCACGCCTTCGACGCGGGCATCAATCATGGCCCCGCAGCCCGCTTTCACGCCCTCCGGATTCCACGAGGCGTCGTTGGCCAGCACCTGGTATCCGGCCCTTTGAATGGCCTGGGAGGCGAACCAGACCCGTTCCGCCGCGACCTGATGGAGGCCGCCGAAATGGTAGACGCCGATGACGCCGCTCCGGCCCACGCGCATGATCTGGGCATAGCGGTGCGGGCGATAGTTGAGGCGTTCGGCCTCCGCGAGCACGAGTTGCCGTGTCTCGTCCCGCAGTTTGACGGGCGAGTGCGGGTTGAGCGCCGCGGCCACCGTCGAGCGGGAAAGTCCGAGCCGTTGGGCGATTTCGGCCTGAGTGGTGCTGGCCATTTGGGAAGCGGAAAATGCGCGGGTGGGTGGGGAAAGACAACCGCTAATCTTCGTGCAGGAGGCAGAAACCCGCCGGCGATCCCGGGACCAGATCGCCGGGGAGGTTCATCAATCCCGCGGGATGAACGGAGAAATAATCCCAGACCTTCCGCCACGACAGTCCCAGCATCCGGGCGCCCCGGCGGATTCCCTCGATGGGTTCGAGGGCCGAGCCGGCAAAGCTGTTGGTCTGCGGATTGCGCACCACCCGGTCCGCGCCGACCTGAAGTTCCGTCTCGCCGATCGTGTAGCGTCCTTCCGGCGCGCCCGCCGCGGCCATGGCGTCGGTCGTCCAGTAAATCCGGGAGGCATCCGTCACTCGATGCAGCAGACGGAACAGGGGCGGGGAGACATGATGGGTGTCGGGAATGATGCCCGCCGTGAGGATGTTGTCGTCCAGCACGCGCCAGAGAATGTTGTCGTGGCGATCCAGTTGCTGCGGGCAGCCGTTTCCGAGATGGGTGAACGCCCGGCCCCCGGCCTCCCGCGCCGCACGCAGCCGCGCGGCATCAACGTCGGTGTGGCCGAAGCTGACGACAAATCCGCACTCCACCGCCGCCCGGATCGCCTCCACCGAACCCGGACGCTCCGGTGCGAGGGTCAACAAAACCGGATCGTTCTCCACCGCGGACTTCAATTCCCGGATGTCCCCCGGACGCGGGTCGCGCATCCAGCGGGGATTGTGGGCGCCGGAAAATCCCGGACGGTCGCAAAGAAAGGGGCCCTCGATGTGCCAGCCGGGAAAGGCGCGGTCCAGGGTCCGGTCATTGCGGATCAGGGCGCGCAGGGTTTTCACCTTGTGGAGCATTTCCTCCCAGGGACAGGTGATCAGCGTGAGCAGGGTTCGCAAACAACCGTCGCGACGCAGGGCCGCGGCCGCGGTGTGCAGATCCTCCCGCGAACACTCCCGCTGGAAATCCACACCGGCATACCCGTTCACCTGAAGATCGAACAACCCCGGCGCAATCCAGTGGCCGCCCGGATCGGCGCCCGGCGCGGGTTTCAGGCCGACCAGTCCGGATGCATTCCACTCGGCCACGTGGGGAGTGCCGTCACGATAGTGACGGACGACGGCGGAACCTTCCCCGGCGGGAGAAAGACAGACCGGCTGACTTTTTTCGCTTGTATGTCCCATCGGGGACTAATAAATAGCACGTGCTAGTTTTTAAAAGAAGATTCTTATGAGCGAAAAAGCGTCATCCTCCCAATTCCGCTGCGGGGCCCTTTCGGTTTCCGTTCACGCCAACCTTCAGGACATGGCCCGGAGCGCCGCCGCGATGGCCGCCGGGAAATTGGGAGCCGCGCTGGCCGAGCGCGGGGAGGCCGCCGCGATCCTGGCCACGGGCAATTCGCAGATCGCCTTTCTTGAGGCTTTGATTGCGGGGCAGGGGAAGGATTGGAATCTCGACTGGTCGAAAATCACGCTTTTTCACATGGACGAATATCTCGGCCTGCCCGAGACGCATTCGGCCAGTTTTCGCCGATACATGAAGGACCGGGTCGAGTCCCGGGTGAAGGCGAAGGTGTTTCATTACATCGAGGGGGACGCGCTGGAGCCGATTGCCGAGTGCGAGCGGTATTCCGCGCTTCTCTCCGCCCAGCCGATCGACCTGTGCTGCCTGGGCATCGGCGAAAACGGTCACCTGGCCTTCAATGACCCGCCGGTGGCCGATTTTGAAGATCCCCGGCTGGTCAAGATTGTGAAGCTGGACGAGGCCTGCCGCCGTCAGCAGGTCGGCGAGGGACATTTTCCGAACGTGGACGCCGTGCCGCAGTATGCGATTTCCCTGACGATTCCGGCGCTTTGCCGCGTGGGCTACATGCTGGCCATCGTGCCGGAGAAGCGCAAGGCGAACGCCGTTCTGAACTCGCTGACCGGTCCCATCACTACGGCCTGTCCCGGATCGCATTTGCGGACGGTGGGCCATTGCACGCTGTTCCTCGATGCGGATTCGGCGAGTCTGCTTCCCGAGAGCCTTTGGTCCGGTCAGAGCTGATTTCGGCGCGTGAGCTTTTTCTCCCCGATCTCGCGGCGCTCCGGCTCCGTCAAGGTGATCCTGAACACGATCTACCTGATGCTGGTTGCCGGGGCGTTGACCATGATTCTGCCCCTCATTCTGACCCTTTCGGGTTCGATGTCGGGCATGTACGACATCGAGAGCCTCTCGTTTTATCCGAAGTTCCTCGTCAGTGAGAAGGCGCTCTGGGCCCGCTATCTTGATGCCCGTTACGGCGGGGCGATCGACAACTTCAAAATGGCGTGGTCGGATCCGTCCCTGGATTTTTACGATCCGCCGTATGAGCCGGAGAAGGACGGTGCGCCGTCGGAGATGCTGCGTCTCTGGGATGAATTTCTCGCCTCCCGGGGAGGGCTCACCACCGGGGAGGCCGGGTTGGCCTTTACCCGGGCCAACAATCGGGAGGCGTCACTGGAGAACCGCAATTTCCGGCGGTGGCTCCTTGCACAGTATGGTGGCAGTCTGGCCCGGCTGAACGATGCCCTGACTCTCGAAGTGAAGCAGGTGACGGCGATTCTCCCGCCGCGCCAGAGCCGCATCACGCTTGTCGACGTCAGCAGTCCGCTGGAGGAGAAGTTGGCGGAATACATGACCACGCTCCCGATCGACCGGCGGTTGCCTTGGGATGTCGGCGGGTTTTACCGGGCCGTCTTTCTGCCCCGGGTGTTCGGGGAGGATGTGGCCGCCTACAACAGTGCGATGGGCACGTCCTACGCCTCCTATGCGGAGGTGCCGTTTCCCGCGACCATGCCCGCGGTGGGCGGGGAACCCTGGGCGCGTTTTGTCCGGGAAATCCTCAATCCGGCCTTTGTCGAGTTGACGCCCGAAGGGGAGGCGGCCTGGAAGGCGAGTGGGCGCAGCCGGGTGGATTTTGTGCGCAGTGAAGCCCTTCCGGAACATCTGAAGGTGATCAGTGTGGATCGGGCGTTTGCCGATTGGGCGGCGGAACGGGGTGTGGCCGACGCCCGGATTCCCCAGCGGGCCGCCGACTGGAGGGACTTCCAAGCCGCGAAGGGATTCTGGCGCTGGCAGTTCGCGGTGCAGAACTACATCTACGTCCTGGACGAAGTGGCCATCCAGGGCAACGGGGTCCGCAACACGGCGATTCTTGTGGTGTTGACCGTGGTGGGCGCGCTGACCGTCAATCCGCTGGCGGCCTATGCCCTGTCGCGGTTTCGCCTCAGGCAAAGTTACCAGATCCTTCTCTTTTTCCTTGCGACGATCGCCTTTCCCGCCGAGGTGGCGATGATTCCGAACTTTCTCATGTTGAAGGAGCTCGGACTCCTGAACACCTTCGGCGCCCTGGTTCTGCCCGGATTGGTCAACGGGTTTTCCATTTTCCTGCTCAAGGGATTTTTCGACAGCCTGCCCCGGGAACTTTATGAGGCGGCGGACATCGACGGGGCCAACGAATGGCAGATTTTCTGGGGCTTCACAATGAGCCTGTCCCGGCCGATTCTCGCGGTCATCGCCCTGAACGCCTTCATCAGCGCGTACAGCGCCTTTTTCTTCGCCCTCATCCTCGCCCCCGAACAGAAGATGTGGACTCTCATGGTCTGGATTTACCAGCTTCGCCAGACGGCCGGGCCGGGCATCATCTACGCCTCTCTGCTCATTACGGCCGTGCCCACGCTGGTGGTCTACCTGTGTGCCCAGAACGTCATCCTGCGAGGCATTGTCGTGCCGTCCGAAAAATGATCCGAGGTCTTCTTTTCACCCTTCTTGTTTTGGTCACCTCCGCCTGGGCGGCGGAAGGCCCGGGCGTCACCGTTCGGGTGTTTGGTTTGCCGACGGGGAATTCGAGCTCCCCCAGCGACATCGCCAATTTTCGTGTCCTGCAGGAATTCCGGAAGCGGTATCCCGACATTCATCTTGAGCCGGTCAGCGGCTTGAAGATGGAGGGTCTGGGCTCGGAGATCGGACCGCTGATGATGATTGCCGGCGGCATCGCGCCGGACGTGCTGTATGTCAACTTCCGCAAGATCGACGGCTATGTCCGTCAGGGATTTTTGTACCCGCTGGACGAGTTCATCGCGGAGGAGGAACGGAAGGACCCGGGTTGGTTGCAGCGCCGTGTCCTCCCGCAGATCGAACCGGTGATTCGGCGTCCGGGCCCGAATGGGAAGGAGCATTATTACGCGATGCCGTTCCAGTATCTGGTGATGGGTTTGTATTACAACAAACCGCTCTTTCGCCAGGCGGGCCTGCCGGTGCGCGCCCCGCAGGATTGGGAGGAACTCGTCGAGTTTGCGAAAAAGATCAACGCCCTCGATTCCCGCAACAAGGGGATCGTTCTTTACTCCGGTCAGCAGGCCTCCTGGAACCTGATGAACTTCCTTTGGTCGGCCGGCGCCGAAGCGGTCGAAGAGGTGGCCCCCAATGACTGGCGGGCGGTCTTTGATTCCGACGAGGCGACATCCGCGTTTGCCTTTTATTACCGTCTGGTGGAGGGCGAGCGGGTGGCCACCCGGGGGTCTCTCTCCGAGTGGATGGCAACGAGCGAAGGCCGGAGAATCGGCATGCAGTTCGGGTACATCGGCAGTTCCATCAATCTGGATCCGAACATCTGGGGATTCGGCGCCGTGCCGAAGGGGCCGACCGGTCAGCGGGGGTCGGAAATCAATGCCAACATGATGGGCATCTTCGGCGGAGTGAAGGATCCGGCGGTGCGCGCCGCCGCCTGGAAGTTCATCGCCTTTTACGGAGGCGAGGAGGCCCGGCGCATCCGCACCGCGACGATGGTGGAGCTGGGCATGGTCAATCAGATCAATCCCTCCGATCTCCGCCGCTTTGGCTACGGGGCTCTGGCCGACCTGAGCGAGGAGGGGCTCGAGGAGGAAATTGACCTGGCCATGGCCAACGGCAAACCCGAGCCCTTCGGAAAGAACTGCGATCTGGTGTACCTCGAGATGACGTATCCGCTTGACCAGATCCTGCTGAGTCCGGCCGTGGCCGCCGCCTGGAAGGCGGGCGATGACGAAGCGATGCGCCGGGAAATCAAAGCCATCCTCCAAAAGGGGGTCGCGGCCACCAACGAACGCATGCTGGGCATCATTCCGCCGGAAAAAATGAAGGTCCGGCGGATCGTGGCCTGGGCGGTCGTTGCGGTGATGGTGGTGGCTTTTGTGGTGGTGGGACGGATGATCATGCACTCGTTTTCCGCCGCCGGTCGGGTGTCGACCTCCGCCCGTGGCGCGAGGGCCGCGGTCGCCTGGGCACTCCTGATCGTGCCGATTGGCCTCGCCCTGCTCTGGAGTTACGTGCCCCTGGTGCGCGGGGCGTGGATGGCGCTCCTCGACTATCAGCTTCTTCTCAAGTCGACCTTCGTCGGCATCGACAACTTCGCCAACGTTCTTTTCGATCCGCGGTTCTGGACCTCCATGTTTGCGACGGCGCATTTTGCGTTCTGGATGCTGACGGTCGGTTTCGTGACCCCGATCCTTCTTGCGTATTTCCTTCACCTCACGCCGCGGCACACCGTGCTCTTCCGGGTGATCTATTATCTGCCCGCGCTCCTCACCGGCACGGCGGTCTTTGTGCTCTGGAAGCAGTTCTTCGGGGCGGACGGCATGGTCAACGAGGTGCTCCGCATGCTCGGCTTACCCATGCAGCGCGCCTGGCCGGAGGACCCGCACCTTGCCATGCTGGCCTGCGTGATTCCGGGCATCTGGGCCGGGGCCGGTCCGGGTTGTCTGATCTACCTGGCGGCGCTGAAAACCATTCCGGAGGAGCAGTTTGAAGCGGCGGAAATCGACGGGGCGGGATTTTTCCGCAAAACCCAGCTCATCGTCCTGCCGGCCCTGATGCCGCTGATTGTCATCAACTTTGTGGGGGCGGTCATGGCCGCCTTTCAGTCGTCGCAGAACATCCTGATCATGACCGGAGGCGGCCCCAACGGCGCGACCGAAGTGGCGGCGCTGCGAATCTTTTACCAGGCCTTCATGTTTCTTCAGTTCGGACCGGCCACCGCCATGGCGTGGATTCTCGGTTCGATGCTGGTCGGCTTTGCCCTCATCCAGCTGAGACGTCTGAGCCGGATGGAATTCCGGGGCGGAGGCCGTTAGAAAACCTTATGAAAAGAGTCAAATATGCCGCGGTGGGAACCGGGGGGCGGATTCCCATGTTCATTGATCCCATCGTGAGTCGGTTCCGGGACTGCGCCGAACTGGTCGGACTGTGCGATCCGAGCCGGGTGCGGCGCACCTATCATCAACAGCGTCTGATCAGCCAGTACGGCGCTCCCGAGGTGCCGACTTATGACGACTTCGACCGCATGCTGGCCGAACAGAAACCGGACGTGGTGATCGTCTGCACGCCGGATTATCTGCACCATCACTACATTGTCCGGAGCCTCGAGTTCGGCGCGGACGTGGTTTCGGAGAAGCCGCTCACCATCGACGCCGACAAATGGCGCCAGATTTACGATGCCGTGCAGCGGACGGGGCGACGGGTTCGCACGACGTTCAACTTGCGGTGGGGTCCGGGCAGCAGCAAGGTACGCGAACTGATTGCCGCCGGCGAGATCGGCCGGGTGCGGCACATCGATTTCGAGTACTTCCTCGATACCTCGCACGGTGCGGATTATTTCCGCCGCTGGCACAGCTACAAAAAGTACTCGGGCGGACTTCTCCTGCACAAGTCGACCCATCACTTTGACGTGTTGAATTGGTGGCTCGACGCCATTCCCTCCCGCGTTTTTGCGGAGGGCGGACTGGTTTTTTACGGCAAAAAGAACGCCGTCGAGCGGGGGGATGAGGCGCTGACGCGCTATCCGCGATACACGGGCACGCCCGAGGCCGCCGCGGATCCCTTCCGGCTCACGCTCGACAGCGACCCCCAGCTCAAGGCGCTTTATCTCGATGCCGAGGAGGAAACCGGATACATCCGCGACCAGAATGTCTTTCGCGACGGCATCGACATCGAGGACTCCATGAGTCTCATCATCAAATACCGCACGGGAGCGGTCGTGAGCTATTCGCTGAATGCCTACTCTCCCCGCGAGGGATTTCGTGCGTCCATTTCCGGGGACCGCGGACGAATCGAATACGAGGAGGCTCATGCCGGGCACGTCATCAAGGGGGACGAAAAGGCGGGACCGGAGGGGGACGGCTTTGCGACCCGACTGATCCTGCAGAAACACTTCGGCGAACCCCGCGAGATTGCGGTTCCCCGGTTGGAGGGGGGGCACGGCGGCGGAGATCCCCTCCTGCAGGAACAGATCTTTTCTCTCAATCCACCGCCGGATCCGCTCATGCGCAGCGCCGGACACGAACAGGGCGCCGCCTCGCTGCTCATCGGGGCTGCGGCGAATGTGTCCATGGCCTCCGGTCAGCCGGTGGAGGTGAACGACCTGTTTGCCTTTCCCGCGGAACTCGTCCGGCTGGGCCAGCTGAC